>Ga0233425_10000405_pt1 | contig 113981 bp, 104 predicted proteins | sample Watercolumn_Towu_2_FD_181712 | JGI IMG/M metagenome (GOLD analysis project Ga0233425, IMG submission 181712) | Freshwater microbial communities from Lake Towuti, South Sulawesi, Indonesia - Watercolumn_Towuti2014_140_MG | ecosystem: Environmental > Aquatic > Freshwater > Lake | place... | reverse complement strand
TTTTCATCTCTTCGCTAATCTCCTTCTTGAACGGCACAGCGACATCACCGCTCGCATTCCGCGCCTGCCTGTTGTTCGATTTTGGATGAAACCACGTCTTTCCACTCGAATAGTCATTCATCATGCCCTGCAATCCGTCCGAAAACTGCCCGGACAGATGCAACATCTGCATCGCGCGGTTCAACTGCGCGATGGATGCCTTCACATCCTCACCCTTTGAAATCTGATAGGCGAAGCCGTTGGCGACCATCTTCAGTTCATCGGCCACCATAGGCTTGAACTCGTCCGGCAGACCGTATTCCCCGAAATAATTCTGATAGAGCCAGTCCGCGTTGGTGTATTTTGCGATGTCGGCATTGCCGTTCGGTTGCTCCGCCTGCTCTACTTTGGGCCGTTTTCCGCCATCCGCTGGCAATTGCTGTTTCTGCTGACCGCAGCCGAAGAGAAGGAATAGAAGAACTACACCGGTGAATACTTTTAGCATGACAACTACCTCCTGTTGTTGCAATGTAATCCCCTCTTAAAAAGGGGAAATCGACTATTTATTTGTGTTGAATAAATTGGACGGCTTCCTGCCAAGTGCGACGGCAACGATATGGAAGCACGGCAAAGACGAAGATGTCAACAGGAATATTATATGCTGTCAAGACTCATTAGAAATGTCCTCTTTTTGTCCTTTCTTATGTTTTAGAAGAATAAAAAAACGTCGTCGTGGCGTGGGAATGTGGGTAACCCGGCAGGGTTTATCCATATTTCCACGCCTGCGTTATCCGTGACCGCCCTGTTGCGGCTGTGGCGGTTGGGCCGGATGGCTTTCTTACGGGCATCGGAATTCCGGTGAACACAACCGCATTGCCGCGATAAAGAACCCGCATCGAGCCGTCGAGTCTGAGCCGAACCGTGACGGAGCTTTTGGCGGGCGGAAGCGATTTTCCCTTGCCGGATAGCTGATACCAGCGGTTCTGATGACGGATCGTAAAGTCGTTGTTAACCGTGCGTGTCTCTTCAAACGCGAACACATCCGCCAGCGGCACGCCGGACGGAACGGGCGTGTGGTAATCCTCGCCGCTTCTTCCTGTGCGGCCCGCGTTTATCCCGCCGCCGCCACAAGCCCTCTTCCACAAGCCAGCGACGAAGCGTCTCGTGATCCACGTCCAAACCATACAGCATGCCAAGCTCCGCTACTATGGCGCATGAGGACATTTCTATTGGGTTACTATGGGGACATTATTATTGAGTTATGACATGAGTTATGACACGGCTTGCATCGCATGGATGAAATCGTTTAACTTAAGAAGCTTCATTTGGGGGCCCATAGCTCAGCTGGTTAGAGCTACCGGCTCATAACCGGTTGGTCTCAGGTTCGAATCCTGGTGGGCCCACCATCAACCCCCTGGAGGCGGCTGGTCTTGGACGAAGAATTGTCTCACCTTATAATCCTTCAAAAGATAGACACTCGCCTTCTCCGGAACAAGGCCGAACTGGCCGGAATCCCGGCGCGGCTTGCCGAAACCGAACGCGTGCTCGACGAGGCGCGCGCCCGCGAGGCGCAGTACAATGCCCGGCTGGAAGGGCTTCGCAAGAAAAAGAAGACGCGCGACGGAGACTTGGAAGATTCCCTGAATCGCATTAAAACGCTTAAAAGCAAGGTTTCCGAAGTCAAGACAAACGTGGAATATCAGGCCCGGCTGAAGGAGATCGACGCCGCTCATGCCTCGGCGCGCAAGATCGAGGACGAAATTCTTGTGATCATGGAAGAGATTGAGGGCATGGAGCCTGATAGAAAGGCGGTCGAGGCTGCGTTCCTGGATGCAAACGCCGAGTGGGAAAAGACAAAGCGCGTGGTTGAGGAGAGCGGCAAGGCGATTGAAGCAGAAAACGCCGACTTAATTGCCGAGCGGGCCGAGGCTGTAAAGCTGATCGGCTCCGAACTGTATGGACGCTACAGGCATCTTATGGGCACACGTCATGGCTTGGCCCTTGCGAGGGTGGAGAACGGAATCTGCAAGGGGTGTCACATGACGATTCCTCCGCAGCTTTTCAATGAGGTTCGTTCCAGCACGAAGATACTGTCGTGTTCCGAATGCGGGCGGATGTTGTATTATCAAGCTGAAGCAGGCCAGGTGGCCGCTTCCGGCGCATAAGCGCCGGGGGAGGAAAGTCCGGGCTCCGCAGGGCAGGGCGGTCGTTAACGACGACTCACGGCGACGTGAAGGAAAGTGCCACAGAAAGGGAGACCGTCCGGCTTACCCGCAAGGGTGAACCGGATAAGGGTGAAAAGGTGAGGTAAGAGCTCACCGGCGCGGCGAGCAACCGTCGCGGCCTGGTAAACCCCGCCTGGAGCAAGGCCTTATAGGGAGAGGGATTGCCCGTCCAAGCTCTCCGGGTACGGCCGCGAGACGCCTCCGGCAACGGCGGCGCAAGACAAATGGCCACGCCCCGCGATAACGAAAGTTTTCACGGGGTTACAGAACCCGGCTTATGGCCTGCTTCAAAATTTTAACCGGGTGTGTAAGCCGTTTCTTAAAGTATTGTAAGCGGTTACACGAACCATTCAGGCTGCGCTTGAAACAGCGAGGCCCGGTGGCGTAAATATATATAAAAAACAGAGAGTTGTATCGTCATGATATTTACTGCTGATTCAGGCTCGAAAATTGCTTTCTCTGTAATCGCCGAACTGAAACCAGTTGTATACGGGTGGCAATAAAATGAGAAAAGAAAGTGTGAAGGGGTGTTGCAGTTGTTTGCGCCAAAAGGGCTTCAGCCTGGTTGAAGTTCTTGTAGCCATACTTATTTTCTCCATTTCGCTTGCCGCGATTATTCCGCTTCTTGTCACATCTTCCCGGGTCGATAAAGACAACTCTGTGCGAGCCGAGATTCAGACGCTTGCCGCCGACGAACTGGACAGGATGAAGACCGATCCCGCCAATTTCACGCTGGATTTCTCCAACGGGGCTGTGAAGCGGGAAGTTACGGAGACGCGCGGGGGTGTGGATTATACGATAACCAGAACTGTTGACAGGTGGAAGGGCAGCAACCTGCCTGACGGGAGAAAGCCTCTCATCCTGTCGATAAACGTAACTGCCGATCTTCGCGGCGAAACGATCAGCCTGCCGAATCCGCTGGTCGCGATAATGGGAAGGTAGCCTGTGCGCGTTTCGAACCAGCGGGGAACCACGCTCACCGAGCTTCTGGTGGCGATGGCGGTTTTTGCGGGATTCATTGCGCTTCTATATCCGGCATTCACCTTTTTCAAGAAGCAATCCTCGCACGTGAGCGGCAAGCAGATGCTTTCGCAGCGCGGCGGCCAGATATTGAATTATCTTGCCGAGGAGGTGAAAATGGCCGGATTTCTTGTGGGACCGGCGTCGAATATCTCATTTTGCGGCAGCAGCGTTGGCACATTGAATCATGCCGATGGTGAGCGTTTCGACACGCTCGACTTCATGACGTCGATTCCGGTTGAGCGCAAGCCTGACGCCGCCGGATTCAAGGCGGGTGAGTACTTTCTGACCATATCCACGAACGATTTTGCATCCGGTTCCAGCAGCTTTTCTGCCAGTTTAAGCAAGGATGACATGCAGAGTTCCACTGCGGTCAAACCCAGGCTTGAAAACAGGGGGAATGCTCGATCGCTGATAACCTTCGAGACTCTTTCGCCGACAACCGGCAAAAGAGTCTATGAGGTGGCCGATATAACCGAAAAGACTGTGACAATTACAGGAAGCATCGACCAGAGCATTCCGAAAAGCAGCACGGTTTACTCTGTGCAGCGCATACGTTTTTCGGTGGACGAGACCCGGCAGCTTTCCCGTGACGAATGGGGGGCGGACTGCGGCATCGACACCGCCAACAAGATTGACCTCACGTCTGGAAACGACAACATGCTTGGCGGAGTTGACGGGCTTCAGTACGAGTATTTCGTTCGCGGAGCAGACAACAGGATGACCGTTCGTTCCAGTATCAGTTCAGGCGATCTGGAAAATCTTGCAGCAATCCGCATATGGGTGCTTCTGAGGGCCGACGTTCCGGATTCCGGCTACACAAACGATGAAAAGTATGTGCTTGGCACGTTGCAGAATCCCGACAAGCCGGAATTGCCTCCGATAACCGGAGTTACTCTTGGGCCGTTTAACGATTCATTCCGTCGTCTGCTTCTCACAAAGGCCGTGGAGATAAAGAACCTTGTATACAAATAAGATTAACAAGGCGCGCTTTAGCCACTTGCGGAATCAGTCGGGCATTGCGCTGGTTGCGGCCATAGCCTTCTCGGCGGTCATGCTAATGCTTGCGGTGGCGCTCATAGGCCAGGTTGTGCAGTACACAAAAACAGTGGCCGCTTCCAAGCAGAAAACATACAGCTACTACGGCGCGGAGTACGGCATCGAGATCCTGCGGGATGCCCTTTGGGCCAACGGATGCCAGCCTCCCGACTGGTGCGGTCTTCTGAACAATGCCGGAAGCGATGCTTCGTTCCGGAACCTTGACTGCAAAAAAAATATCGTGCCGCTGAAATGCGAAGACCTGTTGCTGGAAGGCGCGGCAAAGGGAGCAAAATCCGTGGCGCTTGATCTCTTCGTGAGGGATAATGAAGATGCCGCAGCCTTGTACTCGGAGGATTCCGATACGATTATCTACGCGTTCTCGTCGGCTAGGGATATCGGCCCGGACATGCGCGAAAAGACAAGCGACGATTCATACACCGGCGTTCAGGCGATGATTATGTTCTCCGGTTCGCAGACATACAAGCAGAAGGGGCAGGGCGTGGCCAAATCCGGCGCGTCGCCGCAATCGGGCGGGAAGCAGGACGCTATCAAAAGGCGGCAGTAGCAACAGGCGTTGAGGTGAAAGAGGTGAATCGGATGAAACGAGTACTGATTGCGGCATTGGCCGTATTGGGAATTGCTTTATGTGCCGGCACGGGTTCGGCCACCGAGAAAACATTTCCGGCCGGTTCGTTCATTATTCCGGTTGACGCCTGCTGGCAGCCGAACAACGATCCGGCCAAGATTGCCGGTCTTCCTGCCGAATGCGACACCGACGCAAACGATCGCGGCCTGTTTCAGGCTTACGGAATGATATATGCCATGCTCGACCGGGGCGACGAACCCGACACATGCTCGAACAAGGATGGCTCCACGCCGTTTCAGCGCAAGATTCTCGGCAACTGCAAGTCGATTCCGATCTACTGGGGCGTGCGTTCCGACAAGAAGAGCCCGCACGAAACCGACTTCGAGATAGCAGGAAACAAGCCGATTGTCAATATTCTGAACAGCAAGGCAAAAAACAATTCAGGCGGCGCGTCTCCGGTGCGCTACATGGGCGGCCCGTTTGTAATCGACAAAAGCGATATGTCGCTCGATGATCTGCAAAGGTTTTTGAAGGTTTACCCCGATGCAAAGGCGCATGTGGCGCAGACCGATTTCACCATCAATTACGACAAGGTGCTTATGGGGCGCACCCCGAAGGTGGCCGTGCTTGGGGAAGGTTCCAAGGAAGTGCTTGCGAACTACCTTAGGGGCAGTGGCCTGTATAACTGGAAAGATTACGTTTTCGACTACGTTACGTCGAAGGATATTGCAGCCGGCATTCTGGACAAGTATCAGCTTTTATGGGCTCCGCACTGGCAGATATGGGGCGAGGCAGCCGGAATCGAAAATTCGGTTGTGAGCGGCATTCGCAAGTTTCTCGAGGCGGGAAACGCCGGATTTTTTCAGTCCGCTTCCATTTCCAGCGTGGAGAGCGCCATCGCTGATACAAAGGTGAATCCTTTTAATTCTGTAACGGACAATAATGTAACCAACGGCGCGGACGGTTTTTTGATAGACCGCAACAAGGCAAAGCCGAGGCTTGAGGTCAACGGGGCGAAATTCGACATTGGCAACAGCCTGTACACGTATCCGGGCGATGCGAAGATCGATGAACCCGGTTTTTTCCTTTCACAGTGCGGCGGGTGGAACTTCAAGCCCATTCCCTACGGCGGCTATATCGTGAATATGCGTCCTTACATGAACAATGGTTACAAGTACAACTCTACGGTGAAGAGGCTGATTCATGACGATCCGGACGTAGTGAAAAACGCAGGTTCGTACCAAATGGGTAATGGCAACTACTATTACTACGACTATTTTCTTGGCGGGCGGGTGAACGGCTCCCCGACAGGCGGCTACATCACCTATCTGGCCGGTCATTCGTATCTGCAATGTTTGGCACTGGGTGATCCGAAGGCTCCTGAAAAACGTATGACCCTCGCTTTCGACAGAGTGCTTGCCAGGGCAAGCGTGGTTTCGGTTGAGGTTGTTCATGACAAATGCACATCAGGGAGCAACTGCCCCAAGGCATCGATTGACATATCCAACCCCGCCACGCCGCTTGCCGTTTCGGCTTCCGACGACTACATGTATCTGAACATGAAGTCGGCGTCGTACAAGACCGAAGGCGATGTCTCTTCAATCGGCAATATTCTGTATGGCAATCTTACAAATAACGATCTGGCGGTCAGGAATATCATCGTCGAGTTTCCGGACAATGCCGGAACAAGGTTGATGACCATTGATGAAACGAAAAGCGACGGCGCTGTAACCGGGAATATCTGCTCGCCAAAGAGTGAAAGCAGGGCGGCGTGCGTTCAGACCGGCAGGGGGCTTAAGCTTGCCTTCGACAATGCCTCTCCGCTTCGCGGCAGTAATACAAAGGTAGTGATGACTGTTGTTCATGCCGGGTGCAGCAATGACAAGGTAAAATGCCCTGCCGCCACATTCGATCCAAAAACCGGCAAGGGCGAATCCTCCCCCAATAACAGTGACGGAACGCTGAAACTTGACATGACCGGTTCCAGTGTGGATGTGACGGCTCAGAACCTGATCGGGATCAGCCTGTTGAATCTGACCGGGCGAAAGGTGACGATAACCGATTTCGAAGTGTCTTTCGGAGGCAACAGAAACTCCGAGCTGAAGAAGATCGCGGACGGGAAATCAGGCGATACGATATGCGAGCCGGAAGACACCGGTCACAACAAGGACACCGGTCACAACGCTGTAAGCTGTTTGAGTGATGACAGATCATTTTCGTTCGACATGCCGGCCCTAGGAGACCTTGCCGCCGTGTCAACGCTTGGTCCTTTCACCAGCTCGTGCTGGGTTCAATGGACACTTCCATGGCCTCTTCAGCAGCCGCCCTACTTCAAGAACGTGACAGCCAGCAATACCTGCGGCGTGAAATTCGTTCTGAACTCGCTTCTGGGTCTCAAATTCCAGGTGAAGTCGGCAGACTACGCCAAGACGATGCCGATTGTAAAAGACAGCATAATGTACCGGGCAAGCTTCGGGTATCCCACCTTCCGCGGCAATCTCAAGGCGCTGGACATGAAGAAAAACCCTGCCGAGGAGCTTTGGGACGCGGCAGAGATGATTCCGAAGGCATGCAACGCCTGTTCGGACGGCGAATCCTATCCGACTCCGGATGCCGGTTTCGTTAAGACACAGATGGTCCGCGGAATTTTCACCAACAAGCCGGGGAAATCTGAAACACTTGATTTCTCTACCGCCAACTCCGCAACCCTATACGAGTATCTCGGCACAGCCAGGGACACCGGCGGAGCGAAACCGGCAAGCGCACTGATCAACACGGTTCGAGGCCGGTCATTCGCAACGGAGACGCTGCCATATGGCAAGTCGGAGCTGACATCCAAGCTGTGGGCCATAGAAAACTCCACTCCTTCTCTTCTTACCTGCTCCAATGTGGCGAAAGGCGCGAGGCAGCGTGACAAGTTTATTCTTGCGGGAGCCGACGACGGCATGTTGCACGCATTCTACGCCGCCTCGCCGGAAGCCGACACCAAGCCCGATGCCCGATGCGGTAATTTTTCTTACAACGACAGATCAAAGGATGCCAATGCCGGCAAGGAGATCTGGGCATATATCCCGTCAACCCTGCTTCCATACCTGAAGGATCAGCCTTTCGAGCCGGATCTCTCCAACGCGAATTCGAACTTCGAGCCTGTGGTTTCCGTGGATGGCGCTCCCGCATTGGGAGACTTCTTCATTGACACCAATGCGGACAACAAGCCCGATTCATGGCGGACAGTGCTTGTGGGAACCGCGCAGGTCAAGTCCGTCAATCAGGGGATTGTATTCGCGATGGAGGTTAACGATCCGTACAAGCCGCGGCTAATATGGGAGAAAACCTTCAACGCGGACTCCAAGGATTTCAGCGGCAAGCCTCTGTGCAAGGGCGCGTCTCGCAACTGCAACATGGGCAACACAAAGGGCGCGGCTATCGGCAGGGTTCAGATCGGAAACACTCTTTCCACTTATGTGTTCGTAACATCGAGCTGGGCGAAGAAGAAGGATAAATCATCGCCTGCGTATGATTGCGTCGCGAATCCGGAAAACCGCGATACATGTGTTTACGGCGTCAGTATTACGGCGCTGGACTTCGTGACCGGCGATGTTATCTGGCAGACTGAGCTTCCGTACACCGCAAGGGTGGAACATTCGGCGGCAAACGTGAACCAGACGCCTGCGATGCCGTCGCTCATGGATGCGGACGGCAACGGCACGGACGACTACGCTGTGTTTGGCGACATGCAGGGAAGGCTTTGGGCTATCCGCACATCAGACGGAAAGAGCCTAAAAACCGAGTAGCGGCGTAAATACGTATTGGAGCGAGGCGCAACATGAAGAAACTTATTATGAAAACAGCAATCTTTGCGGCAATTGCCGCCCATGCTCTTTGCGGCGTTCCGCAGGTCTCATATGCCGCAAGCGGAGACCCGCTGCCTATTTTTGTTGTTACCGACAAGGGCGACGGAACCGGATCTCCATTGAACGCGTTGGAGCCTATTGGCGCGGAGGTTGCGGTGTTCGAAAAGAATATCGTGTTTGGAACCGGCGGGCGGGACAGCCTTGAGGATCAGAATGCCCGCAGTTACCGGGTCTTCGGGCTGCGCATTGATGGAAGCAAGGTGGAGCCGCTCTGGAAGGATGAGTCCGGCAGGGCGAAGGTGATTGCGCTGGAAAAAGGCGAAAAGGTTTGGAGCGCGCCCAGCATAGACACCGATGAATACCAAATGCATAACGTTTATGTCGGAACATCCGTTGGCTATATTTCAGCCGCGTCGCCCGACGAGATGAGGAAGTCGAATGTTACCGGACGAATTCATGTGCTCAAGCTGTTGAGCGGAGCCGATGTGGTCAAGCCAATGGTTGTGGAGGGCGGCATAGTGGGCGGCATAGACTTCGATGCGCAGCATGCCTACACGGTTACGCTCGACGGCAAGGTGATTCAGCTTGGCGGCGAGGATTTCGGTTCGACCGAACAGGAACGCAATCCGGTACGGATACTCTGGTGGAAAAAGCTCTGAAAAACTCGTCCGGCGTCACGCTGATCGAGCTGCTGGTTGTGATGGGCATCACAGCCGTTTTGCTTGGGCTTGCGGTTGGGCCGTTCATGGACTCGCGAAGGGAGTCGCGCGTGCGTGCCGATGTGGACAAGCTGATGGCCGACCTCGAATGGGCGCGTTCCGAGGCGGTGCGTCAGGGCGGCATGGAGATGACTCAGGACGCCGCGGCGGCGGACAGGCACAGACTCTATTCGCGGCGTGTGTTTGCGGTATTCGATCCGAAGGGTTGTTACAGGATATTCAGGTGGGTTGACACCAACGGCGATAAAATCCCCAGACCAGGCGAGATGGCAATGATCCTGCCCAAACACAAGGATGGCTACGATAAGGTGAGCTGCGAGGACGACATAAAGCGCCGGAGCGGGTTCTGGGCGCACCTTGAAAATTCAACCTTTTCGTGGATAGACGATGTGAACGATGGACGCCGGGCATGTTCTTCCGGCAATGACCGGATGCCGGTTCAATCGCCTCTGAACGTAATGTACGCCTCCGGATATTTCGCTGAGGCGAGCGTGCCGTATCTTCCGTTCGACTCGAACGGTTTCAGTAATTTGCGCGCCGGCAGCATATACATTTCAAACGCAACGTTAAATGACAAGGGCGGATTTGAGGGCGGAACGAACTCTTACGCTGTTTCGATCAGTCCGGCGGGTCTTTTCCGCATCTGCAAGTGGCTGAGCGGCTGTTCCGATCCGAAATACCCGACACGCGCCGAATGCGAGGCTGAAGGCAAGACATGGGATGAGAAGGAGCGCCACAGGTGGGTGATGACGCGATGAGGCGGGCAGCGGTTCCGGTAATTGTTGCGCTATTATGTCTGCCTGCCTGCACAAACGAATCGAAGGACACGGTTTCCGCAGGGAACGGGGCTTTCCGGCAAGCTGAAACCGCCAAACTTCACCAGCCATCCGGCTCGACTACTGCCGCAGCGGCAGGGCAGCGGCGTCCGAACGAAGCGTCGCAGGCCGATTCGCCGCGCGCGGGAGCAGCCCGCCCAACAATAAAATTCGCCCGTATCCTTCCCGCCGCACCAAACAAGGACAGCGTGATAGAGATTGAAGCGGAAGCCGGAGGTGGCGAATCGGTTACGCTTACCTATGAATGGTATGTAAATGGCCGCGCTGCCGGACGCGAACAGACGATTGAAAGTCCGTCACGACTGAAGGGCGGACTCAGCAAGGGCGATCGTGTTGAAGTGCATATCGTTCCATCCGTCGGAGGGACGTATGGAGAGCCTGTTGCGCGCTCTGTTGTGATAGGCAACACGCCGCCGGTTATTGAACCATCGCCAGTGGATGTTAAGTTTGACAGCGGCGTTCAGACCTTCCGGATTGCCGCGACCGACCCGGACGGCGATGCCATCAGTTTCGGCCTGACTGATGCGCCTGATGGAATGTCGATGGAATCTGCAACAGGGATTGTGCGCTGGAAGCTGCCGGAATCTGCAGGTGATGTTTCATTTACGGTTGTCGCAAGCGATCCGGACGGCGGCCAGTCGGTGCTGAATGTCAATGCGGGAGTCAAGCCCGCCGTCCGGAAAAAAACAGGGAAGTGAGCTTCTAGCCCGCTGTTTCCGCGGCTTTCCTGCGTCCCCTCTTGCCCGCCGTTTTTTCACCTGCGCCGCTCTTAAGGCTTGCGATATACGCTTTGACGGGATTGATCCGCTTCGGGGTTTTGCGGGGAAGTTCGATGCCGTTTTTTCTTAGATCGGCAACGATTTTGTTCACCTGAAAGAGGCTTAGCTTTTTTGTTTCGGCTATTTCAGCCGCTGTCATTGTCGAGTAGCTCTTGTGAACGAATTCGACATCCTTTTCGGTAAACCTTCTGCTTCTGGTTCTCTGTGTCATCATGCTCCTCCGTCTGTTAATTAATAGCTTGAAACGATGTCATGCCAACTCTGTATCTGTTGCCATGTTATAGCTTCAGAGCTTCCTAATGTTTGCCTGAAACGCAATGGAAGCCAATTAGTGGTATTTATACCAGTTGATTCAAAAAACATCAACATAAAAAAATTCACCTTAAGCTTGCTGGCGAAACGCTGAACCTTATGCAGTGTGAACAGACTTGTAAAAGCGGTGATTCGATGTCGATAACGACTGCTGTGGTGACTGACTGCGTCAGCCACCGATTGACTAAGTTTCATGTGTTGTCATAAAATTGCAGACAACATTTCGGACCGGAGGTTTTCAATATTAATAATGAACGCTCAAGTTGAGGATATATCATCGACACGGAAACGCCTGACATTCCAGGTTCCGGGCGATGTCGTTTTGAACGAACTGAATTCATTCTATGGCGAAATCAACAGGACTGCGCGCATCCCAGGGTTTCGAACCGGCAAGATACCTCGCGGTTTTCTTGAGAAGCGTTTCGGGCAGGACGCGAAAACGCGCGTGCTGGAGAAGATTGTTCCCGATTACTACCTGAAGGTGTTGAAGGACGCGGGGCTTACGCCGATGTCGGCTCCCGATATCGAATCGGAAGTGGATGTTATCGCCGGTCAGCCGATAGATGTTCAGCTTACCGTTGAAGTCCGTCCGCAACTGGACAGGCTTGAATACGAGGGTGTAGAGCTTGTTGAGATGCCGACGGAAGTCACTGACGAGGATATGGAAAACGCCATCGGCTCCATAAGGAAAGATAGGGCCTCGCTTGAACCGTCTGAAACAGCCGAGGCTGACGGACACGTTGTTATCGACTACAAGGCGTATGACGGCGAAACTCCGGTCGATTCGGTCTCTGCCGATGATTTCGAGTTCGACCTGGGCTCGTCCGAACTTCCGCCTCAATTCACATCGGAAACAATAGGCAGGAAGGCCGGAGACGAGTATGAATTTGGTGTGAGCTATCCTGAAGATCATCCCGGAACGGACGTTGCCGGAAAGACGATCACCTTCAAGGCAGTGGTCAGGGAAGTGAAAAAGCGGGTTTTGCCGGATTTCGACGACGCTCTTGCGAAGGACATGGGTTATGAAGATGCGGAAGAACTCCGCAACACGGTCAGCGAGCGTATCAGAGGCATTAAGGAAAAGCGCGCTTTTGAGGTCTACAGGCGTGTCGTATCCGAGAAACTTGTTGCCTGCCATGAATTCGATGTGCCGGAGTCGTTGCTCAAGGCCGAAAGCGACTACTTTTTCGAACGCATGAAGTCCATGGCCCGCGGCGGCGCGGAGACGGACGAGGCGGCAATGCGCTCGGCGGCTGATGCCGAGGCTGTAAAGACCGTCAAGGGAAGAATACTGGTTGAACTCATCGGCGAAAAAGAAGGCATTACGCTGACCGACGAGGACATGAAGGAAGGATTCAACGAGATGGCCATGGCTTCGGGAATGCATCCGAACGCGCTTTTGCAATACTATCAGAATAACGAGGACGCCCTGAACGGACTGCGAAGCAGCGTCTTCGAGACCAAGGTTATGCGCAATATGGTTTCGAAAGCCAGATTCGTGAAGGAGAACGCATGAATCTGATTCCTGTGGTTGTTGAGCAGACGGGCCGGGGTGAGCGCGCCTACGATATCTATTCGCGTCTTCTGAAGGACAGGATCATTTTCCTTGGAACAGCGATTGACGATATCGTGGCAAACACGGTCATCGCCCAGTTGCTGTTTCTTCAGACAGAGGATCCGGACAAGGACATCAATATATACATAAACAGCCCGGGCGGCCTTGTTACCGCCGGACTGGCTATTTACGACACCATGCAGTATGTGAAACCCGACATCGCGACGTACTGCATCGGGCAGGCAGCCAGCATGGGAGCGCTTCTGCTTACGGCGGGAACGAAGGGAAAGCGCTTTTCCCTCCCGAATTCACGCATAATGATTCATCAGCCGCTTGGAGGCTTTCACGGCCAGGCAACCGACGTGGAGATACATGCGCGCGAAATGCTGAAGACGAAGGATCTGCTTGCAGGCATTCTCACGAGGCACACCGGGCAGCCGATGGACGTGATCAGGCGCGACACCGAGCGCGATTACTTCCTGAGCGGCGATGAGGCAAGGGAATACGGGTTGGTTGACGAGGTTGTCAGCACTCTTAAAAAGGCCGGGCAATAGATGCCGGGCATGGCAGCATTGGAGTAATCAATATGGGGAAAAAGAATGGTGGCGCCAGCGGGCTTAAATGCTCGTTTTGCGGCAAGAGTCAGGAAGATGTGAAAAAGCTCATTGCCGGGCCTTCGGTTTATATCTGCGACGAATGTGTGGATCTCTGCAATGAGATCATCGCCGAGGAGCGTGATCTGCCTTCCGGAACAGGCGCGATGACTCCGGTTCCAACCCCGCGCGAAATCAAGAAGATGCTGGATGATCATGTGGTTGGGCAAGACTCCGCAAAGAAGGTGCTTTCGGTTGCGGTATACAATCATTACAAGCGCATCCACGACACCGAAAAAGGCGATGTCGAGATTCAAAAGAGCAACATTCTGCTGATCGGCCCAACCGGAACAGGCAAGACGCTTCTTGCGCAGACGCTCGCGAAATTGCTCGACGTTCCGTTCACGATTGCGGACGCAACAACCCTGACGGAAGCCGGTTACGTCGGCGAGGATGTGGAAAATATCATGGCCAAGCTCCTTCAGCGGGCCGATTACGATGTTGAACGCGCCCAGCGAGGAATTGTTTATATCGACGAAATCGACAAGATCAGCCGCAAGACCGAAAACGTTTCAATTACGCGCGATGTTTCGGGCGAAGGCGTTCAGCAGGCGCTTTTGAAGCTGATCGAGGGAACTATCGCGAATATCCCCCCGCAGGGCGGGCGCAAGCATCCGCAGCAGGAATACGTTCAACTCGACACCAGCAACATACTGTTCATATGCGGCGGCGCTTTTGTTGGAATAGACAAGGTTATCGAGCGTCGTCTCGGCAAGAAAACCGTCGGATTTGGCAGCGAGCTGGTTTCCCGCAAGGATGTCAAGGCCAATCAGGTGGTCAGCAAGGTTGAGTCTCAGGATCTTCTGCGATATGGCCTGATTCCGGAGTTTGTGGGCAGGCTTCCTGTTATTGCCGTACTCGACGACCTCGATCAGGACGCCTTGGTGCGCATTCTCAAGACGCCGAAGAACGCGCTTATCAAACAGTATCAGCGTCTCATGTCTTACGAAAACGTCAAGCTCCGCTTCACCGACGGCGCGCTTGCGGCTGTTGCTGAAAAGGCTTACGACAAGAAAACCGGCGCGCGCGGCCTGCGCACTATTCTGGAAGAGGTGATGCTCGACTTGATGTTCGATGTTCCGTCGCAAAGGAGCATCACGGAGGTCATCATCAGCGAGGATGTTATCCGCAAGAGGGAAAAACCGCTTCTGCTCTACGAAAAAATGGCGGAAACAGCCTGATTCGCCAATCTTGAACCGAAATATCAAACGGCCTGACGGATGCGATCCTTCAGGCCGGTTCTTTTTGCGAATGTTGCAGGACAACGTGTTTGAATCCGCTTGAGCTTTCCACCCATTGTGCTATATTTGTTCTAATCCGCGCGGAGGCAGTCGATAATGTTCGAGCCTCATGGAACCGCAATAATATCTAGGAGGATACCGGTTATGAAGGCATTGATTAAATCCATGGTTATTCTGGTGATCGGGCTGTTCGCGCTCTCTGCGTGCGGCGGGAAGTCGGCGGTGATCGAGGATGGCTACATGAAGGGCGCGCCAAAGTGGGTGGCAAAGGGCAGCGGCGCTTTCGACGGCGAGAAAGGCAAGATTTTCTACGGCGTGGGTTCTGCTTCCAACATCGCCAACCATTCGCTTCTGCGCAGCACTGCCGACAACCGCGCGCGCAACGAGCTTTCGAAGATATTCGAGACATACACCGCGTCGCTCATGAAGGATTACATGGCTTCAACCACAGCCGGCAATCCGAATGTTTCATCGGAGGAGCAGCATGTGGAGCAGGCGATAAAAACCGTGACCAGCGCAACTTTGAGCGGCGTCGAGATCATAGACCACTGGAAAGACCCGGCGACCGGCGAACTCTTCTCTCTCGCGCAGCTCGACCTTAACGCGTTCAAGGACGCGCTTGCCAAGCAGAAGGAACTGAGCGCCCAGGCCCGCGACTACATCCGCAAGAACGCGGACCGCATGCACGACGAACTTGAGAAGGAAGAAGCGAAGCGGGGCCATTAACAATGAAACGGCTGTTGTCGGCCTTTTACCTGTCGATTCTGTTTACCGGTTTAGCGGGCGCAGCCGATTTTCCGGCGGAGAAGGTCTACAAGGCTTATGGCCCGTCGGTTGTGCTCATCTGGGCGTCTTCATCCGATCAGAAGGGTTCGGTTGGAGCCGGATCGGTTATCTCGCAGGACGGGCTTGTGGTCACCAACGCGCATGTTATCAGCATGGGCGATGCCGGTCTTTATCCTGAAATAGCGGTCTGCCTGAAGCCCGACCGGCTGACCGGCGATCCGAAGCGTGATCTTGCCAACTGTTACAAGGCGGCGGTTTTGGGCGTTTCGGCGGATATCGACATCGCGGTGCTTCGCGCCGATGGCCTGCCGAAGCTTAAGAACGTGATCTGCCTTGCCGATCCCGAAGACGTGGGAATAGGGCAGGAGGTTGTTGCCATAGGCCATCCGGAGCAGGGCGGATTCTGGTCTCTCACCTATGGCCGCATAAGCGCCGAGTTCGCCGATTTCGAAGGAGTTTCCGGCAAGAACATGTACCAGACCGACACCAGCATGAATCGGGGCAATTCCGGCGGCCCGCTTCTGAACTCAAGAGGCTGCATGGTTGGCGTGAACACCAGCATCGCCCGGCGAAGCTCTGCCGACAATCTGGCGATTACGGGCGTGAACTTCGCCCTTCAGTCGCAGGTTGTGCGCGACTGGCTGAACTCTCGCGGCGCGAAGGTGGCATACGAGGCCAAATCGCCAGAGCCAGAGGCGAAACAGCCGCTAACCGAGGCCAAACCACCTGATGCGGAGATGAAACCTCCCGTTGAGGAGAAGAAAACCGAAAAGCGTTTCGAAACACCGAAGCGCCCTTACGATTACGATGAGCTTACCAGGGTCGAGAAAGAGCTTGGTGAAATGATGGAGGAGATGCGCGGCAAGACCCGCCGTTAGCCTGATTCCTGATGACAGGCGAATACCGCAAGACGTTCTGGTGCATTGCCGGAGCGCTTGCGGTATTCGCGTTTTTCTGCGCCCTTCGCATCGGCGGCGTTCTGGAAAAGACGGAGCTGATAGCAATCGACGCAGGTCTCAGGTTCGATTCGCGCAGCCTGAAACCGTCAGGACGCATCGCAATCGTGAGCGTTGACGACAACAGCATAAATTATCTCCGCTACACTCGGAACATCCAGTGGAAATGGCCGCGTGACATATACTCACTGATTGTCAATTACATAGATCGTTGCGGAGCCGAGGCGGTTGCGGTGGATTTTCTCTTGTCCGATCCGGACATCACGCTTGCGGGATATTCGGAGGGCGAAACCGACGAGGCTTTGGCCAGGGCGTACAAGTCGTTTGGAAAGGTTTACCAGACGATGCGCCTGCATACGGACGCGATAGCGTTTCAGCCGCTGCAGGACGATTCGGCTTTGAGGGATCAATTCGCGCTGAAGGCCGATGGAGTTCCGGAAGGAGCGCCTGAGGGGGGTATCGTCGAATGGCCGATCCTGCCGCTTCTTCATGCGGCTCGTGCGGTTGGCGTTACCAATATCGAACCGGACCGTGACGGCGTCATCAGACGGTTCGCGCCGTTTCACACGTCTGGCGAAAGCGTGTTCCAGTTCCTGCCGGTCAGGCTGGTGTCGGACATGAACTCCGGTGATATTCCCGGACGGATTTTGCCGGACAACGGCCGTGTTTGGATTAAATGGTACGGACAGGGCGGCCCCGGCGGAGTTTATCCGTACTATCCGGCAGCCGAGGTTTTTCTCTCCGAACTTCAGGCGCGCGAGGGCAAGACGCCGCTTGTTTCGTGCGAGCGGTTCGCCGGCAAAATAGTTTTTCTTGGCAGCAACGCCGGAGCGCTTTTCGATCTCAAGCAGACGCCAATGGCCACGTCCGGCCATCCGTATCCGGGAGTGGAAATCCTGGCCACGGTTACTGACAACCTGTTGCAGGGTCACGCGCCCCGCCGTATGCCGCCGTCCGTTGCGCTTGCGCTCATTTTTGCGATGTCGGCAGCCGGTTTCGCAGGAGCGTTCTTTATGAAACACGCCCGGACGTTTCTATCGGCGGCGGTTATTTTGCATGTCTCGTATGCCGGCGCGGCTTTCATGCTGTTCAGGCGCGGCCTGATTTCGGATATCGTCGGGCCGGAGTTTGCGCTTGCGGTTTCGGTTATCGGAGGCATTGTCATCAACTACATATTCGAGGGCCGCGAGCAACTGAAAACCAAGCGCGCCCTGAACCAGTATGTGAGTCCGGCCGTTGCCGAGCGAGTGATCCGTCATCCGGAGCTTCTGCGGCTTGGAGGTGACAGGCGAACGCTGACCGTGCTATTTTCCGACATCCGCGACTTCACCACGCTTTCCGAATCGCTTGAGCCTGAAGAACTTGTGCAGTTCCTGAACGAATATTTTAACCGCATGACCGCCATAATAATGGGCGAGGGCGGAACGCTGGATAAATACGTGGGCGACGCGATAATGGCGTTTACCGGAGCGCCCGACGCTCCGCGCTCCGACGACGCGGCGCGAATATGCCGCGCTGCCCTGAGGATGGTTGACGCAATCGACGGGATGAACGCCGCCTGGGCGGCGAAATGGGGACGGCGGCTCCGTACCGGCGTGGGCATAAGCACGGGAGCGGCTGTTGTGGGCAACATGGGTTCCGATATACGGTTCGACTACACAGCCATGGGCGACACAGTGAACATCGCATCCCGCCTTGAAGGAATAAACAAGGAGTGGGGTACTCGCATAATAGCCAGTAACGCGACAAAAACCGCGGCGGGCGAGGGCTTTGTCTGGAGACCATTGGATGAGATAATGCTGAAAGGCAAAACGCGCGGTGTGCTTGCGTGGGAACTGATCGGGCTGTCGGGCAATGAGCGGGCCGAGTGGCTTGCCGCGTCGTTTGCTCGTCTGCGCAAGGCGCTCGCCACTGGCAGATTTGATGAAGCCGACAGGCTTGCCGATATGATTCTCGATCGCGTGCCTGATGATGGCCCGACCCGAAAACTGATGAATCGGGGGAAAGCGACATGAAATCGCGCAGATGTGGATTTATAACGTTTATTGCCGTCTTATGCGCGGCCGGGCTTGCGGCACTCAGCCATTCGTCCGCGATGGCCGCAAGCGAGGTCAAGGTTTCCAATGCCGGGATTCCTGTCCGATCCGGCCCGGGCGCTTATTACGATGCCGTTGGTTACACAAAGGCTGGCGACACATTCAAGGTTACGGAAGACGACGGCAGATGGATGCGTGTTGAAGGCTCGCTCAGCGGTTTCGTAAGCAGGAAAGCGCTCGATAATCCTTCCGGAGCGTCTGCCTCGGCCCGTTACAGCGCCGGCGAATCGAAGGGCTTCGGCGGCAGGGTGTCGTCAACCGCCTCAACCGCCGCCACGCGCGGCCTTGTGCCTGTCGAGCCGTCGCTCATGCGCATTGCGAACCAGCGCGGCTACGACGCGGGCGCGCTTCAGGAACTGGAGCTTCCGCCGTTTACCGCCAGGGAGGCCGAGGCGTTCGAGAAATCGTTTCCGCGCTCGGCTGTCGGCGGGCATAAGGGCGGAGCGTTCTATTTCGATCCGCGCGAGCGCGACATCGGCCGCGGCGTCGCGCTTCAACTGCTTGCGAAGTTTCCGCCGGACGGCGGCGTATCGCTTCGCAAGTACGTCGCCCTTGTTGGAATGCACGCGCAAAACCACACAGGATTTTACGACGAGAGGTTCACATACATAGTGGTGAAAACCGACACGGTGCTTTCATTCGCGCTTCCTGGCGGTTATGTAATCGTTTCCACCGGAGCGGTTCGCGCCATGAAAAACGAGGCTGAGCTTGCGTTTGTGCTGGCTCACGAGATAACTCATATCGCGCTTCGGCACGGCATGAAGGAGATGAAGGCGCAGAAGGAGCGCATTCACGCGTCGGAGGCCATGGAGGAACTGGACACCGAACTTGAGAAGATGGGGAGGGACAAGGGCGACGAGAAGGTGCAGGCGGAGCTTTCCGCCATGATCGACGACATGTATGCCGGGCTTGTGAAGGGCAGGCTTCAGGCATACGAATTCGAGGCCGATGCGCAGGGCGCGGCGCTTGCCGCGTCGGCGGGCTATCCTCCGGGCGCGGCGGTGGATTTTCTTGAGCGCATAAGCGACGCGGCAGCGTCATACGCAAGCCATCCGCCGGAGGCGATTCGCATAGAACGGCTGAGGGCCGTGGTAAAATCACTGGCCGTGAAAAAGAAGGCGGACGACAGGCGTGGCAGGTTTGCGGAGAATGCCGGCGGGATGAGGTAGCTATGCCGATTGTCTTTCGACTGTTCCGATGTATAATTTTGTAAATAACGAACTTTCCATTACGGTTTTTTTGTAATCAAATTTCAGGAGGTATTTCATGCGAAAAGGATTGCTGTTTGCGTTGCTTGTCTGCGTTGCCGTTATGTTCGCGTCCGGCTGCGCGACTACGTCGGTGAAGAGGATGGATGTTGCCGAGGCGGTGGATCTTAGCGGCAAGTGGAACGACACCGATTCGCGCATGGTGTCTGAGGAGATGATAAGAGACTGCCTGAGCCGTCCATGGCTCAATGCGGCTACGGCAAAGAGCGGCAAGCCGCCGGTGGTTATCGTTGGCACTGTCGTGAACCAGAGCCGCGAGCACATCAGCACACAGACGTTTACGAAGGATCTTGAACGCGCGTTCATCAACTCCGGACAGGTGGATTTCGTGGCCAGCAAGTCCGAGCGCGAGGAAATTCGCGATGAACGGCTGGATCAGGCGAAACATGCCGCCGAGGAGACAGCCAAGGAGGCGGGGCAGGAAACAGGAGCCGACTACATGATGAAGGGCGTGATAAGCTCGATCACCGATCAGGTTGAGGGCAAGAGCGTTGTGTTTTATCAGGTGAATCTGGAGCTTGTAGACATGAAGAACAACCGCAAGGCATGGATCGGAGAGAAGAAGATAAAGAAGTTTGTTTCGCAGAGCAGGTTCGGCCTGTAGCGGCGGCTTTGCGATGAAGCGGCTTCGCGTATTTGTATTGATGGCGCTTTCGCTTGTAGCGGGCGGCTGCGGCATAAGCGCCGAGCATTATGGCAAGCTCGAAACACAGCTCGCCACAGGCCAGTGCGGCCCCGCCGTGGAGTATTACGAGAAAAACGGCATGGACAATGGCCTCAACTGGGATTACGGCCTGAATACCAGGCTGGTGTATCTTCTCGACAAGGGCATGGTTAACATGCTCTGCGGCAAATATCCGGAAAGCGCCAAGACGCTTCAGGAGGCCGATGAGCTTTCGGAAAAGCTCTGGACAACCAGCGTTACCAAGGAGCTTTCAACGTATGTGACCAGCGACTACATGCAGGATTACAGCGGCGAGGACTACGAACGGGCGATGATAAACATGATTGCCGCTGTGGATTACATCCTGATGGGTCAGATTGACGAGGCGCTTGTGGAATGCCGCAGGCTCGACGAAAAGCTTGGAATATTCAACCAGAAATACGACAAGGACAAGAACGTATACAAGGAAGACGCCTTTGGCCGCTATCTTGGCGGCATACTCTATGAATCGCGCGGGGAGTTGAGCGACGCATACATAGACTACCGCAAGGCATACGAGGCGTATCAGGACTACGGGAAGAACTACCAGACCCCGTTGCCCGATTCATTGAAAGCCGACCTGACGCGTCTTGCCGCGAAGCTTGGGCATAACGACGATCTGAGCGAATACCGAAGCGCATTCGGCAACATCGATGTTCCGCAGCATTCCGATGTCAGGCAGAAGGCGCGGCTTGTGCTGATCCAGTTCGACGGACGCGCGCCCCGGAAGGAAGAGGACAAGCTGATCGTCTCAAGCCAGATAGGGCCGCTGACAATTGCGTTTCCGCGCTTCGCCGCTGTTCCGTCCGGGCGCGGCCCCGCGGCCCTGATAGCGAGGGCCGACGGAGCGGCGGAACACAGGGGAACGCCGTTTCTGGCCGACGACGTCGAGAAGATCGCGATGAAGAACCTTGACGACCGCAAGGGCAGGGTGATCGCCAAGACGATAGCGCGCGCGATTGCCAAGCAGGCGCTTATCGATGCCACGGCACGTTCCTCGTCGAACGACCAGAACACGCAGCTTCTGGTGAAGCAGATGATGAATATCGGCAATATATTCCTTGAAAAGGCCGACACTCGAACATGGCGCACGCTTCCGGCGCGCATATATCTTTCAACGGCATTTGTTCCTCCCGGAAGTTACACGCTCTACGGCGAAGCCCGCGGCTGGACAACACCGCTTGGCGCGGTGGATGCGCGGGCGGGCGAGACGAGATTTGTTTTTCTGGACACGATGTACAGATAAGGACGAATGGAGGATTTCCGTTTATGAGATTTGTGAGATTGATGCCGATGGTATTGTTAGCGATTCTCGGCGGCTGTCTGACAACCGGCGCGGATATGACGGCTGATAAAAAAAACGATCAGCAGGCGCAGACGAAACAGGCGGCAAAATCCGCCGTGCATTATCCCGATGCCGAATACATGACAGCCGAGGGAAGCGGGCAGTCTGAGGCCGAGGCCAGGGACAGAGCGCTTGCCGAGCTTGGGAGAATCTTTGAGTCAAAGGTTGTGAGCGAAACGTCCGACACGATGTCTTCCGTTTATCAGCAGAAAGGCGCGTCGAAGGGAACCGAGGCTTTCACGCAGGAGGTACGCGAAAAGGTTCGCGTTACATCGAAGATGGCGTTCGAGGGTGTGCAGACGAAGGATGTCTGGTTTGTTGAAGCAGACCGGCTGCACCATGCGCTTGCCGTGCTGAACAGGGCCGACGCCCGTGCCTCGTGGGGTGGCAAGGTGAAGGAGCTTGATGACCGCGCTTCCGCGGAGCTTGCCGCAATCGACAAGCTGAAGAGCCGATTCGCCCGGTTTCGCGCGCTTGCTGCCATCGAGGGCTTCTGGCTCGATCGCGCGGTATTCGCCTCCCGGCTTCGCGTGATCGGCGCGCAGACGCCTCCTCCTCCATACGACATGGCCCGGATTCTTAAAGACCGGGCCGCCGTGAAATCGGAGGTCACGCTTTTTATCGAGGCAACGGGCGACGAGGCCGACATAATGCGCGACGCGCTTTCCTCGCAGCTTACAGCTTCCGGCTTCCGGATAGCGGCAGGGCGCGCCTCTGCCGACATATTGATAACCTCGACTGTCACGGCCCGTCCTCTCGATATAAACAATCCCGGCTGGAAGTTTTCGCGTGCCGAGGCCACGACAACGCTGAAGGATGTTGGCACTGGCGAGGATGTTGCGACAGTTACGAAAGCTGTTCGCACCTCGCATGTAGACGCCAGGGAGTCGGCCCGCAAGTCCGTGCGCAAGGTGGCAAGCGATATATCAATGGAACTGATCGAGCTTTTCAAGTAAAATCACCGGACGCCGGTTCAACGTCGCGCGTATCGGGGCGGGTTCGATACCCGCCCTTATGGCACTACACAGCTACAACGTAAAATATCCCGCGTCGCTTGCGATGCGGCGTAAAGAGGTAGATCTCAGCTAATGGGCATGTATTATTTCCATAGGGTTCCCGGCCTGTCGATTTCCAGAACTGCGCGCCTTATCGAGCGCGCGCACCGCGATGTTTCGTCCGCCATAGCCGACATCGAGACGGAGTTGTGCTTCTACGTGTGGGCCGATACGCCGCTCAGCATGGGCGAGGTGAACACCGTGACGTGGCTTCTTTCGGAAGTGTCCGACCCCGGCGGATTTTCGGAGACCAGTTTCTTCGACGATACGGATCAGGTGATCGAGGTCGGGCCGCGCCTCAATTTCTCCACCGCATGGTCAACAAACGCTGTCTCGATATTTCATTCATGCGGTATCTCCAAAATCTCGCGGATCGAGCGTTCACGCCGTTTCAGGATTGTAACCAATGACGAAGTCCGTCTCGATCATGCTGCTGTAAACCGCTTCCTGCCGCTCGTTCACGACCGGATGACCGAGACGCGCTACGGAGCCAGGCTGCTTACCTTCGATATTGGCCTGAAGCCGACACAGGTATTCACGGTTCCGGTGATCGAAGAAGGACGATCGGCTCTTGAACGCATCAACCGCGATATGGGGCTTGGGTTCGACGAGCGCGATCTGGACTACTACACAAGGCTTTTTGCCGAGGACATCGGACGAAATCCGACCAACGTTGAATGCTTCGACATGGGACAGTCGAACTCGGAGCATTCACGACACTGGTTCTTTCAGGGCAATCTGGTTATCGACGGCGTTGCGATGCCGGATTCGCTTTTGAAGATGGTGAAGGATACGTGGCGCGCCAATCCGAACAATTCGATAATCGCTTTTCAGGACAATTCAAGCGCGATAAGGGGTTTCGACATTCGGGCGTTCGCGCCGTCCGAGCCGGGCAGCCCTTCGGCGTTTGCTAGGTCCGACAGCACATACCATATAATCTTCACCGCCGAGACGCACAATTTCCCGACCGGCGTGGCTCCGTTTCCGGGCGCTGAAACCGGAACCGGCGGCAGAATCCGCGACGTTCAGGCAACTGGCATAGGCGGCATCGTTACCGCCGGAACCGCCGCCTACTGCGTGGGCAACCTCCGTGTTCCGGGCTACGAGCTTCCGTGGGAGGATTCCTCGTTTGCCTATCCGGGCAATCTTGCGTCTCCCCTGGAGATCGAGATCGAGGCCAGTAACGGCGCTTCCGACTATGGAAACAAGTTCGGCGAGCCGGTAATTCAGGGTATGACGCGCTCGTTCGGAATGCGCCTGCCCGGCGGCGAGCGCCGCGAGTGGATCAAGCCGATCATGTTCACGGGCGGCGTTGGTCAAATGGACGCGAGGCACGCCGAAAAGAGCGAGCCTGAAACCGGAATGTGGGTGGTGAAGATCGGAGGCCCGGCCTATCGCATAGGCATGGGCGGCGGCGCGGCATCGAGCATGATTCAGGGCGAGAACGCGGCTGAACTCGACTTCAACGCGGTTCAGCGCGGCGACGCCGAGATGGAACAGAAGGTGAACCGCGTCATTCGCGCCTGCGTGGAGTTGGGCGCGAGAAACCCGATTGTGAGCATACACGATCAGGGCGCGGGCGGAAACTGCAACGTTGTGAAGGAGCTTGTCTATCCGGCGGGCGGACGCATCGAGGTTCGCGACATTCCGGTCGGCGATTCATCACTTTCCGTTCTCGAAATATGGGGCGCGGAGTATCAGGAAAACAACGCGCTTCTTGTTCGAAACGAACATCTCGATCGTTTCGCAACGCTCTGCGTTCGCGAGAAAGCGCCGTTCAGCCTGATAGGCCGGATCACCGGCGACGGTAAAATCGTGCTTCACGACGATCTGGACGATTCCTGCCCGGTCAATCTCGACCTCGAAAAGGTGCTCGGCGAGATGCCGAAAAAAACTTTCATCATGGATCGCGCGGAGCCGGTGCTGAAACCGCTTGAACTTCCCGAAGGGTTGACCGTGCGCGGCGCGCTTGAGCGCGTGCTTCGCCTGCTTTCGGTTGGCTCGAAGCGGTTTCTTGCAAGCAAGGTGGATCGTTCCGTGACCGGCCTTGTGGCGCGCCAGCAGAACTGCGGGCCGCTTCAGCTTACCGTGTCTGATGTCGCCGTGATCGCCCAGTCTTATTTCGGAGTCACCGGCGCGGCTATAGCGATAGGCGAGCAGCCGGTAAAGGGGCTGGTGAACCCGGCTGCCATGGCACGCATGAGCGTGGGCGAAGCGCTTACGAACATCATATGGGCCGCAACGACAGGAGTTGACGACATCCGCTGTTCGGCCAACTGGATGTGGGCGGCAAAACTTCCGGGCGAGGGCGCGGCGCTTCACGACGCGGTTGCCGCGATGGCCGAAGTGATGAAAAAAATAGGCGTGGCGGTTGACGGCGGCAAGGACTCTCTATCGATGGCGGCAGTTGTTGCGGGCGCGGGCGGCAGATCGGAAGTGGTGAAATCTCCGGGAACGCTGGTTGTGTCGGCCTATGTTACATGCCCGGACATTACTCTCACCGTCACGCCCGACATCAAGCGGCCCGGAGCTTCCGCTCTCTATTTCATAGATTTCGCGCATGGCGCAAACCGCCTAGGCGGCTCGGCACTGGCGCAGGTTTTCTCTCAGGTTGGCGACGAATCGCCCGATCTCGACGATCCGGCGTTTCTTGCAAGCGCGTTCTGCACCGTGCAGGGGCTTGTAATGGAGCGTATGCTTCTGGCCGGTCACGACCGCTCGGACGGCGGACTTGTCACCACGCTTCTTGAAATGGCGTTTTCCGGCGATTGCGGATTCGATATAGACATGCCCGGCAGCGATCCGATAGCCGGATTGTTTTCGGAGGAGCTCGGCCTTGTTGTCGAGATTGACATGGATCGTGAGGGCGAGGTGGTCGAGCGGCTTGCAACCGCCAATCTGCCGGCTTTGAGGCTTGGAGTCACCACGAGGGTAAAACGCGTTGTGATACGCTGCGCCGGCAGTGTTGTATTGAACGACGATATGATCGAGCTTCGCGACGTCTGGGAGGAGACGAGCTTCAGGCTGGAGGCGCTTCAGACCGATCCGGCCAAGGCGCTTGAGGAGCGAAAAAACATCAGAACGCGCACAGGGCCGATCTATGTTCTGCCGTTTACTCCGGAGCCGACGCCGCCTGGGTTGACGCGCCGCGGTATAAAACCTGGGGTGGCTATTGTGCGAGAGGAGGGCAGCAACGGCGACCGCGAAATGGCGGGCGCGTTTCATATGGCCGGATTCGAGGCATGGGACGTAACGATGACCGATCTTCTGTCGGGCCGCATTACTCTTGACGGTTTCAGGGGCGTCGCCTTCGTTGGCGGTTTCAGCTTCGCCGATGTGATGGATTCCGCAAAGGGCTGGGCCGGGGCCATCCGGTTCAACGAGAATCTGCGGCGTATGTTCGATAAGTTCTACAGTCGGCCCGACACTTTCAGCCTTGGAGTCTGTAACGGCTGCCAGCTCATGGCCCAGCTTGGCTGGGTTCCGTTCATGGGAACTCCTGACGCGTCGCAGCCGAGGCTTCTCTGGAACGATTCCGGACGTCTTGAGTCCAGATTCGCAACGGTTCGCATATTCGAAAGCCCGTCCATCATGCTTCGCGGCATGGAGGGAGCGGTGCTTGGCGTGTGGGTGAACCACGGCGAGGGCCGCATCCATTTCCCGGACAGGGCCATATGCGACGCGGTTATCGAGCAGAGGCTTTCGCCGGTGCGTTACGCGGACGACGACGGCAGGCCGACAAACGCATATCCGTTCAACCCCAACGGCTCGCCCGACGGCATGGCCGCGCTGTGTTCGCCGGACGGACGCCATCTGGCGATGATGCCGCATCCGGAACGCGCGTTTCTCAAATGGCAGTGGGGATGGATGCCGGAGGAGATGAAGCGCGATCTGAAGGCGTCGCCGTGGCTCAGGCTTTTCGGGAACGCTCGCGCCTGGTGCGATGAAGCCGGATGAAACGCGATGAAGCCGGCAGGGCATGAAAACGCGCTGGTATTCGACAACGTGACCTCGCCGGGCGGCGGAGCCTGGAACTTGGCCCTGCCGCCGGGCCTCGCCGCGCGCGTGATAATAGCCGAATCGCAGGGCCGAAGTTATTTCATGCGCCTGATCATGGGAATCGATGCGCCGACGGCAGGCCGCGTGAGCGTGCTTGGCCGCGACACAGCCGATCTGTCCGCAATGGAAGCTGTTTTGCCGCGCATCGGAGTGGCCCCGCGCGGCGGCGGACTGATAAGCAATCTGAGCGTGTATGAAAATGTTTCGCTTCCGCTTTACTACCATTCATCCGTTTTGGCGGACATAACCGAGGATGAAATAGACAGCCGTGTGACATTTGCGCTGAAGGCCGTGGGATATGGCGGCCAGACCTCGGCGCTTCCCGGAACTCTGCCCGCGTTCATGCGTCGTATGCTCGGTTTCGCGCGCGTCATGGCCCAAAAACCCGATATTGTTGTTGCCGACGCGCTGTTGGCAGGACTTTCATCCGATGCGGCGGAGCGCCTTGCCGGGGCTTTCAGTGTCATGCGGGAGAGCAATCCGGGCGCGGCGGTGGCATGGATTGCTTCGTCACCGGACGAAAAAACAGGCATCGGGTTCGATCTGGAGGCGGCGCTTTCATGATTCCAAGGGACAGAAGATTCGCGCATCTGGAGCGGAAGGTTGGCGCGTTTGTTCTGCTTACGCTTGTCGGCATAGCTGCGGTGGTTGCATTCATAGGCATAGAGCGCGGCGTTTTCACGAAGAAATACTCGCTTCATTTCACTGTGGACAAGGGAACCGGATTCTCCGTGGGAATGCCGGTGAAGCTGTCGGGCTTCCATATCGGACGGCTCGAAAAACTTGCGCTCACGGATCAGGCGCGCGTGAATGTGATCATTGTTATCGAAAAGAAATACTCGAAATGGATACGTCGCGATTCCTCGGTGAAGCTGGTGAAGGAGGGCATGATCGGCGACAGTATCATCGAGATGAAGGTGGGAAATCCTGCATCTGCCGAGCTGAAGGACGGCGAGTCGATTGCGTATGAGCCGTCTCCCACGCTGGATGACCTCGTGGCCGACGTGAAGGCGCAGGTGCTTCCCGTGCTCGACCAGTTGAAGGGCATGGTTGCCTACATGGACGATCCGAAAGGCGATGTGAAGCAGACCATCGCCAACGTCCGCGAACTGACGGCCGGACTGCCCGAAACGCGCGCAAAGGTTGACGGCTTGATAGTTTCGGTGAAGGACGAGATCGTTACGGTTCGCGGCGGCGTGGAGAAGATTCTGGCATCGGTGGACGGACTGCTTGCGTCCGTGGACGATAGGGTGAAAAAGGTCGACCCGATAGTGGAATCCGCGGCCGGCATCGCATCGACAGCCGAGAAGCGGCTTCCGCCAGTGCTCGACGAGGTGGAAAAATCGCTGAGGGAAGTGAGGGCGACGCTCGAAAAGGTGCGCGTCATGGTGGATGAATCTTCCGGCGATATTCCGGGGCTTCTGTCCAACACCGTGAAACTGACGGAAAACGGCAACGACATCGCCGAATCCGTGAAGAAAACCTGGCCGATAAGCTCGAACATTCCGCCATCGGCGACTGTGCTTGTGCCGGGCGAGGGCTACGAGCGTGTTGCGCCAAAGACAGGCGGTGGCGATGGAAAGTAGAAGGCTGGTATATAATTTTGAAAGAATGTCCTGCAAGGAGGGCCAACTATGCCGGCGACGGTTGCGACGATGTCAGTTGAAGAACTGAAAGAGATTATCGGAGAAGTTGTGGAACGAAAATTTGTCGAGATGTTCGGGGATCCGGATAATGGCATGGAAATCTCCGCGCGGCTTCGCGAACGTCTTGTCCGGCAGAAAAGCGCCGTTGCCGACGGCGAGAGGGGCGAGACATTCGAGGACGTAGCCGAAAGACTGGGGCTGAACTGAGGCATGTACAATATCCGCCTTCTCAAGGCCGCAAGCCGTGAGCTGGAAGCCATGGACAAGACTGTCGCGATGCGAATCGCTACGCGGCTTCGCTGGCTTGCCGAAAACGTCGAACATATCCGCCCATTGACGCTTAAAGGCGATCTGTCCGGTCTGTGCAAACTTCGCGAAGGTGATTACCGGATTATCTACGCGGTCATCCACGACGAAATGACAATAATCATTCACGCGATTGGCCACCGGCGGGATGTTTACCGGTAGTGAGAATTTTAGATGCCAAGACAATAGTTGCCTGTCTCGTTGCTTTTTCCACGATTCTTTCCGCCTGCGCCTCCGCGCCTGAGCGTCCGTCCGCCATGCACAAGGCCGCCATCGAGAAGAACAAGGACGGCGCGACGCTGCTTGAACGTAGAAAGTTTGACGCGGCCATGAACAGCTTTCGCGCGGCTCTTCGCATGAGCCGCTCCATCGACGACCGGGACGGCATGGCAAACGCGCTTATTAACATGACCCGCACATGCCGGGCAATGCCGAAATGCGCCGAAACGCCGTCGCTTCTTGCCGAGGCCGAACGCGTTGTTTCGCCGGGAACAGCGCTTCATCGCGAAACGCTCTTCGAACGGGCGCGGCTTGCGCTTTCATCAGGCCAATACGCGTTGGGGCTTGCGACTGCCGACAGGCTGCTGGACGCGGCTGTTGACGACAAGGCGATGCGCGGACGCGCAACGAACGTGAAGGCGTTGCTTCTGTTTGCGTCCGGCGATACGGACGGTGCGCGAACCGCCGCCAACGCCGCGTTATCGGTTAATCGCGAGATCGGCGTTCGTTCGGAAGAGGCGAATTCGCTGCGTGTTCTTGGCGACATCGAGCGATCCGTCAGCAACTGGCAAGCCGCCGCAGCGCATTGTGCCGCCGCTCTGGAGGCGGATCGCAGGCTTGGCGCAAGCCGTTATGTCGTGCTCGATCTTGTCTGTCTTGGCGAATGCGCGGCGGCTTCCGGCGATTCGAACGCGGCGGCGGACTTCAACAAGCGCGCGGCGGATGCCGCCGATGCCGCCGGAATTACATTAAACTCTCCGTAAGGGCGGTTCGCAAACTGCCCCTACACGCAAAAATTATTTCTTGCTCGTCTGCTTCGCCACGGCATCAACCGCCTTGCGAATCGCTTCCTCATCGCCAAGGTAATAGTGGCGGATCGGCTTCAGGTCGTCGTCCAGCTCGTAAACAAGCGGAATGCCCGTGGGGATGTTCAGCTTGACGATCTCATCCTCGCTCATGTCGTCCAGATATTTCACCAGGGCGCGAAGGCTGTTGCCGTGCGCGGCAATCACAACCTTTTTGCCCTCGCGTATTGACGGGGCAATCGTCTCGTGCCAGTAGGGCAGGAATCGTCCGACTGTTTCCTTCAGCGATTCGGTAAGCGGCAGATCGCCTTCCGGCACGCCGGCGAAACGAGGATCGTGTCCGGGCCAGCGCGGATCGTCCCTTGTTAGCGCCGGAGGCGGTGTGTCGTAGCTCCTGCGCCATACCAGCACCTGCTCATCGCCGTACTTCTCGACCGTTTCACGCTTGTTCAAGCCCTGAAGCCCGCCGTAATGCCGCTCGTTCAAGCGCCATGAGCGAACGACCGGAATCCACATCATGTCCATGTCTTCAAGCACGATCCAAAGGGTTTTGATGGCCCGCTTCAGCAATGATGTGTAGGCGATGTCGAATGTGAAGCCGCCGTCGGCGAGAGCCTTGGCGGCGGTGTGCGCCTCGCTTACGCCTTTTTCGGAGAGGCCGACATCCGTCCAGCCGGTGAAACGGTTTTCGAGATTCCACGCGCTTTCGCCGTGGCGAAGAAGAACAAGCTTGTGCATTTCGGTATTCTCCCTAAGTTTTTTATGGCCGCTTCCGAACTGCCGATCCGGTCATGAAATATATTATCATGCGAAGCGGTTGGTCAAGCTTGTGTTATCATTCCGAACCGACACCATGAGCGAATCACCTGAACAGGGGATGATCATCTGCCACATAGACTGCTCCGGCGGCGCAAGCGGCGACATGATGCTCGGCGCGCTTGTTGACGCAGGCGTTCCGCTTGCCGCGCTGCGCGGCGAGCTAGCGAAGCTGGGGCTTGGAGGTTACACGCTGCGGGCATCGAAGGTTACGCGATGCGGGCTTGCGGCAACGAAGCTGGATGTGGTAATCGAGGGAGGGGAAACCCGGACACTACGGAAGTGGGCTGACGTGCGGCGCGTAATAGCGGGCAGCGGCCTTGATGCCGGAATTAAAAAGAGATCGCTTGCGATTATGAAGCGGCTGTTTGAGGCCGAGGCCGCAGCGCACGGAACCACTGTTGCAAGGACGCATCTGCACGAGCTTGGCGCGGTCGATTGCATCATCGATATTGTAGGCGCGGTCATCGGCCTGCAATATCTGGGCGTGAAAGCCGTAACCGCATCGCCCGTAAACACCGGAAGCGGATTCGTGAAAACGGCGCACGGAACATTGCCGGTTCCTGCCCCGGCAACAGCTTGTCTTCTGCGCGGTGTTCCGGTCTTTGCATCCGGCGCGGAGATGGAGCTGACGACCCCGACCGGAGCGGCGATTATATCGACGCTTGTCGCAGAATCCCCGGCGATTATATCGACGCTTGTGGCAGAATCCCCGGCGATTATATCGACGCTTGTGGCAGAATCCCCGGCGATTATATCGACGCTTGTGGCAGAATCCCCGGCGATTATATCCGGTCTGGCGTCCGGCTTCGGCGCGCTTCCGGAAATGACGCTTGAGCGCGTGGGCGTGGGCGCGGGCAGCCGCGATCTGCCGGATTTCCCCAACGCGCTTCGTCTTTTCATGGGCAGACGGCCAGCGATGTTGTTTCCGGGCGGCGACGAGGTTGCTGTAATCGAAACCAACATCGACGACATGGATCCGCGAATCTTCGAGCATGTGATGAACCGGCTCTTCAAGGCCGGGGCGCTGGATGTATTCCTCACGCCGGTTATCATGAAAAAGTCGCGCCCGGCAACGAAGCTCACCGCCATATGCCGTATGGACGACGTGAAAACAGCCTCAGACATCATTCTGGCCGAAACCACCACCTTCGGCGCGCGCGTGTACGGCGCATCCCGCCGCATACTTGCCCGCGAATTCATCACCGTGGAAACGAAATTCGGCGATATGCGCGTGAAGGTGGGGCGGCTGGAAGGCAGGATCGTTACCGCCACGCCGGAGTATGAAGATTGCCGCGCTGCGGCCGAACGGCACAACGTGCCGCTCGTCGAGGTGATAAAAGAGGCGGAGAGGCATGCCGATAATATTCGGAAGTAAGTGCGGCAATTTATTGCGCCAACACCGTCAACAATGTAATATTTCATCAATCGAAAATAATGTGGCTTGAACTTTTTCTCATATTATTATTCATTATCCTGAACGGCTTTTTCGCCGCGAGCGAGGTTGCCGTGATAACCGCCCGAAAGACGCGCATTCACGAGCTTGCAAAGCACGGCAGGCCGAACGCGATTGTTCTGGAAACCATTCAGAAGGCTCCCGACCGCTTTCTTGCAACCGTGCAGGTGGGCGTGACGCTTCTGGGCGCGCTTGCTTCCGCCGTCGGCGGCGCGACGGCTGTCGAACGCCTGAAGCCTGTGTTTCTGAGTTCCTCACTGGAATTTGTTCGGCACGCGGCAGGGCCGATAGCTATAGGTTGTGTTGTTGGTGCGATTACATTCCTTTCGGTGATAATAGGCGAGCTTGCGCCCAAGTCGATAGCCTTGCGAAGCCCTGAACGCGTGGCTCTGTTTGTGGCTATCCCTGTGAATTTATTGTCGAAAATGGGGTCGTTCGCCGTGCGATTTCTTGCATGGTGCACCGATCTCATCCTGCGCCCATTCGGCATTCCTCCGGTTGGCAGTCATGCCTACTACTCGGAAGACGAGGTGAAACAGATCATTCAGGAAGGCCGTGAGCAGGGCATCTTCGAGGAAACGGAGCAGAAGCTGATCCACAGCGCAATCGAATTTGCCGACATTTCGGCGCGCGAGGTTCTTGTTCCGGTAACCCGCATGGTTGCAATAGAGATAGACACGCCGATGGACGAGATTATGCGCCTGATAACCACCGAGCATTTCTCGCGCTATCCGGTTTACGAGAAGGAAATCAACAATATCCGGGGCATTCTCTATCAGAAGGATGTGCTTACGCATCTCGTTCACAGCCGCGCTCCGAACATCCGGGAACTTCTGCACAAGGCCTATTTCGTGCCTGAAAGCATCAAGATCAGCCACATGCTCAAGGTGATGCAGCGCGGGCGCACGCATCTTGCCGTCGTGCTGAACGAATATGGCGGCGTGGCCGGAATGGTGACAATCGAAGATCTCATCGAGGAGCTTGTCGGCGAGATCAAGGACGAGTACGACGACGAATCGCCGGTGCAGCGCGTGCGCGGCGGCGCGCTGATAGCCGAGGCCGGCATCACGATTCGCGACATGAAGGACAATTACAACGTCGATCTGCCGGATTCGGAGGGATACGAAACAATCGGCGGCCTTCTGCTTGCCGAGCTTCAGCGCATTCCGCACGGCGGCGAAACCGTGGAGGTTCCGGGCTGGAAGCTCACGATAGTGGACATGGACGGAAAGAGGATTGCAAAGGTGAGGATCGAGGCGGTGAAGGCGTTTGCGGAAACGCCGCCTGAAAAAGCTGACAGAACCGATTGACGCGGGTATGCCTCCGAGTTATACTGGCTGTATTCTTGGAGGTATAACGTAATGGCAAATATCAAGACAGCAATCTCGATGAACGACTCGCTCTTCGAAAGGGCCGACGAGTTGGCTCGCGAGATGAACGTATCGCGCAGCCATCTGTTTGTGCTGGCTCTGGAGGAATATCTTCAGCGCCACAACAACATCTGCCTGATCAGGCAGATAGACAACGCCTATGCCGACGCGCCCGACAGTGCCGAGCAGGAACGAATGAGCAAAATCCGCCGTCAGCATCGCAGAATCGTGGACGGCTCATGGTGATAAACCAGGGCGACGTTTTCTGGATCGACCTGGATGAGCCGTCCGGTTCCGGTCCCGGATACCGTCATCCGCATGTTGTCATCCAGAACAACGTCTTCAACAGAAGCCGAATAAGCACGGTGTTGGTCTGCGTGCTGACGTCTAACCTCAAGCGCGCCGAGGCTCCGGGCAATGTGATCCTCGAAGAGGGCGAGGCCGGTCTGCCCAAGCGGAGCGTCGTTCTGGTTTCGCAGCTTTTTACCGTGGACAAGAATCAGTTGAGTGAATATATCGGGTCACTGTCTAAAAAACGCATAAGACAGATACTGGATGGCATGGAGCTGCTTACCGAGCCGCGCGATGTACAGCCGGATATAAATGGATAACACGATGAAAATAAAGAACAATTCCACACCGTACAGACTCGCTATGGCCCAGATAAACCCAACCGTGGGCGACATTCGAGGAAACACCGCCAAAATAGTTGACGGCATACTCGACGCCGTAAAGCTTGGCGCCGACATGGTCGCATTCCCTGAGCTTGCCATAACCGGCTATCCGCCCGAAGATCTTTTGCTGAAGCCCCGCTTCATCAAGGCAAACGAGGACGCGCTGAACTCCATCATTCCGCACACGAAGAAAATTGCGGCGGTCGTGGGCTTCGCGCTTCGCGGCGACGACGGGCGGCTCTACAACGCGGCCGCCGTGATGGCTGGCGGGCGGCTGGTGGATGTTTACCGGAAGGTTCATCTGCCGAACTACGGCGTTTTCGACGAAATTCGCTACTTCGCGCCAGGCGATCAATGCCCGGTGTACGAGCATCACGGCATGAAATTCGGCGTAACGATCTGCGAGGACGTATGGTTTCCGGAAGGGCCGGTGCGGGCCGAGGCCGAGGCCGGCGCGCGGCTTATTGTGAACATAAACGCATCGCCTTATCACATGGGTAAACTCAGCGAGCGGCGCGACCTTGTGACCGGCCTTGCGCGCGAAAACGGCGTGGCCATCGCCTACCTGAACACCGTGGGCGGGCAGGACGAGCTTGTATTCGACGGCGGAAGCATGGTGGCGGACGCCAATGGCAGGATCGTTTTGAATGCGCCGCAGTTCCATGAGGGAATTTACGCGGTTGATATTGATATGGCGCCGGACAGGGCCGTTTCATCCGATGACGACTGGACGGTTCCGGTTGCGCTTCCCGAAACGCCGCGCCCGGCAAAACGCACCGCTGTAAAGCCGCCGATGGCGAAATCGCCGGCTCGCGAGGCGGAAGTTTACGAGGCATTGTTGCTTGGCACTCGGGACTACACGCGCAAGAACGGTTTTCGCGAGGTGCTGGTGGCGCTGTCGGGCGGCATAGATTCCTCAATCGTGGCTTCGGTGGCGGTTGACGCGCTCGGCGCCGAGAACGTTCACGGCATATTTCTTCCGACCGGCTACACGTCCGGCGAAAGCCGCCGCGACGCCTTCGCGCTTGCGAAGAATCTCGGCATCGCGATTGACGAAATCGGCATCGAGGGGCTTTTCCGGCAATACCTTGAAACGCTTGCGCCGCTTTTCCACGGCAGAAAGCCGGACATAACCGAGGAGAACATTCAGGCGCGGATACGCGGAAATATCGTGATGGCGATGTCGAACAAGTTCAACCGGCTGGTGCTGACCACAGGCAACAAATCGGAAATGAGCGTCGGCTACGCGACGCTCTACGGCGACATGGCGGGCGGATTCGCCGTGATCAAGGACGTGCCCAAAACGCTGGTTTACGACCTCTGCGCGTGGCGCAACAAAAAGGCGCGCAAACGCTGGATTCCTGAAAACGTGCTGATAAAACCGCCCACCGCCGAGCTTCGCCCGAACCAGAAAGACACCGATTCTCTTCCGCCATACGACGCGCTCGATCCGGTTCTGAAGGCGTATGTGGAAGACGACAAGAGCCTCGACGAAATAATAAGCGAGCACTGCCATCCGGAATGCGCGTCCCGCGTCATCCGCATGATCGACCTGTCGGAATACAAGCGGCGGCAGGCCCCGCCTGGCGTGAAGATTACTGCAAGGGCTTTTGGCCGCGACAGGCGCTACCCGATCACCAACAGGTATAGGAATGAGGGGTGAATTATCTGGCGGCTATCAGCCGTCTATGTTTTATTGTGATAGCCTTTATCTTTAGTTGACAAATTGCTAAAAAAATATAAAATACGTCAACTGTAATTCGGAACTTACATCAACATGCGACAGGATTAACATGCTTTCACAACGATTAAAGCAATTGCGCGGGTCACATGGCTTCTCTCTTGAGGAGCTTTCAGAGCGTTTGGGCGGGCTGGTAACGAAACAGGCCCTCTCAAAATACGAAAAGGGGCTGTCACAACCGTCCATGACGGTTGTTACAAAACTTGCGGAGGCATTCGGCGTCAAGGTAGCCCATCTTTATGCCGAGCCGGCGGCTTTGGTTAAACTTCTGGCCTACCGTAAATGCGCCTCCTTGCCTAAACGGGATCAGAATATGGTTGAGGGTCTGGTTGCCCGAATGATCGAGGAGCGTATCAATTTGCAGAGTAAATTCGGCAATGCGTTTCCACTGAAACTCCCACAGGATAAGTTCAAGGTGAAATCTATGGATGATGCCGAGAAGGCTGCCGAAATGCTTCGCGCCTTCTGGAATATGGGTAATAGCCCGATTTCCAGCGTTGTCGGGCTGCTTGAGGATCAATTCATCCATGTATTCGCGGTAGCCACGTTAAGTGAAAAGTTTGACGGCATCTCTGCCGAAGCAATAGATTGCAACGGACGGATGATTGCCGCTGCCGTTGCCTCGCGGGAGGGATCGTCTGGTGAACGTCAGCGATTCAGCTTGATGCATGAAGTCGGACATCTGGTACTGGATATTGCGCCAGAAGTCGATGCGGAAAAGGCGGCTCATCGGTTTGCCGGAGCCTTTCTTGCCCCTGCCGATTTGTTACGCAGCGAAATAGGAGCGCGACGTACTAGCGTACAGCTAAAAGAACTGTTCATGCTCAAGCGCCGATTCGGCCTGAGTGCCCAAGCCTTGGCATTCCGGCTGCGCGATCTGTCCATCGTCAACGAATCGACTTACAGGTGGTTGTGCATCCAATTCAACCATCATAAATTGAGGAAAAATGAACCGGAAGCCCTGCCTCCGGAAGAGCCGCAATGGCTGAAACGAACGGTGATTCGCGCCCTTTCGGAGGGCATTATAAGCGCTGAGGAGGCGAGCCGGTTAACAGGCGAGCCGTGCGAATCATCGCACCAGGATGTTATTGATCGCCGGGCATTTATGAAATTACCGCTTGCGGAACGCCGCAAAGTACTGTTCAATCAGGCCGAGCAGTTGAAGTGCCACTACGAGCAAATAAAAAATATTGGCGGCGGAGACTTCCTTGACTATTGACCGCTCTCAGCCGAAACGCGGTGAAATCTGGCTGATTAATCTTGATCCGACCGTCGGGGCCGAAATGCAAAAGTCACGACCGGCGGTGGTTATAAGCAGCGACGCTGCCGGAAGGCTGCCGATAAAGCTGATTGCTCCAATAACCGGTTGGGATATCCGCTACAGTACCAACTTCTGGCACGTCAAGCTTGGCCCGTCCGCCAAAAACGGCCTAAAGAAAGAGTCGTCCGTAGATGTCATCCAGACGCGGGGTGTCGATGTTTCCAGGTTTATCAAGAAAATCGGCAGGCTGGATGCCGCACTGATGGAAGAAATCGCTTCTGCCGTGGCTGCGCTGGTGGAGTATGTATGACCTCAAGGAACTTGCCTCCCGATCCGTGAGGTAGAAGCAATGCCCGGCACGCTCTTTATAGTCTCCACCCCCATCGGCAACCTGGAAGACATGACGCTTCGTGCCATTCGCGTGTTGAAGGAGGCCGACATCATCGCCGCCGAGGACACTCGCCATTCGCGCAAGCTGCTTACGCATTTCGGCATTGGCACGCCGATGATGAGCTACTGGGGCGAGAAGGAAAAGGTTAAAGCCGAGGAGGTCATGGCGCATCTGATGAAGGGCGAGACCGTTGCGCTCATCTCCGACGCCGGAACGCCCGGCATCTCCGACCCAGGCGCGGTGCTCATCCGGCGGGCGATAGAAGACGGCGTTGAGATCGTGCCGGTTCCCGGCCCGTCGGCGCTGGCGGCGGCGGTGACGATTTCGGGCCTGCCCACGGAACAGTTTGTTTTCATCGGATTCATGCCGAACAAGCGGTCGCAGCGGCGCAAGGCGCTGGAAGAACTTGCCTCGGAGCCGCGCACGATGGTTTTCTACGAATCGCCGCACAGGATTTTCGACACGCTTGTCGATATAGAGGAAGTGTTCGGCTCCGGACGACGGGCGGCGGTTGCAAAGGAGATAACGAAACTGCACGAGCGGGTTCTGCGCGGAACGCTGGAAACAATTCTGGACGCGATGGAGACGGAAACCATCGCGGGCGAGTATGTTATTGTTGTAGATGGCGCGCCGGAAGACGAGGCGATGACCGAGGACGATGCGATGGAGCGAATGCGGGAGCTTGTGGCCGGCGGCGCTTCGCGAAAGGATGCGTCGCGCATGGTTGCGGATGAAAGCGGGCTTTCTCGCAAGATGCTCTATAACAGGAGTCTGAAATGAAAATTATTTCGGTAATTCTATGTCTCTTTTGCTGCGCGGCATCCGCAAGCGCATACACCGAGGAAAGCACGGCAATGGCTTCGCTATTGCACAAGGGGCTTGCCGAGCTTGTGGATCTCGAAGTGTCTCTGGCAACCGGCACGCCCAAGCTGCTGAAAACCGCGCCGTCTGTAGCCACGGTGATCACGGCGCAGGACATAGAGGACATGGGCGCGGCAACGCTGGACGAGGTGCTTCAGACCGTGCCGGGGCTTTATGTGCTGCCAAGTTCCCAAAACATATTTTCGAACAGTTGGGTTTTCCGCGGAGTATCCACAGCGATGAATCCGCAGGTGCTGCTTTTGATTGACGGCCAGCCGTTACGGATTAATTCGAACGGATCGAAGCCGTATGTGTTAAGAATGCCGGTTTCGATGATTTCGAGGGTGGAGATAATTCGCGGCCCCGGCTCCGCGATACTCGGCGCTGACGCATTCGCGGGGGCTATCAATATCATCACGAAAGACAGCGATGAAATCGCGGGATCCGGCATCGGCGCGCGCGGCGGATCGTTTGGCGCACGCGATGTCTGGGCGCGGCATGGCGGCTCGTACAATGGCTGGGATCTGGCCATCGGCGCCGAATATGCAAGGGGTGACGGCGACAGCAGCCGGACAATCAATCAGGACGCGCTTGGCAGCGGGCCGCCGTCTCTTGCTCCGGGGCCGCTCGACACGCATTACGAGACATTCAATTCCAGCCTGAATGTCCGGAAGGATAAATTCACCTTCAGGCTTAACAACGTCTGGATGATCGACAACGGGCTTGGCGCGAGCATATGGAATACCCTGAACGACGGCATGAGCCATACGAGAGAGTTTTTCCTGGGCGCTTCGCTCGGCTATATCGAAAAGGATCTTTTCAAGGATTTCGATCTCACGGCCACGGCAAGCGGAGCATATCTGCGGTTCGAAAATACGCTCTATTTTTATCCGGAGAGCTATAAAAAACAGATCGGGAAGCCCGGAGTTCATGAACTGACCGGCGGTGTCGAGTTTGTCGGAGATTACCACGGATTCAGCGGCCACAGGGCCAGGCTGATGTTCGGGATGAACAACTACAATAGCGACCCCTTCCAGCATAAGAATTTCGGCGGCGGCGTTCCGGTTCAGTTCGGCGATGTCGTGGACATTACCGAGACGCAGTATGTCTATCTGACCGATCATCACCGCAGACTGCTTTACGCGGGCGTGCAGGACGAATGGACGTTTGCAGAGAATTGGGAACTGACGGCGGGCATAAGGTACGACGATTATTCCGATTTCGGCTCGGTCGCAAGTCCGCGGCTGGCCCTTGTCTGGCGTACAACACCGGAACTGGTTTCAAAACTGCTCTATGGAAGAGCGTTCAGGCCGCCGTCATTTGGCGAGATGTTCACGCAGAACAATCCGTCCACGTTGGGAAACCCGGAGCTTGACGCCGAAACGATAGACACTTACGAGGTTGCCTTCGATTACCGGCCTTTAAGGACAGTGCGGTTGGGGCTTAACCTGTTTGAATACGGAATAGACGGGCTTATCGATTATGTTGCCGATCCGGCTCCGGCCACAACCAGAACGGCACAGAACGCCCGTGACCAAAAGGGGCGCGGCTTCGAGGTGGAAGCGGAGTGGATGGCGACCGAAGCCCTCCGGCTTCGCGCCAACTATTCTTATCAGCGCGCGAAGGACAGCCTGACAGACGCGGTGATCCCGTATGTTCCGGCCTCGAAATTCTACGCGAACGCGAACTGGAAGTTCATGCCGCGGTGGTCTCTGGACGGCCAGTACTACCGCGTGACGGATCGCCACCGGGCTGTCGGCGACACGCGCCCGGACATAGAGGACTACAGCCTTGCAAACCTTACGCTTCGCCGAAAGAACATCGCCAACCGGTTCGATATGGCACTTGCCGTCCGCAACGTGTTCAACAACAACGTGAGGGAGCCAAGCCAGCCCGTCATACCCGGCGACTTTCCGATGGAACGCCGCGGCTATTGGGCCGAGTTGAGCTATACTTTTTAAATGGGCGCAACCATTACCAGCCAACCACGCAGGATCAATGCGAACGACACAATTACACCGGAAGCCCTTGCCGGCATATTGGATGCCGCCGTTGACCGGATACTTTCTGTCGTCACTCCCAAAAAGGTTCTTTTGTTCGGGTCAGCCGCAAGGGGTGAGATGCACGAAAACAGCGACATAGATCTGCTTGTGATCGTACCGTCCGGACTCCATCGCCGCAGGACGGCGCAAAATATCTACCGGAAGATGATCGGCGTGGGTTTCGCGGCCGACATCGTTGTCATCACGGAAGACGACGAGAAACGTTTTATCGACGATGCCGGCATGGTGATACATCCGGCCGTCATCGAAGGGAAGCTTGTTTATGGCGGGTAGGCCAACAGTATTGGGAACGCCGCAGGAGCGGAACCCGGCGGCTATTCACCGGGAAACCGTGGCGCGATGCTTCGTTTCGGCAACCTGACCATCCATTTCGCACTGGTATTTCTGGTCTGTTCCTTCGTGTGGGGCACGGTTCCGCTTCCGAATTCCGGTTATGCGGGGCAGCAGCCGGTTCAGGAATACGAACTCAAGGCGGTGTATCTCTACAATTTTCTCCAGTTCGTGCAGTGGCCGGAATCAGCGCCGGCAGGCGTCATGGTGATCGGCGTTCTGGGCGAATCTCCGTTTGGCGGCGCGCTGGACGAGCTTGAGGCGAACGTCCGCAAGGGCGGCATGATGCCGGTCAAGATCGTTCATTACGGCGCGTACCGGCCCGGCATGAACCTTTGCGGCTGCAACCTTCTGTTCGTAAGCGCCTCGGAGCGCAAGAACTTCGCCGGGATAATCGCCGGATTGGAAGCCGCTCCGGTTCTCACCGTCTCGGAAACCAACGACTTCATCGATTCCGGCGGCATGATTGCCCTTGTCAGAAATCGCGACCGCATCCGCTGGGAGATCAATCGTTCATCCGCCGAGAGCGCCGGCCTGCGCCTGAGCGCCCAGTTGCTGAGCATGGCGGTGAAGGTGGTGGAGAAGCCGTGAACCTGCGCGATCTCACGATAAAAACCAAGCTTACGGCCATCTTGATGAGCATTGGAGTTATTGCGGTTTTTCTGGCTTGCATCGTCTTTTACGTCATGACCACCAGCAACTTCCGTGAGGCATATGACGAAGACCTCGGCGGTCTTGCCCGGATAATCGGGCGCAACTGCGAGGCGTCCCTTGCCTTCATGATTCAGGAAGAGGCGGAGCGAGTGCTCTCATCGCTGTCCGTGCGTCCGTCCGTTGTATATGCCGTGGTACACGATTCAAACGGCAAGCACTTTGCGTCTTACGGCAAGGAGCCGTATCCGGTGGTTCATAACACGGGGTTTTCCGCGCATACTCCCGGCGATCTGCTTTGGCCCGCCCATATAAGTGCCAATTACAGCATCGAAATCGGCGGCAAAGCTATTGGACTGGTTACCCTGGTTGACGACATGCGTGTGATAAAAAAGGCCCGGATGGTTGCCTTCTCGATGCTGCTGCTTGCCATGCTTGTGTCGATGATTGCTGCATTCCTGTTGGTTCCGCCGCTTCAACGTATCATCTCCGATCCCATTCTGGCCCTGTCGTCGTCGGCTGAACGCATAACGAGGGAGCAGGATTTCTCGCTGCGCGCGGAGAGGAAGGGGAACGACGAGGTTGGCCGTCTGGTGGACTCGTTCAACGCGATGATCGGGCAGATCGAGGAGCGGAACGCGGAACTGCTGGCCAGCGAGAGGCGTTTCCGCGCGCTTGTGGATCAGGCTGTTGACGCGTTCTTTCTGTTCAATCCGGATGGCCGCATCGTGGATGTAAACCAGCGGGCCTGCGACACGCTTGGCTACGGACGCGGCGAGCTGCTGGGTATGACCGTTGGCGATATCGCGCCTGCCGTTTCAGCGCCCGGTTCCAACGAAACGCCGTGGGGAAGCCTTCGGCCGCTCGATGCTGTCACGAACGAGAGCGTTCACAGAAGAAAAGACGGAACGGATTTTCCTGTGGAAATGCGCGTGGGGCTTTTGGAGATTGGCGGACAGCGCTTCGTAATGGGGCTTGCACGAGACATCTCGGAGCGGCGTGAGGCGGAATCCGAAAAGCGGAATCTGGAAGCCCGGCTTCAGCAGGCCCAGAAGATGGAGGCGATAGGCGTGCTGGCGGGAGGCATCGCGCATGACTTCAACAACATCCTGAGCGCAATCATCGGTTATGCAGCATTGGCGCAGATGAAACTCGACTCCGACACGCCTGCCTTCAGTGACATCGAACAGGTTCAAAAGGCAAGCAACCGGGCCGCCGATCTGGTCAAGCAGATTCTGGCGTTCAGCCGTCAGACATCGAAGAACGTCATGCCGGTCGATATTCGCCCGATTATAAAGGAAGCGGTAAAACTGCTCAGGGCGTCGATTCCGGTATCGATAGAAATCCGGCAGAATCTAAACGCTTCAAGCGGATCGGTAATCACCGATCCCACCCAGATACACCAGATTCTCATGAATCTCTGCACCAACGCATATCACGCCATGAGGGAAAAAGGCGGAGTGCTCGACATCTCTCTCGATCAGGTTGTAATTACCGCCATCGACAAAAGCGCGATGCTGAATCTTGCGCCCGGAGATTACCTGGTGCTGACAGTCAGCGATACCGGACATGGCATGGAGAGGGCAACCGCCGACAGAATCTTTGAACCATATTTCACCACCAAGCCTCCGGGCGAGGGAACCGGACTCGGGTTGAGCGTTGTGCATGGAATAGTTAAGAGCTGCAACGGCCACATATCGGTTTACAGCGAACCGGGGATTGGAACGTCTTTCCACGTTTACCTGCCGTTGGCCGGCGCGGCTTCCGGGAACAGTCAGGCAGTGCTGAAGCCTCTCGATCGCGGAACCGAGCATCTGCTTATTGTTGACGATGAGGAGCAGATAGTGCTGATGGAGAAGGAATTGCTTGCCGGGCTTGGTTATACGATAACCGCATGTTCAAGCCCGGAACAGGCGCTTGAAGCTTTTGGCGCATGCCCCGGCTCATTCGATCTGGTTATCACCGACATGACGATGCCCCATATCCTGGGCACTGATATGGCGTTGGAAATGTTGCGAATCAGGCCGGATATACCTGTCATTCTCTGCACCGGGTTCAGCGACCGGGTGGATGAGAAGACGGCAATATCGCTTGGAATCCGGGAGTTCGTGATGAAGCCGATACTTCTGTCCAGCCTGTCGGGAGTGATACGCGGGGTATTGGACAGAAGCGAGGGGAAATGAGGCATAACCCGTTATTCCCCCCAAACCGCCTGTTCTGCTATTATTGAGCCATGCCAGACGAATTAACACCGCATGGACAAGCCATGCGGGACGAGTTAACGCCGCATGGACAAGCCATGCGGGACGAGTTAACGCCGCATGGACAAGCCATGCGGGACGAGTTAACGCCGCATGGACAAGCCATTCGGGACGAATTAACGCCGCATGGACAAGCCATGCGGGACAATGCCACTGTTGCGGTAATAGGCGGCGGGTCGTGGGGAACCGCGCTTGCGCATCTTCTGGGAACAAGCGGCCATGCGGTTAGGCTCTGGGCCTTCGAGGCAGACATCGTTTGTCAGATAACCGAAACGCGCCGAAATCCGACGTATCTGCCCAATACTGAACTTCCCGTCACAGTAACCGCCACCGCGTCGCTTCAAGAGGCGCTGACCGGAACCGACACGGTTTTGTGCGTGGTTCCCACGCAGTTTATCCGTTCGGTTTTCGCCGAAGGCGGCAGGTATCTGTCCGACGGCGCGGCTGTCGTGAGCGCGTCGAAGGGCATCGAGAAAAAAACGCTTCTTACCGCAACCGGCATTCTTGAAGATGTGTTCGGCAAGCGGATCTCAATCGCCGCGCTATCCGGCCCAAGTTTCGCAAAGGAGGTTGTCAAGCGCGCTCCCACAGCCGTCACGCTCTCATGCGCCAACGAATCCGTGGGGCGAAGGTTGCAGAAGATTATCAGCTCGCCGTATTTCAGGGTGTACGCTCACGACGATCTGCTTGGCGTTGAGCTTGGCGGCGCTCTCAAAAACGTGATGGCGATAGCCGCCGGAATTTCGGACGGCCTCTGTCTTGGCCACTCCACCCGCGCCGCGCTCATCACGCGCGGTCTTGCCGAGATGGTGCGGCTTGGCGTGGCTCTTGGAGCGGACGCGCAGACGTTTTCCGGCCTGAGCGGCCTTGGAGATCTGGTTTTAACCGCCACGGGCGACCTCTCGCGCAACCGGACTGTGGGATTGAAACTTGGGCAGGGCATGACCATCGAGGCGATTCTTGCCGACATGAGGATGGTTGCCGAGGGCGTGGAGACCTCGCGCTCCGCATACGAGCTGGCAACAAGGACAGGCGTTGAGATGCCGATTGTCGAGGAGGTGTACCGCGTGATATACGAGGGCAAGTCTCCGGCGTCGGCGGTGAGAGACCTCATGTCCCGTAGCCAGAAGCTTGAGTTCGAATAAGGTTCCCTTTCCCTACGCAGCATGTCAAGCCATGCCGGACGGCTTCACTCCAACCCTCTCCTTCAGGAGAGGGCAGGGTGAGGTCTGAAACTCCAACCCTCTCCTTCAGGAGAGGGACAGGGTGAGGTAACAGGACAGGGTGAGGTAACAGGGCAGGGTGTGAGGTAACATGGATGAAGCGTATCTGATCACCCTTCTTGCCGCCGTGCGCGACGGCAAAACTCCTGTCGCGAAAGCCCTTGAAACACTCAAGCACCTTCCGTTCGAGAATATTCATTCGGCAAGCGTGGATCATCACCGTCACCTGCGTCAGGGCGTACCGGAAGTCGTATTCGCAAAAGACAAGACGCCGGAGGAAACCGCCGACATAGCCCGCGCGATGTTTGCGCGTTCAGGCCGCTGCCTTGTTACGCGGGCGTCGAAGGCGCATTATGCCGAGCTGCTTTCGATTGACGGCGCGCGGATCGAATATTCCGAACGCGCCGGAACGATAGCCGTCTTTAATGACGAAAAGCGCGCGAAACTCAAGGGAAACATTCTCATCCTCACCGCCGGAACATCCGACATTCCGGTTGCCGGGGAGGCCGCCGCCACCGCGCGGTTTATGGGCAGCCGCGTGACAACGGCGTTCGATGTTGGCGTGGCCGGAATTCACAGGCTTTTCGACAAGCGCGAGATGATTTCCGGATCACGCGTGATAATTGTTGTTGCCGGCATGGAGGGAGCGCTTCCATCGGTTGTCGGCGGACTGACGGACAGGCCGGTTATCGCGGTTCCAACGTCAACCGGTTATGGCACAAGCCTTGGCGGCCTGACCGCGCTGTTTGCGATGCTGAACTCATGTGTGCCGGGGATTGCGGTGATGAATATCGACAACGGCTTCGGCGCGGCCTGCCTGGCGCACAAGATCAATGTCGGGAAATGATCGAAAAGTAATTAAACTTCGGCCGCGCAACCCCCTCCTTGCTTCTGTTGCGCCGCCTTGAATGTATCTCCACCATCACCCCGATGGCAGGGATACCGCAGCGGTAATTCGTGAATTACCGCTAGTTCGAAATTATGCTTGCCGTCAAATGCTCCGGGCCAAGAACGAGAGAATCTTCACCCGACAGTTCAATCTCGCCGCAAAGATCGCAAAGAGTGGGCAGAAACTGGCCCTGAGGCAGCCCGTAATTGCCTTTCGCCAAGACATGCACGAACTTCATCAGGCCGATGCGAACCTCGGCCTTCTGGCGCTTGAACGAGATAATATAGCCGTTGTTCAAGTCTTCCTCGGTGTACAGCTTGCGTGTCTGCTTCCTGAACAGCGATGCGGATTCCTTCAGTATCGATCCGATCTGATCTTTGTTTGCGATTAGAACGAAATCGTGTATTTTCATTGCGCCTACAAAGTTCTGCCTGCCATGGTCTTCCGAGACCGTCTTCAGAATCGCCGCCGCCCACTGAATGATCTCTGCGTGGTAGTTCGATCCGTACTTGAGCAGAAACGGCTCGATTCTGGCGATTCTCACGCACGCGATCGAATAATCTCCAAGGTTGCCGTAAATCTCGTTCAGGCGGTGCGTGATGGCGGCTTTGTCCGGCAGACCGGTAAGGAAATCCGGCCATAAGTACGGATTATCCTGGCGTTTGTGTAGTTCCCGGATGTAATCCTTGGCTTTTGCCAGGCTCATTCTCCCCTGCTATGCCTCCCCTGTTTGTGTCGTTCTTTTTTGCTTTGCTTGCCGTGCAAAGCCGCCGTGATGCTTTATATAACGACACATGTAAAATGGTGTCAACTTCTAATTCCAATTTCCAATAGACCTTGTTGGCTGTTTATCAGGAATGATGAACGCGACGGTCGTTGACCGCTCAATCCCTGCTGATGTAGGCTCAATACGCAATGGACGCATCCGGATGATTGAACATCTTTTCGTTGGAACAAAAGCGGCTGTGATGTCTGCAATGGCCATTGCAGCCTGCCGACACGCATCCGGCCATCACGCCTCTGAGAAATCCGGCAACATGCCTGTTATTGCCGCGGCAATCGCGCTTCTGGTCGCGCCGCTTGCGCTATATCTCCCGGAATCGTTTAATGCGAAAGGCCTCGTTTCGAAGCTGTCCGCATACGAGTTCATACTGCTGTACATCGCAGCCGCGCTTTCGATACGCCTGCCTTCGAACGGACGTATCGCGCGCGCGGCCTTGCCGCTTGTTCCCGCCGCATATCTTTTGCCAGACTTTGCCGGGGCTGCGCTTTATCTGCGCGAGGCCGCGCTGATGAGCGGCGGATCATCATCCGTTTCCGCGCCTTTCGCTGCCGGCTTCATTGGCGCATCGGCGCTGTTTATCCGGTTCCGCCGCGGAATTTTCTCGCCGGATTTTGGCGCGTTCCTCGGCCTGCCCCAGGCTCTTCTGTTTCTTGCCCTGCTGCGTCTGCTGCTTGGCGGCGCCGGCGGCGGCTCCGGCTGGTCGATAATTCCGGCCATGCAGGCGCTCACAATGAAGTTTGTTCACGACGTCATTCATCATATTTTCTCGATCATGCTGGTTCCCGATCATCCGCTATTGCGCGTGACCGTATGGAACTTCATAGGATTCTTCTTCGGCCCGAACTTCTCGATGATGGTTACGGCAGGCCTGCTCGTTACGCCGCCGGTCATGTTCGTGAAACGGATACTTTTTGCTCCCGGCGTTGATGGCAGGAAGTTCGATACCGCAGCCGAAAGGCGGCTTTACCGGGCTGACGTCCGTCTGTCACGGAGGAAGGAGGCTGCCGCCGGCATCGTGTTCATCGCTGTCATTTTGGCCGCGTGGTTCGTGCAGGGAGGCGAAAGCCCCACAACCAGATACAATCCCGCGCCCAAGCCCGTTGTTGATGACAAGGGCGTGATCGTTATTCCGCTCAAGGATCCTGCGATGAACCTGAAGGACGGCGCGATACACAAGTTCTCGCTTGCCCGCGAGGACGGAACGGTAATGCGGCTGCTGGTTACGGCAAGGAGCGACGGCTCGCTTTCCGTATGCCTGGATGCCTGCGAAATATGCCCGCCGGACGGCTACGGCCAGTCGGGCAATACGGTTGTCTGTCTCTACTGCGACACGCCCATCCCCACCGACACGCTCGGCAAGGCGGGCGGCTGCAACCCAATTCCGGTACGTGCCGAAGTGACTGCCGCCGACATCAGAATAAGCGTGGCTGAGATCGTTGAAAAATGGCGCAGGGTGAACACCCGGTCAAACGAGGGCGGAAGATGAAGGCGTTCGCCGGTAAAATACTTGCGCTTGCCTCATCCGACAGGCTGACGGTCTGGCTGGTTGCTGCGTGGACGATTCTCTATGTAACGCTTGCCGTCTGGAGCGCCGAGGCGTTCACGGCGTTTATCCGGCTGCTTGCGGAAAGTTTTGTGTGCAAGGCTGTTTACATCGTTTTTCTTGCGAATATCACCGTGCGGCTTGTTGCGTATCTTCGGGCATCTCTTGGCGCGAGGCCATTCGCGGTGGCAGCGGGGGGGCTGCTGGCCGGAGGGTTAATACTGGTATTAGCCGGATTTTTCCTCAGCGTTACAACCAAGCGGATGGTTCAGCCGCTTGCCGGAGCGGGCGCGGCGGTTGTCACGCCTTGGGACGGGAAAGCATACGGTATCGAGCGTGTTCTGCCGTCGCTTCGCGACAGCGTGCTGGATATCGACGAAGACGGCGGTCTGTTCAGCCTCGAACCCAGGGTTACGATTGCCACAGACGACGGCCCGGTGGAGATAGGAGCGTTTCCACCGGTGAATGTCGGCGGCTATTGGGGCGGAGCATGGATGCATATTCTTCAGTGCGGGCTTGCGCCTGTGATAAAGGTGAGCAGCGGGGCGGACGGCAATGTGATGCGCGAGGGCAGGGTGGCGCTGCGTCTTCTTCCGCCCGGCGGAAGCGACCGGTTCACGCTTGAAGGAACGCCGTACAGCTTTGTCTTCAAGCTCTTTCCGGCCAGAACAATAATCAAGGGAACCACGGAAGGCCGGATTTACGACATCGCCCGCCCGGTTTATGAGATAACCGTTGTGAAGGACGGCGAGGAGCTTGTTCGCGAACTGTCGAACAGGCCTATAGCATTCGACGGGCTGGTGCTCGAAATCACCGGCACGTCTTCGTGGGCCATACTGGACATCGCGAGCGACCACGGCATTATGTTCGTTATCGCGGGGCTTGCGATGCTGGCTGCCGGAGCGGTTGTTGCGCCGCTTGCGGCCGCGCCCGTTCTTTTACGGTTGACCCGGCATCGTATGGGGAAATACAATTCATGAAATTTCAGGGTCATGAAATCTTTTTGAGAGGATAACGCGATGCCCGAATTTCTCCGGAAAAATCTGCGCCGGCAGATAATCGCCATACTGGCCGCCATAGTCGGCGCGCTTGTGCTTGCGGGAACCCTTGTTTCATCCCATTACCAGACGAAGGCAATGCGTGAGCAGTTTGCGATGTCTGGCGACAACATGGCCGCCACAATCTACGGATCACTGGAATTCGCTATGTCGATAGGCAAGGGAAGCGCGGTGCGGGAAAATCTGGCTCGGCTTCGCAAGCAGGTTCAGAACGTGGATGTTCTGATATGCGACGCAAAAAACAGGGTATTCTTCGCCACCGAGGCCGTGCGCGTTGGCGACAGCGCCTCGTCGGCGCTTGAGAGCGAACCGGCCCGCGCCGCGCTGAAGCAGGCGCTTGCGGGCGGAATCGCCCCTCCGGGCGCGTTTGAGGAACTGGCGGACGGAATCAGGCGAATAGTCAAGATATATCCCATTCTGAACGAGGATTCATGCAGGCAGTGCCATTTGGCGTCCGGCAAGGTGATCGGCGCGATGGTGGTGAAGATGGACGCCACGCGCGAAATGGAAGCAATCACGCTTCAGGGGAGATGGAACTTCCTCTGGGGAGTCGTCGGTATCATAATGATTGTCGGTATCACATACCTTGTTATGGACGGCCTGATAACAAGGCCGCTGAGGCTTCTGACCGCAGGCATGAAAGAACTGCCCGACAGGATGGCGGCGGGAGAACATTCTACGCTGCCGGACATGCCGGGCAGGATTGACGAAGTTGGCGATCTTGTACACACATTCAACCTTATGGGCAACGCGCTTCACGAAAAAAATGAGGAAATTCATCTGGCTAACATCAACCTTGCTGTTGCGAACAAAGAGCTTGAGGCCTTTGCGTATTCGGTTTCGCACGACCTTCGCGCTCCGCTTCGGAACATCGACGGTTTCTCCAGAATAATACTGGAGGAATACGATTCGCGTCTCGACGACAGTGGCCGTCATTATCTGGCGCGGATACGCTACGGCACGCAGCGCATGTCGATGCTTATTGACGACATGCTCCGGTTCTCTCGCGTGAGCAGAACCGATCCGGACATCAGGCCGGTTTCCTGCAACGAATTGATCAACGACGTGCTGCGCGATTTCGTGGAGGAGATCAAGGCCCGGAATGTTTCCCTGAGCGTCCGCGAACTACCTGATGTTATGTGCGATTATTCGATGATGAGGCTTGTTTTCTCGAATCTGGTGGCAAACGCCATCAAGTACGGCAGAAAAACGGATAATCCGAAAATCCTGATAGGTTACGACGGGGAGCGCAACGCGGTTTTCGTGAAAGACAACGGAATTGGCTTTGACATGCGCTATCATGATAAAATCTTTCAGGTTTTTCAGCGTCTGCATCTGCCTGAGGAGTACGACGGAACCGGAATCGGCCTTGCCATAGCCAAAAAGGCGGTCGACAGGCATCACGGTTCGATATGGGCGGAGGCGGAACCGGGAGAAGGAGCGTCATTTTTCGTAAGCCTCCCTTTCGCGGACAAGTAAAAAGAGAAAGAGCACGGCAGCAAGAGGTAGCATCCAATGATCGATCAATCAATTCACATCCTCCTTGTCGAGGATAATCCGGATGACGTGGAACTGGCGCTTCACGCCCTCAGAAAAAACAACATCCTCAATCCCATAGACGTGGCGCGCGACGGGCAGGAGGCGCTGGACTTCCTGCTGCGCGAAGGCAGATACGCCGATTGCAAGACCGACATGCCCGGCTTGATTCTTCTTGACCTGAAACTGCCGAAGGTTGACGGCATAGAGATTATCCGCATCATCAAGAGCAATGAGAGATTGAGACGCATTCCGATAGTGGTTCTCACCTCATCGAAGGAGGAGCGGGATGTTGTGGAAAGCTACAACCTCGGCGTGAACAGCTACATAAGAAAGCCGGTGGATTTCGATCAGTTCGTGGATACCGTAAGACACATCGGCTATTACTGGCTCCTGATCAACGAGCAGGCGCGATAAGGCGCCGGCTCATTACGCTTGAAACACAATATCCGGCAGATTAGCGTCCTTTTCCTGGAAGACAATCAGGACGATGTTGCGCTTGAACTATACGAGTTGCGCAAGGGCGGGCTGGATGTCCGCCATAACGTCGCGCGTAGTCGCGCGGAATTTATGGAATGCCTTGAGTCGCCCGATTACGACATCATCATCGCCGACTACAACCTCGCCGACATAACTGGCATCGAGGCCATTCATATATGCCGCTGGCGCGGAATCGGTATACCTATCATCCTGATAACCGGCATGGGAAACGAGCGCGTTGCGGTTGACAGCCTGCGCGAAGGAGCCATCGACTATATCCTGAAGAACAACATCGAGGGTTTTTCGGCGCGCGTTGTGAGGGCGCTCGCGATCTGGGCCGAGCACAGGGAGAAGGAGCAGCTTCGGCAGCAGCTTTTCCATATGCAGAAGATGGAATCGATCGGAACGCTGGCAAGCGGCATAGCCCACGATTTCAATAACATACTGACCGGCATCATGGTGAACGCTTCGATGAGCCTCAGGGATATTCCGGCGGAATTGCGCGCGCATGAGCGCGTCCGTTCCATTGTGGACATGAGCAGGCGCGGCAGTGATCTTACACGGCAGTTGCTGCTGTTCGGCAGAAAGCAGGCTCTGGACTTTACCGTTACGGACATGAACAGGTTGGTTGGCGATACAACGCTGTTTGTGCGCAGAATGGTTGAGGCGACTGTCGAGATTCGCGTTGCCCGGAATGATTCGGGCATGTTCGTGCGGGCCGACAAGGGGCAGCTTACCCAGGTTATGATGAATCTCATTCTGAACGCGCGCGACGCCATGAACGGCGAGGGTACGGTTGAAATACGAGCCGCGCGGATTCCATCGGAAGGCGGCCGTGAATTTGCGAGGCTGGATGTCTCGGATACCGGCAGCGGCATTCCGGAAGAGCATATGGCCAGGGTATTCGATCCGTTTTTCACCACCAAGGAACCGGGCAAGGGAACCGGACTGGGCCTTTCCATCGTTTACTCCATCGTTAAGGCTCATGGCGGACGCGTTGATGTTAGCAGCAGGATCGGAACGGGAACGACGTTTTCCATTTATCTGCCGCTGGTTGATGACGGGATCACCGAACTGCCGGAAGCGCGGGCGGAACAGCACTGCGTGGATTCAACGGGAGGAAGCGAAACAATTCTTTTTGTTGAAGACGATGCGATAGTGCGCGCCGTATCGGACAACATGCTTGCCGACATGGGGTACCGCGTGATCACGGCTTCGAATGGCGAGGAGGCGCTTGCCGTTTACGAGAGTCGATGGCGCGAGATAAACCTTGTGATTTCCGATTATTTCATGCCGCGAAAGAGCGGTACCGATCTTTTCCATGCGCTTCGGAAAATCAACCCTGCAATAAAATTCATTCTCATCACCGGCTATTACGCGGATCGCATCGACGCCGGCATGTCCGATGGCATGTCCGATGTTCTGCTCAAGCCCTATACGACCGAGGGACTGTCGCGGGCTGTAAGGAAAACGCTCGACCCGCACTGATACGGCATTTCTCGCGCTCTAATATTTCCGGCATCAACAGCCGAAAAGCATGGATTATGGGCGAGATGAACCGATCTGCCGGCTGCAAAATCAGCGTCATCACCGCTCTGGCGAGTGACGAGAAGCACACACTGCTTATTTCCTGCATTACAGGCGCGGCTGTGTATGGTGTCAACGCCGCGCTTGCCTATCCATTGTTCGAGCCGCTGGTTGTCTCGATGTTAGCGGGCATTGTTATTCGGGCGATTCTGGGCGGGCGCGCGCGGCTTGGCAACGCAACGCTTGCCGCGTCGTCCATTCTCATCCCTCCGGGCATACTGCTTTACGGCGCGGCCAATCTGAATTTTCTCAAGATGCCGGGCGTGTCGGCTTCCGTAATGCTGATGCTGGCGGCGGTGGCAACTGTTTTCGTGGGCGTGATAATGATGACCGGGAAATTGCTTGGGCAGCGCAGCCGGATCACATATCTCACGGCAGCCGGTTCAGCCATCTGCGGCGCGTCGGCCATCGCGATAACCGCCCCCGCGGTTGACGCCGATTCCGACGATATCTCGATCTCGCTTGTTGCCATAACGCTTGTGTCCATAATCGGCCTGTACACCGTGTTCCCTCTCGTGGCGGTCTTGCTGAACTTCACAAGCTCCGCCTATGCCGTAATGGCAGGCTCCCTGATGCACTTCACCGGATTTGTGAAGCAGGCCGCATCCAACATTCTGCACCTTTCGGGCGGCATGACTCAGGCGCAGCTCGATTCGCTCGCGCTGTCCGTGAAATCCCTACGCTACATCGGTCTTCTGGCGCTCATTCCGCTGTTTTCCAGCTTGGCGAGGAAGAGGGCGCATATCCCGTGGTATTTGTGGGGCTATGTCGCGGCGGGAACGGCTGCCACGCTTCTTTTTTGGTCGGACGCGAAGTTGTATGCCGTCTGCCGTTCGTCGTGCGTGATCCCCGCGTACACTGTGATGTGGTCTGTTGCGATGGCCGCAATCGGCCTCGGAACCGACGTGCGACGACTGCTGAGCGATCATGGCGTTCACGCCTTCGTGATGGCGCTTGCCGGATTCATCGCCGCGCTTGCAGTATTCCTGTGCTGGGCGTTGCTGACGGGGCTTGCCTGACATGACTTACCTGACATGAACTTGCCAAACATGAACTTGCCAAACATGAGCGACAGAGGCGAATACCGGTCGAGCTTCCGGAACAGGATTGTCGGAGCCTTTCTCATAGTCGTCATAGCATGGGGAACGTTGCTTTCGGTTGTTTACCACTACGCGATAAACAACATACTGGCCGAAAATATTCTGGGCGTGGAGGCTCTAAACGCAATCGGCCGCCGTCTCGCCGTGCTCGGATCCGGCTTGACTCTCGTCGGCATAGCGCTTTTTCTGCTCGTGGCGGTATTCTTGGCAAAGGCCATTTCGCGGCCGATCAGGGAATTCACGGACGCCGTATCGGAAGTGAGCCGGGGAAATCTGAATGTGGAAATCGAGACTGGAACCAACGATGAACTGTCCGATCTGGCCGGATATTTCAATGAGATGACCGCGTCGATCAGGCAATCGCGCGAAACTCTCGAATCCGAGGTGAATAAGCGCACCGACGAGCTGAAGGCGGCGCAGTCGCGCATCCTTCAGCAGGACAAGATGGCCTCCATCGGCCAGCTTGCCGCGGGGGTGGCCCACGAAATCAACAACCCTGTGGGATTCATCATGAGCAATCTCGGAACCCTGCCGAAATACGCCGACAAGCTGGACGAGTTTATTCGCGCCGTCGATGACGCCTGCGCCGCGCTTCCGCCTGAAAAGCTTGCGGAGTTGGATGAAAAACGCAAACGCCTCAAGATCAACCGGATCATTGAAGACATCCGCAGCCTTGCCGGTGAATCCACGGAGGGAGCTCAGCGAATCAGTAAGATCGTGCAGGATCTTAAAACCTTCTCGCGCCTCGACGAATCCGACGACAAGCCCGCCGACATCAACGCCGGAATCGAAAGCACGCTGAACATCGTTTGGAACGAGATCAAGTACAAGGCTGCTCTAAAAAAGGACTACGGCAGGATTCCGGTGACGCGCTGCAATCCCGGACAGATGAATCAGGTGTTCATGAACCTGCTGGTGAACGCCGCGCACGCAATAGAGGCGCAGGGCGAAATCGCGATTCGAACATGGGCGGAGCACGAAAACATCTTCGTGTCGATTTCCGACACCGGCCGCGGCATTCCGGATGAGAATATGGGCCGGATATTCGATCCGTTCTACACCACCAAGGAAGTCGGCAAGGGAACCGGGCTGGGCCTGAGCATCGCCTACGACATCGTGAAACGGCATGGCGGCGACATTGCGGTTGACAGCAAGGTTGGCATTGGAACCACATTCACCGTCAGGCTGCCGGTGACCGGGCAGGAAGACGCGATGCAGCCATATCCGCCTCCGACATCTTCATCGAAAGAAGCTTGCTAACCCCGGCCTCCTCCATCGTAACGCCGTAGATAACGTTGCCGGCCTCCATGGCGCGGCGGTTGTGCGTTATCGTGATGAACTGTGTTTCATGCGCCATCTCAAGCAGCATCGTTGCAAAGCGGTCCGTGTTCGATTCGTCGAGCGGCGCGTCAACCTCGTCCAGCACGCATAGCGGCGAGGGTTTTATCAGAAATCCCGAAAAGAGAATCGCCACGGCTGTGAGCGCCTTCTCGCCGCCCGACAGGAGCGTGATGTTCTGAAGCTTCTTGCCCGGCGGCTGAACGATGATGTCGATACCGGCTTCCAGTATGCTTTCCTCCCCCACCAGCACCAAGTCCGCCCTCCCGCCGCCGAACAGCCTGCGGAAAATCTCCTGAAACTTGGCGCGCAACTGCTCGTATGCCTCGCGCAGTCTCTCGCGGGTTGTGCGGTTGATTTTGGAAATCGCCTCCTCGAGGCTGGCTATCGAGCTTTCTAGGTCTTGCTGCTGCCTTAGCAAAAACTCGTAACGCTCGGAAAGTTCCCGATATTCCTCAATGGAACCGAGGCTTACCGGCCCCATCGCAGTCATCTTTTCACGAAGCGCCCGCAGTTTTTCCTCCGCGCCATCCGTCACCTCCATCGGCTCGATGGCGGCAAGATCAAGCGCGTAGTTGTCGGATATGTGCCGCGACAGATTCCCCGCCGTAAGCTCTATCTGCGTCATTCGCACATCGATCTGCCCGATTCCGGCGCGAAGCGCATCGGTTTCCGGGCGAAGTTTTTTCACCTCGTCTTCAAGCGCCCTCATGCGAAGCGCGTTTTCTGCAAATCCGCCTTTCCGCGCGGCAAGCGCGTCGGACGCATCCTTCGCGCCGGCAACGGTTGCCGCCATCGCATCGGCGGCTTCCGCAAGCGCCGCCTCGATGGCGCGAGACTTTGCCTCCATTTTTTCGCGCTCGGATGTATTGTTTTCACGCGAACGAACGCCTTCGGCAATGGCGTGGCCGATTTTTGCCGTCTCGCGGACGAGGTTCTCCAAGCGTGCTTTTCTCGCGTTGAAATCCACGCGCCGGTCTGTCTCCTCGCGCCGCAGGTGGTCTATCGCCTTGCGCCGCTCGGCGATGTCGTTCTGGATTCCGGCGATTTCCGCCTCGGTCGTCTCGCGGCCGGCCGCAACCTCGGCCAGAGCCTTGCGCTTCGTGTCGGCATCGGCGGATATCCGCGCGATTTCGGCCAGAGCCTGTCGGCTTTCCGATTTCACAAGCTCAAGCCGCCGCCGCTTCTGATCGAGCGACTGACGCGCAACCGCCTCCTCACGCCTCAGACTGTCCATTCCGCGCTCGATTTCGCGTATCTCGCCGTCGGCTTTTTGAATGGCGGAATCGAGCGCCGCGATTCGCGTTTTCAAGTCAGCCGCCTCCTCCTCAAGCGCGGCTGCCTTTTGCGCGGCTTCATCGACAGTTTCGGAAAGCTCGCGAATCTCGCGCTTCATCGACAGAATTCCGCGTCCGGTTTCGGTGCCGGAGGTTCCTGCGCTTGCGCCGCCGCTTATCGCGCCTGTACTCTCGATCACATCGCCGCCAAGAGTGACAAGCGTGCAGCGCGTTTTTTCCGAAACCGCAAGGGCGGCGTCCATGTCCCGCACTATCACTATGTCGGCAAGCAGATTGCCCGCAATCGCGGCAAACGGCTCATCCACCGAAACCAGATCGCCGGCGCGGCCTATCACGCCATCTCCCGCCGGGATTTCATCCGGAGCTATTGGCCGCGCTGATAACGGCATGAAAACGCCGCGTCCGTAATTTTTCCCGCGCAGAAACGCCAACGCCGTCACAGCCTCGGCGCTGTCCGGGGTTATGAGCGACTGAATGCGCTCGCCAAGCGCCGCCTCTATGGCGGTTTCGTATTCCTTCGGCGCGGTGAAGACATCGGCCAGAAGCGCGACTATCTCTATTCCGTGCTCGCGTGATTTCTCCGCAAGCAGCTTTTTCGCTCCATCACGGTATCCGACAAGCCCTGAATCCATCTCCCGAAGCGACGAAAGCCGTGAGGCCGCCGCCACCCAAACCTCTTTCGCCGCGCGATATTCGGCGGTTTTTTCGTCAATCCGGCGGCGAAGGCCGGACAGCTCGTCCGCGTTTTCCGCGCGGACACGCCTCTTTTCGGAAATCAGCGCCTCGCTTTCGGCGATCTGTCCGCTAGTTACGCCTATTGAAGTCTCAGACGCCGCAAGCTCCGCTTCAAGCCTGGAGATTTCGCCTGACGCGCCTTCCGCTCTTTTTGTCTGGCGGTCGAGCTCGCGCTCGAACGCCGCAAGCTCGCTCTTGATATGCGCCGCGCCCTCGGCCTGCCGGAAAAGCTCGCGGCGTTTCTCGTCCACGGATCGCTCGACCGCGCGCAATCCGTCCTCGGCGGCACGCAGACGGGCGTCGCCGTCCGCTATCATTGCCTGAAATTCATCAACCTCGCGCCGGAGTTTTTCCTCCTGAGCCGAAAGTTCTGCAAGCTCGGCCCGCATAGCGGTATCGCGTGCGGCAAGCTCGGCGTCGCGAACCTCGCTTCGTTCGCGCCTGTCGGCAAGGTTTTTCAGCTCGTTATTGTCCAGGCCGATTTTGCCTTCAAGCTCGGCGATTCTCTTTTCGAGCGCGTAAACTTCGCGCTGGGCGGCGTCGATCACCCGCTCCTGGCCGGTCATCGAAAGTCTGCCCTCTTCCACGGCTGCATCCTTCGACTGAAGCAGGGCGGAAAGTTCAGCGTCACGAAGCTTGAGCGCGCCGGAGTCGCGCTTGAGTGCTTCCATTTCCGACATGAGAGCGCGGAAATCGCGGCCCGATACCGCAAGTTCGTGATCTCGCGCCTCGGCGGCCATCGCCTTGTAACTTTCGGCGCGTTTGGCCTGACGGTCGAGCGCGTTTCGCTGGCGTTTCACCTCGCCGATGATGTCTTTTATGCGCTGGAGGTTGTTTCGGGCAGATTCCAGCTTCGCAAGCGCCTCCTGTTTGCGCACTTTGTACTTGACGACGCCAGCCGCTTCCTCGATCAGAAACCGCCGGTCAACCGGCTTCGAGTTTATGATGTCGCCCACGCGCCCCTGCTCCAAAATGGCGTAGGAACGAAGTTCAAGTCCGGTGTCAAGGAAAATGTCTCGAATGTCGCGCAGGCGGCACTGGTTGTCGTTGATGAGGTATTCGCTCTCGCCGGAGCGGAAAAGGCGGCGCGACACTCGGATTTCGTCCATGGCCATGCCGACCGGAAGCTCGCGCCCGATGCCGGTGAGCACAATTGCCACCTCGGCCATGCCTTTTTGCTTCTTGCGCTCGGTTCCGTTGAATATAACCTCTTCCATCTTGTCGCCGCGCAGGTTTTTGGCGCTCTGCTCGCCCAAAACCCAGCGGATTGCGTCAACCACGTTGCTTTTGCCGCAGCCGTTCGGGCCGACGATCACGGTAATGCCCGGATGCATCTCGATCACGGTTCTGTCGGCGAAAGATTTGAAGCCGTTCATCTCGATTCGTTTAATGCGCATAAGTCAGGATTTTACCACATGGAGGCGTAAGCCGGAGCGGATGGCCGACCGGTGACATTGCCTCGATACTTATTTGACAAACATGCCCTCTTCACCTAACATCTTTAAGCCATGATCCATATTCGCGCGAGACTGATACCGTATCTGTTTCTGTTAACGCTTTGCCTTTTTGCTTCGGGTTCACCCTTATCGGCTGCCGACGATATAGCCAACTGCACCGAATGTCACCCCGGCAAGGACGGAGGCAGGGTTGTGCATCCGGCAATCGCCATAGGGTGCGAGTCTTGCCACTCATCGCGGCACAATATGGAAACGTTCAAGTTCGAGACAGGAAAGACCCCCAAGGGGCTTGCGGCCACCGAACCAGACTTGTGCTACAAGTGCCACAGCGAATCCACATATAGCCGGAAGGTTCAGCATATCCCGCTTGCAAGCGGCTGCACGTCGTGCCACGATCCGCATTCGGCCGATGCCCCGAAACTGCTCAAGAACTCAGGCCAGCCCGACGTCTGCTTCCAGTGCCACGACAAGAAGAATTTTCAGGGCGCAAGCGTTCATCAGGCTCTGGAGATGGGATGCACCACCTGTCACAATCCGCATTCGAACGAAAAACGCAAACTGCTGGTAAGCGCCGTGCCTGAGCTTTGCTACGGCTGTCACGCTAATTTCCCGGGGCCGAAGCTTCACAAGCCCGTAGAGCGAGGCATGTGTCTTGCCTGTCATAATCCGCATGCATCGGCCCGGAAAAAACTTCTGGCTTTCAAATATCCCGATCTCTGCTATACCTGCCACCAGAATCAGTCGGTGAAGCCGGTTGTGCATAAACCTGTCAGGGATGGCGATTGCACGGTCTGCCATAATCCGCATCTCAATGAAAGGCAGGCGCAGCTAAACACACCGCCGCCGGAACTCTGCTTTCAGTGCCACGACCGCAAGCTGGTTTCCGGTAATTTCGTTCACGGCCCGGTTGCCGCCGGAGGCTGCATGCTCTGCCATTCGCCGCATCAGAGCGAGCAGAAGGGGCTTCTCTCCTCGTCGGTGGGCGACATTTGCTTCCAGTGCCATCCGGACAAGCAGGAAGAGATAAGGAACGCGAAACATGTGCATAAGCCGGTTGCCGACAGATGCTCGAACTGCCACAGCCCTCATGCGGCTGAGTTCCAGTACAATCTGATTGCCGAACCTGGCCGTGATCTCTGCGAGAAATGTCATCCCGACAAGATGGCGCAGATAGAGAAGGCCGCCGTGAAGCATGGAGCGCTCAATGGCGAAAAGAAATGCCTTGCCTGCCACCTTCCGCATGTTTCGGAGTTCCCGAAGCAGCTTGCCGATCAGCCCATGAACCTGTGCCTTAACTGCCATGACAAGACGATGGGCGAGGGCGCGGGCAAGCTTGCCAACATGAAGGCCAAGATCATGAACAGCGCAAACCTTCACGGCCCGATAAAGCAGGGCGATTGCAGCGCATGTCACGATCCGCACGGATCGGACAATTTCCGGATGCTTGTCAAGTATTATCCCAACGTTTTCTATGCCGAATACGGCACCAAGAACTACAGCCTCTGCTTCAACTGCCACGAAAACACCCTTGTGGAGCGCCCCCAGACAGGCACGCTCACCGGCTTCAGGAACGGCAAACAGAACATGCACTATCTGCACGTTCATAAAACCACCAAGGGCCGCACATGCAAGGCGTGTCACGACATGCACGGCTCGAACAACCCGAAGCATATACGCTACAGCGTACCGTTCGGCACATCCGGATGGGAACTGCCGATAAGCTACACCAAAACCGCCACAGGCGGCGGATGCACATCGGGATGTCATCAGGACTTCAAGTACGACCGCGAAAAGCCTGTAAGAAACAGGAAGTAGGCAGGCTGCGGATGTTTGCCGTCAGTATGCCGGCGATTCTTGTTGCAATCCTGCTCGCCTTCCTTGCCCCGGCCGACGCCAGCCTTGCCATGTTGCGGCCCGGCATGACGGCTCCATCTTTCAGCGTGGTTGATCTCGATGGACAAACTCACGGCGATGCCGAATACTTCAACGTCTCGGACGACGCGGTTACGGTAATCATTTTCTGGTCAACATGGAGTAAAACCTCATCGAGCTGTCTTTCGAAAATGGACGCCGTTTACAGGGCCAACAACGACGGTAAAAAACTTCGCATGATTGCCGTGGCCGTGGAGGAGCAGGACGCCGGGGCTGAAACTGTTGCGCGGATACGGGAAAAGGCGAGGGCGGCGGGCCTGAAAATGCCGGTGCTTGTGGACGCCGGTCTTTCGATGTTCCAGTCTTTCGGCGTGATCGCCGTGCCCACCACGGTTATCTTGGACGCGAAAAGAACGATTCTTTATGAGCTTTCGGGTTTTCCCCTTGTTGGCTCGGAGGCCATGATCGATTATCTGAACGGGCTTCTTTCCGGCGGCAGGCAGCGTGAGCCGCTCGCGGCGAAATCCGGACACCGCCCCGATAAAAAGGCGCTTCGATTCATGAATATGGGACTGAACGCTCAGGAAAACAAGACAACCGCGTCCATGGCCGAAACGTGGCTGAAAAAGGCGGTGGATGCCGATCCGTCATTCACCGGGGCGTATGTGGTGCTTGCGCGTTATTACATGAAAAACGGAAAGCCCGCCGATGCCGAAGCCCTGCTTGAAAAATCGCTGTCGATCGACGCGAAGGATGCCGCCGCGCTTGCCTCGCTTGGGGAATTACGTCTTGCCGACGGACGCGTCAGGGATGCCGCCGAACTTCTGGAGCGAGCCGTCAATTCCGACGGCTATTACGCGCCGGCGCATTATCTGCTTGGTTTTGCGCTTGCGAAGCTTGGCGACAGAGACGGAGCCATGAAGCGCATCGGAGAGGCGATCGGGATGAACGCGAACGATGCCGAGGCGTACCGGTATCGCGGCGCGGCTCACGAGATCTTCGGCGACCGGGAAGCTGCGAACGCCGATTACGGCAAGGCGCGGGAGCTGGCCGGGCGGCGGAAGAACTGAGCGGCGCGGCAGCGCGTTTCTACTGTGCGCGATGGCTGCATTCTCGAACCGGTTCAGGGCTGTCATGCACAGTGTTTGCAAGGTTATTCCACCTCAAGATGCCGGAAATCCCCATGACGACGATAACCACGGCCGCCGCTTTCTGAAATAACGTCCGGTAACGCGACGTGAGAAATCCGGACAGGTATCCGAATGCCGCAAGCGCCGGGAACGTACCGAGGCCGAACGACAGCATGACAACCCCGCCGGTTACCGGATTCGCGCTGGAAGCCGCCTTGACCGCCATGGTATAGACAAGCCCGCAGGGAACAAGCCCCATAGCAAGGCCAAGCGGAAACAGACCGCATGAACCCGCTGCCGACCGCAGTCTCGCAGCCACAGGTTTTATAAGCGTGACAAGTATCCCACTACCTGAACCGGAACCGAAAACGCCGTCGCCGGAACCAAACAGCATGAGCAAGCCGCTTGCAACCAGCAGAACGGATGACGCGGCGAGCGCAGCGTTGCGCATGAAGGCAATATCCATCAACGATCCGGCGGCTCCGCTCATGGCCCCGATAATGACGTAAGTGGTTATTCGTCCGCCGTTATAGAGCATGTGAGACACCGGCGTTGAGCCATGCCGCGCCCGTGACGAGTACAGCAGAACAAAACCGCCGCACATGCCGATGCAGTGAGCGCTGCCGAGAAGGCCGGCCAGGAAAGACAACGCGATGTCAGCAAGCATTGCAACCATGTATCATTTCAGCATTTTCCACCAAGTTGTTTCATTGACAAACCGAACTCTCATTATATAATTTACGTCATGCGTTTGCCCGACTGGATAAAGGTAGAAACAAAAAAAAACAGGGGATGCCACGATACCAGGAAAATTCTTCGCGGCAGAAAACTGAACACGGTATGCGAGGAAGCGCGATGCCCGAATCAGGGACGGTGTTTTGAGCGTTCGACCGCCACATTCCTGATTTTGGGTGATACCTGCACTCGCGGCTGCGGTTTCTGCGCGGTGGCGCACGGAATGCCCGGCGCTCCGGAACCGGACGAACCCGCGCGCGTGGCGGAGGCAAGCCTTGAAATGGGCCTGAAATACGTTGTCGTAACGTCTGTGACAAGAGACGATCTTCCCGACGGCGGCGCGATGCAGTTCGCCAAAACGATATCAGCCGTTCGCGCGGCCATTCCGGACGCCAGGGTGGAGGTGCTTACGCCAGACTTCGGCGGCGATGAAGCTGCGCTCAGGACGGTGCTCGATGCCCGGCCCGACGTGTTCAACCATAATGTCGAGACCGTGCCGCGCCTTTATCCGGAGGTGAGGCCGAGGGCCGCTTACCGGCGTTCGCTCGATCTGCTTGCGGCGGCGAAACGCATAAGCCCGGCCACCATCACCAAATCCGGCATAATGGTCGGACTTGGTGAAACCTTCGATGAGGTTGCCGTCGTGTTCGCCGATCTGCGCGATGCCGGATGCGACCTTCTGACCATCGGGCAGTATCTTCGCCCGCGCAGAACCAATATTCCGGTCAGGGAATATGTGACGCCGGAGATTTTCGATATGTACCGGGCGCGCGCCATGGCTGCAGGATTCAGGAACGTTGCGTCCGCGCCGCTTGTAAGAAGCTCTATGAAAGCCGAGGAGATGATTCATGCATGAATTTTCGAGAATAAAGCGTCTTCCGCCCTATGTATTTGCGATTGTGAACGCGCTGAAGATGGAAGCGCGCCGCAATGGCGAGGATATTATAGACTTGGGCATGGGCAACCCCGATCTGCCGACTCCTCAGCACATTGTGGACAAGATGTGCGAGGCAACCCGTAATCCGCGCAATCACCGCTATTCGGCGTCGAAAGGCATAACCCAGCTTCGCTGCGCCATCTCCGAATGGTACAAACGGCGCTTCGACGTTGACATCGACCCCGAAACCGAGGCGTGCGTCACGATCGGCGCGAAGGAGGGCCTCAGCCATCTCATGTACGCGATGGTTGGGCCGGGCGACACCGTGATGACGCCGTCGCCCGCCTATCCGATTCATCCGTACTCGGCCATTCTGGCGGGCGCGGAGGTTCGCAGCATTCCCACCGGCAAGAACTACGATTTCTTCGAGGAGATGGAGAAGGCGTACAAGAACACATGGCCCAGGCCGAAGGTTCTGGTGCTGAACTTCCCGCATAATCCCACAACCGAGGTTATCGAGGCGGAGTTCTTCGCGCGCGTCGTCGATTTCGCGAAGGAGAACAACATAATCGTTGTTCACGATTTCGCGTACGCCGATCTTCTCTACGACGGCTACAAGGCTCCGAGCTTCCTTCAGGTTCCGGGCGCGAAGGATGTTGGCGTGGAGTTTTTCTCGCTCACCAAGAGCTATTCCATGGCCGGATGGCGCGTGGGTTTCTGCTGCGGCAACAAGGAAGTGGTAAACGCGCTGGTCAAGATCAAAAGCTACCTCGATTACGGCATGTTTCAGCCGATCCAGATAGCGGCGATCATCGCTCTGCGCGGCCCGCAGGAATGCGTGGAGGATATCCGGAAGATTCACGAATCGCGCCGCAACGCACTTATAGACGGCCTGGCTCAGTCGGGCTGGCCGATAGAGCCGCCGAAGGCCACGATGTTCGTCTGGGCTCCGATTCCGGATAAATACAAGCACATGACTTCGCTCGAATTCTGCAAGCATGTGCTTGCAACGTCGAACGTGGCGGTATCGCCCGGCATCGGGTTCGGCGAGGCGGGCGACGACCATGTGCGCTTTGCGCTTGTGGAGAACGAGCATCGCATACGGCAGGCTACGCGAGGCATCAGAAAACTTTTTTAAAGGAGTGTCCGGATGGCAAAGAAACCCGTGAAAGTGATCAACATGTCTTGCGACGTATGCGGGGCCGATATCGAAGTATCGACTACCGGCAGTCCGCTGTCTATCAAGCCGGTGATGTGCTGCGGCATCGAGGCGGTAACGGTTTCGCCAGCTTCTCAGAAAAAAGCTGCTTCGCGGAAAAAGACGCCGGCGCCTGCGAAACAGGCCGCGCCGAAGAAAGCCGAGGCAAAGGCTCCGGCCCCTGCTGTCAAGAAGGCCGCGGCCAAAAAAGCGGCGGCGAAACCCGCCGCCAAGAAGCCGACGAAGAAATAAATCTATTTTCGATCAACCTGTTAATCACCCCTCCCCAACCCTCCCCCTTGGCAAGGGGAGGGTGAGTGCGGGGTTCTTGATTTGTCGATTTACCTTCTTGTTCGAGGCAATATGACGCATAACCCAGACGCCGCTCTCCGGGAACGCCTCTCGGCCTGTTTCCGGGCAAAGGAGAAAGCCGTGCTTGGTACTCGCGCAACGCCAAGCACGGCGTCTGTGCGCCGCCGCGCCGACAAGCCGGCTTCAACCGATTTCCGCACGGCGTTCGCCATAGATGCCGACCGCATTCTGCATTCGCGCTCGTTCACGCGCTACATCGACAAAACTCAGGTCTTTTCGCTTCAGGAAAACGACAATATCACCCGGCGGGTGATTCATATTCAGTTGCTTTCAAAGATAGCCCGCACAATTGGCCGGATGCTGGCGCTGAACGAAGACCTTATAGAGGCTGTCGCGCTTGGCCACGACATAGGCCATTGCCCGTTCGGGCACACCGGCGAGCGGATTCTTTCACGCCTCTGCCGCGCAAACGGTATTGGCCATTTTCACCACAACATCCAGAGTCTTCACGCGCTGGACCGTATCGAAAAGAACGGCAAGGGGCTGAACCTGTCGATTCAGGTTCTGGACGGCATCGTATGCCACGACGGCGAAACGCATTTCGACGGCATAAGGCCCGAACCGGCAAGCGGCTTCGCGGAGCTGGACTTGCGCGCCGGGCGCAAGCGCATGGGAGACAGCGCTCCCATGAACCCGATGACGATGGAAGGCTGTCTTGTGAAGCTTTGCGACACGATAAGCTACATCGGGCGCGACCTGGAAGACGCGATACGCCTGAAGCTGGTCAAGCGATCCGACATCCCGGCGGAAATCGTGAACGTGCTTGGCGACACAAACGGCAAGATCGTTTACCGCCTTGTTGAAAGCATGATCGAGCACAGCATGGACAGCGAATCTCTTTCATACGGCGCCGATGTCGGGCGCGCGCTTGGCGAACTGAAAAAGTTCAACTACCGGCATATCTACCTGAACCCGCGCATAAAGACAGAGGAGGCGAAGCTTGAGCGCTCGTTCGAACTGGTTTTCGAGCGCCTGCTGAACGATCTGGCAGCGGGCCGGGAAAACTCGCCGGTGGCGGCGTTTCTTGCCGACATGGACGCTTCCTATCTGGAATCCACGTCGCCGGCCGAAAAGGTGCGCGACTACATCGCCGGCATGACTGACGACTATCTGATCTACACCTTCAACAGGCTTTTTGTGCCGCAGAAACTTCCCCGGACGTTTTGATGCCCCGTTGCACCGATTGCTTTCGCGCATTTTGGGCCGCGCTGATTATCCCTTTACTCCCTTTACTGTTCGCAGGCTGCATGAAGGCGGGCGACCGTCTGCCGAATCATCTGTATCTGCGTCTCGGAAGCGATCCCGGCTCGCTCGATCCGGCACTGATTACCGATGTCCAGTCCGGCTCCATCGCCGCCAAGCTGTTTAACGGGCTTCTGAAGCTGGACGCCGACATGCGCATAGCTCCCGACATCGCCAGCGCATGGTCGGTGTCGGAAGATGGAAAGGTTTACACCTTTCGCCTTCGCGGCGATGCGCGTTTCCCCGATGGCCGCGCGGTTACAGCCGATGACGCGCTCTATTCGTTTCGGCGCGTGCTCGATCCGGCGGTAAAATCACCAAACGGCTGGGTGTTCGAGAAGGTTGCCTTGATGGAGGCGGTTGATCAGGCGACATTCCGGATAACTCTGTCTGAGCCGTTCTCGCCGTTTCCCGGCCTTATGACCATGACAGCGGCGTATATTGTTGACAGGAAAGCCGTCGAACGCCTTGGCCCGGAATTTGGCGGCTCGCCGGTTGGAACCGGGCCGTATCGGGTGAAGCATTGGCGGCGCGACCGCGAACTGGTTCTGGAGGCCAGGCCCGGTTACCGGGACGGCGCTCCGGCGCTTTCCGGCATAGTTTATAAAATTATTCCCGAACACCTGACCGCGATAGCCGAATTCGAAACCGGCAATCTCGATGTGATCGGCATTCCCGGTTCCGAGTACAAGCGGTTCAGGGATTCGGAGTTCTGGAACCCGCTTATTCTGGAGCTGCCCGGCCTGAACACTTATTATCTTGGAATGAACTGCGACAGACCGCCGCTGAACGACAAGCGGATCAGGCAGGCGGTTGCCCACGCGATTGACCGCAAGAAAATTCTCGCCACATTCTACGAAGGGCGCGGAATAGCGGCGGACGGGCCGGTTCCTCCGGTGCTTCGAAAGTGGCCCGCGCCGCCTGCCATTGAATACAATCCGGAGATGGCGAGGAAGAACCTCCCCCTGCCCCCTCCTGAAGGAGAGGGTAGGAACCTCCCCCTGCCCCCTCATAAAGGAGATGGCAATAGCGAAAAGAACCTTCGGATGACACTGTATGTCAATGCCGAGCAGGAGACTGTTGACATGGCCGAGATCATTCAGGGTTATCTGCGTGATGTTGGAATTTCGCTTGAAATACGCAGGCTTGAGTGGTCTGCCTTCAAGGATGCCATTAACAAGGGCGAGCCAGACATGTTCTGGCTCAGTTGGTGGGCGGACTATCCCGACGCCGAGAATTTTCTATTTCCGCTGTTTCACTCATCGAACTTTGGCCCTGCCGGAAACCGGACGCGCTACCGCAATGCCGACGTGGACGGCCTGATAGAACTGGGAAGACGCACCGCAAGCAACACCGGTATTTACAGCGCCGCCGAAAACGCTATCGCCGCCGATTCGCCGTGGATATTCTTCTGGCATCGCACCGATTACGCGGTGCGCCAGCCGTGGGTAAAAGGCTTCCGCCTGTATCCGATTTACACCATCGACAAGGGAATGGATGCGAGTGTGGAGAGCAAATAGCAACTCTTTCCGAATGGCCTTTTTCTTGCTTCTTTTGTTTTTCTTCCCCTCTCCTTCAGGAGAGGGGCCGGGGGTGAGGCGACAGAGGGGGGGCCGGGGTGAGGCAGGTACTTGGTGTTGGTGAGGCAATTCCCCGGATTCTGTAATATATCCACACTGAGAGCGATGCATGAGTTTTCTTCTTAAACGCCTTCTGGCCATTCCGCTTCTTGCCATCGGCATCACGTTTCTGGTGTTTCTGCTGATGCGCGCCATTCCGGGCGATCCGGCGCTTGCGCTTGCGGGCGAGAAGGCCGGAGCCGCCGCGCTTGAAAACATACGCCGCGAGCTTGGAACAGACAGGCCGTTTCTTGTGCAGTACGCCGGTTATCTCGGTCTTCTGGCGCGCGGAGAACTTGGCCGGTCGTACTTCACAAACCGCCCGGTTGCGCGCGATATTATGGAGAAATTCCCGAACACGCTTGCGCTTGCCTGCGCCGCCATGGTCGTGGCCGTGCCGGTTGGCGTGCTGCTTGGCCTGTTCATGACGCTTGCGCGTTCGCGCATGGTGGAAAAAACCGTCAGCATAGTCACCATGGCGGGTGTAAGCCTGCCGGTTTTCTGGATCGGGCTGGTGCTGATGTTTGTTCTAAGCCTTAAACTGCGGCTGTTTCCGCCATCAGGCACCGGCGGCATCGGCTATCTGGCTCTCCCTGCGCTCACGCTGGCTCTTCCGGCGCTTGCGTCGGTTGCGCGGATAACCAAAACCGTCACATCCGGCATAATGCAGCACCAGTTCATGACCACGGCGCGGGCCAAGGGAATCGCCCGGTGGCGCGTGGTGCTGGTTCATCTGCTTCGAAACGCCCTCATTCCGCTGGTTACGGTTATCGGTCTGGATTTCGGCAGCTACTTGAACGGCGCGGTGCTCACCGAGACGATATTCGGATGGGACGGGGTGGGGCGCTACGCAATGGACGCGATCATCAAGCGCGACTACCCGGTTGTGATGGGCACGGTGCTTGCCGGAACGATGGTGTTCGTCGGAATCAATCTGGCGGTGGATTTGCTCTACGGCGCGCTCGATCCGCGTGTGAGGAAGCGATGAACATCGCTTGTAAGCGCGCCGTTGGTAGAATAGCGCTCGATCCGCGTGTGAGGAAGCGATGAACATCGCTTGTAAGCGCGCCGTTGGCAGAATCGCGCTCGATCCGCGTGTGAGGAAGCAATGACACGCGCCGCCTCGATAATCCTCGCGCTTATTATTGTTGCGTGCTTCGCCGGGCCGCTTGTGTACGACAAAGACCCGCTCCGGATAAACCTTGACGCGATCAAGATGCCGATGTCGCCGGAGCATCCGCTCGGAACCGACAACAAGGGACGCGACATTTTGGCTAGAACCCTGCACGGCGGCAGGATTTCGATGCTTATCGTGATTGGCGCGTCGGCGCTCACGTTCTCGCTTGGCATGACGGTGGGGCTTGTTTCAGGCTATGTCGGCGGCGCGGTTGATATTGCTCTGATGGCTTTTGTCGATCTTTTGCTATCGTTTCCCACGCTTCTGCTTGCGATAGGCATATCGATCATCATGCCGCCGGGGTATCTGTCTGTGCTGATTGCCATCGGCGCGGTCGGATGGGTAGGGCTTGCCCGGCTTGTGCGCGGACAGGTGATCGTGCTTAGGGAATCGCTCCAGATCGAGGCGGCGGTCGCGATGGGCGCGGGCGGCATCCGCATTTTGTGGCGCTATCTTTTTCCGCAGTGCCTGCCCACGACGATGGTGGCGGTGAGCATGAAGATGGGCGGATTCATGCTGTCGGAGGCAGCGCTCAGTTTTCTTGGGCTTGGGGTTCAGCCGCCTGCGCCCACATGGGGCGGCATGATAAGCGCAAGCAGGGTGTTCATCACATCCGCGCCGTGGATGGTGATTTTTCCGGGCGTGATGATCGGAGTAACCGCGCTCGCGCTCAACATGCTTGGCGAAGGGCTGGGTGATGGGATGGAGTTGAAGAAATAGTGAAACGGTTATTGATGGACGAAGGCTGGCTGTATCCGGCCATCGTGCTTGATCTTTTCAACCGCAAACGGATCCATTCAACGCACAAAACCCGGAAAGAATGGTAGCATGACCGAACGGCACTGGAAGACGAAATACAGGGGGAAGCTCAGGAGAGCGCTGTCATGACGAAAAAGGAACAGAAACAGCAGGGGTCTATCGAGAAAACCACTCCGGCGAATCCATCTGAAGGCTTTGCGCCTCTACTGGGCGCCCTGCGGCAGCTCATTGCCGATTCGCGCCAGCAGGTGCTGCGGGCGGTGGATGTGGTGCAGGTGCAAACCTATTGGCACATCGGTCGGCACATTGTGGAGTTCGAGCAAGGCGGTGCGCAACGGGCGGCCTATGGGCAGCGGTTGTTGCCGCAGTTAGGGCAGGCCTTGTCGGCCGAATTCGGGCGGGGGTTCGATGCCACCAATTTGCGGCACATGAGGGGGGTCTATCTGGCGTTTCCAATTCGCGACGCGCTGCGTCTCGAATTGAGTTGGACGCACTACCGCCTGCTGCTGCGGGTGGACAGCGCCGAGGCCCGCCAATGGTATGTGCAGGAAGCAGCAACCCAGAACTGGAGCACGCGGGCGCTGGAACGGCAAATTGGCAGTTTGTATTACGAGCGGCTGTTGCTGAGTCAGGACAAAACGGACGTGAGTGCTGAAGCGCAGGCAAATCTGAGCGCACTGGAGCAATCGCCCCGCGCATTTGTGCGCGACCCGGTGATGCTGGAGTTTCTGGGCATGCCTAGCACGGGCCACTTGCTGGAAGCCACGCTCGAAACGGCGCTGATGGACAAGCTGCAACAGTTCTTGATGGAGCTGGGCAAAGGCTTTGCGTTTGTGGCCCGGCAGCAGCGCATCAGCACCGAAACGCAAGATTTTTACATTGACCTGGTGTTTTACAACTATCTGCTCAAGTGCTTTGTGCTGATTGACCTGAAAGCCGGCCCACTCGCGCACCAGGATGTGGGGCAGATGGACATGTATGTGCGCATGTACGACGACCTGCGCCGGGGCGAGGGGGACAACCCCACGGTCGGCATTTTGCTGTGCGGCAGCAAAGACCGGTCGGTGGTGCGTTATTCCGTGCTCAACGGCAGTGAACAACTCTTCGCCAGCAAATACCGTTTGGTGCTGCCCAGTGAGGAAGAGCTGCGGCTGGAGTTGCAGCGTGACCGTGAAGCTCTCGAAATCCAAGAAAGCCTTCGTGACGAGGGAGAAAACACATGACGTACCTCGAAAAACAAAAGCCTGGGCAAGACCCTCTGGGCCATTGCCGACCAACTGCGCGGCGCCATGAATGCGGATGACTTCCGCGACTACATGCTGGCCTTATGGGGCGGCATGATAAGCGCAAGCAGGGTGTTCATCACATCCGCGCCGTGGATGGTGATTTTTCCGGGCGTGATGATTGGAGTAACCGCGCTCGCGCTCAACATGCTTGGCGAAGGGCTGGGTGATGGGATGGAGTTGAAGAAATAGTGAAACGGTTATTGATGGGCTGAGGCCGTACTGAGGGTGTAGCGGTAAGCCAGGTGATGCCGGCGCGGGAGCGATCTGCCTCCCGTAGTTTCATGCGCCTGCTACACCATCTTTATCTGTCGTGTTCGCGCAAAATTCTTGATTACTATTGTTGCGCCGTGCAGACGCTGAAGCCGCATGTTGCGCTGACGTATGGCCTGCATGTCGTTGTGCGGAAACGGCGAGCCGCGCACCTCCGCCGCCATCTTCTGCACCTGTGCGTATAGCTGTTTTAATACCTCGTTATCCATGCCCTTCAGAAATATCGGATTTACCGCGACATATCCGTCGGCTATGTCGCGCACCAGAGCCTGAATGCTTTTCCCCCGTATATCAGCCATCCGGCTTCTTCTCCCTCCAGAGCAGGCGGGAAGCCCAAATGCCGCTTTCGTAGAGGATGATTATTGGCACTGCCATGAGCGTCTGGTTGAATGCGTCGGGTGTTGGCGTGAGGAACGCGGCTATGATGAACGCGGCAACGGCGGCGTGCGGCCTTTTGCCTGCTAGCCAGCGCGGCGAAACAATGCCCATGCGCGTAAGGATTACGATTATTACCGGAAGCTCGAATATGACGCCGAAGGCGATGAAGAACTTCAGGCAGAAATCCACATAGCTTCCAACCGTTATCATGGGGATCAGCGTGTCTGTAAATCCGAGCAGGAATTCCATGGCGAAAGGCAGTATGAAGAAAAAACAGAACAGAAGGCCAAGATAGAACATTACTGTCGAGGTTCCAACAAAAAGGAAAGCGAATTTCTTCTCCCTGTCGTGAAGCGCGGGAGCGATGAATTTCCATATCTGCCACAGGATCAGCGGGAACGTAACAATCGCGCCTGCTATGAGCGCGGCCTTCATGTACATCCAGAACGCCTCGGCCGGGGTTGTGAAATATAGATTGTACGGTGTTTCGCGCTTGATGAAAGTTGCAAAGGGATTGCCGAACGAGAGCTGAATACGATAGTTCATCGGCATCTTCAGCAGTTCAAAAAGCGTTTCCCTGAAGTAGTAGCAGAAGGCGAATCCGACCGACAGGATAATAATGGCGCGAATGAGTCTGTCTCGCAGTTCGGCCAGATGGCCGGTGAGCGGCATCGGAGTGTCGCTCATGTTGTTGAATCCACTGAACCTTTCCCGGATTTTGTCTTCGCGGCGCTCTCCGCGAGTGAATCGATTTTCGATTTCACATCGGGCATATCCTTCCGGATCTGCCGTTCCTCCTCCCGGATAGTCTCCTTCATCTCATGCATCGCCTTCTTCAGCTCGGCAATGCCCCGCCCAAGCGATTTGCCTATTTCCGGCAGGCGTTTCGGCCCGAACACAAGCAGAGCCACGACGAATATCAGAACCAGTTCCTGAAAGCCTATGTCGAACATTTTTCCCTTCCGCGCCTGCTTACAGACCATCGTCCTTGACATGAATAAGCTGCGACGGCTCTTTGGCCGGGCCAAGCGTGAAAAGCACCGTAATCCGGTATTCAGGCTCGCGGTTTCCAAGACCCCAGCCGATTCCGATGGTGTTGCTGATGCTGTCGGATAAATAATTCTTGTAGCCGAGGCTGGCTTCCAGAATATCATCCCCCTGCACGCTGCGCCCGTGAATCTCGGCAAGCAGAACAATCCGCTTTGCAGCCGAGAAATCCAGCGCGCCGCCATATATAAGCTCGTTATTGCTCTTGCCGGAAAGTATGACATTGTATCCAAGATTCAGATGGCCGGTGAATGGCCCCACGCGTTTGCTTGTTATCAGAATCGCTTCGGTTTCGACGCTTCCGGAGCCTGTTCCGCGCGATTCCTTCCCGGCTGGAAGGGATGCCGCAATCAGAAAGGCGGCAGACGGCCCGAACTTGCCTTCCTCCGAAAACCTGTGACGGATTCCAATGCCCACATCCTCCGCGCCGTCACCGGCAGGGGAACGTCTCGCGGAAGCCGAAAACGAGGCGTCTGTTGACCGTGAAATGCCATATGCCGCGCGAAGCGATATGCGCTCGATGTCCGGCTCGCGGACAAGCTCGATTCCGGGTTCAAGCACAAAAGCGGATTCGGCTACTGTCTTTGTGGTGAAGATAGGGAATATGCCGACTTCCTGAACAGGCCGAAGCCCGCCGGGAGAATCGCTTGCAAAGGCAACGCCGCTTGAAGCAAAAATGGCGCATGAAACAAGAAGACGTATAATGGAGCGGAGTATGGTCACAGGGGAAAAATAGCAAAAGAACGATAAAATATCAATTCATTCATGGCGCTGTTGATAATTTGAATTATATCTTGACAGCCGCGCCGTCGTTTATTCACAATTGCCGGAGATGATAAAGATACTTATTCTGGCCGCAATTGTTCTATCCCTATTCGCGCCCCTGTCGCTCGACGTTGCGCATGTTGACGGCGGAATCGTGATCAGCGGTCTGGATGTCTGTTCCGCCCATGCAAAGGGCTTTTCGGCCAATTCCGAAGTTCCGGTCGTGATCGAAGCCGTATTCTCGTTTGTTCTGCCCGAAAGCGCCGGTGTTCTTCCGCCAGCTGACGTCCACGCTGTTCAATATCATTTCCCCTTTCCCGAAGAACGTCCTCCCTGTAACTAGCCGTCCATAGACATCGCCGCATCGTTTCACGGACGCTGTCCGGTTGCGCGCGCCTGCACGCGCCGCCGCCGGATGCGGTTGCCTTGCAACCGGTTACAGACAAAGAGGAGTGAAAAATACATGAAAAGATATTTGTGCTGCGCCATGGCGCTTGCCGCCGCATTGACCGCGCACGGGCCTGTCTGGGCCGTGGATGGGGGAGAAAAATCGCAGAAGCTGGAGGAGATAGTTGTAACCGGAACGCGAACCGAGCGGACGACCGAGGAGGTTCCGGCCGCCGTAACCGCTGTAACAAAGGAAGAGATCGCCGACACCCGGATGTTCGGCATAAAGGAGGCGCTCGACGGCATCGCGGGTGTGCAGTCCGAATCGAAGAACGGTGGCTACGATGCGCGGCTCATCATCCGCGGCGCCGGGCTGAAGGCGCGATACGGCGTGCGCGAGATCATGGTTTTGCTTGACGGCGTGCCGATAACCGACCCCGACGGCATGACCCGTCTCGACTTCGTTGATACACAGCTCATTGACCGAATAGATGTTGTCAAAGGCCCGAATTCCACGCTCTACGGCGCGAACGCCGCCGGCGGCGTTATCAACATTATAACGAAAAGCCCGTTCGAGGAGAGGAAGAGCATCAAGGCCGGTTTCGGAAATTACAACACGCGGATGTTCAACGCCATACTCGGCTCGTCTGTTGGAAACACGTACTACACCATTAGCGGCAGCCGGAAATCAACCGATTCCTGGCGCGAGTGGAACAAGTTCAGCACCACGCAGGGAAGCCTGAAGCTTGGCCACACGTTCGACGGCAAGCGGCTGATAGAGGCGAATGTTTCCTATACCAAGGCCGATATTCAGCTTCCCGGATCGCTCACCCAGACTCAGTACGAAACGGATATCTCGCAACTCACTTCCGAGGCATGGAGAAACAGTGGACGTTACAGCCATATCTTCAACTCCAGCGTGAAGTACGAGCAGGAGTCGGGCGACATGAAGTTCAAACCGCTCGTTTATTTCGAGAAATGGGATCACTACCATCCTGTCACCGGACTTATAAACGACGGCGGCGCGAGCGTGTACGGAACCGACATTCAGATTGACATGAAGCACAAGATCGGCGGAGGCGACGGGACGTTCACAACCGGCGTAACCGGCCAGCTCGACAAGGCCGACAGCAAAAAATACACATACCGTGATGTGACGACGAATCCCCAGGGGCGGATCACATCCACCACATCCGACGAGAAGGGCGATCTTGCCGCCACCGAAAGCGATGACACATCGAAGTGGGGCATATACGCGCAGGAATCCCTGAGGCCGTCCGAGCGCTGGATTATCGACGCCGGAGCGCGCTACGATCAGGTGGCCTTCGACATCAATACCGATCAGTTGAAGGAATACAACTACTCCACCGGCAAGTACGCCGATTCCGTCAAGACAGTGAGCAGGGACAAGACGTTCGCCAGCATCAGCCCGCGTCTTGGCGTAGTCTATAAGGCAGCCGGCAACTGGAACGTTTACGGCAACATCTCGACCGGCTTCCAGACGCCGCAGGCGTCCGAGCTGAGCGTGAACTCCGATCTGAATCCGTCGGAAACCATGAACTACGAAACCGGCCTGAAGGGCAGGTTCGATTCGGGCGCGTCGATCGATCTGTCAGTTTTCCACATGACAGTGAAGAACGATATAGTGCAGACGTATAACGGCAGCGAGACTACATACAGCAACGCCGGGAAATCCCGCAAGAACGGCCTGGAGCTTACCGGCAAGTTCCAGCCGGTTCAACATCTCTTCATCGGCGGCTCATACGCCTACAGCGATTTCAAATACGTTGACTTCACCGAGCCGGTCAAGTCCGGATCGGGCGCGACCGCCACGACAAGCAACGAGGACAGAAGCGGCAAGCATTTCGCCTACATCCCCGCGAATCAGTACACCGTATTCGCCAGTTACAAACACCCGTCGGGTTTCAAATGCAAGATTGACACCAGCACATGGGGCGAATACTACATGGACAACGCCAACACCGAGAAATATACCGGATACAGCTTCATCACCAATGCGCTCGTGGGATGGGAGCGAAAGAACCTCGATATTTCCTTCGACGTCTCGAACGTCTTGGACAAGAAATACGCAATGGAGGTGGCCAAGGATACAAGCAACAAGGTCACATACAAGCCCGGCGCGCCCAGAACATGGATGGCGCGTGTGAGCTACGCGTTCTGACGGGTGATGCGATGAACAAAACAAATATCGCGGCATTCACCGCGGCTGTTATGTTTTTTCTTGCAGCAGCCAACACCCGCTTCGGCGACTCCGCCCACGCAATCGGCGTCATCAAGGCAAATGGCGGTTCGGCCCGCCACGCCTCGCATCTCGACGCCGGCAAGGACGGCTACACCCTCATAGCCACAGCAACGGTCATCCCCCCATACCGGGGGGACGCCCGAATCACGCTCGAAGGCGAGCCGAAGCTCGATTACAAACTCTATTCATCCGGGCCGGTGCTCGATCTTGGCATCCGGCGGCATCCGGTATTCCGCGACGACACGCTATCCGACCTTCAGCCGAAGGACAGGATAGCGGTGTGGGCGGTCATAAAACCGCCCGCCGTCGATCCGGTCTGCGGAATGGCGGTAAAGGCGGATTTTCTCCGTGAAGAGCATGGCGGGAAAAATTACAGGTTTTGCTCCGGCAATTGCCTCAACGAGTTCAGACTTAACCCGGATAAGTACAAAAACAGCTCGGCGCGGGGCAAGTACACGCTGGCCTTCACGGATAGAGCCACCGGAAAACATGTGCTGGACATACCAGTGATAATTGGCGAAAGGGAGGGCGCGGGCGATGGCAGACACCAGCACTGAGAGCATATGGGTTCGGTACAGGCTGTGGATTATCGGCGCGTCGATACTGCTTCTGATGCCGCCGCTTTCATTTCTGTTCCAGTTCACGCAGGACAGCAACTTCTGCGGCTCGTGGTGTCCGCGCATGTTCTTCTCGTGGCGCAAGGGGCAGGCCGCGAGCGATTTTTTCCTGGGTTTCGCGCGTAGCTACATGGGAGTTGCTCTGGTTGGCGGCATTCTGGCAAGCACTTTCTTTCTTGGACGGTATTGGTGCAGCCATCTCTGCCCGGTCGGCGGAAGCATGGAAGCCGGAAGCCGGATAGTGCCCGGTTGGCTCAAGATAAACTTCACGTCCATTCCCGCTCCGGCGGTGCGCTACGGATACTTCGCCGTTTACATGATCGCCCCGGCCGTCGGACTGGGCAGTCTATGCTGCAACTACTGCAACTTTGCCACAGTGCCGCGCATGTTCGGAGCGGCGTTTTTCAACGGTGCGGACTTCGCCTATTTCCTGCGAACGGCGGGGCTGATTAACCTTGGCCTGATCGTGGTCTTCGGGTTCCTGGCAAGGGGTGGGCGGGCATACTGCAACTTCATGTGCCCCATCGGCGCGATGGATTCGCTTTCCAACCGCATCGGCGCGCGGTTCGGCAAGCGCGTGAACGTGGACGCCACAAAGTGCAACGCGTGCGGCGCGTGCGCGAAGGTCTGCCCCACATGGGCGATAGAGATCGGGGAGAAGCCAAAGGTGGATCATTACTCGTGCATGCCGTGCCGTATGTGCGAGAAGGCGTGCAACAAGGATGCGATATCGTATGGAAAAATTAAGGCATAAACTTTTTTACGCGGCGGCCGGAGCCTCGTGCGGCATGACGGGGCTTGCGGCGGCCGCCCGCTGTTCCGGAGCCGGTTCCTCCTGCGCATCCTGCATGGGATGCGCGGGGGCGGGCGCCGGAATTCTGCTTCTTGCGTTGTTTAAAAAGTTCAAAGAATGGAGACGGCGCGATGGATTGGCTTAAATACGCCGTCGATTACGGCATCATGGGATTTCTGATCGTGCTGAGCTTCGTGGCCGTGGCCTTCGCCATCGAGCGGCATCTGGTGTATAAAAACATCCGGATAGAAAACTTCGACGACAAAAAATCGCTCGAACTGGATCTCACGCGCAACCTTCATATCATAGCGACCATCGGCTCGAACGCGCCCTATATAGGCCTGCTGGGTACGGTGCTCGGAATCATGCTCACCTTCCAGACGATGGGAAAGGAAGGTTTCATGGACAGCGGAAAAATCATGGTCGGGCTTGCGCTTGCGCTTAAGGCCACGGCGGTTGGTCTTATGGTGGCGATGCCCGCTGTCGCCGCCTACAACTTTCTTCTTCGGCGGGCGAAGGTGCTGGTGATGCAGTGGGAGATTAAAAATGGACGAGAAGGAATTTGATTACATGAACGTCATCCCGCTGGTGGATGTGATGCTCGTTCTGCTTACGATCGTGCTCACCACATCCAGCTTCATCGCAAGCGGGGCGATTCCGGTTTCGCTTCCCAAGGCGTCGAAGAGCCGCGAGGAGTGCATGAAAACCCAGACGATCGAGATTGACCGCCGGGGCAACGTTGTGCTGAACGCCAAGCCTGTTTCGCTTCCGGCCCTGCGCGACGCCATGCGCTGCCTCGACAAGGAGACGCCGATCCTTATCCGGGCCGACCGCGACATCAGCCTTCAGGCCTTCGTCGATGTTCTGGACATAGCAAAAAGCCTGGAGTTCAGGAGGGTGAGCCTTCAGACGGAGAGCCGGGGGTGAGCTACACGACGAGAGCTGTCCGGGCTTCGTTTGCGATTCACGTGGTGATCGCGCTTGCGCTCGCCCTGCTTGGCGGGCGGATGGTGGAGCACAGGCCTGTCGTGATCGATTTTACAGTGGAGGATTCCGCGCCAGCCGGAACTCCGGCTTCAACTCCGGCTTTAACTCCGGCTCTGGCCCCCGCGGCGGAAGCGCCTCGCGCTATCGCTCGCGAACCCGTGACACCTCCGCCGCCTGAACCGGTAATCGCTCAGCCACCTCCGCCCGAACCGGAGCCGGAAAAAATCGTTACGGAGCGGGCTGTCGAAGCCGCGCCAGTTCCGGAGGATCGGCCAGTTCCGGAGGATCGGCCAATTTCGGAGGATCGGCCAATTCCGGAGGCTGTAAGCAAGCCGGTCGAGCAGATTGCCGCGGTTCCGGCTCCAGTCCCAATTCCGCCTGCGTCTAAGGCCGAGCCGGTGCGAAGCGCTCCGGCGGTTGCGGCTCCCGCCCAAGTGGCATCCGCCGCCGGAAGCGGAGGCCCCGGGGGCAGTTCCACCGGTTCCGGCGAAAGCCAGAAGGCGGCGTACATAAGGCTGAACTTCTCGTACATCAAAGAGATGGTGCAGAAGCGCATAACCTATCCGGCGATGGCCCGGCGCATGGGATGGGAGGGGAAAGTGGTCGTCGCGTTTCTGGTTCGCTCCGACGGCGGCGCGGAGAATATCCGCGTTGTCGAGAGCGCGGGCTATGAGGCCCTCAACAGAAACACGGTCGATGCCGTGCGTCAGGCGGTTCCGTTTCCGCGCCCGCCTGTCGAGGCCGAGATTATTCTGCCGATTGTTTACAGACTGAATTGATCAATATTCGGACTCCAAACGTTTCAATGCTGTGAAAAGGCGTTCCAGACTTGGGCAACATTGCCTTGCTTTGGAAATGTTCCACTTTGCGCAAACAAAGTTGCCGAGTAGTCCATTGTAATCCGGGCCTTGGCGAAGTTGTCCGTTCTTATCTCGCCAGACAAGAGCATCGCGAATTCGTCGTGATGCGCAATTCAGTGATATTTTAAGCAATTCTTCCTTCGGGGTTTCGAGCAGTTCCGGATCCGAAATGCCAGGACATCTCTTCAATTGAAGAAATGTGGATAAACCTTGCAAGTCTCCCAGTAACCAGCTTTCAACTTCACGCACTGCAATGCGCAAGAGAAAATGTTTGTGCCTTGGCTGATTCAACCACGAGGAAATGAGCGCGGGAGGGCAGATATTCCGATCGAGGTCGGTAAGGAGCAGGAAAGGCCGTACTCTTGATGCGTTGTTAAAAGCGGGTGAATGTTTCTTCAGATACCCAAAACCATTACGCTTGTAAACGCTGCATATCTCATATGTTACGGATGGCCGTTCCTGAAGTGCGCGACGTATCACCCATTCGCTCAATTCATCCTCGACCGCCAGAGAGATTGGAATTAGCTTGCTCATTTGTATAAGTCTAGTTTGTTAATTTGTGCAGGCGCGGTTAGTGGCAGGACGGCATCGCCCATGTTCATGCCGCCCTCCAGAAGCATACGCACATCCTCTTTCTCGGATGCGAGTTCAACAACTGTTCCCTCGCTGCCTTTCGGCTTTAATAATGCAACCTCCGACGGCTTGATGCCGTGATCGTTAAACAATTCGGCGCTGTGCATGATAGGGGCTTTGCTGGCCGAGCAGAACGAGAGCTGGCAGGAACGGAAGTATCTGGACATGGACGAATTCAGGGAGTGGGCGGCCACCCGCGCCGTAGGCTGCGAGGGCAACAACGTTGTTGCCCTCGCAGCCTGAAAGCACCCGTTCGTCATCAATATGGCCGGATGGAATTTACAGCAATTTCAGGACTTGACTCTTCAAGGAGCACTGATGCCCATTGTTTACAGGCTGAATTAGCCTTCTTCGGCGCTGATTTTTCATGCCTTTGCCGGATTCATGTTATTCTTTTAATTCTCAATAGCCACAACAGGCAGGTCTTTCCAAATCATCGGAGGTTGGATTCTGTTAATGAGAGTGCTCGTGTTCGGCGGACAGGGAATGCTTGGGAGTGATCTGGTTCCGATAATCGGTCAGCATCACGAGGTTATCGCCCCGGCAATCGATGAGTTCGACATAACCAATCGCGATATGGTGCGCGACAAGATCATGGCCTCGCCCCCTTCAGTGGTTGTGAACTGCGCTGCCTACACACAGGTTGACAAGGCCGAGGAAGACCGGCGGCAGGCTTTCGCGGTCAACGCGTTCGCCGCGCAGAATCTTGCGCTGGCATGTGCCGAGGCAGGCTCGGCGCTCTGTCATGTGAGCACCGACTACGTGTTCGACGGCACGAGGCGGATGTCAACCCCGTATGACTGCACCGGCCCGCTGAATGTGTACGGGATGTCGAAGCTTGCCGGCGAGAAGATGATCCAGTGGGCCATGAGCCGGTTTTATATCATTCGAACGAGTTGGCTTTACGGATGGCATGGCAGGAACTTCGTCGAGGCGATTCTTGAACGTGCCGCCGGCACGGATGATCTGCGCGTTGTTTACGATCAGGTTGGCGCGCCGACGTGGTCGGTTTCACTCTCCAACGCCATAGCCCGGCTTATCGAAACGGACGCATACGGCATATATCACTACACAGATGATGCTGGTGACGGCGTTTCGTGGTACGATTTTGCGGTCGAGATACTGGCGCAGGCGGGTATTGCGAAGAACGTCAAGCCTGTCACCACCCCGGAGTTTCCGCGCCCGGCGCGTCGTCCGGCCAACAGCACGCTGGACTGCACGCTTGTAGAGATGCTCGGAATGAGACGCGATGACTGGAAGCACAGCCTCAAACGCTATATCGAAGGCAGGAAGAACTAGATAGATCACAGGAATGGGAGATGAATCATGAAAATACTGGTTACCGGCGGAGCCGGATATATCGGAAGTCACATGGTTGCACGGCTAGGAGAACTGAGCCACGATGTGGTTATATACGACAATCTTTCCACGGGTCACGACTGGGCGGTGCTGCACGGCAATCTTGTTGTCGGCGATCTTGCCGACCGCGCTTTGCTTAAAACAGTTCTGGAATCCGGCAATTTCGATGCGGTGATGCACTTTGCGGCGTTCATCGAGGTGAACGAGTCCGTCCGCGATCCGCTCAAGTATTACAGGAACAATTACGCCAATGCCCTTAATCTGATTGAAGCCTGCCGCGACGCCGGGGTGAAAAGGCTGATATTTTCATCGACAGCCGCTGTTTACGGCATTCCTGACGGCGGCGGCAAGGTTGTGGAAGACACGCCGATGTCACCGATCAATCCTTACGGGGAATCGAAGGCGATGGTGGAAAAAACCTTGCGTGATTTTTCAGCGGCGTCGGATTTCAATTACGTGTCGCTTCGGTATTTCAATGTGGCAGGAGCGGACGAGCAGTCGCGCATCGGACAGGCATACGACAACGCCACGCATCTGATAACGCTTGCGCTGCGCACAGCTCTTGGAAAACGCGATCAACTCAATATCTTCGGCACCGATTACGACACGCCGGACGGAACCTGCATCCGCGACTATATTCACGTTCGCGATCTGATCGAAGCGCATGTGCTTGCTCTGAATCATCTGTCCGGGGGAGGCGGCTCGCGGATTTTCAACTGCGGTTACGGACACGGTTATTCGGTGCGCGAGGTTGTGTCCAGGGTGAAAAAGGTGACCGGCGTGGACTTCCGCGTTGTGGAGACGGGCAGAAGAGAGGGGGATCCGCCCGCGCTTACCGCCGATTCCTCTCGCATAAGGGAGGAACTCGGCTGGAAACCGGCTCACGACGATCTTGGCTTTATAATAAAGACGGCGTGGAAATGGGAAAAATTGTACTGGAAGAAGCGGGAGTCCGGAGAAATATAGGTGTGCCATCGAAATGCGGAAATTGTTGAATATACATCCGGAAAATCCTGAACCGCGATATATCGAGCGCGCGGTTTCGGTGTTGCGCGATGGCGGAGTGATCGTCTATCCGACAGACACCGTCTACGGGCTGGGATGCGATATCAGGAATAACGATGCTATCGAGCGCATTATCCGCATAAAGGGCCGCGACCCGTCGAAGCCGTTCTCGTTCATATGCGCCGATCTGTCGGACATCAGCAAGTTCGCCAAGGTTTCCGATCATGCGTACCGAATTCTGCGCCGTTTTCTTCCGGGCGCGTACACGTTCGTTCTTGAAGGACACAAGGAGACTCCGAGGCTGCTTCGCGCAAAGCGCAGGACTGTCGGCATCAGAATCCCTGATCATCCGGTTCCTCTGGAGCTTGTGAAAAAGCTTGGCGGGCCGATTGTCACGACCAGCGCAAACCGAAGCGGCGAGGATGTTCTTACCGATCCGGAGGAGCTTGAGATCGAACTGGGACATGAAGTCGACCTGATATTGAGTTGCGGGCCGATGGCGGTGACCCCTTCCAGCGTCATATCACTGTTGAATGATATGGTTGAAGTGCTTCGCGAAGGCACTGGTGATACATCGTTTTTCAAGTGAATATTTAACGCTGCTGCTTCATAATATCTTCATAACTGACATGTAAGATTATCCTTGAAGAAAGGGACAACCCTCCTAACCCCTTTCTTCCCACCCCCTAAGGGAACGCCTCCCCGGCGTTCCCGTTTTAATTTTATGCCCTGCCTATGGGAACGCCTCCCCGGCGTTCCCATATTAATTTTTATCCGCAGTCTCCGCAAAGCCACCTTCGGTTATCTTTGTGATATTATTATCGGCTTCGTTCCGCCTGTCGGTTGTTGAAGTTGAAATAGTCTTGATTATTGTCTGGAGGAGTATATGGATAGCACCCGGCTTAATGAAATCGATGATCTTTGTGTCAACACGATAAGAATGCTCGCGATTGACGGCGTGGAAAAGGCCAAATCCGGCCATCCTGGCGCGCCTATGGGCGACGCGGCGATGGCATATGCCTTATGGACGCGCCACATGCGCCACAACCCCGCAAATCCGGCATGGCCGAACCGCGACCGATTCGTTCTGTCCGCCGGACATGCATCGATGCTCCTGTACTCGTTGCTCCATCTGACCGGCTATAAAATATCCATAGACGACCTGAAGAATTTCCGGCAGTGGGGCAGCATCACTCCCGGACATCCGGAATATCACATCGAAAGCGGCATTGAGACGACCACAGGCCCGCTTGGGCAGGGTTTTGCCACAGGCGTCGGCATGGCGATGGCGCAGAAGTATCTGGCCGGACGCTTCAATCGCGACGATCACAAGCTGTTCGACTACCATGTCTACGGCATTCTGAGCGACGGCGATCTGATGGAGGGAGTGGCATCGGAGGCCGCATCGCTTGCCGGCCACCTTGGGCTTGGCCGGATAATCTATCTATACTCCGACAATCACATAACCATCGACGGGACAACGGATATTTCCTTCACCGAGGATCGCGGCAAGCGGTTCGAGGCTTACGGCTGGCACGTTCAGAAAGTTGACGGCAACGACGTTGATGCGGTCGACCGCGCCATTGCAGCCGCGAAGAATGAAACCTCACGTCCTTCGATTATCGTAGCCAGAACCCACATAGGATTCGGCTGTCCCAACAAGCAGGATTCGCCCGATGCCCATGGCTCGCCGCTTGGTTCTGATGAAATGTCGCTTGTAAAAGAGTGTTTCGGCTGGCCGGTGGATAATCCGTTTTATGTTCCGGCCGAGGCCGCCGCGCATTTCAGGAAGGCTGTCGACGCCGGTTCTGCGCTCGAAAGCGGTTGGCGTTCAATGGCGGACAGCTATACCGCGAAGTATCCGGAACTTGGCGGCGAGCTTGCGGCATTGATGAGCGCAAGGCTTCCGGCCAATTGGGAGGCGGCGCTTCCGGTGTTTGACGCTTCAGCTCCCAAGATAGCCACGCGTTCCGCCTCCGGCAAGGTGCTTAACGCAATCGCTCCCAAACTGCCGATGCTTCTGGGCGGCTCCGCCGATCTGGCCGCTTCGAACAATACCGACCTTAAGGGCATGGGCGAATTCGCCGACTGTCCGGCGGGCCGGAATATACGTTTTGGCGTCCGCGAGCATGGCATGGCCGCTGCTTGCAACGGACTGGCTCTTTCCGGATTGATTCCGTACTGCGCCACGTTCCTGGTTTTTTCCGATTACATGCGTCCGTCGATCAGACTTTCGGCGATCATGGGCCAGCGGGTGGTTTACATCCTCACGCACGACTCCATCGGGCTTGGCGAGGACGGCCCCACGCATCAGCCTGTTGAGCATGTGGCCTCACTTCGCGCCATGCCGAATCTGGACGTGATCCGTCCGGCTGACGCAAACGAGGTTGCCGAGGCGTGGCGCATGGCGATTAACAGAACAGACGGCCCGACCGCGCTCATTCTCACAAGGCAGAATCTGCCGATTCTGGACAGAACCAAATACGCTCCGGCATCTGGAACCGCGCGCGGCGCATATGCGCTTGCGGATCCGGCTGATGGCGCGGCGCCAAGACTGATAATTATTGCAAGCGGTTCGGAGGTTCACCTTGCGCTTGCGGCGCAGGATCGTCTGGCTGCGGAGGGTATTCCCGCGCGAGTTGTGAACATGCCCTGCCAGGAGGCATTCGAGAGGCAGCCGACGGAATACAGGAACGAGGTTCTGCCGCCATCCATCGGCGCCAGAATTGTCGTGGAGGCTGGAGCCACATTCGGCTGGGAGCGTTACACCTGCGAAAAAGGCGATATAATCGGGATAGACCGCTTTGGCGCATCAGCGCCCGGCAATGTTGTCATGGAGAAGCTCGGCTTCAGTGTTGACAACGTTGTGTCGAAAGCAAAGGCGGTTCTCGGCATTTAGCGCCGAACAATCTCGATAAATCCGGCTCGATAAATCCGGCTCGATAAATCCGGAGGCTGCCGTAATGAAGCTTGCTTTCATCGGTCTTGGCAGGATGGGGATGAACATGGCCCGCCGCCTTATTGGCGGCGGCCATGAGGTTGTCGCTTGGAACAGGTCTCCGGAGAAGGTTCGGGAGATCGAGGGGGAAGGGGCGATCGGCGCCGAATCGGTGGCCGATGCGGTTTCCGCGCTTGAAACTCCGAGAGTTCTCTGGCTGATGCTTCCCGCAGGCGATGCCACCGAATCGCATATAACTATTCTTTCCGGCCTGCTTGCTTCCGGCGACATAATCGTCGACGGCGGCAACGGATTTTTTAAGGACGACCCGCGCCGCGCTGAATTTCTCTCGAAATCCGGAATACGCTATCTTGATGTTGGGGTAAGCGGCGGCGTATGGGGGCTTCAAAACGGCTACTGCATCATGTCTGGCGGCGACAGAACGGCCCACGATCATATTCTGCCGATACTCGAAACGCTTGCTGCGCCCGGCGGACTGCTCTACTGCGGCCCGGCTGGCGCGGGACATTTCGTAAAGATGGTACATAACGGCATCGAGTATGGGATGATGGCGGCATATGCCGAGGGGTTCAACATCATTAAGGCGTCGGAATACGGCGATATTGAACTTTCAAGCGTCTGCGACATGTGGGGACGCGGAAGTGTGATTCGGTCGTGGTTGCTGGAACTGGCAGCCGACGCATTCCGTGACGATCCCGACCTGGCATCCATCCGGGGCTTTGTGGATGATTCCGGCGAAGGGCGATGGATGCTTCAGCAGGCTGTCGAATCGGGCGTTCCCGCTCCAGTCACAGCCGCCGCGCTGTTTCAACGGTTTAGCTCGCGCATGGATGACGCATTCGCGGACAGGGTGCTTGCCGCGCTCAGGAACAGGTTTGGAGGGCATTTACCCATCTCTGCCGATGGAATCGGCAGAGTGGTGTCCAAACCCGCCGGCGACTATGACAATGCGGGCTGATGTCAGGTTGTTTCCGCCGCCGGGTTCAACCTGCGCCGTTTCCGCTGCGGCCGATCCATGCACCATCGTGATTTTCGGCGCGTCCGGCGATCTGGCGTCCCGCAAGATAATTCCGTCGCTATATCGCCTTTTCTGTCGCGGACTTATGCCTGAACGGTTCACGGTTATCGGCGCGGCGCGCACGCCGCATACGGACGCATCGTTCCGGGCGCTCACGCATGAGGCCGTGATGAAGTTCGATCCGGGCGATTTCGACACAGGGCTGTGCGAATCTTTCGCATCCAGGCTTTTTTACCGCCAGGTTGCGTATGACAGCGTTGAATCGATGGCCGCTCTCGGAGCGTGGCTTTCAATCGTAGAGCGCGAAGCCGGTTATCTGGGGAACCGTATTTTTTACTGTGCCGTGCCCCCCGCGCTCTATCCGGTGATAATCGGCGGCCTTGGAGAAGCTGGGCTGTCCGGCGAGGCTGCTGGCTGGACGCGGATCGTTATCGAAAAACCGTTCGGCGAAAATCTGGAAACGGCGCGCGCGTTGACGGCGAATCTGTACGGATATTTCCGTGAGGATCAGATATTCCGCATGGATCATTACCTCGGCAAGGAAACGGTGCAGAATATCCTGATGTTCAGGTTCGCAAACGCGATTTACGAGCCGCTATGGAACCGGCAGTATGTGGATCATGTCCAGATCACGGCATCGGAGACCATAGGCATCGAACACCGTGCCGGTTACTACGACCGGGCGGGTGTCGTTCGCGACATGTTTCAAAATCATATGCTCCAACTGCTGGCTTTGGTTGCGATGGAGCCTCCGGCGCGGTTCGAGGCCGAGCCGGTGCGCGACGAAAAGGGCAAGGTTATGAATTCGATCCGGCCTTTCGATCCGGATGCCGTTGGCGAGGACTGGGCATTCGGCCAGTACGCGCAGGGGATCGTTGGCGGTGAAAACCCGCGCGGGTATAGCGAGGAAAACAATGTGCCGCCTGATTCCATAACGCCCACATTCGCGGCTGGCGTGTTTCATGTGGACAACTGGAGATGGCGGGGCGTGCCGTTTTTTCTGCGATCCGGCAAGCGTCTATCCTCGCGTGTAACGGAGATTGCCGTGCATTTCAAGGCCGCGCCGCATTTCATGTTCGATCGCGTAATGCACGATCCGATCGGCCCGAATGTGCTTGTGTTCCGCATTCAGCCGGACGAGGGCATAAGTCAGGGGTTTTATGCGAAAATGCCGGGGTCGAGGCTCTGCCTGCATCGCGTGAACATGGAGTTCTCGTACAAGGATATGGTTGGATTGGCGGCTCTGGACGCGTATCAACGAGTGCTTCTTGACTGCATGAGCGGCGACCGCATGTTGTTTGTGCGGCAGGACAGCGTCGAGTTGACATGGGCCTTGCTTGATCCTGTGCTCGATGCGGTTGGCGGCATGGGCCTGCCGCAGTTGTATGCGTCGGGTTCGGACGGGCCGGAATCGGCGCAACGTCTGGCGGAGCGATACGGACGTCCCTGGCGGCAATTGGTAGAAACTTAACAATGAAAGGAGTTCGATTATCATGTCTGAAAAGTTTTCGGTGAAGGAAGTCGTGGAACAGGCCGTGCGGGCCGAACAGCTTGGCTACCGGTTCTACACGGAGATGGCTGAGAGGTTCAGGGAGAACGCAAGGTTGCATGATCTTTTTGCGACGCTTGCGGGGAAGGAGCTTATTCACGAAAGGAATTTCAAGGAGCTTCACGATTGCGTGGGCGATGCGGAGCCGGAAGGATGGGAAGATGTTTCCGAGTATATGAGGGCGTTCGTGGAGTCGGAATTCTTTTTGGGATCCGGCAAGGCACTCACGTCCATGGAGCGGATACGGACGCCTGCCGAAGCGGTGAATTTCGCGATCGGTTTCGAGAAGGAGACGCTTCTTTACTTCCTTGGGGTTCGCGACGCGGTGAAGCAGAGGGAAATTGTTGACGAGATCATCAATGAGGAACGCAGCCACGTGATGTGGCTCAATCGCTTTAAGGAAAGGTTTTTATAGGCATGAAAAACTGGAGGGGGTACATCACAGCTTTCGCATCGGTCGTTATCGGAGTTGCGCTGCTGGCGCCGTTTGAGGCAAACGCGCAAAATGTGCGGGAGCAGGGAAGCGGAACAAAACAGGCGGCGTGGCAAAATGCAGTGCTGGGACTTGATTTCGGCGTGAGAGAAGACAGCTTGAGATGGCACATAGCGGGCGATATTGACGGTGAAAACCCGAATATCCTTTCTGAACTCACATGGAAGGATATGGAATTTTATTACTTGCAGCAGCGTCTCGACGCCAAGCTGACGAATGACGGCTTGCTGCGGTTCAAGGAACGCTTGGGTTATGGCCGCGTGCGCACCGGAAAGAACCGCGATTCCGATTACGACGGCGATAACCGCACGCTTGAGTTTTCCCGCTCGGACAACGGTGTGAATGGAAGCAGTGTTGTCGATGTGTCTGTTGCCGTGGGCGTTTGCATAGCTCCGGCAACAGGCGGGAATGAGTTCATTCCGTATATCGGATATGCCGCCAATATCCAGAATATGCGAATGACCGATGGTTATCAGACCATTAACCCGGGCGGATATACCGGCCCGTTTCCGGGCCTCGACTCGAAATACGACGCCATATGGCGCGGGCCGTGGGCCGGATTCGATGTTCTGTTTTCGGCGGGTGAGCAGCTCAAGATAACGGGATCGTTCGAGTATCATTTCAAGGTTGACTACCATGCCGAGGCAGACTGGAATTTACGCGAAGACTTCGCTCATCCGGTCAGTTACGAGCATGAAAGCAAGGGGCACGGCATTGCGCTGGATATTGGCGGGCGTTATCAGCTTGACGACAACGCATCGTTCAACGTTACGCTTGGGTGGCGGAAATTCGATGCCGGATCCGGAACCGACACCGTGTATTACATTGACGGAACTCATGATATGACGCGGCTTAACGAAGTCAAATGGGAATCGAAGTCGATCCTCCTTGGCTACTCGTTGGTCTTCTAGCCGCAATAGGTCTTCTTGCCAAAAGTCGCCATATTCCCGGACACAAGCGCCATGAATCAGGCAGCAGCCGCGAGGATTGCATCTATCCTCGCGGCTGCGTCCGAGCGCTTGGCGATTGCCCTGGCGGGCGGCTCCACTCCGGAAGGGCTTTACCGCCTGCTTGCCGCCGAACCTTGGCGGTCGCGGATAGGCTGGAAGCGCATCGATTTCTTCTGGAGCGATGAGCGCTGCGTTCCGCCCGATCATCCGGCCAGCAATTTCGGCATGGCCCGGCGAACATTGCTGGCTCCCCTTGGCATCCCTGAATCGCACATATTTCGTATTCGCGGAGAGCTGCCGCCGGATGTCGCGGCTAATGAATACAATTCCGTTATCGAGTCGTATTTCGGCGGCATGAATAACGTGCATTTCGCCGTCGCACTGCTTGGGCTTGGAACTGACGGACATACGGCGTCGCTTTTCCCGAACTCGCCGGTGCTTGGCGAGACCGCGGGACTTGCCGCCCCGGTTGCTTGCGGCCCCGATGGCCTTGGCCGCGTCACTCTTACGCTGCCCGCAATCAATTCATCGAGCCATGTGTTTTTTCTCGTTACCGGTGCGGTAAAGGCCGAAATGGCGGCGCGGCTTGTTGCCGCAAAGCCTTCGGCGGACATTCCGGCCTCGCTGGCAAGATCCGCCGGCGGCGAGGTTGAGATGTTTCTGGATGAAGACGCGGCGAGGTTAATCCGGGACGACGGGGCATAGTGCCGCCTTAACGCTTGCCGCCGTCTTTCGGTCGATGCCGGGAACCGCCGCAATCTCCTCCTGGCTTGCGGCACGGATTGCGCTGATGCTTCCAAACGCCTTGAGCAGCTTGATGCGGCGCGCCTTGCCCACCCCGGCGATTGCCTCGAGCGGCGATGAAATGACCCGCGTCTCTCGCGCCGCGCGGTGGAAGGTGACTGCAAAACGGTGTGTCTCGTCGCGGATCTTCTGCAACAGGTGTGTTGCCGGGTCATTAGGGGTTAGCCGTATGCCGCGTTCGGCATTTGGCCGTATGCCGCGTTCGGCATTTGGTAAAAACACCCTTTCCATCGGCGTGTTCCGCCTGATCTTTGCAAGCCCGACCGCTTCCGCTCCGGAGTGATTACACTCCGAAAGCGCCTTCATGGCGGCATCGAGTTGTCCGCGCCCGCCGTCTATAACGATGAGATCCGGCAGCGGCTCTTCGGCGTAGCTTCGCCCCACCACCTCGCGCATCATTGCGAAATCGTCCATGCCCTCTACAGTCCGAATGTGGTAGCGTCTGTATTCGTCCTTCTGAAACATGCCGTCCTTCCACGAAACGCGCGCGCCTACCGATTCGGTTCCGGAAAGCGTGGATATGTCGAACGCATGGATATGTTCGGGAAGTTTCTTCAAGCCCAGCAACTCCTTCAGTGATGCGAGCGTTACGTCAACCCGCCTTGCCTGTCTGCGCTTGAATGCCAGCATGGCGTTTTCCGCCGCCATCTCAAGCAGGTCGGCCCGTTTGCCCGATTTTGGCGCGGTCGTTATTTTTACCGGATTTCCGGCGCGTTCCGACAGCCATGACGCAAGCAAATCGCCGTCCGGCAGCTCGACGGGAACCAGTATCTCCGACGGAGGCTGAATATCCTTCGAGAAGTACTGCGCTATAACCGTGGCCAATATCCCGGCGTCGGCATTTTCGCCGTCTGTTTCCTCGATTGGCGCACCCACATGAAAATCCACCCCGCCGGACAGCACGCCGGCCCGCACGAAAAGCGCCTGAACCGACGCCGATGTCTCGTCGCGGTAGATGGCGAAAACATCCATGTCTCCCAGGTTAGGCGAGATCACACGCTGCGATTCCCACGCCTTTTCGATCTTCGCAATCCTGTCGCGAAGCCTTGCGGCGCGTTCGAAGTCGAGTTCCTCCGCCGCATCTGTCATGCGCTGCCTCAGTCCGTCAAGAAGCTCCCGGCTTTTGCCCATCAGGAATAAACGCGCATCCTCGACCATGCGCATGTAATTTTCGCGCTCGATTTTCCCTCCGCACGGCCCGGCGCACCTGCCCATCTGAAACTCCACGCACGGGCGCATCGGGCGGTCGAGACTGTATTTGCAGGTGCGAACCGGAAACGTCCGTCTGATGAACGCCAGTGTCTCCCACATCACGCCGGCCGGAACGTATGGCCCGAAATAGACTGCTCCGTCGCGCCTTATGCGTCTTGCCACGCCAATGGCGGGCCATTCGTCACGCATGGAAAGACGCAAATACGGATAATTCTTGTCATCGCGAAGAACCACATTATATGGCGGTTTATGCCGCTTTATAAGACTGGCTTCGAGAACGAACGCCTCAAGCTCGGAATCGGTTACAAGATAGTCGAACTCGGCGGTTTCGGAAACCATTTTGCGCTTGCGCAGGCCCAAATCCGCCGACTCCTGAAAATACGAGCGCACGCGCGGGCGAAGGCTTTTGGCCTTGCCGACGTACAGCACGCGATGCTTGCGATCCCTGAAGATGTAAACACCGGGGCGGTCGGGCAGAACGTCGAGTTTTCCGGTCATGTCAGGAGAAAGATGTTTATTCCGCATGTGAAGATATTACCGGGCAGGAAAGCGCCGGAATGCAAGGTCAGTCCGGCGCGCGTGTTTGAATGAAATTGTCAGTTGGCCGTAATCGTAACAGTGTCGGGGGAACTGTCTACTGTTCCGTCGTTTACCGTAAGGCCGAAAACATATATGCCAACTTTGTTGATGTTGAATGTGGGGGTTGCGGTAGTGCTGTTCGAAAGGGTGGTGCCGATTGAAAGTACGTCCGAGTATGAAGGGGGATATTGAACCTTCACAATTGACCATTTGAATGCAAGAGTATCGCCATCGGCGTCACTGCTTCCGCTGCCATCCAGGTGTACGACAATAGGAGAAATAACATTCCGGTCAGCTCCGGCGTTTGCAACAGGTGCATGATTGCCTGTTGACAGCGTGGTGGTCGTGACTGTAGTTGTATTCGCCGTTGTGGTAATGACTGTCGTGGTTATGGTCGTCGAAACCGTGGTGCTCGATTCGGTTGTGCTTGAAGTTGTTGTGGTCGTGGTTGTGGTCGTGGTTGGTCCGCCGGTATCCGCGCCGGTTGCTCCGCCACCGCCGCCGCATCCGCAGAACATCGCGGCAATCGCGATAGCAATGGTTAACCGCTTGAAATGTCGCATATTCTCCATCTACCCGTTCAATCGGAGGATATAATAAATTGCTTATTTTATCGGCGAATACAACGCGTTTCTTTAAATTACGGAAGCCATTCTTGCCGCCGCTTCCCTCATGCGATCGGCTGTCACCGTGAGCGCGAAACGCACATAGCCTTCGCCTGCCTCTCCGAATCCGCTTCCGGGAGTGGCCATGATTCCGGCTTTCCGCAGAAGCAGTTCAACGAAGCCGGTTGACGTCTGCCCGGCAGGAACTTTCGCCCAGATATAGAACGAGGCCTCCGGCATCCGGAATTCCAGACCGAGCTTTCTCAACCCGTCGGCAAGGGCGTTCCTGCGCTCCTCATAGGTATTCCGGATGGGGGCCAAAACGGAATCGTCGCTCCCAAGAGCTGTAATGCCTGCCTCCTGAACAGCCTGAAACGCGCCTGAGTCGATGTTCGACTTGATTTTGGCAAGCCCGCCGACAACGTCCTTGTGTCCCACCGCGAACCCAAGCCGCCACCCGGTCATGTTGTAAGTCTTTGAAAGGGAATGGATTTCAATGCCGACATCCTTCGCGCCGTCAACCTCGAGGAAGCTCATCGGTTTTTTACCGTCGAAATATATCTCGCTGTAGGCGGCGTCGTGACAGGCGATGATGTTGTGCCGCGAGGCGAACCCGACAACATCCTCGTAGAAGGATTTGGTGGCGCAGGCGGCAGTCGGATTGTTCGGGTAGTTGAAGAACAAGAGCTTGGCGCGTTTGAGGATGTCGGCGGGAACGGACTTCAGATCGGGAAGGAAATCGTTCTCCGGCCGAAGCGGAAGCGGATAGCCTTCTCCACCGGCAAACATAGGCCCAATGGGGTAGACCGGATAGCCGGGAGAAGTATAGAGCACTACGTCTCCCGGATTTATGAAGGCAAGCGGCAGATGGCCGATGCCCTCCTTCGATCCGATAAGCGTGACAACTTCGTTTTCGGGCGCGACATCGACGCCGAAGCGGGTCTTGTACCACCCGGAAACAGCGCGGCGGAAACTCAGCATTCCTGCGGACGAAGGATAGCGGTGATGTTCCGGATTCTCGACGGCAGCCCTCATGCTCTCGACTATATGGGCCGGCGTCGGGATGTCCGGATCGCCTATGCTGACGTCGATCAGGTCGACGCCCGAGGCAACCGCCTCCCGCTTCATCCGGTCTATTGCCTCGAAAAGATACGGCGGCAGATTAACCAACCTGTCCGCAAGTGTTACGGAAATGGGACGAACCACAATGCCTCCTTATAATGCAATTAGATATTCTTATCGTAAACACTAAATACGACTACGCAAACATGATGATATACAAACATATTTACAGGTGCAAGTATAATTGCACGCCCCTGTCGCAGGCAAGCCCTTCGGCCTGAACAGGTTTTTAAATGAAATTATAAATATTTTTCATAGGGTTTTGATGGCATAAATCATTGACATTCAAATTTTTCATATGCTAATCTCCCTGAGTTTTTTCGGCAAAGGGGGCCTTAAAGTGCTGGATATTGAACCTGTCTGGTTTCTGGTGCAAATGGGAGGTTTTTTTATTTTCCTCCTGCTGATGAACATCATTCTGTACAAGCCGTTCCTCAAGATACGCGAGGAACGCGAGGGAAGCATCAAGTCGATGCTGGCTGTTGCCCGGAAGGCAAGCGACGACAGGGATGCTATTCTGACAGGCGTGAATACGGATATATCCGGTGCGCGTGCAAATGCCAAGTCAATCGTGATGTCCGCCCGCGAGGAAGGTCTTGCGCAGCAGAGAAAGCTTATGGATGCGGCCAGGGATGAAGCTGTTGCGATCAGCGGCAACGCGGCGCGTGAACTGCAAGCCGCAACCGAGGGAGCCAGAGCGAAGCTTCGTTCCGATGCGGAGAAGATTGCGGGCGATATTGCTGGCAAGCTGGTTGGAGGCAGGGCATGAGAAGGCTTTCGGTAATAATTCTGCTGTTTAGTGCCCTTGTCATATCGTATCCGATTGTTTCAATGGCTCAGGAGGGCGCGGGGTTGGGCAACGCAGCGGCTGTCGAAGGCGGACAAGCTGCCGGAGAGAAGAAAGAAATGGTGCAGTTCTTCTCTACCGGATTCATGTGGACGGTCATAAACTTCACGCTTATCGCCTTTGTTCTTGTCAAGTTTGCGAAAGAGCCGCTTCAGGAGGCGCTTCGCCAGCGGCGCGAAACAATCGAGAAAACCATGAAGGATGCCGCCGAGGCCAGGGAGCTTGCGCTCAAGGGTCTTGAAGAGGCCAGGCGGCGCGAGAAGGAAAAAGACATCGAGATCGAATCGATCTTGAACGATGCACGCTCAACCGCCGAGCGCGAGAGGAACTCGCTGATAGAACAGGGCGAGCGCATCAGTCGCGAAATGGTCGAGAGGGCCAGGCTTTCAATCGATGTGGAGTTGCAGCGCGCAAAGGACGATCTTCGCGCCGAAGCCGTAACGCTTGCGATGGAGATTGCGGCGGACAAGATCAGGCGTGAAACAACCGAAGACGACCAGAAGCGTCTGCTTACCGAATATATCGGCAGGATGGAGAGTAGAAATTGAAACAGAGCCATTTAGCGAAACGGTATGCGCGGGCTTTCATCGACAGGATTATCGGCGGACCCGAGTCGGTCGCCGAGCCGGTCGCATTGCTTGCCGAACTGAAAATGTTCGCTTCGCTTGTGTCCGACAACAAGCGTCTGCGGGATTTCTTCCATGGCCCACGGTTTTCCGCATCGGAAAAAACGGCGCTCCTTCAGGCCGTGCTCGACAAGGTGAAGCTGTCGGCGGAAACGGCGCGCATATTGGCGATGTTGCTCGAACAGCATCGCTTCCATTTATTGCATGAAGTCGTGGTCTATGCCGGTCAGATACTCAATGAACGAATGAACAAGACTACCGCAACTGTTGTTACGGCGGTCGAGATGCCCGTGGAAGCGGCGCAGCGGCTTGAGGCCGCGCTTCGCAATATTGCCGGGCGTATAGTCGATGTTAAAACCGTCGTGGATCCCGGACTTCTTGGCGGCATAAAGGTCAAGATGGGCAGTGTTATTTACGACGGAAGCATTAAGGGGCAGTTGGAAAATCTCAGAGAAGAGCTCATGAAGGGGTGATCTGAATGGATATCAAGGTTGACGAGATTAGCGAGCTGATCAGGAAGCAGATTTCCGATTTCGAAAGTCGCGTGGATGTCAGTGAAGTCGGTTCGGTGCTTACGGTTGGTGACGGTATTGCCAAGCTGTACGGACTCGAGAACGCGATGGCGGGCGAGTTGCTTGAATTTCCGAACAACGTGTTCGGAATGGTTCTTAACCTTGAAGAGGAGCAGGTCGGAGCCGTGCTGTTCGGCGAAGACTCGCTCATCAAGGAAGGCGACATCGTAAAGCGAACCCGCCGCATCATGGAAGTGCCTATCGGCGACGCTCTGGTGGGCCGTGTTGTTAACGGTATCGGTCTGCCGATCGACGGCAAGGGGCCTATTCAGACAAAGGAATACAGGCCGGTCGATATTGTCGCGCCGGGAATCATCGAGCGTAAATCGGTGCATGAGCCGTTGCAGACAGGCGTGAAGGCGGTTGACGCCATGACGCCAATCGGACGCGGACAGCGCGAGCTGATCATCGGCGATCGTCAGACAGGCAAAACCGCTATCGCACTGGACGCTATTATCAACCAGAAGGGCAAGGGCGTCATCTGTATATACGTGGCCATCGGCCAGAAACGCGCCAATGTCGCCCGCGTCGTCAAGACGCTTGAGGAGAACGGCGCGATGGGCCATACCATCGTTGTCTGCGCGACGGCAAGCGATCCGGCTCCGATGCAGTATATTGCGCCATACACCGGATGCACGATGGGCGAGTTCTACCGCGACAACGGAAAGCACGCGCTCATTGTTTACGATGATCTTTCGAAGCAGGCGGTTGCCTATCGTCAGCTTTCGTTGCTGCTTCGCCGCCCTCCCGGTCGCGAGGCGTATCCGGGAGACGTTTTCTATCTCCATTCGCGTTTGCTTGAGCGCGCGGCAAAGGTTTCCGACGCGCTTGGGGCTGGTTCGCTTACAGCGCTTCCGATTATCGAGACGCAGGCGGGAGACGTTTCCGCATATATCCCGACTAACGTTATTTCGATCACGGACGGCCAGATCTATCTTGAGGGAGACCTGTTCTTCTCCGGTGTCAGACCGGCCGTGAACGTGGGTCTGTCGGTCAGCCGCGTTGGCGGCGCGGCGCAAATCAAGGCGATGAAACAGGTGGCAGGTACGCTTCGACTGGATCTTGCCCAGTTTCGTGAACTTGCCGCGTTCGCGCAGTTCGGTTCCGATCTCGACGCTTCAACCATGAAGCAGATCGAACGTGGAAAGCGTCTGGTCGAGCTTCTGAAGCAGGGCGAATGCGTGCCGTTGGACGTTGAGGATCAGGTTATCGCGCTCTATGCCGCCAGCCAGGGCTTCATGGACACCGTTTCCGTAGCGGATGTCAGCCGCTTTGAGTCGGAGCTTCTTTCCTTTATCAAGGACAAGAAAGCCGATGTGCGCCAGGAGCTTAGCGATAAGAAGGCGCTCGATGACACGCTTAAGGCCAGGCTTAATGGAGCCATCGAAGATTTCAAGAAGGGCTTTCAGGCATAGGCCATGGCGTCACTTCGCGACATAAAACGCCGGATTACTTCGGTTAAAAGCACCCGTCAGATCACCAAGGCCATGAAAATGGTCTCGGCGGCGAAATTGCGGCGCGCGCAGTCCAGGATGACGGAAGCTCGGCCTTATTCACGCAAGATCGCCGAGATGCTTTCCGGTCTTGCCGCCAGCGTAAGCCGTGACGCGCATCCGTTGCTTGCCGTTCGAGACGTGTCGAAATCGACCATTATCGTGATAACCGCGGATCGCGGTCTGTGCGGATCGTTTAACACAAACGCCCTCAAGGCTTCGGACAGGCTTGTCGGAAAGCTCGCGTCCGAGGGTAAAAACGTTAATGTCATCGCGGTCGGCAAGAAAATCAAGACGCATCTAAAGCGCAAGGGCGCAACGCCCCGCGCCGAATGGGAAGGGCTTTCCGGTAAGGTCGACTACTCGGTGGCTGCTACGATAGCTCGCGACGCCATAGCAGACTTCGAGGAAGGCGTTACCGACGAAGTATATATTATTTTCAATGAATTCAAGTCTGTAGCAACGCAGAATGTTGTCAGTAGAAAGCTGTTGCCGCTCGATACGGACGCCGGACACAACGTTGCGGACATGCCCGATTTTCTTTTTGAACCTGCGGTCGAGGACATTCTGGGCAACCTGTTGTCGAGATATGTGAATGTGCAGGTTCTTCAGGGGCTTCTTGAAAATCAGGCAGCCGAGGAAGCGGCCCGGATGAGCGCGATGGAGAATGCCACGAAGGCCGCCTCCGACATGATCGGCTCGCTCACGCTTGCATACAACAAGGCGCGTCAGGCGGCCATTACCGGAGAGCTGATGGACATCATCGGCGGCGCCGAGGCAGTTAAGCAGTAATGATAATTTACCCGTCGGCGTGCTGTCGGCGCGAACGAAATTGATCGCTAAAGGAGATCAAGGGGGATTCAGATGAACATAGGCAAGATAGTCCAGGTGGTCGGCCCGGTTGTTGACATCGAGTTTGAAAATGAGCTTCCGGCCATTCTGAATGCAATCAAGGTTGAGCAGAAGGGCGAGAAGTCAACCGGAACGCCCGAATTGAATATTACGCTTGAGGTTGCCTCTCATTTGGGAGAAGGCCGGGTGCGTACAGTCGCCATGCAGGCGACAGACGGTTTGGTGCGCGGCATGGACGCGAAGGATACCGGACTTCCCATAACCGTGCCTGTTGGCGAGGCAACGCTTGGCCGCATTATTAACGTCGTAGGCGACCCATACGACAACGGCCCGGTGGTTCCCGCCAGGGAACGCTGGCCGATCCATCGTCCGGCCCCTGAATTCGTTGAGCAGAACCCCACAACAGAGGTCTTCGAGACAGGCGTGAAGGTTATCGATCTGCTCTGCCCGTTCATGAGAGGCGGCAAGGTCGGAATGTTCGGCGGCGCCGGCGTGGGCAAAACCGTTCTCATTATGGAGATGATCCATAATATCGCCAAGCAGCATGGCGGCTATTCGGTCTTTGCGGGAGTTGGAGAGCGAACCCGTGAGGGAAATGACCTTTACATGGAAATGAAGGAATCGGGCGTTATCGACAAGACGGCCCTTGTGTACGGCCAGATGAACGAGCCGCCGGGCGCAAGAAGCCGGGTTGCCCTTTCGGCCCTTACCGTTGCCGAGTACTTCCGCGAGGAAGGCCGCGACGTGCTCCTCTTTATCGACAACATGTTCAGATTCACGCTTGCCGGTGCTGAAGTGTCCGCTCTGCTTGGACGTCTTCCCTCCGCCGTGGGTTACCAGCCCACGCTTGGCACCGATATGGGCGGTCTTCAGGAGCGCATCACGACCACGAAGAAAGGGTCCATAACATCGATGCAGGCCATTTACGTTCCTGCCGATGACCTTACCGATCCTGCCGTGGCAACAGCCTTCACGCATCTTGACGCAACTGTGGTGCTTTCTCGTCAGATCGCGGAACTCGGCATCTATCCTGCCGTTGATCCGCTCGACTCCGTGAGCCGCATTCTTGATCCGAAGATTCTGGGCGAGGATCATTATCTGGTTGCTAGAAAAGTTCAGCAGATTCTTCAGCGTTACAAGGATCTGCAAGACATCATAGCGATTCTCGGCATGGAAGAGCTTTCCGAGGAAGACAAGCTCACAGTGTCTCGCGCGAGAAAAATACAGCGTTATCTGTCACAACCGTTCAGCGTGGCCGAAACATTCACCGGAATGGCCGGAAAATACGTCAAGATTGCCGACACGATACGTGGCTTCAAGGCCATTGCCGACGGCAAGCACGACGATCTTCCAGAACAGGCGTTCTATATGGTTGGCCCGATTGAGGAGGCTGTCGAAAAGGCGGCGCGTCTTAAGGCGGCAGGGTGATTATAGCATCCGCTATACGACCTTCAAGGAGGAAACGTGGCTGAGAGATTGAAGCTCGATATAGTTAGCCCCGACAAACTCGTGCTTTCGGACGAGGTTGACGAGGTTGTCGCACCCGGAAGCGAGGGTGAGTTTGGCGTATTGCCCGGACATCTTGCATTGCTTGCAACACTGGATATCGGAGAGCTTACGCTGAGGAAAAGCTCCGGTTTGGAACATGTATTTGTCAGTTCCGGCTACGCCGAGGTGTTGAACGATAAAGTTACGATATTGGTGGAATCCGCCGAGAAGTCGCGTGATATAGACGTTGGCAGGGCACAGGCAGCCAAATCAAGGGCCGAGGACCGGCTGAGCCGCACTCACGACGGGAGCATAGATGTCGCCCGCGCCGAGATTGCGCTTAAGCGTGCGTTGCACCGGCTGGAAGTGGCTCGGAAGGTTCATTGAATACGCCTTCCAGGTAAATCGATCATAATCAGGCGGAATTCGTTCCGCCTTTTTTTTATCGCGGCGTATGATAAATTAAATCGCGTCTTGCATCAAATCCGACCCGCGTGAGAGATGTCATGGAATATGTTGAGAAGGCTGTTGAAACCACCGCGACTATCGATGCTCAATCCCGTCTGGTTCTGTTATGAACCGTTACCATTCAAAGGCCCTGCAAGGGCGCGTGTTATCGTGTTGCTAGGGCAGGATTGTGCTGGTTCCGTTCCTTTCGACGATTTTTCATCGCTTAAAGTGAGACCTGTTGATGAACGGCTAAGCGGGTTGTTCCGTCTGAATCGACATCCGTAACCGAATATACAGTCATGGGATTTGTACTTCAGGGCGCAATATCATTCATGCCGCTGCCGGATATCTTGCAGTGGCTCGAAATGAACAGGAAGACAGGTCTGCTTACGGTCACGATCAATGGGGTTGACCGCATGATTTATTTCGAGAGCGGAAAGATCGTCTTCGTTTCGTCGAGCGAGGAGGGCCATCGGTTTGGCGAGTTCCTGACCGGCCTTGGGTATCTTGACGGGGGAACCGTTGCAAGTGCGCTTGCCGATAGTGCCAGAAGCGGCGTCTGTTTCACGCAGTATCTGATCGGCAAGAGCTATCTGACCGCCGATGTGCTGACACGCGTATTGACCGAACTTGCGATGAAGATACTGGCGGATTCCGTTGCATCGGAATCCGGAAGCTTCAGCTTCAGCAGCCACATTCCGCGCGCCGTTCGCGGCGGGCCGATACGATTGCCCACCGGCGCGATCATACTGGATTCGCTCAGGAAGATGGACGAAAAGCGTCGCGGGGGCTGAAGGCCGGGGTGGGTAAGAACCGCACCTGGCTCCCGGACCACCCCGTCAGGCTTCGCCTGCCACCCCTCCACGGGAGGGGAATTTTGGGCTAGGCTTTTCTTATTCCCCTCCTCCGGAGGGGTACGCCGGAGGCGGGGGGGGTGGTTTCCAAATGCGGGATGTTGTTGCAAAATGGTCATTACACCTGCCAAATTGCGTTTAACGTCACCATCTGAAACATGAATCACCACCAATCCTGATTCCATTAAATACGCATCGCGTAAGGCATCATATTCCTGCTTATCGTCGTGGCTGCTACCGTCAATTTCAATCACAACCTGATGTTGTGGACAATAAAAGTCCACGATGTAATTACCGATGTTTTTTTGGCGGTCAAAGTCTAACCCTTTGAATTGGCCGCCTTTTATTTGATTCCACAATAAAACTTCAGATAAATTACCGGCACGGCGCAACTTACGCGCAGGTTCTTTCAGTTTTGGGTTGAATGGCAGCAAATGATAGTTTTTGGTATTTCTCACTCTACAGATACTCAACCCTGAATTCGCTATGGCCTTCGTCGTAATAGCTGATGTATGCCCTTCATGAACAGTTCGCGGTCGTTAAACTTTTCGGTCAAGGCTGCTTTAAACAGATATTATATTTCCACATCCTTCGCCACACTGTCATTTTCGTGATTCTATTCTTGCCTTTAGATCGCCCAACGACAGCAACGCTCCCGGGTTAGCCTTATGCCTGGCAAGCCTTCTTTCCAATTCCACTATATGGCTGTGAGGAGCGATGACCAGCGCTTCATTCAAAGAAATGTTATCCCAGATGTGCTCAACCAGAAGAATCTGTTCGGGAACGGATAATTGTTTAATTTGTTGAATATCCGAAACGCGCATGGAACGTCTCCTCCATGCCGGTTATTGTCATTAACGCCTCCATGGCTCTCGGCCAATCTTTCTCCTCGCCCTGTTCATGTCCTTATTATATCGCATAAGGATTGTCCGCGGCATGGATTTCCGGAGGGGATATGGATGCGAAACGCCGTGGAGCCTGAACCGGCTTCAAACCGGGTGGGGATGCCCCGCCCCAACTGAAATGTATGATCCAGATCATTGCTGTTTATTCTGGCGGGATGTAAGCTCATGACATGAGCAGCGGCAATGACAGGACACTGCGTTTCACTCGCTATGCGGTTCAGGCGTTTTTCATGCTTGTTACGCTATGGATAGGATGGCGGTTTTACGGTTTTGTGGCTCATTTCGAGAATCCGTCGCTTCCGCAGGTGGAACGCCCCCCATCGGTTGACGCGTTCCTGCCCATTGGCGGACTGATGGCCGCGAAATATTTCCTGTTTACAGGCATTGTGGAGCCGGTGCATCCTGCCGGTTTTTTTCTTTTTGTCGGCATCGTTACGTCGGCGTTGGTTATGAAAAAGGGCTTCTGCGGATGGATATGCCCGGTAGGCACGATTTCGCAATTGCTCTGGATGGCCGGCGAGAAGCTCACCCGCAGACGGCTTGTCATGCCATCGCGGATAGATGTTCCGCTTCGCGGCGTCAAGTATTTCCTGATGTTTCTGTTCATTATGGCCATCGGCGTCGCGATGAGTCCGAACATGATGGTGCTGTTCTTTCTGTCGGACTACTACAAGACGGTTGATGTGCTCATGATGCGTTTTTTTACCGACATGTCTGCGGTAACCGCCTGGACGCTTGGCGCGCTCGGCGCGCTTTCGCTTTTTTACAGAAACTTCTGGTGCCGCTATCTCTGCCCTTACGGCGCGCTTCTTGGGCTTGCCAGTTTGACCAGCCCCTTTAAAATCAGGCGCAATGACGATAAATGCGTTCACTGCCGCGCGTGTTCAAGGCACTGTCCGTCGCAGCTCGATGTCGAGAAGCTCGGCGTGATAAGTTCGCCCGAATGCTACGGCTGCCTTACATGCGTAAGCCGATGCCCGTCGGCCGGAGCGTTGGAGATTACTGTTCGAGTAAATGAGGGGAGAAAAAAAGTAAACCCGTATGTTGCTCCGGCAGTGCTCGTGGCGGTCTTCTACGCCTTCATTGTTCTCGGCATGGCTATCGGCAAGTGGCAGACAGCGATTCCTTATGAGGAGTACAAGCGAGTGATACCTGCGTTGAGAGCAGGCGATTCCGCCAGGATGTAAATGGAATTACACGTTGAAACAGCCTGTTAACGCGGCGCAACGGTTCTTTGCCTGTAAAACCGCATCAGCGAGCCGAGCATCGCGAACCCGATAATATCGTTCACCACCTGCGACGCAAGAAACGCCGGAAGCATAAGAAAACGCCCGAAGACCGGAACCAGTTCGAAAACGGCGGCCAGCAGAATTACCACAACCGCCGCCAGAAAGGCGCTCAGGCCGGTTCCGAGCGCGACAAGAATCGCGTCGGGCGAACGCCGCAGGAACGCCGCCGCCTCGCTGAATATCGCTGACGCGCCCATTTCGGCAACGCCGAGTATCGCTATTGCATAGTTTGAAACCGTCCACAACAATATACATGCGCCTATCGCAACAGAGCCGCCTGCCAGCGACAGGAACGTTGCCAGAAAATGCGACACCGCCGATTTTGAGGCGAAAAGCGGCGCGAGAATGGCAGACAGCACCGCGCCGCCTATAATCAGCGCAACAACAAGCCCCATGAGCAGCAGGCCAAGCAGAAGCGTGAGCCACATGGAGCGCATGAACAGGCGCGCGCCCTCGTGCATAAAGGCGGAAAATGAAAATATGAAATTTCCGGGAGCAAGCACGGATCGGCCCATTACGCCCACGGTTCCGGCAAAAACGAACAGTGCCATGGTTCCGGCGATGAGCAGGTAGAGAAAGAACGCGAAAAGCACAACCCCAAGCCCGAACAGGTTCTGAAAAAACAGCGCCGCCAGATCGGTTGCGAAACCGAACGGATTGTCGAGAAAATGCCTTGCAGCCGAGTCCGATGACGCTCCGAACAGAAACACGATCGGCGCGGCGACCATCAGCGCAAATCCTATCAGGTAAACGGCCGTGAACATGAGCTTGAAGACGGCCAGCTTCCAGTTGCGAAGCGCCGCCTCCATGCCGCTTTTCAGTATTTCAATAAACATTTCGTTCCTCGACCGCGCACCTTTCGTAAACATTGCCCGGCAGTTCCAGAATGAACCGCGACGGGCCGAGCAGCATGTTCCCTCCGGCGCCGGGGGCAGAGCGTGGATAGAGCAGATACAGCTCTTCCCTGGCGCGCGTGGCCGCAACATAGAAAAGCCTGCGCTCTTCCTCTTCGTCCTGTTCGCTCACCGCCCGCGCCGACGGGAATCTGCCCTCGCAGAGCCAGACAAGAAAAACCACCGCCCATTCCAGCCCCTTTGCCTGATGAATGGATGATAGCACCACTTTGTCGTTTTCGCCTTCGTCATCCGCCGCATTGTCGCCCATTGTACTCACAAGCGCAAGCGAGCTTAGAAGCTCGGCTGTTCCTGCGTATGCCATGGAATATTCGGCAAGCTGCTCTATGTCCTCCACCCGCGCCGCCGCGTTCGGATATTCCGCGAAAAGATATTCCTCGTATCCGCCGGCCATCACGATGCGGATCATCTCCGACGGCTTTTCAAGCATGTCAGGCGCGCGCAGACGCGCCATCAGATCTATCATGCGGTCGAAGTCCTTGCGCGACGCCTTTCGCACAAGCTTGTCCGCCGCGCCGCCGATCAGTCCGCCAAGCGGATCGTCCATGGGAATGAGCGCCGCGCCGATCTTCCTGGCCGACACTTTGCCGATGCCCGGAATCAGCCGCAGAACGCGAAACCACGCAATCTCGTCCTTCGGATTGACCGCGATGCGGAGATAGGCGGTCACATCCTTTATGTGCGCCTGCTCGAAAAACCGCAGGCCGGAACGTATCTCAAACGGTATTCCGTGGCGCGTAAGCTCCATCTGTATCTCCATCGACTGATAATGAGAGCGATAGAGCACCGCCATCTTGCCGAAGTCCATGCCGTCGTCATGCAGATCCATCATCCGCTGGGCCACGAAACCGGCCTGCTGATAGACGTCGCGCACCGCAAGAAGCGCCGGAGACCGCCCTTCCGGACGCACGGCGTGAAGGTCTTTCCTGAACTGCCGCCGGTTCCGCCTGATGCTGGCGTTGGCAAGCGAGAGAATCTCGGGCGTCGATCGGTAGTTCGTTGTGAGGCGGAATACACGCGCATCGGCATAGCGCTTCGGAAAACTGATAATGTTCTCGAAATCTGCTCCACGGAACGAATAGATGGACTGCGCGTCGTCGCCGACCACGAACAGGTTCTTGTGCGACGACGCCATGAGGTCTATGATAGCCGCCTGAATGAAGTTCGTGTCCTGATACTCGTCAACCAGAATCTGCCGGAACTGGCCGCCGTATTGATCGAGCACGGCGGGCTGCTCGCGCAGAAGGCGAAGCCAGTTGCTCAGCAGATCGTCGAAGTCCATTACGTTCAGTTCCTGCTTGCGCAGTTCGTAGCGCACGGCAACCTTCCCGATCTCCTCGGTCATCGGTATGAAATGCGGCATCCGGGTTGATACGACACGCGAAATCGAGTCGCCGGTGTTCACCGTGAGGCTGATGATGCTCTGAACGATGTCGGCCTTCGGAAACCGCCATCGTTCCTTGTCCACGCCCGCGTCGCCCACGCATGTATCAACCAGATCGACAGCGTCCTGGCGATCCAGGATCGAATAATTGCCTTCGTAGCCCAGAAGCTTCGCGTGCCGGCGCAGGAGGATGTTTCCGATATGATGAAACGTGCCGCCCCAGAGTCCGCGAAGGTTCAGCCCAAGCACCGATTCCACTCGCTGCAGCATCTCGCGCGCGGCCTTGTTGGTGAATGTGACCAGCATCAGGGAATCGGGCTTCATGCCGCTTTCGATAAGCCGCGCAACCCGGTATGTAACCGTGCGCGTCTTTCCGGTTCCGGCTCCGGCAAGAACCAGCGCCGGGCCATCGGGGCAGACCACAGCCTCGAGTTGTTCCGGATTCAGCTCTTTCTCGTAGTCGATGCGGAATGCGACGGGCGCTCCGGAACGAATGGTGAATGTTCTCATTCAGTCGATAACAGGCGCGTGTTCCGGCTTCGGCTCCGGCTCTCTGTCCTCTATCGTGTAATCGACCGTTACCTTCATGTCCTTGCGAAGCGAATGATATACCGAGCAGTATTTATCCTGCGAAAGCGCGATAACCTTGTCCATCTTCGCGGGAGTGATGTTTTTTCCCGCTATGCTGATGCGCATGTGCATGGCTGTGTAGAACTGCGGCGGCGCGGGGTTTCTCGTGCCGGTGATGTCGAGCTTGAACGAGGCAACCCGCGCCCGCATCTTCTTCAGAAAGTGCATGGCGTCTATTCCCATGCATCCGGCAAGGCTCAGCATGAGCGATTCCGTGGGCATGCAGCCCCATTCCACGCGCGCGTCGAAGTCTATCTCGTAGCCGCGCTGTGTGCGCCCCACAAAGATCAAGTCCTTGTCCCACGTAAGCGTGGCCTTGTTCTCCGGTGAGATTTTCTGCTTGTAATCCTTCAGTCCTTCCTTCAGTTCCTGCTCTTCCGCGGCGTGTTCGTGGCTCATCCGTATACTCCTTGCAAATTCAATACATGCGGGCAATTACCGGGTTACTATGTTAAAACTGTACGGCGCGAAATGCCAGTGCGGGGAGGAAGAGGACATTTCTAATGAGTCTTGACAGGGTCGCCCGGAAATTCTTGACCGATTTAACATCGAATGTTAAATTTGCAGCATGTATATCCGGCGTTTGCTTGAGGGTGCGCTTGACCGCGCCAGAGAAAGCTTTCCGGCTATCGTGGTCTGCGGGCCTCGGCAATCGGGTAAAAGCACTCTGCTTACAAACAGCTTTTACAGTGGCTGGAACTTAGCGGCAACAAGGACGGCACGGCCTTTCTGATCACCAATGCCGGCAGCGAGGCGATGCTCCCGCCGCGAATACGGAACATCCACTGGAAGAATTTATAAAGGTGAACGATGGAATCCCGGCATTGTCCTGCCTCGCTATTAACGTTATTATACGCAAGCCGAATTACCCAAAAGGAACCCGATACCATATGAACGATCTTGAAGCGGTCAAAAAGGCGGCTGAAATCCGCGAGGCGATAGTTTCCGAAATAGGCAAGGTGATAGTGGGCCAGCGGGCGGTTATCGACCTGCTTCTTGCCGCGCTCTTTTCGCGAGGCCACGGCCTGTTCATCGGTGTGCCCGGCCTGGCCAAGACGCTGCTCATTCACACGCTTGCCGAAACGCTCGATCTCGACTTCAAGCGCATCCAGTTCACGCCCGATCTCATGCCGTCGGACATAACCGGCTCCGAGATACTCGAGGACGATCACACGACCGGCCGGCGGTTTTTCCGGTTCGTTAAGGGGCCGGTCTTCACCAACATTCTGCTTGCCGACGAAATCAACCGTACGCCGCCGAAAACGCAGGCGGCGCTTCTTCAGGCGATGCAGGAATACCGCGTGAGCGTGGGCGGCACGGATCATCCGATTTCGCTTCCGTTTCAGGTTTTCGCCACTCAGAACCCGATCGAGCAGGAAGGCACGTATCCGCTTCCGGAGGCGCAGCTCGACCGGTTCATGTTCTCGATAGAGGTGACATACCCTTCAGCCGAGGACGAGGTTGCGATTGTGAAGCGAACCACAGCCGGATCACGTCAGGACGCGCGGAAGGTGCTCGATCCGGAACAACTGCTTATGTTTCAGGAACTTGCGCCGCGTGTGCCGGTGGCCGACGCTGCGGTCGATTACGCCGTGCGTCTGGTTCGCGCCACTCGGCCCGGCGCTGAAGCTTCCGCGCAGGTTCGCGAACTGATCTCATGGGGCGCTGGCCCGCGCGCGGCGCAGCATCTGGTGTCGGCGGCGAAGGCGTCGGCCATGCTGGAGGGTCGCCCGGCGGCCGGCGTTGACGACATTCGCAAAATGGCCGCGCCGGTGCTCAAGCACCGGATGATTCCGAACTTCAGGGCCGAGGCAAAAGGCGTGAGCGTGGGCGAGATTCTGGACGGCATCATTAAGGCGGTTTCGACGTTCTGAAGTTCATTCAATCCGCGGTTCAGGCAATCCGTTCAAGTTCCGCCCCTCATGGCCATCCGCCCGGAATTCAAGGTACAATTCAACATGTCGATGAGTGTATCTGATGGCTGACATCTGGATCATAAGACGAATCGGGCCGGAAAACGGCGGGCAGCCGCTTCGCCGCGAGTTCGAAATATCCGACGCCGGGCGGGCCATTCTGCTGCATATGCCGCATAACGTATGGGCTCCGCTGGTTGGATTCGAGGCTGTGCCGAACGAATCCGCCAGAAAAAACACGAGGCACTGGTTTGGGTTCCTGCGCCGGAAGACATCGCCGGAGGATTCCGGAGCGCCATCAGGCGAGATACGATTTCATGAGGCCGACCTGCTGAAAGACCTCGATTTCTCGGAATACACCGATATTGCCGATCACATCAAGGCGTTCCGCGCCGCGCTGTCAAGGCGAAGCCCGGTTCTCAAGGAGCTTCGCAAGCTCAACCTGTCGAAAATAAGCGAGATTCGCGGTCTGTACCCTTCGGTGGACGGCACTGTGCAGGCCATCACGATTTCAGGCACTCCGCTTCAGCAGCGCTACTACATCGAGGAGAATTTTGGCCGCACGGTCGAGATCCAGATCGATCCGGGCAATTCCTACGAAAGCAATCTGGCGCTGCGGCTGAACCGGAAATTCTTCTCCGAATACAACCAGCGCAGCATCTACCGAATGGAACTGGAACCGGCGCTGGAAGGGAAAAACAGCGTTACGGTGTATCGGCGAAACAAGCGGGTGCTGCGCGCAACCGGAGCAGATCTTGTTAACCGGCTGTTCATGATACAGCACGCTGTCGATCTGGACGAACCCTTCCGCGACAGCCTTCGCGGCTGCCTGACCGGCGGGGCCGATCCGCTCAAACTCACGGTGAAGAGTTTCTATATCGGGCAGGCGTTCGACAAGATCAGCAGTGCCACGGTTCTTGAAGGTGATTTCAACCGCCTCCGCATTCCGCGCTCAGACCGCGAAAAGATAATAAACCGCTTCCGTGGAAGCGTGCTGCTCTGCATCCTGAGCTATCGGGACGCGTTCATTGGCGGAGCGGCCGCCGTGCGTACCGTGGGCGCTGTGCTGCATAACCTGTCGGGCGTTTCCGGCATAGAAAAAGACTACCCGGAACTGGTTCAGAGCATCAAAAACAGAAGCAGCCGCTCTCAGCTTGGCGAATACTACCTTTTCAGCGGATTTGAGTCATCGGACGAACCGGACATTGACGCGCACGGACAGCCGCGTCCCGCCATGGAAAACCGGGTATAATGGGCAAATTATCCGAAAAAGACCGAGCCGAGGTCAGAGAAATACTCCGCTATCCGGAACGCCTCGACCGCTCGCTTCAGTTTCTGGAAAGCACCGCGACCGTAACCATACCGGCCAATCCGATAGACAAAGTCATTTTTCAGGACGAGGCCAAGGAGGCTGTGAAGGAGGTCGCCCGCAATCGCGGCAATATTCTTCTCATCGGGAAGCCCGGCGTTGGCAAATCTATGCTGGCCAACATGTTCGAGGAAGTTATTAACCGGACGATGGGCGATTATCTGCGCCAGCGCGACGCGCTCGTGGCCATTCCCGGCAAGGACCGAAACCGTGTGAAGGTTGTCTGCATGGAGCCGACCGACGCCATACGGCTGGTTGACGCAACCATCCGCGCCTACAATTCGGCTGCGGAACAGGCTCCGGTCTTCTCGCTGGAAGACGAAATTCGCGGCGTGGCCCGTATGCGCAACATCGCGCTGGGCCTTAGCCTTGCCGGGTTGGCCGCAGGCATTTTCCTGCCGTTCCTGCTTGCGCTCTGCGGCGTTGGGCTGATGGGTTCGCTGTTTCTTTACATGAAGGAGAAAGACCTGAGCGCGCAGGAAAAGGCGCAGGCGGCAGCCGCGCGGCCCGACGGCAAGGGCGGAGTCAAGGAGCTGTACGACATGCTGCCGGAGCTTCTCTATAATCCGCTTCAGGAAGAGCGGCTGATGGGCCGCGTGGCCGAACCGAGCGAAAAGAGCATGAAGGGCGGATTCCGGTGGGATCCGTACCAGTCCGGCGGCCTCGGAACGCCGGCGCACAAGCGGGCGTTCGTGGGCGCGCTTGCCAAGTATCCGATGATCTATGTGGATGAATTAAAGACGCTCATAAAGAACGGTTTCGTTCCCGATCTGCTTGAAATCATGCAGAACGGCTCGTACCGGCTCGAGGGCGGCAAGTCCGGCAGTTCGGCGGACAGCTCCGAAAACATGGTTCCGGCCAATTTCATCCTGTTTGCAAGCTGCAACCACGACACATACCGCTATCTTGTCGAAGAGGGCGAGGGCGCGCTTCTTTCGCGTTTTCATGGCAGGGGCCGGATCATAGAGCTTCGCTCCGAGGTGTCCGAAACGCCGGAGCGCGTGCGCGAGCTTGCCCAGTATATCAAGCAGGAGATCACCGCTCTTGGCTGCGAGTTTGAGGAGCAGTGGGGCGAGGTGATAAGGCGCGAGGGGCACGAGGGCGTGCGGCGCAGGAACATCGAGGCATATGGCAGAACTCCGGCGAATGAATTCCGCATGGAGGCCCGCGATTTCTCGCGCGCCGCCATCGCCGAGATTGTGAAGGAGCTTCGCTGCCGCTCCGGAAACGGAAAGCTTTCGGCGATGCTTCGCCCGATCAACGGAATCGTGCGCGAGGCTGTCATGGCCGCCATAACCGACAGCGGCAAGCAGGTTACGCCGTCGCATGTTGCGCTTGCCATCGAGCGGCACATCGGGCTGGAGGGCGCGCTTATGGCGGATGCCATTCGCTACAAGCGCGAGTTGAAGGATTACCTCGACAGCGCGACCGAGGGCATCGGCTATGTGGTGGGCCTTGCGGTTTACACCTCGCCGGAATCCGGACAGATGTACGGCACGCTCATGCCGATAAAGTGCCAGATGATAAGGGGCGCGTCAGACGTAATCACCACCACCGGCAAGCTTGGCGAGATAGCGCGTGAGGCGGCTCAAAACGTGCGGGCGTACCTGAAGCGCATCGTTGGCGATGCCGGGCCGCACGAAATGCACATACAGTATATCCAGACGCACAGCGGAGTGGAGGGCGACAGCGCCTCTATAGCAACCGACATCGGCCTCATATCGGACCTGATCGGCGTTCCGGTGAGCAGCAAGCACGCCATTACAGGCTCGCTTGTGGGCAACGTGATAGTGGCGGTGGGCGGGGTGACGGCAAAGCTTCGGGCTGCGTTCGATCCGCTCATCGGCATGGAGGGCGCGTGTATTCCGTGGCAGAACCGGCGGGATGTGGAGCCGCTTCTGCCGAACGCCGATTTCGAGTACATCGAGCGCGACGATATTCCGGGCGTGCGGATATTCCGTAAACCGGACGGGGGAATGCCGTTCGACATCTTTTTCATCAAGACACGCTATCAAGCATATAAGATAATGCTCGGACTTGGCGAGGAGGATCTGCTTGACAAGCTGCGCGCAATGGCGGATCGAAGCGCCGCCTGACGAAATTAATATCCGGCGTTAGAACATGGGGTATCCAGGATGATCAAAAAACTTGGCTGGATGATGACGGCGGCGTGGACGTTAATAGTTGTGTGCAGCCTTGCCTGGAACTGGTGGCACGAAACAATAACCACTAACGAACTTGCCCTGGTGGAGCTTCGCGCAAGCTTCGAACAGGATCTGCTCTACCGCCGGTGGGCTGCCGGACACGGCGGCGTTTACGCGCCGGTAACCGAAAAGACGCCGCCCAATCAATACCTCGGACATATTTCGGAACGCGACATCACAACGCCGTCGGGCAAGCGTCTCACGCTCATCAATCCGGCATACATGACCCGGCAGGTGCATGCGCTTGCGATGGAGCAGCACGGCGTTCACGGTCATATCACCAGCCTGAGGCCGCTGCGCCCGGAAAACGCGCCCGATTCCTGGGAGGCCGAAGGCCTGAGGAGGTTCGAGGCCGGAGAAGCGACCGAAATCAGCGGGTTTGCCGATATTTCCGGCGAGCCATGCCTGCGGCTGATGCGTCCGGTGATTACCGAGGAGCAATGCCTCAAGTGTCATGCCGCGCAAGGTTACCGCGTGGGAGATGTCCGGGGCGGAATCAGTGTTTCCACGCCAATGCAGCCTTATCTGGCGCTTCTGAATTCCGGCAGGCTGCATCTGGGCGGAGGCCACGCGCTTCTATGGATGGCGGGTCTGTCCGGAATCTGGCTGATGATGCGGCGGCTGAATGCGGCGCAGCGGCAGAGGGAGGCGGATGAGACGGCGCGGCGCGGTCTGGAAGATCAGCTTCGTCATGCGCAGAAGTTGGAGGCCATAGGCGCGCTTGCGGGCGGAGTGGCCCACGATTTCAACAGCATACTGACGATAATCACCGGCTACGCTCATCTCACGCTCATGAGAGATGGGATTGACGACGAGACCAGAAGCAACATAGAGCAGATAGTGACAGCGACGGACAGGGCGGCGTCTCTTGCCAAGGGGCTGCTTGCCTTCAGCAGGAAGCAGCCTGTCAATCTGGTGAATATGGATGTGAACGATTTTCTGTGCAAGTTCGAGCCGTTCATCCGCAGGCTTGTCAGGGCGAACATCGAGCTGGTATTTCATGCCGCCGCCGGCCCGGCCGGAGTGTCCGTTCCTCTGCCGGTGCTCGCGGATACCGGCCAGATCGAACAGGTGGTCATGAACCTGGTGACCAATGCGAGCGACGCAATGCCAGGCGGCGGCAGGTTGACGATAGAATCGGGGCTGTTTTCGATGGATGACGCCTTCATCAAGGCTCACGGATACGGCAGACCGGGCCGGTACGCCGTCATAACCATTGCCGACACCGGCGTGGGCATGGACGACACCACAAGGCAGAAGATATTCGAGCCGTTCTTCACGACCAAGGAGGTCGGCAAGGGAACCGGGCTTGGACTGGCGATTGTCTACCGCATAGTTAAAAAACACAATGGTTTCATAAATGTGGGGAGCGAACCCGGCATGGGAACGGCATTCAACGTCTATCTGCCGGCAGCGCTGGATACCGCGTAGAATTTCCGCGAAACCGGTTATAATATCCGGCAAAAACAGACCAGAGGAATTCTCATGCCGATTTATGAATTTGTCTGCAAGGAATGCGGCGGCGATTTCGAGGAGCTTGTTTTCGGCTCCGCGCCGGATGTCAAATGCCCGAAGTGCGGTTCGGTGAACGTGGGCAAGAAACTTTCGCTGTTCGGCATGAGCGGCGTTGACAGGCCTGCCGCATCGCTTCCGGGCGGCGGAGGCGGAAGCTGCTCCGGATGCAACACAAGGAAATGCGGAAGCTGCGGCTGATTGGCGTATGCCGGAAATCGGGCGAGTATCGGATCAGCCCAGTCTGGCGTTACATTTCCTGCATTTGATCCTGTAAACATCTCCGCCCAGAAATTTACCGCACGCGGGACATCTCCAGTTCACGAAGCTGAACACGACGAATACGGCGATGAGGGCAATCTGCCCGGCGGTAATAATGTCTCTTGGCAGCTCGCCGAATAAGTCCGGACGCTTGTGCAGCAGGGCGAGAAACAACATGAGAAGCACGGTAAGCGGAATGGCGAAGAGCTGGCGGCTCTGGCGCAATCTGAATTCACGGATTAACTGTTTACAATCTTCTTGATGCATCGAATCAAGTTCCCTTACACCTGAAAATATGAGTCTTCGATGACGGTTATTATGCCACGGGTCACGTATTCATGACTGCCGCATGTTTTGGGGAAACGATTTCGCTTATGATATATCCTCTACATGGACTCTACATGGACTCTACATGGACTCTACATGGACTCTACATGGACTCTACATGGACTCTACATGGACTCACCCGTAAGGTCAAGCAACCGTCTGTCTGTTCCGATTCTTCATTTCCTTTCTTCCCGCGTAAAGCAAGCAGGTTTACCGGCGGC
>Ga0233425_10000404_pt1 | contig 113987 bp, 101 predicted proteins | sample Watercolumn_Towu_2_FD_181712 | JGI IMG/M metagenome (GOLD analysis project Ga0233425, IMG submission 181712) | Freshwater microbial communities from Lake Towuti, South Sulawesi, Indonesia - Watercolumn_Towuti2014_140_MG | ecosystem: Environmental > Aquatic > Freshwater > Lake | place... | reverse complement strand
CGTCCGGTTTGATGAGGGGGCGCTGATAAGCGGCAGGCTTGACAGGGACCGTAGTAGTCGCGTGCGGCGAGGCGCTCGTAGTCATACCTTTCCTTATCAGTGCTCTACTCTACCAGTCAAACAGGTATTATGATGTATGTAGGGGCGAACCTTGTGTTTGCCTTTCAACGCCTGGGCGAACACAAGGTTCGCCCCTAGGGGAAAAATCTATTTGATGTCAAGTTGATATCAAAATATTGCGCAGTCTCAGAAGATAACCTACTAAAGAACCCCACTCTTGGCGAGGGGGAAGGTGGACAATGTATAAGGGCAAAATTTCCCTGGCTTCTCTGGTCCTGGCGGCGATTATTCCGATGGCCTCGTCCACCGGCTTCTCCCAGACCATCCTGGGGCCTTCGCCCCAGGAGCAGTATATGCTGCAACAAGGAATACAGCAGCAGCGGCAAGAACAGCAGAGAAGGGCCCTGGAGCAGGAGCGGCAGCAGCGCTTGCAGCAGCAACAGCAACAGCAACAGCAATGGATGCGGCAGCAGCAGCAAGAGCAGCAGAGGCAGGCCCAGCAGGAGCAGCAAAGGAAGGCCCAGCAGGAACGGAAACCTCAGGAACGGCAGCGGGTGAAGCCGCAGCCGCCGCAGCAGCAACAGTAGCCGCCGCCAACAAAAACCCCGCCCGGCCCTTAAGACGGCCTTTAATACCGTTTTCGGTTTTCGGGAGAAAGATAACCGATTACCAATAAGTTGTAACAGAAATCGAATTTGTTAGAAAAAGGTTTGAGCAGGGGGCGGGGCACTTCCCCTTTCCCCAATAATCTTGTCAGCAGGCCCCGGCCCTGCTATGTTAGTGCGTAATGAGCCGAGAAACCTCTGAAACCGCGGTCTCCCGCCGGGCGCAAGAGATCACCCCCTTCCTGGTAATGGACATCCTGGAGCGGGCCAAGGAGCTGGAGCGCCAGGGCGAGCACATCATCCACCTGGAGATCGGCGAGCCGGATTTCCCCACGCCCGAAGTGGTGGCGGACGCGGCCTTTAAGGCCCTGGCCGACGGCGAGACCCAGTACACCCATTCCCAGGGCCTGCCGGAACTGCGGGAGGTCCTCTGCCGCCACTACCTGGAGAAGTACGGGGTGAGCCTCACCCCGGAGCAGTTCATCGTCACCTCCGGCACTTCCCCGGCCATGCTCCTGATCTTTGCCGGGTTGTTGGACCCCGGGGACGAAGTGCTGTTGACCGACCCCCATTACGCCTGTTATCCCAACATGCTGCGCCTGGTGGAGGCCGTGCCCCGCTACGTCCGGGTCCGGGAGGAAGAAGGGTTCCAATATCGGCCCGAAGAGCTGGGTCCCCATTTGACGCGACGCACCAAGGCAATTATCATCAACTCCCCGTCCAATCCCGCGGGCACCCTGCTTTCCCGGGAAGACCTGGCCGCGCTGGCGGAATTGGGACCGTTCATCGTTTCCGACGAGATCTACCACGGCCTGGTTTATGAGGGCAAAGAGCACACCATCCTGGAGTTCACGGACCGGGCCCTGGTGATCAACGGCTTCTCCAAACTCTACGCCATGACCGGCTGGAGGCTGGGCTACCTCATCGCGCCCCTTAACTTCGTGCGGCCCTTGCAGAAACTGATGCAGAATTTTTTCATCTCCGCCAATCCCTTCGTGCAGCGCGCCGGCATCGCCGCCCTGACCCAGGCGGGGCCGGAGATCGAGAAAATGCGGGCCGCTTACGCTGCCAGGCGGCGCTTTTTCCTGGCGGGCCTGGAAAAGCTGGGCTTTCATATCCCGGTTCCCCCCACGGGCGCGTTCTATGTCCTGGTCAACGCCAAGCATCTCTCCACCGACTCCTATGCCCTGGCCTTCGATATCCTGGAGAAAGCCAAGGTGGGGGTGACCCCGGGCATCGACTTCGGCGCCGGGGGCGAGGGCTTCCTGCGTTTGTCCTACGCCAATTCCCTGGAGAACCTGGGGGAGGCGCTCAGAAGGCTGGAAAAATATCTGGCGGATCGATAGGCTTGAAACCCCCGGCCCGCCTGGGTTTTTCAATTTGATAAGCAAATTCTCATTTTTTTGCCCTTTCTCTCAAGTTTAGACTTCCCCGGCTGACGAAACCCGGCCTCTTATGCTGCAAACATCACCGGCCCCTCGCCCCTTCTCTCAATTTAATATTCCAGGTTTTTTGCCCCCGGCACGATAATTCCCGCCACCAATATTTTCCAATGAAATTATAAAGTTATAAAATATTTTCAGTTGTTGGCATTTGGCAAGGCTGATGCATTAATAAATAGCAATCGCCCTTGGCGATCAATTCATCCGAAAATCGGGAGAAAAGAAAGCAAATGAAAAAAATTGTCACCACTTTAACCGCCGTCGCCTTTGCCCTGGGAATCGCCGGAGCCGGGATGGCTCAATCCGTAGCCAAGGACGCGGAAAAACCGGCTGCGAAAACCGAAATGAAGGTGACCCAGTCCCAGGCGGCGCCTAAGTCCGAGAAGCCCGGTGACGCGGCTAAACCCGGCGTTAAAGAAGAAGTCAAACCCGGCGACACCGCCAAACCCGCGGCCAAGGAAGACCTCAAGCCCGGCGACAAAGCCAAACCCGTAACCAAGGACGTGACCAAGGCCGGGGAAAAGGAAAAGGGCAAGGACCCCTTAAAGAAGACCACCATGCCTGAAAAGAAGGTGGAAAAGAAGTCCGAACACCCGGTGGAAAAACCGGTGAAGTAAGGGAAGAAGCTCCAGGCGGCAGACATAAGGCCTCGCCGCCTATCCCGGACCACTCCTGATTAATGGTGGAGATAATTCCGGGAACATAAAAGAAAGCCGGGCAGAAATCCTGCCCGGTTTTTTTATCTGTACTCCAAGCTATGCCAGCGGTAATTTTGGAAAATCAGGGCCTATCCTCTTTTTCCTAAACCACTCTCCTATCTTTTTGATAAAGTGTACAGATTCCTTAGGCAGCCAAATAATTTTCTATTAAATAGGCTTTTCCTTCGCCATACCGAGATGACGGAAATTGCCGTTATCAAGCATAATGCAAGGTTCCTGTTTGAACTTGCAATAAATGGAGATAAGCCCCCATGATAGATGAAATTAAACACGATGTTTCCGGGACGGCGTTTGTGGTCAATTATTCACGATCAAGAATCGTGAATATCAGCCAAGATCTGTATGCTCATCTTTGGGTTACACCCGAGGCGATAGCCTTATGGAATGATCTCTCCCTTGCTGTTTATCCTAATGATGATCTTAACATAAGCCTTCGAAACCGATTTTTTCTGGAGCAGATCAAGAAGTTTGTCACGGTGAATAACCATACGGTATTTATCAGTATCGCCGCCGGATTCGATAATTACCCCTTCTTGATCGAGGCTGATTTCAGGTCTGTGGAATACGACCTCCCCAATATAATGGATTTGAAGAAACGTCGGGTGGAACAATGGATGAAAGAAAAGCGGCTTCCCAAACGCAATATAGAATTCATGGCCATCGACCTGAATGAAGAAATACAAAGAATGATGATGAAGCAAACCTTGCAACAGGTGATAGGCCATAATCCTTCGTTTGTTCTTATGGAAGGGCTGACATACTATTTAAAAAGAGACGTATTAAGCGACATTTTCAAATTACTTGCAGATATCCAAGAACCAGGTTCTCTGGTGGCTTTCGACTATTGGAGACCTGACGCCATGGAATATCCGACGATGGTGAGGCTTAAAGCTTATCTGGAGAAAAAATTCGGAGATAGCGGGGAAGCTTGGAATCTAATTGATGAGGCGTACATAAAAGGAAGAGGAGGTTTTGCCACAATAGAATCTACCGACATCGCCTCCTTGGAGTTGAAATATGCCGAGACCAGGATCTTGCAGGGTAGAGACAACAAGATTCCCGCCCATTATGCGGTTTTAAAAAAGCTGTAAGCATGGTCCTCAGTAGCACAGGCTGGAAGCCTGTGCCACTGAGTTACTTTTTTATCTAAATTTTTCGATTTCTGAGTCGCCACTCCCTTACTTACCCAGCAAAACTGCGGCCTCTTTGGCGAAATAAGTGAGAATCAAATCCGCCCCCGCTCTTTTGATGGACAGCAGGGACTCCAGCATCACCGCGGTTTCGTCCAGCCAGCCTTTCCCTGCTGCGGCCTTGATCATGGCGTATTCGCCGCTTACCTGGTAGGCGGCCAGGGGCAGGTCGAACTCCGGGCGCATCCGGGCCAGGATGTCCAGGTAGGGCATGGCGGGTTTGACCATAAGGATGTCCGCGCCTTCTTCCACGTCCAGCGCGGCCTCCCGGACGGCCTCCCGGGCGTTGGCCGGGTCCATCTGGTAGGCGCGGCGGTCCCCGAATTGGGGCGCGGATTCCGCCGCGTCCCGGAAAGGCCCGTAGAAGCTGGAGGCGTATTTCACTGCGTAAGAGAGAATGGCCGTCATTTCCAGGCCCGTTTCATCCAGGGCCTCCCGGATGGCCCCCACCCGGCCGTCCATCATGTCCGAAGGCGCGACGAGGTCCGCGCCCGCCTGGGCATGAGACACCGCCACCTGGGCCAGGACCTCCAGGGTGGCGTCGTTGTCCACCTCCCCGCTTTTCCGCAGCAGGCCGCAATGCCCGTGGCTGGTATAGCCGCAGAGGCAAACGTCGGTGATCACCACCAGGCCCGGGACCTGTTTTTTGAGTTGCCGCACCGCCTGTTGCACCGCGCCTTTGGGGGACGCGGCCTCGCTGCCGGTTTCGTCTTTTTTCTGGGGCAGTCCGAAGAGCAGGACCGCGGGAACGCCTAAGTCCGCCGCGGCCTTGGCTTCATCAACCAATTTTTCCACGGACAGGCGGAAGACCCCGGGCATGGAAGGGACTTCCTGTTGCACGCCTTTGCCGGGGGTTACGAACATGGGATAGATGAGGTCCTCCCGCCGCAGCCGGGTCTCCTGGACCATGCGCCGCAAAGTTTCGGACCGTCTGAGCCGCCGGGGCCGGAATACTGAGTCCATATCTGCCTTCTTTCTTTTAAAATAGGTAAGTTGTGGTGGAAATTGATTAATCAATTGTTACCCAGGGGGGCGGCCCTGTCAAGGAGCATGGTCCCCCTCTGCGCCCTCTGCGTCTCTGCGGTAAAATGGCTATCAGCTATCAGCAGTCAGCTATCAGCTTAAAAAAATACCAGCAGTCTGGAGCTAAAATTCCATCAAATAGGTCTCTGGTGTTGCTTTTGACTTTGTGACTTTGTTTCTTATGGCTGAAAGCTGACCGCTGAAAGCTGAAAGCTCTCTTCACCGCAGACGCAGAGGGCGCAGAGAGTTATATCTATGCTCCCCGACCGGCTTTTTGTTTGACAATTATTAGATTTTCTTTTAGAAATCGTAAGATGTAATTATTTCTGCAATGCAGCGGGGTGGCATGACTTAGGGAGGCAACTCCCTGATTCCGCCAAATTTGCCCATCCAAGGAGGGGTCGCCCATGAAACGGGAGCTCTTGGTCCAGAACCCCCGGCCGGACGGCTATCATCTGATGATGGAGCTTTTCGGCTGCGATTCGGAAAAGATTAATTCCCGCAAATTTCTCCATCTCCTGGTCAAGACCGCGGTAAAAAAAGCAGGCTTAACCAATCTGGGTTCCCGGTTCCATCAGTTCGACCCCCAAGGGGTTACCGGTTTTACCCTCCTGGCCCAATCCCATATTTCCCTCCATACCTGGCCGGAATACGGCTATCTGGTCCTGGATATTTTCACTTGCGGCGACCAGAACCAGGCCGATTCCCTGGCCGACCAGTTCCTCCAGCGTTTGCGACCCGCCCGCGTCAGCCGCCAGGTGGTGCGCAAGGGCTTCCAATATTTCCGGGACTAGCAGATAGCGGCCTCCGCTCCGGCAGTCAAAAGGGTTGACGGAGCTCCGGGGGATGGATAATAATGTCTTGATCTCCCTGAAGCGAGGATAGTGGCGCGTGGTAAGAATGAATCTCTGGTTGCTCTTGCTGATTTTGGCTCTGGCCGGTTGCGGAGGGGCCCAGGTGGCGTCCCTGCCCGAAGCCCCGCCGCCGGCGCCGGCGCGGTCCGCCGGCCAATCCGACCAGATCCTCCTGGAGGAGGCGCTCCGGGGCCGGGCCCTGGGAAACGCCGAAGTGGTGGGGCTCAGCGACCGGCTGCTCCAGGAAGGCAATTCTGCGCTTAACGACCAGACCACCATGGCCCGCCTGGAGATCCTGCTGCTAAAGGCCTTGAAGACCGAGGACAAGGTTAACCGGCCGGCGGTGCTGCGCAACCTGGGGATCATCCATTACCATCAGGGCAAATACAAGAAGGCCCGCCAGGAATTGCAGCATGCCAACGAGCTGAACCCCAAGGACCCCCGCACCCACTTCTATCTGGCCCGGCTCTTTACCCTGCAGGGGGAAATCTATCAGAAGCAGGGCAAGAAGACCCAGGCCAAACAGCAATTCAAACGGGCCTCCATTGAAATGGAGATGGCCCGGAAACTGGCCCCCGGCAACCCCGCCTACCGCCAGGAAATCCAGCCGGCCAACAAGCAAGGGCAGGGGAAATGAAGATTTCCTGTCCTTATTGCGGCAACGACGCCGATTTCTATGAAGTTGCCGAAGGGGTCACCATCACCACATTCTACGTGCAAAATGAGGACGGCAGTTTTTCCGCGGTGAGCGACGACTCGGAGATCCAGGGGGAAGTGCGCCTCTTCTGCGGCGAATGCCATAAGGAACTGAAGGAATACCACAGCCACTTCATTGATATGCTTTTCTAAAAACCGCCGCAAACCCCGCCTTTTTTCCCATATCACTGCCTCAGGCTGGCGCCGCACTAGGATTTCCCGGGACTTGGGCATGTCTGTGGTCATTTGGGGCCTAATTTTGTTGATAATATATATTGTTAATATAGTAACTATATTAACAATAATTTTATAATATCTTATATTTCCTTTGGAAATATGAGATGAGGCTAATATTTTCTTGCTATTTTTATCAGTTCATATATTAACTAAAAAAAAAGGGCGGCCATGACCAAGAAATTCACCATTGAAAAAGCAACCGGCTTTATCATTTACCGCACCGCCCTGGCGATGCGGGGAGCTTTCGAACGGTTCCTGAAGGAGCACGGTTTTGACGTCACCCCGGAGCAATGCGCGATTCTGGGTCTGCTCAGGGAAGAGGAGGGACTCTCTCAAAAAGAGATCGGCCACGTGCTCTTTAAAGACAAGCCCAATATCAGCCGGATGTTGGACATCTTGGAGAGGAAAAAACTAATCTTGCGCCAGGCAGCCGACCGCAGGAGATATTCCATCTTCCTGACCGAAGAGGGAAAACAGCTGATAGATAAGGTCCATCCCCTCAAACTGCAGCTGGTGGAAAAAGTGTTCAACGGCCTGTTGGCCAGGGAAATAGAAGCGTTGGAGAACACTCTCAATAAAATCTATCGGAATATTTCCTAATTTTTTTTGCCTTCATAAGTTACTAAGTTAACTGTTAAATATATAACATTGGAGCAGCGATGAAAGCATGGGCTTCGGTCCGGTGGGCGAAGGCGTCCCCCGGGACCATGCCAAGGCGGCCTACTGGCATACTAAATCGATAAAAATGAAGAATTATGCGGATGTTACCCGAGATTAGCATTCCTACAGAGCTTTGGGGAGATTCCTGATGCATTGGTGCGTGAACGGCTATAAACCGCGGCAATGGGCTGTGGCTTTAATGGCGCTGACCCTGATGCTGGGCGGCTGCGGCAGCGGACAGGGACAGCCGGGCGGGCCGAACCAGGTTCCGGAAGTGGCCACGGTTACCATTCAGCCGCAGCAGGTGGAATTGACCACCGAGTTGCCGGGCCGGACGTCCCCTTATCTGGTGGCGGAAATCCGCCCCCAGGTCAACGGCATCATCAAGAAGCGCCTGTTTCAGGAGGGCTCCGATGTCAAAGCCGGACAATTGCTTTACCAAATCGATCCCGCTCCCTTTCAGGTGGCCCTTGATTCCGCCAAGGCCTCCCTGGGCAAGGCCCAGGCCAATCTGCCGTCCATCCGTTTGAGAACCCAGCGCTATCAGGAATTGCTGGCCGACAAGGCTGTCAGCCGGCAGGACTATGATGACGCGGCCGCGGCCATGGGACAGGTCCAGGCCGAGATCGAGTATTGGAAGGCGCAAGTGGAAGCGGCACGCATTAATTTAGGCTACACCAAAGTCACCGCGCCCATATCCGGGCGTATCGGCAAGTCCGCGGTGACGGACGGCGCCCTGGTGACCGCATATCAGCCCACAGCCCTGGCCACCATCCAACAACTCGACCCCATATACGTGGATGTGAGCCAATCGTCGGCCGAACTGTTGCGGTTGAAACGCAACCTGGAAGCCGGCCGGCTCGCGGCAGACAGCAAAAACGGCAGAAAGGTCTGCATCCTCCTGGAAGACGGCAACCTCTGCCCCCAGGCAGGCACTCTGCAGTTCCGCGATGTTACGGTGGATCAGGCCACCGGCTCTTTCACCCTGCGCATCGTGGTGCCAAATCCGCAACATCTGCTCCTGCCGGGCATGTTCGTGCGGGCCTCGGTCCAGGAGGGTATCGCCCAAAAGGCCACTTTGGTCCCCCAACAAGGGGTGAACCGCAATCCCAAGGGAGAGCCTTACGCCCTGATCGTGGATGACTCCGGCAAGGTGCAGATGCGGATGCTGAAACTCAATCGCGCCCTCGGCGACCAATGGCTCGTCTCTTCCGGTTTGGAGCCGGGAGAACGCGTGATTGTCGAAGGATTGATGAAAGTGCGACCGGGAGCGACAGTCAAAACCGTCCCTTGGGAAGGCGCCAAGGCCGGCGCCCCGGATACGAAAAACGCGCCCGCAAAATCGCACTGACTAAGCAACTCTTCACCCCATCCTCTCCCCAAAACCTGAACATTACTTGCCAGTGGAGGAAGGGGAAAAGGCGTTAAGGTTTTTTTCTGACCACTGACCACTGATCACTGGCCACTGACCACTGTCTTGGCAGGCGCTTCGGAGGAATATAATGTTATCGAACTTCTTTCTGGACCGTCCGGTCTTCGCCTGGGTCATTGCCATCATCATGATGCTGGCGGGCGGGCTGGCGATTTATAACTTGCCCATTTCCCAATATCCGCCCATCGCTCCGCCGTCCATCGCCATTGACGCGTTTTATCCCGGAGCCTCTGCCGAAACCGTGGAAAACAGCGTAGTGCAGATCATCGAACAGAAGATGACCGGGTTCGACAAGATGCTGTACATGTCCGCCACCAGCGATGCGTCCGGCACGGGAAGAATCGAGCTTACCTTCACTCCCGGAACCGATCCCGACCTGGCCTGGGCCCAGGTGCAGAACAAGCTCCAGCTCGCCATGGCGAGTCTGCCCGACGTGGTGCAGCGCCAGGGGGTCAGGGTCAGCAAGTCCACCAGAAACTGGCTGATCGTGGTGGGCCTGACCTCGGAAGACGCCAGCATGGAAGATATTGACCTGATGGACTACGCCCAGTCCAACATCGAGCAGGTGCTGGCCCGGGTGCCGGGAGTGGGTGAAGTGGAAATATTCGGTTCCCAGTATTCCATGCGGGTCTGGGTCAATCCGGAGAAGCTCACCGACTTCCGGATGACCATGGCCGATGTTATCCAAGGTCTGCAGGCCTACAACGTGGAGGTTTCCGCGGGCCAGTTCGGCGGCGCGCCCGCGCTGGACGGCCAGCGGCTGAACGCCTCCATCATCGTCCAAAACCTGCTCAAGACTCCGGAGGAGTTTGCGGCCATCCCCCTGCGCGTCAACCCTGACGGCTCCATCGTGCGCGTGCGCGACGTGGCCCGGACGGAGTTGGGCACCGAGCGCTATGGCAGCAACGTGCTGTACAACGGCAAGCCCGGCGCGGCCCTGGCCATCCGTCAGGCCCCCGGCGCCAACGCCTTGAAAACCGGCGATGCCGTCAAGGCGAAGATGGAGGAGCTGGCCAAGTACTTCCCCCCGGGCATGAAGGTCATCTACCCCTATGACACCACGCCTTTCGTGCGGGTGGCCATCCACGAGGTGGTCCTTACTCTGTTCGAGGCGATTCTGCTGGTCTTTCTGGTGATGTACCTGTTCCTGGGAAACATCCGGGCCACTCTGATTCCCACCCTGGCGGTGCCGGTGGTGATTCTGGGAACCTTTGCGGTCCTGGGAATGTTCGGTTTTTCCATCAATATGCTGACTATGTTCGCCATGGTGCTGGCCATCGGCCTTTTGGTGGACGACGCCATCGTGGTGGTGGAAAACGTGGAACGGATCATGCGGGAAGAGGGGCTGGGGCCCAAGGAGGCGACCCGCAAGTCCATGGGACAGATCACCAGCGCCCTGATCGGCATCGGCCTGGTGCTGGCCGCGGTCTTCGGCCCCATGGCCTTCTTCGGCGGCTCCACCGGGGTCATCTACCGCCAGTTCTCGGTGACCATCATCTCCGCCATGCTGCTCTCGGTGGTGGTGGCCCTGATTTTGACTCCGGTCCTCTGCGCTTCTTTGCTCAAACCTGTCGCGCCGGGTCACGAGCCCGCGGACAACGCCATCTTTTTCCTGCGCCCCTTTTTCAGAAGATTCGACCGCTTCTTTTTCAAGATGCGCGATAAATACGTGGACGCGGTGGCCTCCTCTTTTTCCCAGAAACTGCAATACTTCGTGGTCTACCTGGTGATTACGGCCGCGGTGGGAATCATCTTTTTGCGTCTGCCCACGTCCTATCTCCCCAATGAGGACCAGGGCGTCATGTTCGTCCAGGTGATGCTGCCCGCGGGCTCAACCCTGGAGCAGACCAAGCAGGTCCTGGATCAGGTCCGCAGCCATTTTCTGGTGGATGAAAAGGAGGCGGTGGCCTCCTGCTTCACCGTGGCCGGCCGGGGCTTTTCCGGAAGCGGGCAGAATACCGGATTGGCCTTTGTCATGCTCAAAAAATGGCACCTGCGCCCCGGGGCGAATTTGAAAGTAGACGCCCTGGCGGGACGCGCCATGATGAAGTTTTCCCAGATTCGCAACGCCATGGTCTTCGCGTTTCCGCCGCCGGCAGTCCTGGAACTGGGCCGGGCCGGCGGGTTCGACTTCCAATTGCAGGACCGGGGCGGCTTGGGACACGAGGCCCTGATGGCGGCCCGCAACCAAATGCTGGGGATGGCCGCCCAGGACCCCCGGCTGATGCGCGTCCGCCCCTCAGGTCTGGAAGACGTGACCCAATACCGCATCGACGTGGATTGGGAAAAGGCCGGCGCCTTGGGAGTGCCCATCAGCGCCATCCACAACACCATCTCCTCGGCCTTCGGCAGCGCTTATGTGAACGACTTCATCCAGGGGGGGCGCGTGAAAAGGGTCTACGTCCAGGCCGACGCGCCTTACCGGATGCTGCCCAAAGACCTGGAGCGGTTATACGTGCGCAACGCCTCCGGGACGATGACGCCCTTCACTGCCTTCGCCGCGGGCCATTGGTTCCAGGGCTCGCCGCTGCTGGAGCGTTTCAACAGTTTCCCGGCGTTAAATATCTGGGGTGAACCCGCGCCGGGGAGAAGTTCGGGAGAGGCGATGCAGGCCATGACCGAGATCGTCGCCCAGCTCCCCCGGGGCATCGGTTTTGACTGGACCGGGATCTCTTATCAAGAGCGGCTGGCCGGTTCCCAGGCGCCCCTGCTGTATGCCTTTTCGGTGATCGTGATCTTCCTCTGCGTCGCGGCCCTGTACGAGAGTTGGGCCATTCCCTTCACCAACCTCCTGATGCTGCCTTTGGGGCTCTTCGGCGCGGCGCTGGCCACCTGGCTGCGGGGTTTGCCCAACGACGTTTATTTTCAGATCGGCTTTATCACCACCCTGGGGCTGACCACTAAAAACGCCATCCTCATCATCCAGTTTGCCAGGGAACGGATGCTGCAGGGAGCCGGGCTGGTCGACGCCACCCTGGAAGCGGCCCGCCTGCGTTTGCGTCCGGTCCTCATGACTTCCTTCGCCTTTTTCTTCGGGGTCCTGCCGCTGGCCGTGGCCTCCGGCGCGGGGGCCGGGGCCATGAACGCCATCGGCACCGCGGTTACCGGCGGCATGCTTTCCGCCACCTTCATCGACCTCATTTTTATTCCCTTCTTCTTTGTCCTCATATTCCGCTACTTCAAGCGCGACCAGGCGGCGCCGGCCCCTGTGCCTCCTGGTGGCCTTTCCAACTCAGGGGAGGGGTTAAGATGAAAAGGAACCTGGCGCTGCTCCTCGGGGTGCTGATCTCTCTCGGCGGCTGCACCATGGCCCCGAAATATACCCGGCCCGAAGCCCCGGTCCCCGCGGCCTGGCCCAGCGGCCCGGCCTACAAAGAGACGCCTGCCGCGGCGGGGGCTGCAGCCGCCGCCGACCTTAAGTGGCGGGAGTTCTTTGCCGATGAGCGGCTGCAAAAGCTCATCGACACCGCCTTGAGAAACAACCGGGATCTGCGGCTGGCCGCCCTGAACGTGGAAAGGGCAAGGGGGTTGTACCGCGTCCAACGCGCCGAGCTGTTGCCGAAGGGGGAAACCAAACTCATCGCCACCAAGCAGCGGGTCAGGCTTTCCACCCAACCGGGCTTGGTGACGCTGGAGGAGTACGGCGTCAATCTCGGGGTCACTGCCTGGGAGGTCGATTTTTTCGGCCGCATCCGCAGCCTGTCGAACAAGGCCCTGGAGGAATACTTCGCCACCGCAGAGGCCCGGCGCGGCGCCCAGATCCTGCTGATCTCCGAAGTCGCCAACGCTTATCTGACCCTGGCCGCGGATCGGGAAAACCTCAAACTGGCCCAATCCACCCTGGAAACCCAGCAGGCCGCCTTCAATCTGATTCGGCGGCGTTTCGAAGCCGGCATCGCGCCCGAACTGGACCTCCGCCAGGTGCAAACCCGGGTGGATTCGGCCCGGGTGGACGTGGCCCGCTACACGGAGCTGGCCGCCAAGGATGAAAACGCCCTGAACCTGCTGGCAGGTTCGCCGGTTGCGGCCGATCTATTGCCGGGAGAATTGAGCGGGGTCAAACCGTTGCCGGAGGTATCCCCTGGAACTTCCTCCGAAGTGCTGCTGCGGCGCCCTGATATTCTCCAGGCGGAGCACGTGCTCAAGGCCGCCAATGCCAATATCGGCGCGGCCCGGGCCGCGTTTTTCCCCCGTATTTCCCTGACCACTGCCATCGGCACCGCGAGCGGCGACCTGTCGGGGCTTTTCCAAACGGGTTCGTTCGTCTGGAGTTATGCCCCCCAGATCGTGCTGCCGATTTTCGACGCCCGCACCTGGGCGGGGCTGACCGTGTCCAAGGTGGATCGGGAGATCGCGGTGGCCCAATACGAGAAGGCGATTCAGGGAGCCTTCCGGGATGTCGCCGACGCCCTGGCCCGGAGGGGGACCCTGGGGGAGCAGATGGAGGCCCAACAATCCCTGGTGGAAGCCAATGCCAAAACCTATAAGCTCTCCAACGCCCGGTATGAGAAAGGAATCGACATCTATCTGAACGTGCTGGATGCGCAACGTTCTCTCTACGCCGCGCAACAGGGACTCATCGCCATCCGTCTGGCGAAGCTCTCCAACCAGGTGCGGCTTTACGCGGTACTGGGCGGCGGCGGCGACCCAGGAGCGCCACCTGAAGGGAACTAATACCGGCAGTCATCTCTTGGTGATTCTTTTTTACCGCAGTTTTAAGGGGCAGTTAGGGATAAACATGTTATAATTTTTTGTTGGATAAGACGATCGGCCGACTAGAAGATAACCTTCCGGATTAATGGGCCGGAGCCTGGTCCGCGCGGACTAATGGTTTGGAGACGCCTATGAGCGCTAGTGCTGGCAAGGACGGCCCGCCCCCGTCACCCCTTGAGACAGCCCCTTCCTCCCCCGGCGGCGGCCAGGTGCATTCCGAAAACAAGGAACTGAGGCGAACCTTGATTTTGGCGCTGGGGGCTTTGGGGGTGGTGTATGGAGACATCGGCACCAGCCCCTTGTATACCGTCAAGGAATGTTTCCACGGCACCCACGCCATTGCCCTGACCCCGGCCAACCTTCTGGGCGTCATGTCTCTCATCTTCTGGTCTCTGACGATGGTGGTTCTGATCAAGTACGTGATCTTTATCATCAAGGCCGACAATGAAGGGGAAGGCGGCATCTACGCCCTGGCCGCCCTCTTTCTGGGAAAAGGGGCCAAGCAGGTTTCAGAAAGGGCGGTAAAACGTCTCGTCCTCTTGGCGATCTTCGGGGCCGCCTTGCTCTATGGCGACGGCATCATCACCCCGGTCATCTCCGTGCTCTCCGCGGTGGAGGGTCTCAACGTGGCCACCAGCGCCGCGGAGCCCTTCGTGCTGCCTATTTCCTGCGGCGTTTTGTTCGGGCTGTTTCTCTTTCAAAGCCAGGGGACCGAGCGCATCGGCAAGGTCTTCGGCCCCATCATGTTGTTCTGGTTCACTTCCATCGCCGCCCTGGGCCTGGCCCAAATACTCAGGAGACCCGAGATTCTGGCGGCTTTAGACCCGCGCTACGCCGTGTCCTTCTTTTACGTCAACCGCCTGCACGGCATAGTAGTCCTGGGCGCGGTGGTTCTCTGCCTCACCGGGGGCGAGGCCCTTTACGCCGACCTGGGCCATTTCGGCCGAGGCCCCATCCGGCTTTCCTGGACTATTCTCGTCTTCCCGGCCCTCCTGCTCAATTATTTCGGCCAAACGGCCCTCCTTTTGGAAAACGCGGAGGCGGCCTACCACCCTTTTTATGGACTGGTGCCCCGGGTTCTCCTCTATCCCATGGTGGCCCTGGCCACCACGGCCACGGTCATCGCCTCCCAGGCCATGATTTCCGGGGTCTATTCCCTCACCCAGCAGGCCATCCAGATCGGCTATTGCCCCCGGCTCAAAATCGTGCATACCTCCGGGGAAACCAAGGGCCAGATTTACCTGCCCTGGGTGAACACGGTGATGATGCTCGGCTGTTTGGGGCTGGCCCTGGCCTTTAAGGAGTCCAGCCGGCTGGCCGCGGCCTACGGCATTGCGGTGACCGGCACCATGGCCATCACCACCCTCATCTACTACTATGTCACCCGCTATAACTGGGGCTGGCCGATCTGGAAGGCCGTTTTGCCCGCGGCGGTCTTTCTCTTCTTTGATCTCTGCTACTTCGGCGCCAATCTCCTGAAATTCGTGGACGGCGGCTGGTTCGCGGTGAGCGTAGCCGTGATCCTCACGGCGGTCATGGTCACCTGGCGGGACGGCCGGGCCTTGCTGGCCAAACGCGTCGAGGTTTCCCGCTTGCCCGTGGAGATTATCCTCAAGGACATCGAAAAATACAAACTGGTGCGCACCCCGGGGACCGGCGCGTTTCTCTCCGTTTCTCCGGTGGGCACCCCCATCACCCTGCTCCATCTGCTGAAACACACCGAGGCCCTGCCCCAGAAGGTGGTCCTGATGTCCATCGCCTCCGCCAACACCCCTTACGTCGAGAGGGCGGAACGGGTGGACATCGCCGATCTGGGCCACGGTTTCCACCGGGTAATCGCCACCTACGGCTTCATGGAAACCCCCAACGTTCCGGACATCCTGGACATCGCCGCGGAAAAGGGACTGGAGATGGACATCTTTTCCACCACTTTTTACGTGAACCGGGAAACCCTTCTGAGCTCCGGAAAAGCTGAGATGGCCCTCTGGCGCAAGGAACTGTTCGCCTTCCTCTCCAGAAACGCCTGGAACGTCACCACCTTCTTCGGCATTCCCCCCAACCGCGTGGTGGAGCTGGGCAGCCAGGTGGAGCTGTAAGACCGTTTTCGGTTTTCAGTTTTCGGTTTTCGGTAAAATGACAGATTATCGCGGTGTCACATTGCAAACTTCGATTAATTTGAAAGCGAAAATGGGATAAAAAGTTCCGTTCATGCGTACCTTCCGCCAAAAAATCTTCATCGGCTACGGGGCCTCCCTGGTTTTGATGGTGCTGATCCTAGCCTGGGCCATGTTCATGATTCTGAGGCTGGGACAGGCCTCCGACTCGATTTTGCGGGAGAATTACCGGTCCATCCAGGCCGCGGAGCACATGATCGACGCCATCGAACGGCAGGATTCCGCGGTTCTCCTGTATTTATTGGGATATCGGGAACAGGGTCTCAAAGAGTTTCGGGAAAATGAGACCGCGTTCCTCCAGTGGCTGGGCCGGGCCCGAGATAATATCACCATCCCCGGTGAAAAAGAAATTATCGACTCCATTGAGCAAAATTACCTCAGATATCTGGGAGAGGTAGGCAATCTCCATCTTCAGGGTGTTTCCGACCGGGAGGGCGCCGTCAATCTTTATCATGAGTCGATTTTACTTAGGTTTCGGTCCACCCGGGACACCTGTGTCAAATTGCGGGAGATCAACCATGAAACCATGTACGAGGCCAGCAACCGGGCCGGCAGATTATCCCTCCAGGCTGTCCTCTCCATGGCGGCCATCGGTTCCCTGTCGGTAATTATCGGCGTCATCTTCAGCCTCTTCCTCTCCCGGCTCATCTCCCGGCCGGTGACCGAACTGAAGAAAGCAGCCCTGCAAATTGCGGAAGGCAATTATGAGGTGCAGGTGCCGGCCAGCGGCTCCGCGGAATTGGCCCTGCTCGCCGAGCAGTTCAATCAAATGGCTGAGAAATTGAGAAAGTACCATGAAATGAACATCGGCAAGATCATTGCCGAAAAATTGAAAAGCGAAGCCGTGATTCAAAGCGTCGACGACGGCATTATCGTAGTCGACGAAACGCTGGTAATCAATGATATCAATCCCAAAGCCGCGCTGATCTTCGGGGTGCATAAAGATGATTTGCTGGGGAAGCATTTTTTTGAAACAGTGCGGGATGAACGGCTGTTTCAACTCCTTAAGCAATCGGTGGAGTCCGGGGAGGCTCCGCTCCCCAAGGAAGGAGAGGATATCTTCACCATCGCCTCCGAAGACGGGAGCCAGCACTATCAGTTCTCCATCATGCCCATGCGGTCGTCGTCTCAGGCCATCCAGGGCGTGGTCCTGGTGCTGCGCGACGTCACCCGCTTACGGGAGTTGGACCGCCTAAAAAGTGAATTCGTTTTAACCGCCTCCCATGAACTCCGCACTCCTCTGACCAGTGTTAATGTGGCCGTGGATCTGCTTATGGAGTCGGCGGCCCCGAAAATGACTGAGCGGGAGCGGCAATTGTTGGAGGCCTGCCACGAGGATATCCAGCGATTGCGGGCCCTGGTCAACGATTTGTTGGATTTATCGAAAATTGAGGCCGGCAAATTGGAACTGATCTTTGAAAAGGTCCAACCCGCATTCCTCTTCGATCAGGCCCTGGCCGTCATGAAACCCCAAACCGAGGCCAAGCATATTGAACTGGCGTTAGCCGCCGCTCCGGACTTGCCCGCGGTATCGGCTGATCCCAGCAAGATCGTCTGGGTTATCGTCAATCTTCTGGCCAACGCGGTGCGCCACACCCCGGAACGCGGCCACATTGTGGTCAAAGGAGAGCGGGTGGGGAGCCAGGTGCACATCTCTGTGACGGATGACGGGGAAGGCGTGCCTTACGAAATCCAATCCCGCATCTTCGATAAATTCATCCAGGTCAAACGGGACGGCGCAGCAGGCGGCAGCGGCTTGGGGTTGGCCATCTGCAAGGAAGTGGTGCGGGCTCATCGAGGCACTATTTGGCTTGACTCGGTGCCGGGCCAGGGCAGCACTTTTACGTTTACCGTTCCCATCGCCGATTGAGCTGGCAAGGAGTCGCCCATGCATCCCCGGTCGATACTGATCGTTGACGACGAGAAAAACATTCGCCTCGCTTTGTCCATGGCCTTGGAAAAGCTGGAAATCCCGGTGGAGACCGCCGCCAGCGGCGAAGAGGCCATGGATAAATTGGAGCAAGGCAGCTACGAGATCATGCTCCTCGACCTGCGCATGCCCGGCATGGACGGCATGGAAGTGCTGCGCCGGGTCTCCCAACAGCGGCCGGAGATCAAGGTCATTATCATCACCGCTTACGGCTCCATTGAAATGGCGGTGGAGGCCATGAAACTGGGGGCGGTGGACTTCTTACAAAAGCCTTTCGATGCCGCGGATGTGCGGAGGGTAGTACGGCGCCTCCTGGTAAGAACCTGGGGGGCCCAGGGATATGATTACTACCTGGCCATGGCCAAAAGACGTGTTCAGGAACGTTACTTTGATGTAGCCGCGGTGTACGCTCAGAAGGCGGTTTTTCTCAACCCGGAACGGCCGGAGGCTTTGAACCTGTTGGGGGGAATCGCCGAAGCCAAGGGCAACCGCCAGGAGGCGCTGGATTATTACCGGGGCGCCTTAACCCGGGACCCCGATTATGCGCCCGCAAAATTGAATCTGGAGCGGGCCGGTCGCCAACCTTATACATCTCAAGGCATTGCTTGGGGTTAACCCTTCTTCAAGGTCTGTTTTTCCTGCTGGCTCCGGGCGTAGAGGGCCATATATTCCGCCTGTACCGATTTGGCTTCGCCTTCGGCCTCCTCCAGCCTTTGCTCCAGTTCCTTGATCATCTTGGTCTTTTCCTGATATTCCTTGGAAGGCTGTCCCAGCCTGGATTCCAACTCCTCTTTGGCGGCCATCAGTTTCTCAATATTTTCACGCATCTCTGCCAGGTTTTTCTGAAGCTGGCCTTTCTCCTTCTGCAACGTTTCCACGTGGGCCTTAAGGAGGAGGTTCTGCTCTTCCGGGGGCATATCGTCGGATATGGTTTTTTGAGAAGGCTTGAGAATCAGGAAGCTAAGGGCCTTGGGTTTAAAGGTGTAGGCCACCGTCACCAAGGTGAAGGCCACGGCCGCCACCCCCAGGACCACGAGCCAGAGCCACTTGCGGCTGCGGGGTAAGGGAGGCGCGGTGGCGGCGGACGCGGGGCCGTCTGCGTTTTTCTGCCCGATTTTCGGGTCTGGGGCCGCTGCCGCCTTTTTCGGTCCCATTTCCGCGGCCGGGTCCGCTTTCTTCTGACCCTTGGCCTCAGCCCCGGAAGCCAGGTTGACGTTAACCGGCGGGGGTTGAAGAACCAGAGGCCGTCCGGAGGCCGTGGCTCCGGTCAGGTGCGCGTTCAGCCGGTAAGACCCGGAAAGCTCGGGCGGAAAAGAAAAACGGAAGCCGCTGCCCGGCAGGGGCTGCCCGAACGTGCCGGCGACGCCGCCGTCAGGATTGATGATGCTGAAGCAGCCCACCATCTGGGCGACCTCCCGGCCCGGGGACAAGAGATACTCCACCTGCGTGGGCCCGTCGCCGGAGATTTCTTTTACCTTATACCAGGGGATGGAGACCTTGATGGAAAAATTCCTTTCCCTCTGGAAGGTCTTGCCCTGGGCCCGGATCTTAAGATGCCACACGCCGGGGGCGCCAAACGGCGGGAACTTCGCCACCCGGGTCTCAGTAGGCCAAAGCTCTCTCTGCTCCAGGGGCGGGGGACCCAGGGGCAATTGCAGGGGTTTTCCTCCTTCCGCCAGCAATTCTGCGGTAAAAAGGGTGGGGTTGAGAACTTCCCCGGCGGTCACCGGTTTCTCTTTATCCATGAGCAGCGCCCCGGCCAGCAAGGCCTCATCGGTGCCGGCCTCCTCGGGCACGTGAGGGCAATCCAGCTTCAGGTCGGTCATCAGGATGATCTTGCCTTCGCCTGCTTTGTGGCCGGATACGGTCCAATTGCCCGGCTCGGGCTTCGGGATGGTCACCATGTCGAAGGTGGGCGCGGAAAACCAGCGCACCCCGGCAGTCTTGGATGCCGGATTAATTTTCTCCCCCTTGGGGCTGACCAGGGTCACGGCCTTGCCCTGGGTGGAGCGGGTGACCACCACAATGGCCTCCTGGACCTGGGAATCGATGAGGAAGCCGTTGCCCACCAGGGGAGCAGTTTGCGGCCCTTTCAGATCCTCATAAAACCTGGTGAAGGCCTGATGAATATTCTTGGCCTCAGGGATCAGCAGAAAACGCCCCCCGGTTTGCTCGGCCAGGCTTTTTAAAAAGGCCTGGTCGCTGGCCTCGGTAAAAGCCACGGTATAGATGGGGATGGCCGCTTTCTGGTAGGCCGGAATAATTTCCTGGTGCACGCGCTCCACAAATGCCTTAGAGTTACCTTTACGGGGGTCGATGTCCATCTGTCCGTCGGAGATGAGCAAAAGGGCGCGCTTCGCCTCTTTGGCCGGGCCATGGTGTGCGAAACATTTTAAACCCGAGGCCAGGGCCTGATGAAGGTCGGTATAGAGGCCCCGGGGCTGGAGGCGAGTTAATTCCTGGAAGCCTTTGCGCCGCTGCTCGGGGCTGAGGATGCCGCAGTTCAGGCGGCTGAGGGTCACGTCTTCGAAGGTTAAAATCCCCAGAACATCCTTTTCGTCCAGGAGTTCCACCATGATATGGGCGGATTTGGGCAGAAGGCGCTGGGGATCGGTGACTTTCATACTGCCGGAGACGTCCAGGGCCATGATGACCTGGACTTCCCGGGCTTGGGCCCCGCCTGAGCCCATAGCTGCCGCCAGGCTCCAGACCACGAGGAGAACCACTATTTTTAGTGCAAATCGGACCATTTTTGCCATTGTCTCTGCCGGGCTGGCCCCGGCTGCGGCCATCCCGCGGGTTACCCGGGAGTCCGCCCGCACCCCGGGTCTTTATGGAAAGCTTCCATATATTCGTATCGAACAAAAAGGAAAAATTCTTAAAGCATAAGTGCAAATATTTTCACATGATTTCCAAAATAATGGCTGGGTGGGGGACCTTGGCCCTCCGGCGCACCCATTGTAAGGCATTTTAAATCTCAACTTAAGATATAACCTATTAATAATTATGGCCTATTTAATCGAAGACTAACAACCGGAAGCGATATCTAATACGATCTTCTTTCGTAAGCTAAACAAACTATGAATGTAACATCCTGATAATCTTTATTTTTTACGGAAAACGAAAAACGCCAAACGTAAAACGGTCTTTTAACATGCCGGAACTGCCGGAAGTGGAAGTCATCCGCCGGGGGTTGGCCCCGGGCTTGCTGGGCCGCCGCATTCTCAGGGTGGTGATGGGAGAAAAACGCCTGCGCCGGGAATCCTCAACGGAGGAATTTAGGGAATGGGTCGCAGGCCGCACCATCCTCGAGCTGGAGCGCCGGGGGAAGTACTTGCTGTTCCACCTGGAGGGAGGGGCGACCCTGCTCATTCACCTAGGGATGACCGGGAGGCTGCTGCTGGGTCCCGGGCCCTCGCCTCCCCGGCCCCACGTGCATCTGACCCTGCATCTGGAGGATGGCCGGGAACTGGCCTTCCAGGACGTGCGCCGCTTCGGCCAGGCCCTGGTCTTCCCGCCGGGGGTGGAACCGGCCCCATTGACCCAGGTGGGCCGGGAGCCTCTCTCCCGGCAGGTGACCCCGGAGTGGCTGGCCCAAGCGGCCCGGGGGCGCTCCCGCACCATCAAGAACTTCCTGATGGACGGCCGCGCCCTGGCCGGCGTCGGCAATATTTACGCCAGCGAGATCCTCTTCGCGGCCCGCCTCCATCCCGCCCTGCCCGCGGGACGCCTCTCCCTCGATGATTGGACCCGGGTCCTTAAGGAAACCCGGCGCATCCTGAAGGCGGCCATCGCCAAGGGCGGCACCACGGTGTCCGATTATTTGAACAGCCGGGGCGAAACGGGCCTGTTCCAACTGGAGCTGCTGGTTTACGGCCGGGAAGGGGAGCCTTGCCGGCGTTGCGGCCAGGCCATTGTCCGCATAGCCCAAGGAGGACGCAGCACCTTTTTCTGCCCCCAGTGTCAGAAGAAGGAGTGATGCTTTTCAGGTGCCAGTTACCAGTTTCCAGTTTTGGGTTTTCGGTTCTGGGTTCTGGGTTCTGGGTTTCCTTCATCATTCCCAAGCCCTGCTTGGGAACGCAATTTTCCGCCGCAGCTCTGCTGCGGCAGGCCGATGCTGATTTACGCACCTGGTAAAATATGCCTGCAACTATCGAGAAAATTTTCAAGAGCTCATAATTTTGCAGGTTTTTCCTATGGCTTTTTTGGGAATTTAGGTTAAATTTTACATTTCGGCAGCATAACCATAGTTTTAAAGTAGCCCGGTCTCCTGAAAAGTTGACGCGGGCTCAGCAGGAGATACATCAGCAATGAAAAAAGACATCCATCCCTCTTACATTCCGGCCAAGGTGCGCTGCGCCTGCGGCACCGAGTTTGCCACCGGTTCCACCAAGGAGAGCATCCGGGTGGAAATCTGCTCCAAGTGCCATCCCTTCTTCACCGGCAAGCAGAAGCTCATCGACACCGCCGGGCGGGTGGAGCGCTTCCGCCGCAAGTACGCCCACCTGGAGGGAAACTCTCAGGCTTCTAAAACGGCCGAATGAACTTTAAGGAACCCTCCTTTCCGGTGGGAGGCCAGGCCGTGTTGGAGGGAGTGATGATGCGCTCCCCCCAGGCCCTGGCCATTGCCGTGCGCCGGCCCGACGGCACCGTGCTCCTCAAGGATGAGCCTTACACCTCCCTGGCCGCCCGCTATCCCTTACTGAAACGCCCGCTCCTGAGGGGGCCGGTGGTGCTTCTGGAGTCCCTGGTCACCGGCATTCGGGCTTTGAGCTTTTCGGCCCAGGTGGCGGTGGAGGAAGAAGAGGAAGGACAATCCTTAGGCTGGGGAAGCATCGCCCTGACCATGGGCGGGGCCTTCGTCCTGGCCTTTCTCCTGTTCGGCTTCCTGCCCCACTACCTCAGCGGCCTGGCCGGCTACCTGGTGGGCCGCCCTTTAACCCCCGCGGATTTTCTCTTCCACGTCATCGACGGGGTCATCAAGCTCATCTTTATCCTGGGCTACATCTGGGGCATTTCCCGCTTCAAGGAAATCCACCGGGTCTTCGAATACCACGGCGCGGAGCACAAATCCATCTGCGCTTACGAAGCAGGCGAACCCCTCACCGTGGAGAACGCCCGGCGCCACGGCACCTGCCATCCCCGCTGCGGCACTTCCTTCCTCCTGGTGGTCCTGTTGGTGAGCCTGACCATCTTCACCATTTTTTTTCCCCTGTTTCCGCCCTTGACCCGCACCGGCATTCTCCATAACTTCGTCCAGGTGCTCATCAAAGTGGCTTTGATGTTCCCCATCGCCGCCATTTCCTATGAAATCATCCGCTGGGGGGGAAAGCACGCCCACCATCCCCTGGCCCGCTTCCTCCTCTGGCCGGGTCTGGCCACCCAACGCCTCACCACCCAGGAACCGGACGACAGCCAACTGGAGGTGGCCCTGGAGGCGTTGAAGGCGGTGCTGGCCCGGGAGGGACAGGCGAACCCGGCTTCTTCGTAGCCAGTTCCCAGTTGCCAAAGAAGAGACCAACAACTATCAACCAACTGAAAACTGAAAACTGACCACTGATCACTGGCTACTGACTACTGGCTACTCAAAATGCTCCGCATCGGCCCGGCAGGCTGGGATTACCAAGACTGGCAGGGGGTGGTCTATCCCCCGGGGCTGAAAGGCACGGACCGGCTAACTTATCTCGCCTCGTGGTTCGACGTGGTGGAGATCAACGTCACTTTCTACAAGCCCCTGGGGCCGCAGTTGGCCCCCCGCTGGCTGGACGCGGTGGCCAGATACCCGGATTTTCGCTTTACCGCCAAGCTGCTGCACCGTTTCACCCATGACCGGCAGCTTGTCCCGGCGGAGGTGGAGCAGTTCAAAGACGGACTTCTCCCCTTCCTGGCTGCAACCCGCCTGGCCGCGCTCCTGGCCCAATTCCCCTATTCTTTCCATAATACCCCGGAGAACCGGGGTTATCTGACGGAGATCAAGGGGGCCTTCCCGGAATTCTCCCTGGCCCTGGAGGTGCGCCACCGTTCCTGGCAGCGCCGGGAGGTGCGGGATTTTTTACGAGAGACGGGCTGGGAATTCTGCAACCTGGACCAGCCCCAGGTTTCCTATCCCCTGGGCGCGACCCGCTGGGTCACCGGCTCCTTGGGCTATTTGCGGTGCCACGGCCGGCGTAAAGAGGCCTGGTTCGAGTTCGAGAAGGACCGGGAGGCCCGGTACGATTATTATTACACCCCGGAGGAATTGGAGGACCTGGCCGCGCGCACCAGGGATTTGCAGGAAAAGGCCAGGGACGTTTATCTCATTTTCAACAACCACCCCCGGGGCCAGGCCGTGGCCAACGGGTTGGAGATGAGCCACCTGTTAGGGGGCCGCACTTTTCATCTGCCCCTTTCTCTGTTGGCCGCATTCCCCCGGCTTTCGGGCTGCCTGGGGAATAGTGGCCAGTGATCAGTGATCAGTAACCAGAGACCACTGACCACTGATTACTGATTACTGGCCACTGGCCGTTAGGCCGCGTCGGGGACATCGGGTTTCTTTTTCGGCCGGCCTCCCTTCCTGCCGTTTGCCCGGGAAGCCGCGGTTTTAGCCGCCGAGGTTGACCGTCCTCCCGTCTTGCCCAACTGCGAAGCCATCCATTTCCGGGAACCGAGAAAGCCTTCCAGAAGGCCGGGCAAATAGAGATCGGCATCCAGGTCCGGGAAGTGAAGGCCGAAGCCCGACGGCGAAATCTCGATTTTGGCAAGCTGCTCCGGCCTGGCTTCTTCAAGCCCTTGGGCGTCATGCGGCTTGAAGGCGATGGACAAGCCCGTGCTCAGGTCGATAACCAGGCGTCCGATGCGGCGGTCATAGCGCGCCGCCACCGCGGTCGGCGTTTTGGCCAGCCGCGCCGCGGCCTGCTTGTTGGCCGCTTCGATTTCGTCATTAGGGCGAGCCATGAATCCTGCTCCATTCGGCGCATGAGCGCATTATTCTTTCCGTCAAAGACGCCTTGATCTTTGAAACCTCACTCGCCGAAAAATTGTAGTTTTCCCGTAATTCCGGCGGGCCTTCCGGACAATTGAGCTTGAAGACGGCTTCATAGTCCTTGCCGATAACATGCACGTGGGCAGGTCTGTGATCATTTGGATAAATCACCACCCGCAGCCCGCCGATCCTGGCAACTGTTACCATCTTATCATAAACCTAAGCGCTTGGGTTAATATTTTTTTGTGCCGAAATTTTTCCCGGCTTTCGGGTTGCTTGGGAAATGTGAGCAGTGACCCACTGGCTACTGACCACTGACCACTACTAACTGCTCACCGCTCACTGCTCACTGCTCACAAAATTAGCCAACCCCAACGTCAACTCCGTCATCGCCTCCAAATCCAGGTTTTCCATGACGTCCCCGGGGCCGTGGTAATGGGGATTGCGCATGAACGCGGTGTCCGTGAGCATGATGGCAGGATATCCTTCGTCCCAGAAATTGGCGTGGTCGCTGAGGCGCACCTCCGGCAGGATATGCCCCCCCAGGGGCACGGCCAGGGTGACGCTGGGCAGCTTGCAGCCCTGTTTGACGGCCCGGTCCAGCCTTTCCAGGAGCGGCTTGGAGCGCCGGTCGCTCACCAGGCCGATGAAGTTGCCGGTGGTGGGGTAGCCCATGAGGCGCAAAGGCAGGGGCAAGTCCTGGCTGTTCGGCTCACTACGGAAGTAGCCCACCATCTCCAGGCAGAGCATGCCCAGGATTTTCTCCTTCCGCTTCCGGGCCTCCTTGGCGTAAACCCGGCTGCCCATGTAGGGGGTAAAAAACGCCGGGGGCTCCTCGGTGGTGAAGCCGATGAAGGTCCAGGGCCGGGGCGGGTTTTGGTTCCGGGCCAGGCGCGCCACTTCCAGGAGCACGGCCACGCCGCTGGCGTTGTCGTCCGCGCCGGGGGTGTCGGCCACGGTGTCGAAATGCGCGCCCAGGATGTAATAGCCGGCCGCATCCTGGTCCCCGGCGATGACGTTGCTCACTTCGAGGCGCTGGCAGATGAAGGTCTGGCGCCGGGGGGCGTAGCCCATGTCCTGAAAGCTCCGGAAGACGTAATCTTCCGCCTTCTTCAGGTTTTCCGGCCGGTAAATGGAGCGGTCCCCCAGGGTGACGCTGAGGTACTTGAGATGTGCGGTTAAATTGGTCCGGATTGCGTCGCGATTCATGTCGTCAGCAGCTCCCGCAGTTGCCAGGGAAATAAGCGGCAACACCAGAAAGAACCCGAATAATACCAGAGTTGCAGGCAAAATAACCTATTTCTTTTTCTATTGTTTTGAAAAGCAAGGCCTCACGCAAAGACGCCAAGGCGCAAAGACAGGCGCAAGAATATCAGGTGTAAAAGGATGCAATGAATCGGTGGGGCGGCAAGGGACGCCCGCCCCACCAATCCTTCATTTCCCTGTTCCGAAAAGTTCTGGTTACCTGGTGGCACAGGCGTCTCGCCTGTGCGGTACTTGGGCGGGCGAGACGCCCGCCCTACACGCTTTTCATGGTTTACGGGTGAGCCAAAGGATCATGTTCAACTGCTCTGAAAGGGTTTATCGCACAGGCTGGAAAGCCTGCGCTACCGCTTAAAATGCAGGGCCAGCCAGACGGTCTTCTCCTCCGGGTCGGTCCATTCCACCCGGTGGCGGCAATGGGCGGGGATGAGGACGTAATCCCCGGGGCGCAGCACCCGGGCCTGGTCCTCGCCCTCAAACCACAGCCCCGCGCTCCCGGAAAGCAGCACCACCCATTCGTGGGTCTCCTGGTCGTACCACTCTCCCGGAGGCGTGGCCTGGCCGGCGGAGACGATGCGCTCCAGGAAAAAAGCGGGGGTTTCCAGGAGCATGTCGCTGAGCTCCCGGGGGATCGCCTCCGGAATTCCGGCGAAGAGGTTGTTTAGCGGCGGCTGGAGCAATTAATCCCTATTACGAAAGAGAAGGCCTCACGCAAAGACGCAAAGGCGCAAAGTAAGACGCAAACATTGAAATAGGGCGGGCACGGAGGCCCGCCCCACCATTCTTAGCACAACTTTGGACGGGGCCAAGAGTCCATGAACAGCCCTCCATATTCCTAAAAAGTTGCTCAAGGGATTCTGACTTTGAACCTTGAACCTTGAACTTTGAACTCAATTCTCGCCCCCGGATTCATCCCTTTCCTGACACCGCCCCACTTCCCCCCAAAGCAGATTTCCTTCCCGGTCCAGGCGCATCTGCAAGACAAAGGGAAAGGCCCGTCCCGGCACGGTGAAGCGCAGGTCCGCCCACTCCAGGAGAAATCCTTCTTTCTTCGGCTCCACCCGGGTCAGCAGGGGGAAACGGGCAAAATCCAGGTATTGGTCCAGAAGGCCCCGGGCTTCCGGCCCCAACCGGGGCAGCGGGGCGGAGGCCGCGCGCCAGTCCTGGACCACCAGGCTCTCCGGGGGCCGGTAATCCCCCGCCGGCGCCCGGGGGCAAGACGCGGCGGGTTCGACCGCTTTGACCTCTTTTAATTCTCGCTGGAAGTTGTCCCAGGACCAGTAAGGCAGCTCCACCAAGGCCTGCTTGATCTCTCCGGGGCGGGCGGTAAACAGCAGCCAGCGGCGGCAGGAGAGGGGCTGGGGCAGCGCGGCCACCGTGGCTCCCTCGGAAGCCTCTTTCTGAAACACCTGCCGGGCCAGGTTCAGGGCCTGATGCTGGTAGTGGCCGCAAGTCAGGAAATAAAAGACGGCCCCCGCCAGGCAGACGGCTCCCACCCGGCGGCCCCGGCCGGGGGAACAGAGAGCCGCCAGGCCGCCGCCCAGCAGCATCAAGGTAAGGTAGGGATCGATAATGAAGAGCCAGTCCAGGGTATATTTGCCCGAAGAAAAGGGGCTTAAAAGCCGGGTGCCGTAAGAGGTGGCCCAATCCAGGAGGAGATGCACGGCCACCAGCGCCAGTCCCAGATAGAGCAAAGGCCGGAACCACCGGGGTCCCCCCAGGACCCGGCCCACCCCTGCTCCCAAAAGGGCCCACAAGGGCAGGGCCGCCAGGGAATGGGTAAAGGCCCGGTGGTAGCGGAGGTAGTCCCACCGGCTGCTTAATTCCATCACATAATCGGTATCCGGCAGCACCGCCAGGATCACCCCGGCCAACGCGGCCCAGCCCCGGGACGGCGCGGGGATCAGTTGCGACAGCAGCAGCCCGGAGGCCGCGTGGGTTAATGGATCCACGGCCACCTGCCCGTTTGCGTGCCGTAGTGGGGGAACTGGCGCAGGAGATCATCCCTCAAGGCCAGGGCGTGGGGGTAACGTTCGTCCACCTTTTTTTTCAGGCACTTCATAATAATATCTTCTAAAGCAGGGGGAATTTCCGGGTTCTCCTCCCGGGGCGGCAGGGGTTCCTGCTCCAGGATCATGTCGATGAGCAGTTTTTCCACTTCACTGTAAAACGGCAGTTCCCCGGTGTACAGGAGATACATGAGCACGCCGATGGCCCAGATGTCGCTGCGGCGCTCGCTTTCCCCCATGATCTGCTCCGGGGCCATGAAGGGCCGGGAGCCCACCACCGTGGCCCCGATCTCCTTTTCCTTCAAGATCTTGGCCGCGCCGAAATCCAGGAGTTTCAAGACCCCGTCCGGCTGGATGATGATGTTGTTGGGCTTGATGTCCCGGTGGATGATGCGGTGCCGGTGGGCATGGGCTACCACTTCGATCAACTGCAGGACGATCCGCTCCACCAGGGGCCGGGGCAGCACCTCTCCCAACATGTCCCCCAGGGTTTGGCCGGCCACGTATTCCTGGATCAGGACCAGCTTGCCGTCCTCCTCCAGGGTGGCGATCAGGCCCACCACCCCGAGGTGGGGAGCCAGCCGTTGACAGATGGCCGCCTCCTTGCGGAACTTGGGGTTGGCGGCCCGGTCAAAAGGGATCTTGGCCACATATTGGCGGTTGGGCCCCAGTTCTTCGGTATCCAGGACCAGCCAGACCTCGCCGAAACTCCCCTGCCCCAATTTTTTAATTTTTTCATAGCGTCCGCCCAGCAGGGGCGTCAATTGCAGCAAGGCCAGGTAATCCCGGGCACTGGGCAGAAGATGCTCCACCAGCCCCTTCAGGGCTTTTTTCAAAGGCGAGGGATGGCCCACCGGCTCCACCTTGAAACCCAGGATCTCCGGGCTCGATTGCGGCAGGGCCACGTCATTGAGCAGCACCGTCACCGGGATGCCGTCCCGGCTGCGCAGATTCACCTTAATATGCTTCACTTCCTTCACTTCACCCCGGCGGGCGAGAATATGCGCCAACCGTTCCCGGTCCTCCGAACCGTAAAGGAGATCGGTCATGGACAGGGGCAGCTTCCGGTCTTTGGCCGAGTAGCCCAGCAGCCGGGCCAGGGTGGGGTTGAGGGTATAGCCCCCTCCCTGGCAATCGCAGAGGAACAGGGGTTGCGGGGTCTCGTGAAAGATGCGGTTAAATTCTTCCCGGGAGGACATCAGGAGCCGCCGGTCGTCCTGAAGGCGCATGAGCACCGCCACCCGGGCCAATACCTCCTGGGACCGGAAGGGTTGCACCAGGAATTCGTCTGCGCCGCTTTCCAGAGCCCGGGCCGCGTCCCCGGCGTCGAATTGATCCAGGGTGACAATCAAGGGGACCTCCCCGGTGGCCTCCCGGGACTTGAAAAGACGCACCGCTTCGTGGCCCTCCGGGGTTTCGTCCATCACCATCAACAGGTCCGGCCTGGCCGCATCCTCGGCCAGGGCCTCCGCCAGGGAACAGCACCGGACTTCATAGCCCTGCCCCTCCAGGATGGCCGTGAGCTCCCGGCAGGCGCGATCTTTTTCTCCAGCAATGACAATAACAGGGGGCACGATAAGACCGTTTTGCGTTTTCCGTTTTTCGTTAAAAGAACCAAAGATTATCAATCTATTACATTGCGCGTACAGGGCATTTGCAGCTAGACCTTTCTTTCCCGATACCAGCATTTTCCTCTGATTTCCAAGATTTGGCAAGCAAGGATTTGCGCCCCGGCCACAGGGATGATTGACAAACTTCCTTGGGAAACCTATGATTTTTTTTAGTTGGATAGGTTTTTCCAACTTGGAACCTGGAACCCGGAACTCGGAACTTTTCTAAACTGGAGGCGCCTAATGAAATTATTCGATTTGCCGGCAAGGGCCAAGTTCTCCCTGGATAGACTTTCCCGGGAGCTGCTCTTCGATTCCCCCAACCTGCGGGTTCTGACCTTCAATTTTGAGCCCGGCCAGGAACTGCCGGTGCACTCCCATGACGTCGATTCCGAAGTGGCCCTGCTCATCCTGGAGGGGGAAGGAATCCTAACCGGCAGCGGGGAGGACATCCCGGCGCAGGCAGGGTTTCTGCAAATCATGCCGGTGAGCGAACCCCACGGCCTGAGGGCGCTGACCCGACTGCGGCTGCTGGTGTTCATCGCGCCCACTTTGTAAGACAGTTTTCGGTTTTCGGTTTACGGTTTACGGTTTTCAGTTACAAAAGATTAAGATATCAATAAATAATCCTTGGGTGCGTAGAACGCACCTACAAAACCTTGAACTTCGAACTCCCCTCATGCTGCCTATCTATCTAAAAGACCAAGAATTTTCGCCGCCGGACGATCCCCTGTACTATCTGCTCACCAGAGACGGCCTTTTTTTAGTGAAAAGCACCCCCTTCTTTGCGGCCGCGGTGCCGGTTAAGGGCATCCCCTGGCTGGAGGCCCAGGAGCCGGAGGTGCGCCTCACCGCGCCGCCTCTGCCCGCGAGCCTGCTGCTCCAGGCCCTGGCCTTTTTCCGCGCGGTTTTTTCCCGCTACAAAAGCGAAGCCGTGGCTTTGCTGGCCTGGCGGGAAGCCGGCCGGACCTACGAACTGGTCATTCCCCATCAGACCGTGGGGGGCGGCCACTGCGACTATGAAATCAAAGACTTCCCCGCCGGCGCAATAAGGCTGGGCACCATCCACAGCCATGCCGCGGTGGAGGCCTTCCACTCCGAGCGGGATGAAAACGACGAACGCTATGAAGACGGTTTTCACCTCACCCTGGGGAACATCGACGGCGATCTGACGCTGTCCTGTTCCGTGGTGGTCCAGGGCCTCCGGGCGCAACTCCCCCCGGAGCATCTCTTCGCCCCCTACCCCATCCCCTGGGACCAGGCGCCCCCGGAGGAGGATTGGGCGGCGGAGGTGGAGAGCAAGGTTACTCCCCTGCCCAGGCCAATAGAATTCGGGACTTAAGCAGTAGTGGTCAGTGGCCGGTGGTCAGTGTTCAAAAAAGAAACTGACAACTGGCCACTGACCACTTTAATTCGCGTCTTGCTTTGCGTCTTGGCGTCTTTGCGTGAGGTTTACTATGTTAGAAATCAAGGCCATCGGCATCGGCGGCATCGGCTGCGCGCTGCTGCCTTTCTTATGCCGTTATCTGCAATATTCCGGGGATAAAGCCAGGATCACCCTGATCGACGGCGACAGCTTCGAACGGGCCAATGCCGCGCGCCAGGCCTTCGATCGCCTGGGCAACAAGGCGGAGGTGAAGGCCCGGGAGTTGGCCCGAGAGTTCGAGAATCTCTCTTTCCGCGCCGCGCCGGAGTTCGTCACCCCGGAAAACGTCTCCCGGCTGCTCAAGGAAGGCGACGTTATCTTCCTGATGGTGGACAACCACGCCAGCCGCAAACTGGTGAGCGGCCATGCCGCCACCCTGGCCAACGTCACCTTGATCTCCGGGGGCAATGATTTTACGGACGGCAACGTCCAGGTCTACCTCCGCCGGGACGGCCAGGACCTGACCCCGTCATTGAGCCGCTACCACCCGGAGATCGCCCAGCCCCTGGACCGGAACCCCGGGGAACTCTCCTGCGAGGAGCTCATGGCCCAGGGCGCGCCCCAGCTTCTGTTCACCAACCTGATGGTGGCCTCCATGATGCTCAACGCCTTTTACGCCTTCACCCAGGGCCGCCTGGATTACTCGGAAGTATATCTGGATATCCTGGAAAACCTCACCCGTCCGGTGTCGAGGCCGGTTTAAGACAGTTTTTAGTTTTTAGTTCTTAGTTTTTAGTGGCGGGTGGTACTGTTGCTTATCGCAATATTTCCCCTGAATAAAAGAAACGGGGGAAACCGGCAAGTTGCGGTTTCCCCCGTTAGATTTTGCCACGGCGGGAGTGGGACTTAGACTTCAGGTTCGCCTAGCCGGATGCTTCCACCCCATCCTTTTTCTTCTTTTTAATCGCCTTCTTCATCTTCTTCTCGGGTTTCGGCTCCGGCTTGACGATCTCCATCATGAAATCGTATTTCTTGCACATGAAGGGCTGACTTCTCGGATCTGCGACAATTTTCATACAATAGAAAGGCTTGCCGTCATGATAGGCCGTCAGCTCGAAGCGGCGGGTCCAGGCGGAGTATTCGATCCACCCTTTGGCCGGGATGGTCAGGGTGGCGCCGCTGTTCCCCGAAGGGACCGAGACGTCATATTTGGTTTTATTTTTGATGATGCCGGTATATAAGCGCGACGGCTGATTCTTTTTCATAGCAGAAGGAAGAGGCAGGTCGCGCATCTCCGGCAATGCCGATTCCACATCCTTGGGCTGAAAAACCAGCTCGTTCTCGGCCCTCACGTTCTCGGCCAGGCTGGGGGTGCCCACGGACGAAACCAGCTCGTGTCCCTGGCGTACGCTCGAACCCGGGCGGACTCTATCGCCCGAACCCGCGGTATTCGAACCCGGGGTAATGCAGCCGCCGAGCAACAAGCCCAAACAGACGAGCAGGCAAATTATCTTTCTATCCATGATTGATGGCCTTTTTTATTCAATGGGTTGATGGCCGAAAGACTTGGGCAGGTTCGACTTGCCGTAAGTCTGCTGAAAACTGCCCTTTTTGGTGGGCTGCGCCTGGTCATCGAACTGATATTCGACAATACCGCCTAATTCGTCGTATTTAATGGATTTTAACTTTTTGCTGTAATTAATCATGGCTATCGATCTGGCAAAATTAATGGGCGAGACCTTGGGGGGGCCGGTTTCAGCGTAAATCGCCGCACCACCCAATGCCCCGGACGCCGGATTTCCCGACACCAAACGAGAGGCGGCAGCAGTCTCCCAACCGGCTCCGACACCGGAAAGGAAGATACTTCCCGTTCGCCCCGAGCTGTCGGAATTGTATTTGCCGTAGATTACTCCATGTTGATCGGTGTCGATGGATTCAGTGTGATGAAAAGTGGCGCATCCCGCAGCCAACAATCCCGCAACCAGAATCAAGCCCAAAATTTTCATTGCTAATCTCCCCTTAAATGGTCTGGCGGGACGAAACCCTCCGTTCCCGATCAGCCTCTTGTTTGCCGGAGTTATTACGGTTTAACCCAGGCAAGATGCTCTAAATTTTTGAATAATGGCTTACTTGCCCCTTGTCAAGGAGGCCCGTTTTTCCAAGTGACTGGGCAAGATATTCCTTATCTCGTATCTAGTTTCGGCAAGGTCTCCAATTTACTGAAATAAAAAATATGGCCTCCAGGAAAAAAATAGGAATGGACCGATAAAAACGGAATTAATCAGACGCTTACCCCACCTTCTCCCCGGTTAGGGCCTCCACCTCTTGAAGGAGCGCGGACAATAGGTCCTTCTCCGGGACCTTGCGCACCAACTGGCCTTTCTTAAAGAGCACCCCCGCCTTTTTGCCGCCGGCGATGCCCACGTCCGCTTCCCGGGCCTCACCGGGGCCGTTCACCACGCAGCCCATGATGGCCACCTTCAGAGGCGCGGCAATATTCAGCAGCCGGCGCTCCGCCTCTTCGGCCAGATTAAAGAGGTCGATGCCGCAGCGGCCGCAGGTGGGGCAGGAAATGAGTTCCACTCCCCGCTCCCGAAGATGCAGGGCCCGGAGAATCTCGTAGGCCACCCGCACTTCCTCCACCGGGTCCCGGGTCAGGGAGACCCGCATGGTGTCGCCGATGCCTTCTGCAAGAAGCAAGCCGATGCCCAGCGCGGATTTCACCGTGCCGGCGATCAATCCCCCCGCCTCGGTGACTCCCAGGTGCAGCGGATAATCCACCCGGGAAGACAATTCCCGGTAAGCCGCCACGGTGATCAGCACGTCGGAGGATTTCAGGGAAATCTTGAAATCGAAGAAGCCCCAGTCTTCGAATTGCCGCACCCACCTGAGGGCGGAGGCCACCAGGGCGGGCGCGGTGGGGCCCCCGTATTCCGTCCGCAGGTCTCCCTCCAGGGAGCCGGCGTTGACCCCCAGGCGCAGGGACACCCCTCTTTCCTGGCAAGCCTTGACCACCTGGCGGGTTTTTGCCACTCCCCCCAGGTTGCCGGGATTGATGCGGACGGCGTCGGCCCCCTGCTCCAGGGCGGCCAGGGCCAGACGGTGGTTGAAATGAATGTCCGCGATCAGGGGCACGGGGCTTTCTTTTCTGATCTCCCCGAAGGCCCGGACGGCTTTCTGGTCCGGTACGGCCAGGCGCACCACTTCGCAGCCCGCGTCCGTAAGGCGCCGGATCTGGGCCAGGGTGGGGGCAACCTGCCGGGTATCGGTGTTGGTCATGGATTGCACGGCGACGGGGGCCCCGCCGCCGATGGGCACGGAGCCGATATGGATGGTCCTGGTGGGTTTGCGTTTCATGTTAAGTATCATATCATTTTCCTTCCCGAATGATATCCGCTTCCCGGATAACTCCTTGATCTTTATTCTTTTAATCTTTTCACCGAAAACTGAAAACCGAAAACCGTCTTTTTAGCGGCATTTTTTTCCCAGGCAAGCGGCGCATTTTGCCGGTTCAAACCGGGTAGATTTTACGCCGCTGTTTAACTTTCTTCGATATTTCTATAAGTTCCGAATGGCACGGGCCTTGCTTCCCCTTCGGGCAGACCCAGATTCTTAAGGAGGAGAAATGCAGGCATCCGGTGTCGGACTGCCGCTCTTGGACCTGAAATCCCTGGCTCCGGGTAGGGCCCAGGGATATCCGGATCAAGACCAGTTCCAGTCATTGCTCCAGCAGCGGATGGTATCCAGGGGGTGGACCGGAGGCAAGTCCTCGGCCAAAAGCCTGGACCAGGCCGTCCTCAAAGCCCAACTGCGCCAGGCCCGCCCCGCGTCCTCCTCTTCTCCAACGGCCACTGACCGGACGAAACTTATCGACCGCTTTCCGGTATCCATCCCCAAGAAAACCAATTACCGGAAACCCGAGGGCATCCCTTGGAAGTTCATGGAGCGTAAGGACAAAATCCAAAATCAGGAGCAACCCTCCACCCTTACCAAGCCGGGAGATTCCTCTTCCAACATTTGGCGGCCGGACCCCCGGTCCAAGGCCATAAGGCTGTCCCAGGGAGACTCCAAAACCGCGGCCGCGGTGGCCCAGCCGAACACCCAGGTCGAGATGCCCCCGGCCCTGAAAAAGCTCCAGGAATTGTTAAACCAGCAGCCGGGCCAGACCCTGAAAGTCCCCCCGGACCGCATTCCCGAAGTGGAGGCCTTTCTCTTGAATGCCGGGCTTCCCCCCCAGCAGGTGGAAAGCCTCCTGACTTCCCCCCGTTTTCTGGAACAGGGGCTGTCGGCCGCGGACATCCAGTCCGCGTGGCAAAAGGCGGTGCAAAATACTTTGCAGGAGGCCCAGGCGGCCTCCGGGCTCGAGGGAAGCAACCTGCAAACCCCGGCGCCCCTTAATCCGCTCAAGAACCTTACCAGCCAACCGGAATACCAGCGCCTCTGGGAAAATCTTACCCTGCCGCCCCAGGCCCTGGCGGATTTGCGCCTGGAGTTGCAGCAATTGGGCGTGCCGCCGGAGGCCCTGACCAAACTGAACCAGCAGAATTATCCCCAGGGCATTCCCCTGACCCAGGTGTGGCAGCTTATTCAGCAGGTCCCCAAATCCGGAGCCGCCGCCGGCCTGGATCCGGCCAAGGTCGATGCCACTCTGGCGTCGCCCCCGCTCTTAAGCGGGGACCAGGTCTTGGAAAAATGGCGCCAGCTTTTGGTGCAGGCGGGCATGGACCCGGAATTGGCCCAGACCCTGGTCTCCGGCCCCACCCCCACCAACCGGGATGAACTGCAATTCGGCCTGTTGCAGATGGCGCCCCCGCCCGAACCGTCCGGGCAGTCGGAGGTCCCCAAGCCCCTTTACCTGCCCCGGAGCGTCCGCTTTCGCGTCATTCCCCGGCTGCAAAAGTCCGACGCGGAGCAACTCCCTTCACAGGCCCGGGACGACGGCCTTTCCGAGGGCCTGAACCCGAGCAGCTTTCTGGCTTCCCTCAAAACCGGCGACCCTTTCCAGACGGACCCAGCCGTTTACCCCCCAACGGAACCTGCCAACCGGGGGGAGAACCTCCGTCTCCCTCTTGATGCAGTCCAGGGTGAAAGCAAGCCGGGCGGCAACTGGGTTCAGGAGATCATTCCTTCCGAGCCCCGGGAGCCTGATAAATTCCTGGCTTCCCTCATTGGCCGGGACTCCCTTAAGGCGGATATTCCCGCATCTGCCGAAGTTGTCCCGGAACCAGCCCCGGCCGCCAACGCATCTCTGACTCCGGAAACCCAGGAACCCTTGTGGGCCCAGATAAAAACCGCGGTCCTGAACCATCTCCGTCCCGGAGAGGGCCGGACCACCATTACCCTCAATCCCCTGGAATCAGGGGAAATCCAGTTTAATCCGAGTGTCCCCGGGAAGATGGTGGAGGCCGCCGCGGTCCCCTCCCAGCCAACCATGGCGGAAGGAGCCGCTCCCGGAGTGCAGCAGTTGGCCCGGGCCCTTGAGCAGCAAGGGCTGCCCCCAAGTCGGTTCCAATTCCAAAACCAGGAGGGGACTCCGGTTCAACCCGTACCTGCCTCTTTTCAGCCTGGTGAACAACAGCCAGATTTCGGGCAGGGAGGAAACGGGGCCGACGGCGATTGGACCCGGAATCTCCCTTTCCTTGCCCAGACTCAGGAAATCAAGGTTCCCGGGGCCACGGGCCTGAACAACTTCGTGGCCATCCTCAACGGCGGCGCTCCTGTTAACCTGGACCCTTCCGCATCTGCTGGATTAGCCGGAGAAGGGGCCGCCGGCGTCCATCACCTGCTGACTCCCGAAGCCCGGGAGGCCCTCTGGTCCCAGGTGCAAACCGGCGTTCTGGGACTTCTCCGGCCCGGGGAAAACCAGGTTACTTTAACCCTCACCCCCCCGGCAATGGGGAAAGTCCACCTGACCCTCAATCTTCAGGGGGAGACGGTGCAGGTCACCGCGGTCACCAGCCACCAGGCGGTGGCGGATGCGGGGGCCGCGGGCATGCAGCGGTTGGCCGAGGCCCTGAATCAACAAGGCCTGACCCTGACCCAGTTCCAGTTCCAGCATCAGGACGAGGCGGCCGGGGAACAGAGCCGGTACGCGTTCTCCCAGAATCCCGGAGAGCAGCGCCAGGCCGGCGGCAAAGAGGATACTGACAGGTGGGAGCAGCCCGCCCCCCGGCCCCAGCGCCGGGCCGGAGGCATTGATTGCTTTGCCTGATGCAACCCATTGAGGACTAGACTATGGCTACCAGCATCTCCAGCATTCCCAACACCAGCAGCAGCACTTCGTCCACCTCCAACAGTTCCTCCACCGGGAAGCTCACCGGCGGGATCAATATGGGCAAAGAGGATTTCCTGAAGCTGCTAACCACCCAGTTGCGCTATCAGAATCCCCTGAGCCCGGAGGACCCCAAGGATTTCGTGGCCCAACTGTCACAGTTCAGCTCGCTGGAGCAGCTCATCAACCTTAACACCAAGCTGGAGGATTCCGCCAAGAACTCCACGGCCCTGCAGAATTCCATCCAGCTCGGCCAGGGCGTGAGCCTCCTGGGCAAGGAAGTGAAGGCCCAGGGGAATTCCATCACGGTCACGGGCGGCAAGGCCGGGGACATGTCCTTCATCCTCGGGGCCGCCTCCGCGTCCACCAAGGTCAATATTTACAACAGCGGCGGCACCCTGGTCCGGACCATCGACCTGGGCGGCAAGTCCGCGGGCGAAGTGAAGATCGACTGGGACGGTAAGGACGGCTCCGGCAAAAACGTGGCCGACGGCGCCTATCGCTTCCAGGTGGAGGCCAAGGACGCCAAGGGCAAGAGCCTGGAAACCGCCAGCTACATTTCCGGCAAGGTGGAGGAAGTGCTCCAGGATGCCAACAAGGTCTACTTAAAGGTGAACGGCAGGCTGGTCACCCTGGACAGCATCCTGTCCATCGACGAATCTTAATTACTTAAACCCGGGGCCGCGAGCACGCGGCCCCCAACCAGGCCTTTGGAGGGGCTAACCAATGTCAATTTCCAGCGCCATGTACACCGGCTTAACCGGTATCAGCTCGAACGGCGAGGCTATGGGGGTATTGGGGGACAACATCGCCAATCTCAATACCACCGGCTTTAAGTACAGCCAGGTGAATTTCGAAGACCTGATGGCCCAGACCATCTCCACCGGCTCCGGTCCCGGCCAGGTGGGCCGGGGCGGCCGCATCTCCCAGATCACCCCCATCTTCTCCCAGGGGTCCCTGGAGACCAGCGCCGACGACGTGGATGTGGCCATCACCGGCACCGGCTTCCTCCTCGTCAAGGAACCCACCGCCAGCTCGGTTTATTACACCCGGGACGGCAATTTCTCTCTGAACAAGGACGGCTACCTGGTCAACGCCCACGGCTACCGGGTCCAGGGCAAGATCATTGATTCCACCACCGGCACCCCCACCGGCACGGATACGGACATTATCATCCAACAGAACTTCAGCCCTCCTGCACCTACCCAAAATATGGAGATGGTCCTAAACCTTGACGCCGCCGCTGCAACGGGCACACAGTACTCCTCAGCCCTCACAATTTACGATTCCTTAGGTACCAGTCATACCGTAAATATGACCTTTGAAAGAGACGTGGTAGGGCCCCCCGACACCTGGACCGTCACCGGGACCCTCGATGGGACCACTACTATTCCCATCACCGATACCGGTGGGGGTGGCCCCACGGACTTGACCTTTGACGCCCAGGGCGTCCTAACTGACGGCGGCGATTATGCTCTGGATTTGACCAGCCTTATCCCTGGCGGGGCATCCGTTAGGTTACTAATGAATGCAACAGGTGGTGGTAGCACCACCCAGTACGCTGCGGCCTCGGTGACCAACTACGCCTCTCAGGATGGCTATCCCCCCGGCTTCCTGCAGCGCATCTCCATCAACAATGAAGGGGTGATCACCGGCAATTTTTCCAACGGCCAGATCACACCCATGTACCAGTTGACCCTGGCCCGGTTCAACGCCCCCACCAAGCTGCACCGGGAAGGCTCCAACTTATACACCGAAACCCAGGATTCCGGCGTCCCCCTCACCGGCGCGCCCGGCACCAACGGCCTGGGCTCCATCACCTCCAACTCCCTGGAGCAGTCCAACGTGGACCTGGGCGAGCAGTTCGTGCACATGATCCTCTACCAGCGCGCCTTCCAGGCCAACTCCCGGGTCATCACCACCAGCGACGCCCTCCTGGAAGAGGTGCTGTCCCTGAAGAGGTAACCAGATAGTAAGGCGCTGGATAAACTAAGGGGGGGTATCAGGGGCGGGTTTTAGACCCGCCCTTTTTTTTCCTTTTGTGTTTTCCGTTATTTTTCTGTTCCGAAAAGTTAATAAATAGCAGTAAACTGGTGGGGCGGCCGTCTCTGGCCGCCCGAGTCGGGCGGGCACGGAGACCCGCCCCACCATACTTTTTCCTCTGGTTACCAAGCTTTGCTTGGGAACCCCTTGGAAGCCAAGCTCTGCTTGGCGAGCCGGGTCCGCCGATGACGATCCCCATAAATTTCTAGAGGTATCCAAGCAGAGCTTGGACGGACAATCCCCGTTCCCAAGCAGAGCTTGGGAACGAGGTAGGAAGGGCGTTATCGCGTAGGGGCGAACCTTGTGTTCGCCCATATGCGTTCAGGGCGAACACCAGGTTCGCCCCGGTTCGCCCCTACATTTCAACGCTTTTTGGCTGGGTCTTGGTAATAGAAGGTTGAATGCAACTTAATAGGCAAACCGATTACCGGAGACCGAAGACCGAATACCGCCTTACCCGGATTTCCTCGCCCACAGGACAAACTGGGGCATCTTCCTTCCGGCCATGAAGGGGATGGGCGCGAGGATGGTTTCGCCCCGGAGGATCTGGTAGCCGGGGAATTGGCCCAGGATTTCCCCGGGGGTGGGGAAGTGGTGGATGATGTCGCCGTCCGGGGTGGCGATGTTGACCAGGGTGTTGGGCTCCAGCTCCAGGGTCCGGGGCAGGCGCACCAGGTCCCCGGCCTCCTTGGGGGAAAGGTAGACAAAGAGGTGTCCCCCCGGCCGCAGCACCCGGTCCAGTTCCCGGCAATACTGCTGAAAGGTCCGGGCCAGCCCGTGGTTGACGACGTTGATGGACACCGTCAGATCGAAGGAGCCGCTCCCGAAGGGCAAACGCCCCAGGTCGGCCAGCACCAGCCGGGCCGGGATGCCTGCGGCCCGCAGCTTCCCTTGAAGCGTTTCTAAAACCGGGGCCTCCCGGTCCACGCCCCAGACCTGAAATCCTTCTTGAGCCAGGGGCAGCAGATGCCGCCCCGCGCCGCAGCCCGCGTCCAGGACCAAGCGGCCGCCCGCGGCCTTTACTTCCGGCAGGACCGCCAGAAACTCCGGATTGGGCCTAAGCCGCTGCATCTCCGGCGCAGCAAAGATTTCTCCCCAGTCGGGCATGGGTTTTTTTCCGTTTTCAGTTTTCGGTTTTCGGTTTGCCGGAATAACTCTTCCCCTGAAATTAACCGGTCCTTTTAGCATAGTCAATCTTAGGAAATTATATCGCAATATAACGATTTTCTTCTTGACAAATTATCGCAATATGACGATATTAAATTCAAGGATTGCTGATGCCGGAAACTGAGGTAGTTCTATTCGCAGAAGACGATGGGTCAGTCCCCGTGCTGGCCTGGCTGGACCAAATACCCGCCAAGGCCCAGGATAAGTGCATCGTCAAAATCGAGCGCCTGGCCGCACTGGGGCATGAATTGCGGCGGCCGGAGGCTGATTTTCTGCGGGATGGGATTTATGAATTGCGGATTGCTCTTCAAGGCATACAATATCGGATATTGTATTTTTTTCAAGGAAACAGGGCTGTTATCTCACATGGGTTGATAAAAGCCAGCAAGGTGCCACCGAAAGAGATTGATCAGGCCATCGAGCGTATGGCCAGATTTGGAAAGAACCCTTTGAAACATACATATCAAGGATAAAGGGTATGAAAAATGAACGATAATCAAAAAACCACTAATGGGATCGATATCTTACATCGCCGCTATATTAGGGACAATGTGGAACGGCAGAAGTCCCTTGAGGCTGAGAGGATACATGCCCAAGTGGCTCGAACTATCTACGACCTTCGCAAGGAAGCAGGATTGACTCAGAAAGAGCTAGCTAAAATGATCGGGACGACCCAGTCTGTAATTAGCCGACTCGAAGATGCCGATTATGAGGGGCATTCAGTATCGATGCTCAGCCGGATTGCTAATGCTCTTAAAAGGCGTTTCATAATCCAAATAGGTAACCATATCGAGCAAGATGCACATTATAAATTAGCAGAAGCACCGACATCTGGCTACAATAAATCGAAAGGGCTGAAACCTGGCCAAATTGCCCCTCAATCTGGTCAATATCGACAGGTTGGTCCACGTGGTGGACGGGGTAAAGAGGTAACAGTAGTCAAGGGAGACCCCTTGCCGCCGACCCCCAAAAGAGGCATAACCTATAAATTGATAGACTCAGTCAAAGAAAAAACTCAAATCCACAATGTTTCGGGTTCAACCTTAGTCGAATCCAATAAAAACAAGTCTAAGAAAGGGAAAATGAATAAATGATCCCCCGTTACAGCCGCGAGGTCATGGCCCGCATCTGGACCGAAGAGCACAAATTCGCCACCTGGCTTAAAGTGGAGCTGGCCGCGATGGAGGCCATGGCCGCGCACGGCATCATTCCCAAAGAAGCGGCCCAGCGCGCCCGGGCCCAGGCCGTCTGCGACGTGGAAGCCATCCTGGAAATCGAAAAGAAGACCCACCACGACGTGGCCGCGTTCGTGGACCAGGTCTCCCAGTGCCTGGGGGAGGACGGCCGCTGGTTCCATTTCGGCCTCACCTCCTCGGACGTCCTGGACACCGCGTTCGGCCTGCGGCTGAAGGAGTCCGCGGACCTGCTCCTGGCCGACGTGGACGCGCTCCTCATCGTCCTCAAGGACCAGGCCCACGCCTATAAAGATCTGCCCATGGCGGGCCGCACCCACGGGGTGCACGCGGAGCCCATCACCCTGGGCCTGAAATTCGCGCTCTGGTACGCCGAATTCGAGCGCCACCGCTCCCGGTTGGAGCATGCCAAAAAAGCCGTGGCCGTGGGCAAACTCTCCGGCGCGGTGGGCACCTTCACCCACCTGCCCCCGGAAGTGGAGGCCTCGGCCTGCGCCCTCCTGGGCCTGAAGCCGGCTCCCATTGCCACCCAGGTCATCCAGCGGGACCGGCACGCCGAATTTTTCACCACCCTGGCCCTGGTGGGCGCCTCCATCGAAAAGGCGGCCCTGGAAATCCGCCATTTGCAGCGCACCGAGGTCCGGGAAGCGGAGGAGTCCTTCGCCGCGGGTCAGAAGGGGTCGTCGGCCATGCCCCACAAGCGCAACCCCATACTTTCCGAGAACCTCTGCGGCCTGGCCCGGATGCTGCGGGCCAACGCCCTGGCCGCCATGGAAAACGTGGCCCTGTGGCACGAACGGGACATCAGCCACTCCTCGGTGGAGCGCCTCATCGCCCCTGATAGCTGCATCCTCCTGGACTTCATCCTGGCCCGGCTGACGCGGATGCTCAAAAACCTCCAGGTCTATCCGGAAAATATGGCCAAAAACCTGGAAATCACCCGGGGTCTGGTCTTTTCCCAGGGGCTGCTCCTGGCTCTCATCAAAAAAGGCCTCACCCGGGACGCGGCCTACCGCCTGGTGCAGCGCCCGGCCATGCGGGTCTGGGAGGAAGGCGGGGAATTCGCCCAAAAGGTCCGGGAGGAAGCGGGGATCGGCAAGTACCTGTCCCCTGAGGAGATCGCCGAGTTGTTCGACCTCAATCGGTACTTCCGGCATATCCCCACTATTTTCGAGAGGGTCTTTGGGAAGTCATAAAAAGAATATCTCACGCAAAGACGCAAAGGCGCAAAGGCGCAAGATATGAAAGAGAATGCGGTTGCGCGTCTCATCGTGGATGCAGCTTATAGGGTCCACACTGCCTTGGGACCGGGTTTGCTGGAGTCGGTATATGAAGAAGTTCTGGCACACGAACTGCGCAAGCGCGATCTGAAAGTGCTAAGGCAGGAGCCGATTCCCTTGGTTTACGAATCCATACAATTGGAATTGGCCTTTGTGGCCGACCTGATCGTCGAGGATTTGGTCATAGTGGAACTGAAATCCATAGAAAAAGTGGCTCCCGTTCATAAGAAACAACTTCTCACTTACCTCCGTCTCGCGGATAAGAAGTTGGGTCTGCTGATAAATTTCGGCGCAGCCTTAATTAAGAATGGTATCAGTCGGGTAGTCAATGGATTATGAGGAATAGCGCCCTGCTTTTTCCGGTCTAATTCTTGCGTCTTCTCTTTGCGCCTTTGCGTCTTTGCGTGAAAATTTCTCTTTTACGCCAAAGAGACCTTAATCTGATCCTCCCGGGGGTTAACGCGCTCCAGGCGCACCAGGACCAGATCCCCGGGGTTGAGCTTTAGGGTCGCGGCTGCGGGCAGGAAGACCTCCAGGTGGATGTCGGGGAACAGCAAACGATAGCGATGGGGCAGGGCTTCCAGGATCAGGGCCTCTTTTTTCCGCCCCACCCGGGCGGCCAGGTATTTCAGGAGCCAGTAGCGCAGGCGCCTGGTTTTAAGTAAACCGGCCCGGCGCATGGCCGGCTCGATGAGGGTGAGAATCCGCCCCAGTGCCTCCGGATTATACGGCGGCTGCGCCTCGCACAGAAAGGAGAGAAGCTGGCGGTGGATCACCAGGTCCAGGTAGCGGCGGATGGGAGAAGTAGCCAGGGTGTAGCATTCCACTCCCAGGCCCCAATGGGGCTGGGGTGACAGATCCATCACCACCCGGCTGAGGCGGCGGCGGTCCCGGTAGAGTTCCAGGAGGCCTTTGTTCTCCTGCCGGTTGATGGGTTCCCGGGGTTCGGGCTGGCTGCGGTAAATGGCGGGCACCCCATGCTCCGCCAAAAACCGGGCGGCCAGCCAATTGGCCAGGACCATGGCTTCCGCCACCAGCGTGCGGGCAGGGGTCTCCTGATCCTCCACGATCACCTGGATCTCTCCCTGGTGGGGAAAAACCACCCAGACTTCCGGCAGCTTAAGCTCATACCCCCCCTGGGCCAGACGCCGCTCCTTGAGGAGGTCGGTTAACCGGGAGAGGGCGGCGAACCGCCGCTCCTGGGCCAGGCGGCCGTCCATTTCCTGATAGGTCAGGCGTTGGTGGACGCGAATGCGGCTGGGCCGGATTTCCCAATCCCTGATCTCAGCGTCCGCGCCGAGGGTGACCAAAAAGCTTAAAGCCGGGCGTTCCTGGTCGGACAATAAGCTGAGGATATCCTCGGAAATCTCCTCCGGCAGCATGGGCAGGCGGTGTTCCGGCAGGTAGATGGAAGTGGCCCGCTCCTGGGCTTCCCGGTCCAGGAGGGTATGGGGCTGCACCATCGAAGAGACGTCGGCGATATGCACTCCCAGGCGCCAGCCAGTTTCCGTCTCTTCCAGGCTGAGGGCGTCGTCGAAATCCCGGGTGCGCTCTCCGTCGATGGTAAAGCAAGGCAAAGAGGTGAGGTCCAGGCGATGGGCGGCGTAAGGGTCCTGAGGCTGCCGGTCCCGGAGATGCACGGCCCCCGCGTGGGCCTCCGGAGAAAATTCTTGGGGCACCTCCAGGCGGTAGAGGTCCAAGTTTTCGTCTTCCTGGAAGACGCCCAGGCGCACTAATAATTGAAAAGGGGCGTCCGGGGCGGTGAGGCGGGCCTTATCCAGATAGGCCTTTCCTGTTGCATAATCAGGACCTTCGGGGCCGAAAACGGCCATCCGGCGCAGCAGTTCCGCCAATTGGTCCTTGCTTTTGGGTTCCGGAGCCTGTTCCCCATCCCAGACCGCCTTCAGCCAGGCGGCCGCGGCCTCCATCTCCTCCAGGCGCTCCTGTTCCCGCCGGGCGGTATCCTGCAGTTGGTCCACCACCTCCGGGGGATTGGGAACCCAGTGTTCATCTTTATATTTAAAGAGAAAGCGGTCCTCCAGCAGGGTCCTTTCCAGGGCCGCCACTTGATCGGGATTGGCTTCCTGAAACCAGAGCTCGGCCATTTCCCGGGCGGTCAGGGCCTGCTCTTCCTGGGCCAGGAGCTCCCACAAATCCTCCAGCCGGATGGAGGCCTTCAGAGCTTCCCGTTTCCTCGCGGTGGCTTCGAGGAGATCAAGCAATTGTTGGCGGGGCAGTTGGGGGGAAACGCGGCTGGGGCAGGCGTGGAGCACCCGTTTCCTGGCCAGGGTCATCTCCCGGTTGTTTTGGGCCAGGACGTGAAGGCGCTCCCCCTTTAATTCCAGAACGATCCCGCAGAGGATGCGCCTCTGGTCAAAGAATTCTACTAAATAGCCGGGTTCCATGGTAAGGTGCGGCAAAGGTACCAGAATTGCCGGAAATGTCAAGGAAGGGCGGGGAAGGGATAAGTTTTTAGTTTTTGGTTTTTAGTTTTTAGTTTTTTGATTGGGGTTAAAATGCAGTTGCGTAATCTTGCCACCTTCTTGAAATAATTTTATGGTTAAAAAGCTTCTTCGAAACCCAAGAACTTAAAACTAAAAACTAAAAACTGCTTTCACCATGCGGCTGGCCATCATCTCCGATATCCACAGTAATTTAGAAGCCCTGGAGGCCGTATTGGCCCAAATCCGCGGGGAGGGGGCCGACGCCGTCCTTAACCTCGGGGACCTGGTGGGCTACAACGCCAGTCCCAATGAGTGCCTGGAACTCCTGGCGGGGGAGAAGTGGCTCAACCTGGCGGGGAACCACGACCTGGCCCTGCTGGAGCCGGAGCGGGCCGAGGGCTTCAATATCATTGCCCATCAGGCCCTGATGTGGTCCCGGGAGCAACTCCGTTCGGAATTCCGGCAATTCTTGCAGGACCTTCCCTTGACCCAGGAGTTGGGCGGACATTATTTGGCCTGCCACGGCACCCCCACCAACCCCGACACCTATATCGCCTATCACTTCCAAGGGAAACGGGTTTTCAAGCTAATGACCCGGCAGGCTCAATTAAAAGTCTGCTTTTTCGGGCATACCCACCGCCGGGCCTTGTGGTACCGGGACATCCGGGGCACGGTCTCTTCCCGGGAAATCACCCGCCCCAAGGTTACGCTGGCCCGGGAAGGACATTACCTGATCAATCCCGGCAGCGTGGGCCAGCCCCGGGACGGCAGTCCGGAGGCCGCGTATGCGGTTTTCGACACGGAGGAGTTTTCCATCCATTTCAAATCCGTGCCCTATGACATCCCCGGGGCCCAACGCCGGATCCTGGCGGCCGGCCTGGCCCCGTACCTGGCGGAAAGATTGGCCCTGGGCAAGTAGGGATCGTTTTGCGTTTTTCGTTTTGCGTTTTTCGTAAAAAGACAATAACCTGCGTCATCGATAAGTAACTCTATAGCATATAAAGGGAAATTGGGCTTTTAGGGGGAAAGGACAGTGATGGCCAGGGCGGGGCCGCGCCGCCCCTTATCAGAAAGGGAGGGATGATGAAGCCTTATCAGAAAGAGGGAGTGCTGAAAGACGGCAGCCGGGTGATTCTGCGGGCCATGGTGAAGGAAGACCGGGAGAAGCTGCTGGAATTCTTCCGGGGTCTGGAAGAAAAAGACCGGCTCTTCCTGCGCAGCGACGTGCGGGACCCGGCGGTCATCGACCGCTGGGTAAACAATATCGACTACCGCCGTGCCTTTCCCCTGCTGGCCGAAGCCGGCGGCCGCATCGTCGGCGACGCCACCCTGCACATGCGCCTGATGGGCTGGAAACGCCACGTGGGGAATGTGCGGGTGGTGGTGGCCAAAGAATACCAGGGCAAAGGCCTGGGCACTCTCCTCATTAATGAACTCGTGGAACTGGCCGGGGAATTCGGCCTGGAAAAGCTGGTGGCGGAGATTCATCTCCAGGCCCACAGCGCCCTGGCCGCATTCAAGCGCGCCGGCTTTTCCACGAAGGCTGTTTTTGAAGACATGGTCCAGGACGTTACCGGCCGCAGCAGCGATCTGGTGGTCATGGTGTGCGACGTCGAGGGCCGGGATCGTCGCGCCCCGGAATCTTGAGAAAGGTCTTCCCGCTTCCCTTCCTGCAATCCACGTCTCCGGGCTTTGGCGGTGTCCAACAACCCCAAAGCCCGGCTCTGCGTCCGGGAATCAAGTAGAATCCCAAAATTCCGATAGATAAATACGGTTTTTCGTTTTACGTTTTGCGCCAAAAGATCACGAGTTGCTCGCCGGAGAACCCGGTTCTCTGGTGGATGCAATCATCTTGATCGGGAATTTGCCGGCAACTCTGTCTTTTTCACGAAAAACGAAAAACGCAAAACGATTCTCTTCCCTAGGAGGCCTGTGCGTGACCTTTGCCGGTTTGGACATCTGGCTGCGAAATAATGCCCCTCTAGTGCTGCCCCTTTTGCTTTCCCTGTGGATGGCCTGGGAAGACATCAAAACGCGGCGCATTCCCAATTATCTTACCTTCAGCGCAGCCGCGGCCGGCCTGGGTTTTCAACTGGGTTTCCATGGCTGGGGAGGCTTATGGTCCGGATTCCTGGGCCTGGCTCTGGGTTTCGGCCTCCTCATCCTCCCTTATGTCCTCAAGGGTATGGGCGCGGGGGACGTTAAGGCCCTGGCGGCTTTGGGGGCCTGGCTGGGACCCCGGGACACCTTCCATCTCTTTTTGTATATGGGAATCTGCGGCGGTCTGTTGATCCTGGCGGTATTGGCCTGGCGCCGGGAACTGCGGTCCCAACTGCAGCAATGGCGGCGGTCCCTGAAAAATCTTGGCCGCAGAGGTCCAACCGGCCCCCAAGCTCCGGAGGCCGACCGGCGTCAACTGCGGATCCCCTATGCCGGGGCTTTGGCCCTGGGCATGGCGGTCCTTTATTGGCATAGTCTTTAATGGCGTCCCCGGCGTCGGAAATCTGACCATGGTCAATAATTTTGACATTATTTTTCCATCCTTATGGAGGCGCAGATGACATAAATTGACACTCCGCCCCTCCCGGCTGCCGGCAGCAGAACCTTGAATTTCCATCCCCGCCCAGAGCCCGTCAATGCTTCCCCTGCCTCCTGCGATCTTTTGGCTCGAATCTTGAATGCAATTACGTCGACCCAGAAAAATTTGCCGACATTTTCTTAAAGTAGTTTTTTATAAAAGCCGAAATAACTAGAAATAAATTTAAGGAACACTCAAAATGGTTAAAGTAAACAACCTGGAGTGGAAACCCGACACTATCAGGTTCCTGGGGGGGGTGTTGGGGGGAATTCTCCTGGGCTTTGCTTTCTGCCTTTGGACCGGAGGGGGTCCGGCCTACGCCGATAACTTGCTGGAGCGGGTCAAAGATCAGGAGATCAAGCAAGTATTGCGCCTGCGTTTGGGAAGTTCCAAGGTCATCAAGACTCCTTTTCCCGTCACCAGGGTCTCGGTGGGCAATCCGGAAATCGCCGATATCGTGGTGATTTCGGACCGGGAAATCTATGTCAACGCCTTGGGCCCCGGGGTGACCAATCTCACCCTCTGGGGTAAAAACCGCTTCACCTCCACCATGGTCACGGTGGAAATAGACGTCACCATCTTGAAAGAAAAACTGGCCAAGATCCTGCCCAAGGAAAAAATCGGGGTGGAAGCCGCAGGCGCCTCCATTATCCTCTCCGGGGAGGTTTCCAGCCCGGTGGCGCAACAAACCGCGCTGGAACTGGCCGCCGGTTTTCTCCGGGCCCACGCCGCTTTTACGGAGAAGGAGGAAGCAAAGGGCGCCCTGCCCGCGGCGATGCCGTCCGTCGGCATGAGCGCCAAAGGCACGGCTGAGGGAGCGCCCAAAGAAATAAAAATTATCAATCTCATGCACGTGGGGGGCATCCAGCAGGTGATGGTGGAGGTCCGGGTCGCTGAGATTCAGCGGGATTTGGGGCGAAATATCGGCATCAACTTCTTCGGCACCGACCGCCAGGGCAATTTCGGACTCACCATGCTGGACCGGCTCACCACCCTGAACTCATTTACCCGGGGCTTTAACGCCACCACGATAGATCAGGCGGTTTCCACCGCCATCAATGCCATGGCGGGCTTCAAGACCGGCTCCTGGCTGTGGACCGTATTTTTTAACGTGGCCAAGAGCCAGGGTTTGGCCAGGATTTTGGCGGAACCCAATCTGGTGGCCACCAGCGGCCAGGAAGCCAAGTTCCTGGCGGGCGGCGAATTCCCCGTGCCGGTGCCCCAACCCGGGGCCGGCGGCGCGGTCATCACCATCGAATATAAGCCCTTCGGGGTGGGCCTGGTTTTTACGCCCACGGTATTGGATGAAGGCAAAATCGCCCTCAAGGTCTCGCCAGAGGTTTCGGAACTGGATTTTGTCACCGCGCCGGTGACCATCGCCGGCACCCAGGTGCCGGGGCTGCGGAAGAGGACGGTCACCACCCATATCGAACTCAAGGACGGCCAGAGCTTTGCCATAGCCGGCCTGCTGTCGGATAATCACCGCAACAGTGTCGCCAAATATCCTTTGTTGGGAGACATCCCGGTCTTGGGCGCCCTTTTCAGGTCCGCCAGATACCAGAAGAACGAAACGGAACTGGTGGTGTTGGTGACCCCGCGGCTGGTCAAGCCGCTGACCACTACCGCGGTCAAGCTCCCCACCGACAAATATATCGAACCCACCGACTTTGAAGCCTATCTCTTGGGGGCCCTGGAAGGCAGGAAGAAAAAGAGCCAGGCCACCAACAATAATTCGGCTCCGCCCCCGATGTTACCCGAGGGCTTCGGACAAAAGTCGCTGTATTAACTGGGGGAGCATCCATGAAATCACCGCTGGCAGGACAACCAAGTCAACTTTTCAGGATCATCTTTGCCTTTCTATTGAGTGCGGGGCTGCTGTGGTTAGCCGGTTGCGCCAAAGCCGATGGCGTGCCCCGGAATATGGAAGCGGACTATGGCCGCTCCGTAACCGGCGTCCGCCTGCAGATGATGGCGAAGCCCCCGGGGGACGTGGATCCCAATCCTCCCGTGGGATTGCCGCCCCAGACCGCCAAGAATGTCCAGGAACGTTACGACAAGACCTTCAAAGAAAAGGAAGAGCCGCCCACCGTCAGGTGGATCTTCAAGTAGAGTCTTAGATGGGATGTCCTGGACCCCAAAGGCCGAGGCCGGCAGGCGTCCTGCAGATCAACATTGCGGTTTTGTTTACGGAGGGTAAGGCAGTGACTAAGCAGAGAATCGGAGGAGCCGCTAAATTTCGCGCCCTCGCCGCCGGTTGGGGCATCGGGTTTATCATCGCTGTATCGGTGTTGGGCGCCGGCTGCAATCACGCCTCTTCCGAGCACAGCCAGTTGTCCGACAATGCCGACGGCGTCATTTTGGCGGGCATCCGAGCGCCTGCGGGAGATACCAACCGGTTGCTGCACAACGCCCATTACCTCAAGTTGATGGGCCGGCCGGAACTGGCCTTCAGGGAGTTGGAAGCGGCTTGCCACCAGGATCCAGCTAACGTTCGGGTGCTCAACGCCCTGGCCCTGGCCTGCGATGAGATGGGGGATTTCACCCGGGCCCAAAAAATCTATCAGCAGGCACTGAGACTGGACGACTCCAACCAGGCCCTGAATAACAACCTCTGTTTCTCCTACTACCTGTCCGGCCAATGGGATAAGGCCGAATCCTGCTACCGCCAGGCCTTAAGCAAGAATTCCCAAAATATCATGGCCCGCAACAACTTGGGCCTGCTTCTTTGCCGCCTCGGCCGCTCCGAGGAGGCCCTCCGCCTCTGGCGGGAAGCGGAAGGGGAAATCGCCGCCCAGAAGAAGATGCAGCAGGTGACGGTGGCCTTAGGTTTAGGGGATTCGCCCCGCTATGCCCAACTCCCGGAAGCGGCTCCCGCTGCCTCCGCCCCCCCGGCCCAGGCCGCGCCGCCGTTGCCGGAAGCTGCCCCCGCCGCCGCCGCCCCCCCGGTGAAGACCTCGGCCCCGTTGCCGGAAGCGGCCCCGGCGGCAATCCCGGCTAAGGTAGATGTACCCAAGACCCCGGAACCCCGGCCCCAGTTACCGACACCCCCGCCGGCCAAACCCCGGGAATCCGTGAAAGTGGCCGCCGCCGGCAGCCCGGCCGCAACTGCGGCGGATAAGAACCAGGATTTGGTGATTGCCGAGAAACCTGCGCCGCCGGCCCCCAAAAAGCAGGTGGCCGCGCCCCCGGTTCCGGAACTGCTGGCGGCTCCCGCGCCGCTGGCGAAAGCAGATTCCGGGGACATAAAGGTTAAGCCGGTGGCCATGGCTCCCAAGCCCCCCGCAAAATCAGGGCCCAGCCCGGCTCAGGACCGGCCTGCGTCCCCCGCCCCGGCAGCTCCGGCCCCAAAAGCCCCGTCTCCTCCGGCCCCCCCCAAGCAGGCCGTAAACTTGATGCAGAAGCCCGCCCCGGCCGCCGCTACGCCGCCTCCTGCCAAACCCGGCAAGATCAAGGAAGCCGCGGCCCCCGCGCCGGTGAAATTAACTTTGGAGCAGATGGAGAAAAGCAGCATCGCCATCGCCAACGCCAGCGGCGGCTCCGATCTGGGCCGCCAAATGTGGAAGATGCTTACCGATGAAGGGTTCAAGGTGGTGTCCACCTTCAATCATCGGGAATTCCGGGCAGATGACACGGTTATTTATTATCGTCCCGGCTCGGAAGGGATGGCCAGGGCCTTGAACGCCAAGTATTTTCCCAAATCCCGCCTGGAGATCGGGGATAATTTTGCCAGGGGAGCGGATATCAAGATTCTTCTGGGAACGGACGGGGAAGAGCCTGGGGCCCTGGCTGATAAGTCGGCGGTGATGGCCGATAAGATTGCCGCCGGCCCGGCCCCCGCCCCCCGGGAAGCGAAAGCGGTGACAGCCGCAGCCGCTCCCGCGGAGGTTGCCCCGCAAATTAAAGCCCCTGCTCCTTCCGCGGCAGCGGACCCCGCTAAAATCGCGGCCCCTAATGCCAAGCATCTGACGATTGCGGAATTAGAGACCATGGCCGTGGAAATCCGCAACGGCACGCCCGCTCCCGATCTGGCCCGCAAGACCAGGGCCATGCTCTCCGAGGAAGGGTTTAACGTCGCCCGCATCGGCAATCACATCGATTGGGGCGCGGAGAAAACCATCATCTATTATCGTTCCGGCGCCGAAAAACTGGCCCACAATCTGAGCGCCAGATTTTTCGGCAATTCCGCCACCGAGCAAAGCGCCAGCCTCCCCGCGGACGTGGCCGTGAAAGTGCTTCTCGGGAAGGACCTGATCCAGCGCCCCGAAGTTATGGCCAAACTGAATGACTGAGGAATTCCCATGAAGCCTCGCAGATTACCGCTCCTTTTGCTGCTGCTGGCCTTGCCCCTAGTTTTGGCGCAGTGCGCGGGCAAGCAGCAAAACCCGGATAGCATGCGCAGGGAATTGATGAAGCGGGAAGCCGCATTGGCAGCCGCGGACGAAGATTGGGAAAAAAAGCAGGCCAAGGCCGGCCAGGACAGCATACCCCTGGACCGGCTGGAAGCCCTGGGAGAGATGGCCCTGCAAAGCAAGGACTATGAAACCGCGCTGATGAATTTTCTGGAAGTCCTTAAACAAAACCCCAGCCGCCATGATATCCGCTACAAGGTGGGGGTCATCTTGTTCCTCACCCAACAGATGGACGCGGCCACCAAACAATTTGCCCTGGTATTGATGCAGCGGCCGGAAATGGTGGAGGCCCACGAGGCCCTGGGGATGGTGCACCTGGAAGAAAAGAAATACACCCTGGCCATCGAAGAATTTCGCATCGTCCTGAACCAGGACCCCAGGCGGGTCAAGGCCCTGCATCTTCTGGGGATCGCCTACCTGGAGGCGGGGCAGAACCAACAGGCGATCACCGAACTCACCAAGGCCCTGGCCTTGGAGCCGAATAACCTCAACAGCCTCACTACCCTGGGCCAGGCCTACCTGAATAAACATGAATATGCCAAGGCCTTGGGGCCTCTGAAGAAAGCCCAGTCCCTGGCTCCCCAGGACCCCAAGGTCCACCGGCATCTGGGCATGGCCCTGGCTGGATTGAAACGCTACCCCGAGGCCCTGGAGGCTTTTTTGAAAGCCGGGGACGAAGCCCAGGCTTACAATAACATCGGGGTCTATTATTATCAGGCGGGCCAATACGAAGATGCCGCCAAATGCTTCCAGAAAGCCATCGAGCTCCGCACCGTCTTTTACCAGGAAGCCAAAGCCAACCTGCAAAAGGCCCTGGAAAAGCTCAACCTGTCCCAGAGGGATTCTTAGAAAATTTAAGGGGCGGTGGGGTTTTTAGCCGCCCCGACTTTTCCTCCCGGTATCCTGCCTTCAAAGAGTTGTCAGTGGCCAGTGGTCAGTGGTCAGTAAAAACAAGGTATGCCATGGACTTACTCCTCTCCCCCCGCCCTGAGGGTACCCTTCTACCCTGCCACTAACTGGCGGGGGGAGAGGGCCGGGGTGAGGAGGGGAAGCTTTTCATGTTTCTGGGGTGCGTCGCAGGACCAGTATGACATCCCCAAAAGTTTCCAGTTTTAGGTTCCGGATTCCAGGTTTAATGAATTCAAAGCCAGTTCCGCCCCCGTTTGACATTTTTTCCCTCCATTGATAGAAGTAGTTAATATAAGACCACGGAAGCGGCTTCTCTGGTTTGCCTAGCCTTCTGGGCCTTTTTTAATCCTGATTACATGCCCAAAGATTCTGGAAACTCTAATGACATTCCTTACTTCTTTTAACCGAAAACTGAAAACTGAAAACTGAAAATCGTCCTTATTCCGGAGAACCAGCCATGCTCATTGTCATGGATAAAGACGCCACCCCCGCCCAGATAGACGCGGTGGTGGCCAAAATCGAAGCCCTGGGATACATGGCCCAGCCCATGCCCGGGGGCGAACGCACCGCCATCGGCATCCTGCGCAATCCCGGACCGGTGGACCCGGCCCTGTTCCTGGATATGCCGGGAGTAGTCCAGGCCATCCCCGTGTCCCGGCCCTATAAGCTGGTGGGCCGGGAGATGAAGCGGGAGGATACCGTCGTCTCTTTGCCGGGTCTGGAGATAGGCAGGGACCGGTTTGTGGTCATGGCCGGCCCCTGCGCCGTGGAAAGCGAAGCCCAGGCCCTGACCATCGGCCGGATGGTGCAGGCCGCCGGGGCTAAGGTTTTTAGGGGCGGCGCGTTCAAGCCCCGCACTTCTCCTTACAGCTATCAGGGCTTGGCCGAAGAAGGGCTGAAAATTCTGGCCAAAGTTCGGGCAGAAACCGGCCTGCTCATCGTCACCGAGGCCGTGGATCCCTGTTCGTTGGAATTGGTGGCGAAATACAGCGACATTATCCAGATCGGCGCCCGGAACATGCAAAATTTTACCCTGCTGCGCCTCGCGGGGCAGGCCACAAAACCGGTGCTCTTAAAAAGAGGGATGTCCGCCACCTTGGAAGAATGGCTCATGGCCGCGGAATATATCCTCTCGGAAGGCAATCCCCAGGTGATCCTGTGCGAGCGCGGCATCAGGGCCATCGGCGAACACGCCCGCAACCTCCTGGATCTGGCCACCATCCCCGTGGTCCACAAGGAGAGCCATCTCCCCATCATCGTGGACCCAAGCCACGCCGCGGGCCGCCGGGACCTGGTGTCGCCCCTGGCCCGGGCCGCGGTGGCCGCGGGTTGTGACGGCCTGATCATCGAGGTGCATCACGAGCCGGAAAAGGCCCTGTCCGACGGCGCCCAATCCCTGTACCCCAACCAATTCGCCATGCTCATGGAGGAACTCCAAAAACTGCGGCCCGGAGGCTGGCATTGAGGGAAATCTCCCTGGCGCTCCCCGGCCGGGACCGGAGCTATCAAATCCTCATCGACCCGGGCCTGCGCCTCCGGCTACCCGGGCTATTAGACGCGCTGCGCCTGCGCACCCGGGTCTTACTGGTCACCGACACCCGGGTAGGCGAGCTTTACGGGGCACAGGCGGCGGCGGTACTGCAAGACGCGGGCTACTCCCCCACCCTGCTCATCGTGCCCCGGGGCGAGAAGGCCAAAACCTGGCCGGTGGCCCAACGCCTGGCTAAGGAACTCCTGGCCCGGGGTGCGGACCGCACCACTCCCATGCTCGCCCTGGGAGGGGGCGTTGTGGGGGACTTGACGGGCTTTGTGGCCTCCATCTTCATGCGGGGGCTGCCTTTCATCCAGGTTCCCACCACCTTGCTGGCCATGGTGGACGCGGCCATCGGCGGCAAAACCGCCATCAACCTGCCGGAGGGAAAAAACCTCCTGGGCGCCTTCCACCAGCCCCGGCTGGTGGCCATCGACCCCCAATTCCTGCAAACCCTGCCCCCGGCCCAGAGGCGCAACGGCATGGCCGAAGTCATCAAGCACGGGTTCATCCGGGACCCGGACCTGCTGGCGCGCCTGGAAAAAGGAAGGAACCGCATTTTTCAGGACGAGGCGGAATTGACGGCCGTCATCCACCGGGCCGCGGCCATTAAGGCGGAGGTGGTGGCCGCGGATGAGCGGGAGGGGGGCTTGCGACGCATCCTCAATTTCGGCCACACCCTGGCCCATGGGCTGGAGCAGGCCTCGAAATTCCGTCTGCCCCACGGCGAGGCCGTGGCCTGGGGCATGCTGGCCGCGCTGGGACTGTCGGAAAAACTGGCGGGGCTGCCTTCCCAAGAGGCGGCCAGGGGCAGACGATTGATCCGCAGTTTCGGCCTCGCCCGCCGCCTCCCGGCCCTCGATCCCCATGCGGTCCTCTCCGCCCTGACCCTGGACAAAAAGCGCCAGGCGGACCGGGTGGTCTTCGTGCTGCTTAGGAGCCTGGGGGAGCCGGTGATCAATGAGGATGTGTCCTTAGGGATGATTGAACAAGTGATGATGCAGGAGGTGTTCGAGGGAAAGGTTTAAGGCCGGGTTATCGCTCTGAAGTAGGGTGCGTCTTACGCACCAAAAAAGTACGATGGGCGGGGATGCCCTCCCTACGGCTCTTCTCCCTGGTTCCCAAGCTTGGGAACCCACTTGGCGGCAAAGCTCTGCTTTGCGGGAGGTTATTAAGGAGAAACATTATGATCATGCCGCCCAAACTCCTGCAAAAGTTGGCCTGGTCAGCGGTGATCCTCCTTGCCCTGGCAGGGACAATGTTCGGACAACCCCTTAAAAGCCAAGAAAAAGCCCCGAAGAAAGAGACCATCAAATCCATGCAGCTAAACCACGTCGGTAGGGTAAGATATGAGGATAAGCGGACCTTCCTGGAAATCCTCCCCCAATACGCCCCGGCCCTGGACGGCCTGGCCGGGTTTTCCCATGTCTGGGTGCTCTACTGGTTCCATGAGAACGACACCCCGGATGAACGGGCCACCCTCAAGGTCCATCCCCGGCGGGACCCCGCCAATCCCCTGACCGGCGTCTTCGCCACCCGGGCCCCGGTACGGCCCAACCTCATCGGCCTCACCGCCTGCCGCATACTGAAGATAGAGGGCAATATCGTGGTGGTCGCAGACCTGGACGCCAGAGACGGCTCCCCCATCCTGGACCTCAAACCCTATATCCCCCAGGGTGATTCCTTGCCGGACGCGGCCACCCCGGATTGGGTGAAGAGAATTTACCCTAAGTAACCTCTTTTATACCAATTCGCAGTCAAAAGGCGTTAAACCGTAGGGGCGAACCTTGTGTTCGCCCTGAACGCTCGGGGCGAACACAAGGTTCGCCCCTACGAATAATTGTCGTTTGATTGCGAATTGTTATTAACAACCGCTATACTTCTAAACACCGAAAAAGTGTTAAGGCGGACGAACCCGTCGTCCGCCCGCCCTTCAGGGGCGAACCCCGGGTCCGCCCCCGAAGCCGGTGAATATTAGGGATAAGCGACGATCAGGCAAGGTCGAAGCGGTCCAGGTTCATTACCTTGTGCCACACCGCCACAAAGTCGTGCAGGAACTTCTCCTGGGAGTCCTCACAGCCGTAGACTTCCGACAGGGCCCGGAGTTGGGAGTTCGACCCGAAGATGAGGTCGACCCGGGTGCCGGTCCACTTGAGTTCCCCCGTGGCGCGATCACGGCCCTCGAACACGTTTTCGTCTTCTGTTGCCTGCCACGCCGTTCTCATGTCCAGCAGGTTCACGAAGAAGTCATTGGTGAGCGTCTCCGGCCGCTTGGTGAAGACGCCGTGCCGGGATTGTCCGCAGTTGGCATTCAAGACGCGCATCCCGCCGACGAGAACCGTCATCTCCGGAGCGGTCAGCGTCAGCAGTTGCGCCCGGTCAACCAGCAGTTCCTCCGCCGATACGGCATATTTGGTTTTGAGGTAGTTACGGAACCCGTCCGCAACCGGTTCGAGAACGGCGAATGACGCTGGGTCGGTTTGCTCCTGGGACGCATCCGTGCGTCCCGGCGTGAAGGGGACGGTCACCTCGTGGCCCGCCTTCTTCGCCGCCTGCTCGACGCCGGCGCAGCCGCCCAGGACGATCAGGTCGGCCAGCGACACCTTTTTCCCGCCGGAGGGCGCGGCGTTGTACTCCTTTTGGATGCCCTCCAGGGTTTTGAGGACCTGCGCCAGTTGGGCCGGCTGGTTGACTTGCCAATCCTTTTGCGGCGCCAGACGGATACGCCCCCCGTTGGCGCCGCCGCGCTTGTCGGAGCCCCGGAAGGTGGAGGCCGACGCCCAGGCGGTGGCGACCAGTTCCGGGATCGACAGGCCCGAAGCCAGGATCTTGCCCTTGAGGTCGGCGATGTCCTGCGCGTCGATCAGCTCATGATCCACTGGGGGCACCGGGTCTTGCCAGATCAGATCCTCAGCCGGCACCTCCGGGCCGAGATAGCGCGAGCGCGGGCCCATATCCCGGTGGGTCAGCTTGAACCACGCCCGGGCGAAGGCGTCTGCCATCTGGTCCGGGTTCTCGTAGAAGCGCCTGGAGATCTTTTCGTACGCGGGGTCGAACCTCAAAGCCAGGTCCGTGGTCAGCATTCTTGGCCCGTGGCGCTTCGCCGGGTCGTGGGCGTCCGGCACCGTGCCGGCCCCGGCGCCGCCCTTCGGTTGCCACTGCTGCGCCCCGGCCGGGCTCTTCGTCAACTCCCATTCGTAGCTGAACAGGTTCTTGAAAAAGTTGTTGCTCCACTTCGTGGGCGTGGGGGTCCAGGTGACCTCCAGGCCGCTGGAGATCGTATCGCCGCCTTTGCCGCTGCCGAAGCTGCTCTTCCAGCCGAGGCCCTGCTCCTCGATGCCGGCCGCTTCCGGCTCGGGCCCCACATGGGACGCAGGGCCGGCCCCGTGGCATTTGCCGAAGGCGTGACCGCCGGCGATGAGCGCCACCGTCTCTTCGTCGTTCATGGCCATGCGCCCGAAAATCTCCCGGATATCCTTGGCCGCGGCGAGCGGGTCCGGTTTGCCCTTCGGGCCTTCCGGGTTGACGTAAATCAGGCCCATCTGCACGGCCGCGAGAGGATTCTCCAGTTCCCGGTCACCGGAGTAGCGCTTGTCGCCGCCGAGCCACTCGGTCTCGGTCCCCCAGTAGACGTCCTCTTGGGGCTCCCAGACATCCTCCCGCCCGCCGCCGAAGCCAAAGGTCTTGAAGCCCATGGACTCCAGCGCGCAGTTGCCCGCGAGGATCATGAGATCGGCCCAGGAGATCTTGTTGCCGTATTTCTGCTTGATGGGCCAGAGCAGCCGGCGCGCCTTGTCCAGGTTCACGTTGTCGGGCCAACTGTTGAGGGGCGCAAAGCGCTGGGAGCCGGTTCCCCCGCCCCCGCGGCCGTCGCCGGTGCGGTAGGTGCCCGCGCTGTGCCACGCCATCCGGATGAACAACGGCCCGTAGTGGCCGAAATCGGCCGGCCACCAGTCCTGGGAGTCGGTCATCAGCGCATAGAGGTCCTGCTTCAGGGCCTCCAGGTCCAGTTTTTTAAATTCCTCGGCGTAATTGAACTTCTCCCCCATGGGATTGCCCATGGGCGAGTTCTGGTGGAGAACCTTCAGGTTCAACTGGTTCGGCCACCAGTCCCGGTTCGACGTGCCTCTGCCGGCAACGGTCTTTTTATCCTTAGTCATTTTCCTTCCTTGATTGAAGCCTTCTGCCCTTCCTTTTGGCACTTGGGGCAGAGGCCAAAAAAGCTCAATTGGTGATGGGTAATCTGATAGCCGGTTTGCCGCGCCATTTCTTGGGTAATCTCCTCCATGGCGCCAAACTCGGGGTCAAGGACTATGCCGCATCCGGTGCATATGACATGGGGATGCGGGTAAGGTCGGTTGCCGTCGTACCGGCTTCCCAGGTGGGGGATGGTAAGCTCCAGAACCTCCCCCATCTCCTTCAACAGGCTCAAAGTCTTATAGACCGTGGCCAGGCTGGTGGTGGGGAAATCGGCTCTTATCTGTTCATAGATCTGCTCCACGCTCGGGTGGCCTTCGCTCCTGGCGATGACCTTGAGCATGGCCACCCGTTGGGGAGTAAGGCGGTGGCCTTGATCCCGCAGCAACTTGACCATCTGTTCCAGCCGCTCCCGGGGATCCGCCACCAAAACGCTCCTTTATAGAGAATGATTATCTGTTAATAACTAACTTCCAATTGTCAATACTACCCAGTATGGATTTTTTTAAGACAAAGCGCCGGGCTATCTGCTCTTTAAGGGAAGATGCGAGAATAAATGGTGGATTGATGCTGCGGATTTTAAAAATGGTATGAAAAGATAAGCCTCGCGCAAAGACGCCAAGGCGCAAAGATAATGACGCAAAAAAATTTTATTATCTGCATTTATCGGCGTGTATCTGCGTTAATCTGCGGTTAATTATTAAACCGCAGATGACCGCAGATGGAAGCAGATATTATATAATTATTGCGCCTTGGCGTCTTTGCGTGAGACATAAATTCAGAGCGTGACTACGGTTCACTTAAACTGACCAACAGCCCCGCCGCGGCCTTCAGGCCCCACACCAGCCCGGCTTCGTCCGGGTTGAATTCCGGGGAATGCAGCGCCTGGCCTTTAACTCCCAGGGTGCGCACCCCCAGGAAGAAGTAAAAGGCCGGGACCTTGGCCGCGTAATAGGAAAAATCCTCGCTGCCCATGGCCGGGTGGTGCAGCTTGAGGCGGTTTTCCCCCAGAACCTCCCGCAGAATCTCCACCGCCCGGCCGCTCAAGGTGGCGTCGTTTTTGAGCAGCGGATAGGTGGGCTCGAAGTTGAGTTCGATCTTGGAGCCGGTGCCCTGGGCCAGCCCGGACATCAGCCCTTTAAACCCCTGCTGCACCTCCTGGCGCACGGATTCCTGCAAATACCGGAAGCTCCCCTCCATCTCCACCTGCTCCGCCAGGATATTAAAGCGATTGCCCCCGGAGATGCGGCCGAAGGTGAGGATCACCGGGTGGCGGGCGTCGATCCTTTGGGCCAGGAATCCCTGGATTTGCATCAAGGCCTGGGCGCTGACCAGGATGGGGTCTACGCCCCGGTGGGGCGTGGCGCCGTGGGCCGCCTTGCCGGTGACGGTGAGAAAGACGCGGTCGGAGCCGGCCATGACCACATCCCGGCTGTAGCGGACGACGCCCACGTCCAGATTGGGGGCCACGTGCAGCGCGCAGATCGCCTCCACCTCCGGGTCTTTAAGCACCCCGGCGGCCACCATGCCCGGGGCCCCGGATTTGCCCGCCTTGGGCGGGCCTTCCTCCGCGGGCTGAAAGATGAAGCGGAATTTTCCCGCCAGCCGGTCCTTAAAGCCGCTTAACAGCTTAGCCGCGGCCAGGCCGATGGACATGTGAAAATCATGGCCGCAGGCGTGCATCACCCCCGGCACCCGGGAACGCCAGGGCGCGGCCACCTTCTCCTCCAGGGGCAGGGCGTCCATATCGGCGCGCCAGGCCACGGTCCTGCCGGGCCGGGCGCCGCTCAAGTTCCCCACCACCCCGTGCTCGGCAATGCCGGTGGCCACCTCCAGGCCCAAACCCTTAAGATATCGGGCCACCACCCCGGCGGTGCGCTCCTCGTGATGCGACAACTCCGGATACTGATGAAACTCCCGGCGCAGCGCGCTCAGCTCCCCTGCCAGCCCCTCGGCCTGTTTCATGATTTCTTTTAATAATTCCATGATGAGATTATTCTACCGTGGGCTTGCCCTTGGAGAAAGGAATTTGTGGGGTTTGGGGAGGTGCAGGAAGGACGAGGGGGGTTATTTGAACTGCTTGCTTTTTGAATTTGTCCTCCCGGCTCCAATCAGAACCACGTTTCCATCACCATTTCCTATCTATAACCAATTGTATTTTCTGAAAAGATTAGTTTTTGGCAAGATATAGACACCAAGATAATGACCACCACCCTGAGCATAACCCGCTTCCCAAGCGCAGTCACTCACCCATTCCCGGATGGCCTCTTCAATCATCCCGTCAATGATTACCATCAGATCCAGATCGGAATACGGCTCGGCGTCACCCCGGGCCTGGGAACCGGCGCAACATGACGGAGGCGGAGATTCTCCGGTGCATCGAGGCGGTGGATAAGCGTAAGCAACAAGGAGAGAGGGCAGACTTAGCGCCAAGTGGCGCTAAGTTGACTCAGGACCAACCAATAGCCTCAAGCGAAGCTCCCGGTAAATCCGCCGAAAAGACCGCGAAGGTGGCAGGCGTCTCCCCAAGGAAAGTGGAGCGCGCCCGGGCCGTCCTCTCGGACCCGGAAGAAAAGGAAGCGGTCCTGGCCGGCAAGAAATCCATCCACAAGGCGTCCCGGGCCGTCAAGGAGAAGCGTCTGAAAGTCGTTCCTTATGAGCCCGTCGTTTCCGAGCAGGATAAGCGTCAAGAAACCCTCCTTAAGGCCTGGGAGGAAATCAGGGCATGTCAAGCAGGGCAATTGCTGAACTCCATGATCTTATCGCCGAAATGCAACAAAGCATCCAGGTCGGAGTTAATGATCGCTTTTACGATATGGGGCATCGGGCACGGGGTAGGGTTTTCCGGTTAAGTGGTTGTTGTCCCTGGGAATGATGGGGCTGGGGGCAATGACCCGGCGGCGGGGTTGATTTCCCGCCAGGACACCCGGCCGCAATGGAACATCTGCATGACGGAGACCGCGCCCGCGTCCTTAATCGCCCCCACCACCGGTTTCCAGGCGTCGATCTGCCTCTGGGTCAGCAGCCGGGCCTGGCCCGGATAACCCTGGGCGCTTTCGTAGTCGGTGACGATGGCTTCGGTATATACCAGGGCCGCGCCGTTTTGCGCCCGGCGCACGAGGAACTCTAAAACGTCATCCCGGGGAATGCCGTCTTGCACCGAAGACATGCGGGTCATGGGGGCGACGCCGAGACGGTTTTTCAGGCGGAAATTTTTCAGGTGGAAGGGGGAAAAGATGGGGTCTAGGTCCAAAGGAATTTCCTCCTGACTGCTTTAGGGGGTTGAGGTAAAGGGATAATCTCGGATTTAAAAAAATCGCTTGCTCTATTCTTGGTCTTCAAGCAAAATTCTTACCGAAAATTCTTCCTGGGCTGCGGCGCACCCGTAAAAACCTGAAAAGCCTGGCCCCCCTCACCCCGGCCCTCTCCCCCCGCCAATTAGCGGCAAGGGAGAAGGGGGACCCTCAGGGCGGGGGGAGAGGGGGTGAGTCCCGGGAAACCTTGGTTTTTACTGGCCTCTGACCAGTGGCAACCGGCAGCTTTTCCAAGCAGCTGCTCATGAACCATTGGCTCACCCATAAATTATGAAAAGACCGGCGGGGCGGGCCTCCGTCCCGTGGGGCAGGAGTCCCTGCCTGCCAGTCTCTTGGGCGGCCAGGGACGGCCGCCCCACCGATCCACTGTTTTGTTGTATATTCTTGCGTCTGGCTTTGCGCCTTTGCGTTTTTGCGTGAGGCTTTCTTTTCGGAACAGTGCTTAATCTACTTCGCAATTTAATTAATTAATATTAGGACATACATGACCGACTGGCAAGATCTGACCATGCCCGAGTTTGAGGCCTTCCGGGAGAAGAGCCGGACGGTGCTTCTGCCCGTGGGCTCTTTGGAGGAGCACGGGCCGCATCTGCCCCTGGGCACCGACCTCTTCCACGCCTGGGAGTTGGCCCGGCGGGTGGGAAAAGAGCACCCGGTTCTGGTGGCGCCGCCTTTATTTTACGGGGTGTGCCGCTCCACCAGGGAGCACCCGGGCACAGTGAGTCTCGGCGGGGACGCACTCCGGGCCCTGGTTAAAGACCTGGGCCGGGAGTTCAGCCGCCAGGGGTTTTCCAACCTGGTGATCATCAGCGGCCACGCGGGGGGCACCCATATGGCCGCGCTCCTGGAAGCGGGGGAGGCCTTGCTGGAGGAACTGCCCCGGATGGGGGTGGCGGTGGTGAATATCCTGGATCTGCTCCGGGAGATTCTGATGGAAAACCCCCAGCTGGTCAGGACCAAGGGCGACTCCCATGCGGGGGAGGTGGAGACCGCGCTGATGCTGGCCGCAAAGCCGCAACTGGTTAAAGGCACGGCTCCCGAGGAATGGCCGACGTTTCCCAAATATATCCTGGTGCGGGATAAACGCCGCTTTTGGCCCGGAGGGGTCTGGGGCGATCCTGCCAATGCTACTGCGGCCCAGGGGGAAGAGATTTTGCGGCTGGAAACCCGGCGTTTGATCCGGGTGATCGCGGCACTGGAACAAATGGAACAAGAAGAACAAAAGTGATGTACTTTTGCACTTGACTTTTGTTCCGGGATATTTTAGTTTCCGGATTGGAACAGAATACAAGTTCAAGGAAGAAGATCGTATAAATGATCGTGGAAGCCATTGAACGTTTAGCCGACCGAGTATTGGCCTATGACGAACCGGACCTCACTTCCCTCCTCAATCATTTTAAATCGCGTATGCAGGAATTGGAGATTTCACCCGCATGGGAAAGGGCGGTAATCGCCTACTTCTTAATTAACGGTCTGCGGGTGAAAAATGCGCTGAAAAAAGGCAACAAGCACAAACCGGAACGCCAACCGGATGGCCGTCCCAAGCTTCGTCTGATAAAGGCCTAGACCTCCTGAAAATCCTCGGTTGTTGTCCCCAGCCCCGGCCCCAGCGGAAAGGGCAAGGGATGAGTATTTTCTTCACCACCAAGACACTAAGACACAAAGGTCCACCAAGAAAAAAATAAATTAGCCCTGGCTTTTCAAGCTTAGGGTTAATTTTTTTTTAACCTTTGTGAATCTCCGTGTCTTTGTGTCTTGGTGGTGAATCTTTTACCCTCGTCGTTGCCGGCCTTTCAGAAAAAGGCGGATGGGCGCGTAAGCGAGCCCCAGTCTCTCCCGGAGCTGCTTCACCAGGTAGCGGCGGTAGGAGTCCTTGACCCCCGCGGGCTGGTTGACGAAGGCGATGAAGGTGGGGGGCTGGATTTCCGCCTGGGTGAGATAATAGAATTTAACGGGACGGTCACGGTAGCGGGCCGGGGGGGTGCGGTCGGTGATCTCTTTCAGGAGCAGGTTGAGTTCCCGGGTGGGGGTGCGGCGGCGGCTCTGTTCATAAATGATGTTCACCAGGGGAAAGATTTTTTTCAGGTGGTACCCGGTGAGGACGGAGACGGGCAGCACCGGAACGTGGGCTATGATCTCCAGGCCATGGGCCACCTGGTCCAGAATTTCTTTGCCCTGCTGGGGATCGTCCTTTACCAGGTCCCACTTGTTGACCAAAATGAGGCAGCCCTTGCCCTGGTCGGCAATGAGGCCGGCAATGCGCAGGTCCTGCTGGGTCAGGCCTTCCCGGGCGTCAAGCAAGAGCAGCGCCACTTCGGCCCGGGAGAGGGCCTTGATGGCCTTCAGCACCATCTGTCTTTCCAGACCCGGGGCCACCACGCTGGGGCGGCGCAACCCCGCGGTGTCCACCAGGACGTAATCCTGCTCCTCCCACTTTAACGGCGTGTCCACCACGTCCCGGGTGGTGCCCGGATGCGGGCTCACCAGCAGGCGCTCTTCTCCCAGGAAGCGGTTGACCAGCGAGGATTTGCCCACGTTGGGGCGCCCCAAGACGGCTACCCGGATACCGGCCGCGGCGGGCGCGGCTTCTTCAGGCAGGGGCAACAGCTCCACCATGGCCGCCAGCAAGGCGCCGATTCCCAGACCGTGGGCCGCAGCCACAGGGAAGATGGGGCTGACCCCGAAGCGATAGAATTCCGGCAGCAGCTCCTCCCGGCCCGGATGATCGATCTTGTTGACCACCAAGAGAAAAGGCTTGCCGGTGCGCCGCAGGTAGTCGATCACCTCCCCGTCCCCGGACTGGGGGCCTTCTTTGCCGTCCATGACCAGAAGCAGGAGGTCGGCTTCCGCCACCGCGGCTTCGGCCTGGGTGCGCACCAGTTCCCCCAAAGCCACTTCGCCCCCCACCAGGCCGCCGGTGTCCACCAGGAGAAAAGAATGGTCCTCCCAGTCCACGCGGCCGTAGAGGCGGTCCCGGGTGACTCCGGGGAAGTCCGCCACCAGGGCCTGGGCGGAGCGGGTGAGGCGGTTGAAAAGGGTGGATTTGCCCACGTTGGCCCGGCCGATGATGGCTACCAAGCCCGCAGGGCTTGGGGGTTTTCGGTTTTCGGTTTTCGGTTTTCGGTTAAAGGAAGAGGACATGGTACATCCGAAGACTGAATTAATGAGCAATTAACATTAATAATTATGAATTAAGGAGTCTTGAGAAGGAAGGGAAAGGGGAAGATTTTTCGAAAAATATTCCTTATCCCACTGATGAAAAGGGGGAATGGTTTGATCATTCCCCCTTTCAACTGTCGAAAAGTGTTAAAGCAGGTGTTTTCCGGAAACCGGAAACCGAAAACCGGAAACCCTCACTTAGGCTGCGCGGCCTGCTGGGTCATCTTCCTGGGGGGCCAGTTGCGGAGAATCTCCACGGCCCGTTTCAGTTGGGGGTCCTGATCCAATTCCTGGGCGGTGATGGGCTGGGACCAGGGTTTATCCGTCAGCCCCTCTTTGCGCATACGTTTTTTCAAGGTTTCTTCCCGGACCTTGGTCAGGGACTTGCTGTCAGGGATTTCGGGCTCCTGGACCACCTCATCGGGAATGATGCCCTTGTCCTGAATGGTAGTGCCGCTGGGGGTGTAAAACAGGGCGGTGGTCAGGCGCAAGGCCGAGCCGTCTTCCAGGGGAATGATGGTTTGCACCGAACCCTTGCCGAAGCTCTTGGTGCCGATGACGAAGGCCCGCTTCTGGTCCTTGAGCGCTCCGGCCACGATTTCCGAGGCCGAGGCGCTGCCTTCGTTGATGATGACCACCATGGGGGCGGGAACCTCGATCTTCTGGCCGCCGGTGGCATAAATACGCGAAATCTGCTGGGGGCTGCGCCCTTCCGTATAGACGATGAGACCGGATTTTAGGAATTCGTCGGCCACCCGGGTTGCCTGCTCCAACAGGCCGCCAGGGTCGTTGCGCAGGTCCAGGATCAGACCATTAAAGGGGGTCAATTGTTTCCCCATCTGTTTCAGGTAGGTTTGCAAATCCCGGTCGGTTTGGTCCTGAAAATTGTTTAGTTTTATATAGCCGATGCCGCCCTCGATGACCCGGGCCTTGACGCTGCGGATGGGAATGGTTTCCCGGACGATGACAAAATCCTTGGGCTGGGTAAAACCTTCCCGGTTGATGGTCAGGGTCACCTTGGTGCCCGACTCGCCCCGGATCATCCGCACCGCTTCGTTGAGGTTCATATTCTTGGTGGGCGAGCCGTTGATCTTGACGACCTGGTCCCCGGCCTGGAGGCCCATGCGATAGGCGGGAGTGCCTTCGATGGGGGAGACGACCGTGAGGATGCGGTCCTTCAAGGTGATCTCGATGCCGATGCCGCTGAATTTGCCCTTGGTTTCGATCTGCAGCTCCCGGTATTCCTCCGGCGTCATAAAAGAGGAGTGGGAATCGAGGGTGCTCACTGCGCCTTGGATGGAACCGTAGATCAAGTCCTTGAGGGGTTTGGGCTCCACGTACTGATCTTCCACCAGGGCCAGGGCTTGGGCCAGGACCCGCAGTTTGGTGTCGGTGACCGGAGCCGCGCCTTTCGGCAAAGCCGCCAGATTCGAAGAAGGGCCCGGGAAGTCCGCGGCCACGGGGCCGGAGTTCCCCAGGAACAGGGCGACCCAGAAGAACAGGCCCAGCAACAGGCCGGCAACGCCACTGACTAAGATGCGGGGGAGCATGGATCTTCCCTCCCGCCTGCGCTGCAAGATCATGGTTTAACCGCCTTTTCCGCCAATCTTTGGGGTTTTTTGTCCTTCAAAATCTCCAGGGCCTGGGCCACCCAGGGGTCCTGCTCCGGAGGGAGCTTGGCCGGCGTGGTGACCCCGGGAGTGGGCTGGGGAGTCTTGCCCTGGACGTCCGGCTCCAGCCCTTTGCCATGAATCTTCTGGCCCTTGGGGGTGTAACACTGGGCCACGGTCATCACCAGCGCGGAGCCGTCATGCAGGGGCAGAACCTTGGTGAGGCCGCAGAGCCCCACGGTTTTGGACCCTAACAGCACGGCCTGGAACTGATCCCGGAGCGCTCCGGCCAGGACCTCCGAGGCCCGGGCCGTGCCTCCGTCGACGAGCACCACCATGGGCAGATGCAACTTGGCGACCTCTTCCCGGGCGTTGCCGTGATAAGTCTGGCCCGGCTCCGGGGGCCGGCCTTTGGTGGAAGCCACTTCCTTATCACCGAGAAAGGGGGAGGCCGCCTTCACCGCCTGGTCCACACTGCCCCGGGCATTATTGCGCAAATCCAGCACCAGGCCCTTCAGACGCTGGCCTTGCATTGGTCTCAAGACCGCGATCAACTCCCGGGGGGTTTCCTGGGTGAAGTAGGGGATGCGGATGTAACCGTAAGTATCCTTGAGGATGGTGGAAGTCACCCGCCCCGGGGCCAGGGGTTCCAGGTTCACGGTGAGGTCCAGGGGTTTGACCTGGCCGTTGCGCAGGACGTTGAGTTTTAAAGAGGTGCCCGAAGCGCCCTGGAAACGGCGGGTGGCCTCCTGGGTGGTGAGATTGCGCACCAGTTGCCCGTTGACCTTGAGGATATGATCCCCCGGACGCAGTCCGGCGCGCCAGGCCGGGCCGTCTTCCATCACCGACACCGCGGTGAGCAGGTGGTCCTTGTAGATCAAGTCCACCCCGGCTTCGGCCAGGGGGGTCTTGGGGCCGCTTAAAACCTGCTTATATTCCTGGGGGGTGAGAAACGAAGAGTCGGGGTCCAGGGAATTCATCAGGCCCCGGAGGGAGCCGTGGACGATCTCTTCTTCGCTCTTTTTCGAGACGAATTTCTGGGAGATTTCATGGAAGGCTTCCGTGAGCAGCCGCAGTGATTCATAGCCTTGGGAGGAAGAGGGAGCAGTGGCAGGCTGGGCCGCGGCAGCAGCCAGGAAAAAGATCAAAAAGAACGGCAGGGCCCGGTAAAGCAGCCCGCCGCGCCTGGAGGGGAAGGTTTTGTTATTTAAGGGTTTCACTATACCGCCTTTTGATACCGTTTTCCGTTTTCCGTAAGAGACAAAGATTGTCGGTTATGTTACCTTGTAAATTGGCTGCAATTCTTATGCCGTCCATCAACTCCGGTTCTTCCGGGCTATGGCCTTCAAGGCAGCTTCTTTAATATCATCGGGCATCAGGCCGTAATGCTTCAACAGATCGTCCGCGGGGCCGGAAGTGCCGAAGATGTCCCGGAGGCCGATGCGCTGCAGGGGCGCGGGGCAGTGTTCCGCCAGCACTTCGCTCACCGCGCTGCCCAGGCCCCCGGTGGCCAGATGCTCTTCGGCGGTGACCAAGGCTCCGGTGCGCCGGGCGGATTCCGCCACCAGCTGCCAGTCCAGTGGTTTCAGACAGGAGAGGTTGAGGACCCGGGCGGAGACGCCCGCTGCGGCCAGCAGGTTTGCGGCCTCTAAGCAATGATGGACCATGAGGCCGACGCCCGCCAGGGTGACGTCTGCGCCTTCCCGGAGGATATCGCCCCGGCCCAGCTCAAAGGTGTGGTTCTCCGGGTAAATCACGGGGAAAGGCATGCGTCCGGTGCGGATATAGACCGGCCCCTGATAAGCCGCGGCCCAACGCACCATGGCCCTGGTCTCGGGGCCGTCCGCGGGCACCAGCACCGCCATGTTGGGGAGGATGCGCATCAGGGCCAGGTCCTCCACGGCCTGGTGGGAGCCGCCGTCTTCGCCGACGCTGACGCCGCCGTGGGAGGCCACGATCTTGACGTTGATCTTGGCGTAGGCAATGGATTGGCGAATCTGCTCCCAGGCCCGGCCGGTGGCGAAGACCGCGAAGGTGCTGGCAAAAGGGATTTTGCCCCCCAGGGCCAGACCCGCGGCGGTGCCCAGCATATCCTGTTCGGCCACGCCCATGTTAAAGAAGCGCTCGGGAAAGGCCTTGGCGAAATGCTTGGTCTGGGTGGACCCGGAGAGGTCCGCGTCCAGGGCGACGATGTCCGGATTTTCTTCTCCTAATTTTAACAGGGCCTTACCGTATTCGACCCGGGTGCTTTCTTGGTTAGCCAATTCAACTCCTGGTTAAGAGAGTTCCAAGTTCCAGGTTCCGAGTTCCTGGTTTAGAGTTCAAAGTTCAAAGTTCAATGTTCAAAGTTAGAAAAAAAGGCAGGTATCCCGCATAGTTAATTATTTAAACAAAGACCCAAGACCAAAAACCAAAAACCAAAAACCAAAAACCAAAAACCAAAAACCAAAAACTAAAAACTAAAAACCAAAAACTGCATTTAAGCCAACTCCCTCAGAGCCTGCTCATATTCGTCTTTAGTGGGGGTGACGCCATGGTATTTCGCCTGGTTTTCGAAGATGGAGACGCCTTTGCCCTTCACCGTATGGGCGACGATCATATGGGGGCGGCCGGCCACGCCATCCGTGGCCTTGAGCGCGGCCAGGAGTTCCGGGAAATTGTGGCCGTCCACTTCCTGGGTGTGCCAGCCGAAGGCTTCCCATTTCTGCGCCAGGGGTTCCAAGCCCATCACATCCGCGGTGCGGCCGTCGATCTGGAGGCGGTTGCGGTCCAGGACGGCCACCAGATTGTCCAACCGGAAATGGGCCGCGGACATGGCCGCTTCCCAGATTTGCCCTTCCTGGACTTCGCCGTCCCCCAACAAGGCGTAGACCCGGGCGCCGCTGTCGTTGAGCCGGGACGCCAGGGCCATGCCGTTGGCGATGGACAGGCCCTGGCCCAGGGAGCCGGTGGAGACCTCCACTCCCGGGGTGCAGGAGGAGTCCGGATGCCCTTGCAGGGAGCTGCCGAACTGCCGCAGGGTGAGCAGTTCCTCCCGGGGGAAATAACCCAGGCGGGAGAGGACCGCGTACAGCGCCGGCGCGGCGTGGCCCTTGGAGAGGACGAAGCGGTCCCGTCCGGGCCAGCAGGGGTCCTGGGGGTTGAAACGCATCTGCGCGAAAAACAGGGCCACCAGAATATCGGTGGCCGACAGCGATCCTCCCGTATGCCCGGACTTGGCTTTGAAGAGCATTTCCAGGATGTCCAGGCGGACCTGGCGGGCTATTTCCTGCAGTTGGGAAACGTCGGAAATTTCTCGGTAAATAGGCGTCACAGCGATGTTGCCCTCTATTAATTTAAATATAATAGATAATAGGAATATTTGCTACCATAACCCCAAAAAAGCTGCAAGGTAGCGGAGAAAAATAGGGACAGACGCTATTTTTTCTCCTGTTCCCAAGTGGGCTTCCCCCTCCTCGTTCCCAAGTTAAACTTGGGAACGAGTTAAGAACCACCGAACTGGTGTCGGTATAGTTTTCAAGGGATATCCTGGCAGTGGCCCGGCTGGCGATGCCCCCCAGCCGATCCTTCAGGGCTGACGAAGGCGGGGCAGGGCCAGAAATTCACCGCGAGGGCCTTTGATCAGCGTTCAAATTCAAGGCGAAGAGGGGAGCCGCCTTTACTCGAAGTTAAACTGGCCTTGCCGAAACCGCTCACCCTTCCTTCGTAGACGTCATCGTTTTTATCATCCCTAATCGAGATCCCGCCCATCCTATTGACATGGCCGTTCATGATGGTTTTGCCCCGATCATTCATGATAACCACAGTGCCTTTGTCATCAATCCAGCCTTGATAGACTTTCCCCCCCTGGTAGGCGGTCACCAAGCCTGAAATCCCTGGCTGAGAAGTAGATAAACCGATGATCACCACCGTCAACAGGATAAATAAGATTCTCATTGCCGGATCCTCTCGGGGTTACGGGGTGACGGCCGGTTGGGCCGCGGCCCATGATGGGTTAATCCGGCGCGGCTATGCCCGCAAGGAAAAAAGCAACCATTATGGGCCGGCGAGGCGGGCTTTGTCCCCGGCGGATTTATGAACATCATACCTTAACGCGCGGTAAAAGGAAGGAAGAAACTTTAAATACGAGTGACGATTTCCTCGCTGCAGTTAACGGCCTTGTATGTAAAATTATCTCGGTTCATCCTTGTTCTTATCCGAGCCAAGGTTATATAATAATTTTTTAGATTTTGGCCCCGAAGCCCGGGGCCGTCCTGAGGAGAAAAAACAATGGCCCTGACCCGGGAGGAAGTGCTGCACGTGGCCAACCTGGCCCGGCTCAGCCTGGAGCCTGACGAAGTGGAGCTGTTCACCCGGCAGCTCAACGATATCCTGGCCTACGTGGAAAAATTGCAGGAGTTGGACACCGCAGGCGTTACCCCCATGGCCCACGCGGTCCCGGTCTTTAACGCCTTTAGGGAGGATGAGGTGAAGGCGGGCCTGGACCGGGAGGAAGCCCTGGACAATGCGCCGGTCCGGGAAGAGGGGAGTTTTGTGGTGCCCAGGGTTATTTGAAGCAGGTTTTAGGTTTTCGGTTTTGGGTTTTAGGTTTTCGGTCTTCGGAGTTGGAACCCAGAACCCAGAACCAAGAACCCAAAACCCAGTAATAGGAACTCGGAATTCAAATGACGGACAGACTATATACCCTTAGCATCAGTCAGTTGGCCCCCCTGTTAGCCCGGCGGGAAGTGTCGCCGGTTGAGGTGACGGAGCAATTCCTGGATCGCATCCAGGGTCTGGACGGGCAGCTTAACGCTTATCTCACCGTGGACTCGGAAGGGGCCCGGGCCCTGGCCCGGGACGCGGAAGGCCGCTGGGGGCGGGGGGAAGGCACGCCGCTCACCGGCATTCCCCTGGCTCTGAAGGACGTGCTCACCACCAAGGGGCTGCGGACCACCTGCGGGTCGAAAATTCTGGAGAACTTCGTGCCGCCCTTCGACGCCACGGTCTGCGCCAAGCTGCGCCAGGCGGGCGCGGTCTTCCTGGGGAAGGTGAACATGGACGAGTTCGCCATGGGGTCGTCCACGGAAAATTCGGCCTTCGGTCCCACCCACAACCCCTGGAACCGGGACTATATCCCCGGGGGCTCCAGCGGGGGGTCCGCGGCTGCGGTGGCCGCGGACCTGTGCACCGCGTCCCTGGGGTCGGACACCGGGGGCTCCATCCGCCAGCCTGCCTGCCACTGCGGGGTGGTGGGGCTGAAGCCCACCTACGGGCGGGTCTCCCGCTACGGTTTGGTGGCCTACGCCTCTTCCCTGGACCAGATCGGGCCTGTGACCAAAGAGGTGCGGGACGCGGCCCTGCTGCTCCAATATATCGCCGGCCATGACCCTAAGGATTCCACCTCCGTGGACGCGGCCGTGCCCGATTACCTGGAGGGGCTGGGACGGGGAATTAAAGGATTAAGAATTGGCGTGCCCAAGGAATACTTCGGCGCGGGACTGGACCCGGAGGTGGAGGCCGCGGTGCGAGCGGCGCTGAAGACCCTGGAGGGGCTGGGCGCGGAACTGGTGGAGGTGAGCCTGCCTAACACCGAGTACGCGGTGGCGGTCTATTACGTAGTGGCCGTGGCCGAAGCCTCCTCGAATCTGGCCCGCTACGACGGGGTGAAATACGGGGTGCGGCAAGAGGGGCGCAATCTGTTGGAGATGTACGCAGCCACCCGCACCACGGGCTTCGGGGCGGAAGTGCGGCGGCGCATAATGTTGGGGACGTATGCTTTGTCCGCGGGTTATTACGACGCTTATTACCGCAAAGCCTCCCAGGTGCGGGCCTTGATCCGGGGGGATTTTGACGCGGCCTTTGAGAAATGCGACCTGCTGGCTACGCCGGTTTCTCCCACGCCGGCGTTCCGGCTGGGGGAAAAGATGGCCGATCCCTTGACCATGTACCTGTCTGACATCTTCACCATTTCCGCCAACCTGGCGGGTATCCCCGGCATTTCCGTGCCCTGCGGCTTCAGCTCCGGGAGCCTGCCCATCGGCCTGCAGCTCATGGGCCCGCCCTTCGGGGAGGCGGCGCTGCTGCAGGCGGCTTACGCCTTTGAGGAGGCGACGGAGTTTCATCGGCGGAAGCCGGTTTTGGAAAAATAGGCCTCACGCAAAGCCGCAAAGGGCGCAAAGCAGGACGCAATATCAATTATTTTACGACGCAGTTGAGGCGCAAAGAATGGTGCGTGAGACGCACCCTACAAAGCCACGGAGTTTCATCGACCTAAACCGGTTCTGAAAGTGTTCTAATTTCCTGGGATGGGGAGTTCACTGGAGAAAGGAGAAGCCGATGGACGAGAAAAAGTCGTGGAAAAAGTATGCTATCGATGCTTTCTGGCCGCCGCTGGACACGCCGGAACAGGCGAAAACGGCGGTAAATATCGCCTTTGTGTGGGCGGGTTTTGGAATGATGATATTGTTTTTCACGGGAGTAGCGACTCCCTTTGTTATTTGGGCATTCTTTAAGGGCAAAATCACTTACGGCGATTTATTATCCTATGATTCATTATGGATAATTTATTTTGCGCTAATCTTTCCATTATTATGTATCTTAGTTTTTAAAGGTTTGCGCAAAATGTGGCCGGCAGCCGCCATAGGAGCACTTATTCTGTATTTAGCATTCATGCTGCGCGAAATTTTCAGAGAAGGGATAATTGGAGCCAAGGTATCTGACTGGCTAACGCGGGTCTTTATATTATACCTATTTATTTACGTTATTTGCGGGACCTTGGCTTACCAGCGTTTTGAAAAGATAAAGGCGGACGCTGCCGGCCTGGAAAAATAAGCCTCACGCAAAGGCGCAAAGGCGCAAAGGAAGACGCAATATTTTTTAGCTCGCGGACGCGGTTGAGGCGCAAAGAATGGTGCGTGAGACGCACCCTACAATTGAGGCCCGCCCCCCGGGAACAAGCCTTATTCCACCAACTCTTAGGAGCTTTTAAGTGGTTGGCAATTTAAAGAAAAAATGGTTGGTTTGCATACTTATAGCCGCGGTCCTCATGGTACTGCCCCCTGCTGCTTTAGCCGAGGAAACCGGCAACGGCCGTCTGACCCTGCAGCGGGCCATGGACATTGCCCTCAGGGAGCATCCGACTTTGAAGGAGTCCAAGGAGAAGGTGGCTTCGGCCCAATACCAGATCGGCGCGTCCCGGGCCGCGTACCTGCCCCAGGCCTCCTTCAGCAGCCAGGTCTTCTACGGCAACTCCTTTCCCGGCACCACCGGTTCCGGGGCTTCCACCAGCCCCGCGGGCCTGGGCAATTTCGGGGCCAGGAACGCCTCGGATTTTTATACCAACCGTTTCTCTTTCAGCCAATTGATCTTTGACTTCGGCAAGACTCCCGGGTTGATCGACCAATCCCGGGCTACCTACCACCAGTCCCGGGAAGATTACGCCGGCAACCGCCAGCAGGTGATCCTGGGCGTGCGCAGCGCCTATTTCGGGTATCTGGCGGCCCAGCGGGCCCGGAAGGTCACCGAAGAGACGGTGCGCCAGAACCAGGAGCTGGTGAAACAGGCCCAGGGTTTCTATGACGTGGGGCTCAGGGCCAAGATCGACGTCACCAAGGCGGAGGCCAATCTCTATAGCGCCGAGGCCGATCTCATCAGGGCGAAAAACGCCGTGGACCTGGCCAAGGTCACCCTGATGACCGCGTTGGGGATGAAGACCTTTCCCTTTGAAGGCCTGGAGGACGTCCTGGAGATCACCCCCATCCCCCATTCCCTGGCGGAGTTGAAGGCCCAGGCCCTGGAGCGGCGGCCGGAGATAGTGAAGAACCGCTACCAGGATGATTTTAACAAGGCCGCGCTCCGGGTGGCCCGGGCCGGCTGGCTGCCCACCCTGAGCAGCCAGGCGTCCTACGGCTGGTCCGGTCCCAGCGCGCCTCTGACCACCGGGCCCTTTGACCAGGATTCCTGGTGGTTCGGCGCGGGGGTGACAGTGCCTTTGTTTGACGGCTTGCTCGCCTACCATAACATGAAGGTGGCCAATGCCAATATCCGGGCCACCAATGCCAACAGGGAAGTGCTCACCCAGGACATCACCAAGGAGGTGGACCAGCGCTACCTGGACCTGACCGCGGCCTGGGAGCTGATCCGGGCCACCAAAAAGGCCCTGGAAGCGGCCCGGGAGAACTTCCGTCTGGCCCAGGGGCGCTACCAGGTGGGGGTGGGGTCCATCATCGAAGTCACCGACGCCCAGGTGCAGTATTTCCAGGCGGATTTGCGATACGTCCGGGCCTTGTACGACTATCGGGTGGCGGAGGCGCAGTTGGATAAGGCCATTGGGAAACCGTTTTGAGTTTTTAGTTTTAAGTTTTTAGTATTTTAGGCAAACCAGATTTTGTTTAGGAAGGGCCGCAAGCTGAGAACTAAAAACTAAAAACAAAAAACTAAAAACTGTCTTACCAAAGGTCTTCCCGGCTCAAGCGCTCCTTAAAGTCCCGGGGGGAGACAAAGTGCCAGGCCTGGAGGCCATGGCCGGCCGCGGCCTCCACGAAGGGGGGGAGATCGTCCAGGTAGAGGCAGCGTTCCGGGGGCTGGCCCATCTCCCGGATCAGGGCCTGAAAGATGCCGGGCTCGGGTTTGCGGCTGCCCACTTCGTAGGAAAGGATGAAGCGCCGGAAATGGCGGAGCAGGGGATAGTGCTCCTTAATATATTGAAAATGCAAGGGATTGGTGTTAGAGAGAAGGTATAGAGGATAGAGGGCGGCCAACCGGGCCACGGTTTCCTCCATGTCCTCCAGGGGTGCGAAGATGTCGTTCCAGAGGGCGCAGAACCGGGAGTAGGGGAGGGCGAGGCCGAAAGCGGTCATTACCCGCCGGTAAAATTCCTCCGAAGTGATGCGGCCGGTATCGTAACCGGGCTCCAGTTCGGAGCCGAAGACCCGGGCGTAAACCTCGTCCGGAGTGAGGCCGGCCAGGGCCGCGAAGGGGCGGCAGAAACGGAAATGGTCGGCTTTGACCAGGACGTTCCCCAGGTCGAAGGCGATGGCCGCGAGGTTTGAGGGAGATAAGGGAGCCACTTCATTAAAAATCATAGCAAGTTTTTTTTAACCCGGACGATTTTTTTACGATAAATTTTATGATGGGCGACAAAAAAATGGGGACAGACGCTATTTTTTTCTGAGTTTTTTAGTTTTGGGCATGCATTTCCGTTTTTAAAAAATAGCGTCTATCCCCATTTTTCATTTTTTCCAGAAGGGGCGGCAGGTGGCCAGGGGTCAAGGCTGGAACACGATCATCGCGGTATTGGTGGGATTTGCCGCAGCCACGGCGTTTTGGTTGTATGGGCCTTTCCTCAAAAGCGAGGTGAGCCGCCAGGTGGAGGAGGCCGTAAAAGGCCAGGCCGCCAAGACCGCAGAAACGGGAAATAAAGGCCCCATGGCCTTAAAACCCTCAGGGGCCCCGGGGCCGGGAGCCCGCTACCAGATGGTGACCGACGGCAAACAGACCCTCCTGGCGGACCTCAAGGAGGGGAGGGTGTGGCGCTATTTCCGGCATAGCCGGGAAGAAGGCCATCAGAAGGATGAAGAGGGTTTCCTGCCGCTGCCGTTTTTCTATGGGGGCAAGAAGCATCCCAACGCGGACGTGGAAGCAGGGGAGTAAGACCGTTTGCCGTTTGCGGTTTTTCGTTTTCCGTTAAAAAACGAAGATTATCAATGAGATGCCTTGTAAGTTCGTTTCAGTGGCAAGAGAAATTTGGTATAAGAGAGAAAAACCTTTGCAGATACGACGCTTTCTCTGGCAAGACCTGACCTGGGCCTTCTTTTTGTTGGTCCTGGCCGTGGGGTTCGGCCTGGTGAAGCAGTGGGGCCTGGTGAGCCTGGCCTTCCAGGGCGATTTGGCCGATCACCTGGCAAAGATGCGGGAGCAGCGCCGGGAGCAGCAGTTCCAGGGAGTCAAGACCCTTAATCTGGCCCAGGCTTACGAGCTTTTTCAGGAGGGACGGACCCTGTTCATCGACGCGCGTAAGGACGAGGAGTATGCGGAATTGCACATTGCCGCCGCGGTAAATCTGCCCCTGGAAAAGCTCAAGGATAAGGATAATCCGGCTTTGGCCAACATTGCCAAAGAGCGGCGGATCGTGGTTTATTGCGGCGAGGCCAATTGCGACTTGGCCCTGAAGGTGGCGGAAAAGCTGCAAGCCGCGGGATTCACCCGGGTTGAAGCCTACCTGGGCGGCTTCCGGGCCTGGGACGAGGCGGGGTATCCGGTGGATACGAGTAAATAAAAGATATTTACCACAAAGACACAAAGTACACAGAGAGACAAAGTGGCCAGTGGCCAGTGGTCAGTGGCCAGTAAAAACCAAAGTGTGCCTGGGCTTACTCCCTGGGCCACTGGCCTATGAGGAATTGTTTCCCAAAGTGGAGCTTGGAGTCGAGAGGAAGCAGTCTTTGTCAAACCGAAAACCGAAAACCGAAAATCGAAAACCTTCTACGCAAAAGTCTGAAAAGGGGCTTAACTGGCTTCTTCTCCGGGGGCTGGGCATAGTTCTTGGCAGCCTCTTTTTCTATGCCGGGCTGCAGAAGCATTACCATGCTTATGAATTTGCGGAGGCGGTGCTGGCTTACCGGTTGGGTCCCATCTGGCTGGCGGGGGTGGCGGCCGCGGTGCTCCCCTGGGTGGAGCTGACCGCGGGCGGCCTGCTGATCGCAGGGTTCAAACGCCGCTCCAGCCTGCTGCTTTTGAGTTTGCTCATCGCCTCTTTCCTGGTGGTCATGGGGGTGACCATGGCCCGGGGGCTGAAGATCGACTGCGGCTGCGGCCTCTTTTTTCAAGCCCAGGTGGGGCCGCTGGCGATACTGCAAGACGCGGTCCTCCTGGCCTGGGCCGGGGGGCTGTATTGGTGGGAGTTGAGGGCGGGGGCAGTAGCCAGTAGCCAGTAGCCAGTGGTCAGTGGTCAGAGCGGGGGGAGAGGGAGTTAGCTTTCGGCATGTCTTGGTTTTTACTGACCACTGGCACTGACCACTTTTCATCAGGAACTTGGAACTCAAATAAATGCCCCGATATTTCAATTTTTACGATCCTCTGGAAAAACGCTACGTCTTCAATAACTTCCTGATAATCGTGGCCCTGGTGGAGGCGCTCATCCTGGTTTTCACCCTCATCTGGCAGATGGATGAGGGGATATTTACCGGCCAGGTGAGGGTGATCCCCTTCCCCTGGAAGGAGTACCTGGCGGCCACGTTTGCCGCGCCCCTGGTCTTGGTCTTTATTTTCGGGTTCATTGTCCGGGGCTTTGAGGTGATTTCCGGGCAAGACGCCTCCGGGGACCCGGAGCGGGATCGCCTCAGGAAACGGGCTCGCCGCCGCTTTTTTTGGGGGGTGGCGGCGCTGGCGGGCGGGTTCCTTCTCCTCTGGGGCGCCTTCGGGTTGAGCTTTTTTGCCCAGGCCATCAAGGCCCTGGGCCTGGGGGGGACGTATCTGCTCATTGCCCTGCTGGCCCTGGCCCTGCTCTATTTTCCCCTGCGCCTGCTGCTGCGCTACCGTTTGGAGAAAAAGGCCCTGGAATACCAGTACCTGTTAACCCTGGCGGAGCGCTACGGGGTGGTCCTGGTGGACGGCAAAATACCCCCTGAGGTGGCCCAGGCCCTGGAGGGAACCAAAAAGCTCTCCCCTGCCCCAGCACCTCTTCCTGGGCCGGAAGAATAGTTCCGAGTTCCGGGTTCCGGGTTCCAAGTTAAGGGAAGGAGCACTTTGAACTTTTTATAATTTGCGGGCGCCTTCGCAGGCCCGGGAAAGATTGTTTTAAAAGGGTTCCTGATTTTGCGGTTGGTCATTAATTTTCATAAGTATCCATAATTTATTAATAAATCCCTTGCGTCAGATTGTCAAATTAATGCGCTGAAACTTGCTGGATTTGTGAAAATTTTCCTTTACAGGCGAAGTGAACTGAGGTATGAATGGTCAATTGACTGAAGATAGGTTTTCCAGGAAGAAAAAATAGGGTGGGGAGGTGATAATTTTTTTTTGGGCAGGCTTCAAGCAGGTATTAAGGACCTAAAACCTTAGGGAATTATTACTTATAGGAGGGTAGCGGATGGATATTATGACGTTTGCATTGATCTGCGGCGCGATAGGCGTCGCCTACGGCCTCATGACCACCACCTGGGTCCTGAAACAGGATGCGGGGAATCCCCGGATGCAGGAAATTTCTGCAGCGGTGCGGGAAGGGGCCAATGCGTTCTTGAACCGGCAGTATAAAACCGTAGCCATGGTGGGCGCGGTGGTCTTCGTCCTCCTCTTCGGGCTGGGCAAATACACCGCCATCGGCTTCGTCATCGGCGCCGCGGGTTCGGCTCTGGCCGGGTACGTGGGCATGTACGTGTCCGTGCGCAGCAACGTGCGCACCGCGCAGGCCGCCTTCACCAGCATGGCCCATGCTCTGACCGTCGCCTTCCGGGGCGGTTCGGTGACCGGTCTTTTGGTAGTGGGCCTGGCCCTGCTGTCCGTGGCCGGCTACTACAAGTTCTTGCTGGCCGTTGATCCCAAGGAAGCCATGCACGCCCTCATCGGTCTGGGTTTCGGCTGCTCCCTGGTGTCCGTGTTTGCCCGGTTGGGCGGCGGCATCTACACCAAGGCTGCGGACGTGGGCGCCGACCTGGTGGGTAAAGTGGAAGCCGGCATCCCCGAGGACGACCCCCGTAACCCCGCGGTTATCGCCGACAACGTGGGCGACAACGTGGGCGACTGCGCGGGTATGGCCGCGGACCTTTATGAGACCTACGTGGTGACCGTGGTGGCCGCCATGCTGCTGGCCGCCACCGTTTACGGCCCCACCTCCCCGGCGGTCATCTTCCCGCTGGTCATCGGCGGCGTGTCCATCATCGCCTCGGTTATCGGCACCTATTTTGTCAAACTGGGCAAAGGCGAATACGTCATGGGCGCCCTCTATAAGGGCCTCATCGTCTCCGGCGTCCTGGCCATCATCGCCTTTTATCCCCTGGCCGGCAAGTTCATGGCCGGCGTGGCCGCCAAGGCAGCCAAAGGCGGAGCCGGTTATGTGATCCCGCCTTTTAACGTCTTCCTGCTGGCGGTGATCGGCGTGGTCCTCACCGGTCTTATCGTGGGCATCACCGAATACTTCACCTCCAAGAGCTTCACCCCGGTGAAATCCATCGCCTTTTCTTCCACCACCGGCCACGGCACCAACGTCATCCAGGGCCTGGCCATCTCCATGAAGTCCACCGGCGCTCCGGTTATCGTCATCGTCGGCGCCATCATGGCGGCCTTCCATTTGGGCGGCGGTTTGGCGCAGGCGGGCACCGGCCTCTACGCGGTGGCCCTGACCGCGGTGGCCATGCTCTCCATGACCGGCATCGTGGTGGCCATTGACTCCTACGGGCCCATCACCGACAACGCCGGCGGCATCGCTGAAATGGCGGAACTGCCCGAAGACATTCGCAACATCACCGATCCCCTGGATGCGGTGGGCAACACCACCAAGGCGGTGACCAAGGGTTACGCCATCGGCTCCGCGGGTCTGGCCGCGTTGGTGCTCTTCGCCGAGTACTCCCGGTCCTTCCCCGGCGTGATGACCTTTGATTTGTCCGATCCTCGCGTGCTGGCCGGGTTGTTCATCGGCGGCCTGCTGCCCTACTACTTCGGCGCCCTGTGCATGGAGGCCGTGGGTAAGGCCGCGGGCGGCGTGGTGGAAGAAGTGCGGCGCCAGTTCCGGGAAATCCCGGGCATCATGGAAGGCACCGGCAAACCCGAATACGGCACCTGCGTGGATATCGTCACCAAGAGCGCCCTGCGCCAGATGATGGTTCCAGCCCTGATCCCGGTGCTCTCCCCCATAGTCGTGGGCTTCACCCCTGGTCTCGGCCCCGTGGCCCTGGGCGGCATGCTCATCGGCTCCATCGTCACCGGTCTGTTCCTGGCCATTGCCATGACCTCCGGCGGCGGCGCCTGGGATAACGCCAAGAAGGCCATCGAAGACGGTCTCTACGGCGGCAAGGGCTCCGATGCCCATAAAGCCGCGGTCACCGGCGACACCGTGGGCGACCCCTACAAAGACACCGCGGGCCCGGCCATCAACCCCATGATCAAGGTCGTGAACATCGTGGCGTTGTTGATCGTGCCTTTGCTCATTAAGTAAGCGCACGCAAAGCTAAGTTAAAGAAAAGGCCGGCTCCCGTGGGGAGCCGGCCTTTTTTTATGAAAATTTCTCCCCTGATTGATCATACCTCGCATACCTGAATTCCCCCTGGAACTGCTAGGTCGTTTTTGCCGGGTTAGGACAATGCCCGGCCCCGGATAAGTGGTGTCCAAGCAGAGCTTGGGAACGAGGATAACGCTCCCGGTCCGATGATTGCAGGCCGTCAAAGAGGCGGGGGCGTCTCGCGCGCCACAGTACCGCACGGGCGAGACGCCTGTGATACCAGGTAGCCAGAAATTTTCAAGGAACAGTCGCCCATGGACCTGCGGCGCACCTGTAAAAACATGAGAAGCTTGCCCCCCTCCCCCCGGCCCTCTCCTCCGCCATTTAGCGGCAGGGTAGTAAGGATATTATTTGGGCGGGGGGAGAGGGGGTAAGTCCAGGCCATGCACTGCTTTTTACTGGCCACTGACCATTTCGAAAAAGGGAAAAATATGCTGGGACGGCTCAGGAAATATTTGCCAGAAAATACCAGGGCTTCAGATTATGTTGCTGATATATCAGGTAATATAGGTTGGCAATCTTTTTGCATGGTTTCCCTTCGAACGCCGATATTATAACGCTGCATCAAGTCTTTCCATATTAATTTCAATAGTTAGAAATAATTATTATTGGCATTAGTTAATAAAAATAACAATTAATCAATATTCCTAATAAGAGGAAAGATATTATGCCGGTCACCGACGATGTGCAATTAGGTAAGGAGGTAAAGATATTTCATCCGGAATTAGTAAATCTCTACGGATGTTCTATCGGTGATTACACCAAGATCGGCAGTTTTGTTGAAATTCAACGCGGCGCCGTAATTGGCAAGTTATGTAAGATTTCCTCCCATACGTTTATTTGCTCAGGTGTGACGGTAGAGGACGAAGTTTTTATCGGTCATGGCGTCATGTTTATTAATGACCGTTACCCTAGATCCACCAGTATGGGCCGGATGCAAACCGCAGCCGACTGGGAGGAGATTCCCACCAAGATCCGGCGGGGGGCTTCCATCGGCAGCGGCGCCGTGATTATGTGCGGCGTTACCATCGGCCGGGAAGCCTTGGTGGGCGCGGGGGCGGTCGTGGTGCACGACGTGCCTGACTACGCGGTAGTCGCGGGTGTCCCAGCCCGAATCATGGGAGAATCCAGAAAAATCGAGGGCATAAAATGATCAACGTTGGAGTGATTGGCTATGGTTACTGGGGACCCAACCTGGTGCGCAATTTTCACGAAACGTCCGGGGCCCAGATGAAGGCGGTCTGTGATCTTGATCCTCGCCGGTTGAGCCTGGCACTGAAACGTTATCCAACTCTGCAAACCACCACTGACCATCGGGAGTTGTTAAAGGACCCAGCCATCGATGTGATTGCCATAGCCACTCCGGTGGCGGCCCATTTCCCTTTGGCAAAGGACGCGCTGAAAGCCGGCAAACATGTTCTGTTGGAAAAACCGCTGACCCAGAGCACCGAGCAGGCCCTGAGGCTGCTGGAGGAGGCTGCGAAGAGGAACCTCACGGTGATGGTGGATCATACCTTCATTTACACCCCGGCGGTGCGCAAGATGAAGGAGTTGGTGGCCGGCGGCAGCCTGGGTGAGGTTTATTACTACGATTCCACCCGCATCAACCTGGGGTTGTTCCAAAGCGACGTCAATGTCATCTGGGATCTGGCCGCGCACGATGTCTCCATTTTGGATTACCTCTTTGAAGACAAACCTTGCGCGGTGTCGGCCACGGGTATCAGCCATGTGCCCGGGAGTCCCGAAAGTATGGCCTATCTCACCGTCTTTTTCGAAAGCAATCTCATCGCCCATATGCACGTGAACTGGCTGGCGCCGGTAAAATTGCGCCGCACTCTCTTGGGGGCCAGTAAAAAGATGCTGGTTTACGACGATCTCGAACCGAGTGAAAAGATCAAGGTTTATGACAAAGGCATCACCTTGAAGGATAACGTGGAAGGGGTGCACCAGTTGCTCATCGGTTACCGCTCCGGTGACATGTGGGCCCCCAACCTGCCGCTGACCGAGGCCTTGCGCACGGAAGCGGAGCACCTGGTCCATTGTCTGGAGAACGGCGAAAGGCCTATGACCGACGGCGCCGCCGGCCTGCGGGTGGTGCAGATCCTGGAGGCCGCGACCCGCTCGGTGCGGCTCCAGGGCCAGCCGGTGGAACTGGACGCCAGGAGGAAAGCCGCATGATTCCCTTTGTCGACTTAAAGGCCCAATACCGGGGGATTAAAGACGAAATCGACGCGGCCGTGCATCAGGTCCTGGACAGCACCCAGTTCGTCCTGGGGAGCGAGGTGGCGGCGTTTGAGAAAGAATTTGCCGCCTACTGCGGCAGCGAAAACGGCATTGCCGTTAACTCCGGCACCAGCGCCCTGCATCTGGCGCTGTTGACCGCAGGAGCGGGTCCCGGGGACGAAGTGATCACGGTGCCCTTCACCTTTGTGGCCACCGTGGCCGCCATTGTTTATACCGGGGCAAAGCCCGTGTTTGTGGATATCGATCCCCGGACCTACACCATGGCGGTGGACGGCCTGGAGCAGGCTATCACTCCCCGCACCAAGGCCATCATACCGGTCCACCTCTACGGCCAGATCGCGGATATGGACCCGATCCTGGAAATCGCCAGGCGGCATAACTTGACGGTCATTGAGGACGCCTGCCAGGCCCACGGGGCCGAATATCAGGGACGCCGGGCCGGCGGCATGGGGGACCTGGGCTGCTTCAGCTTCTACCCGGGCAAAAACCTGGGGGCTTACGGCGAAGGCGGCATGGTGGTGACCAACAGCCCCGATTATACCCGCACCATCAAAATGCTGCGGGATTGGGGCCAGGAACGGAAATACCAGCACGTCCTGAAAGGTTTCAATTATCGGCTGGAAGGTATCCAGGGCGCGATCCTGCGGGTCAAGCTGCGCCATCTGGAGGCCTGGACCGAAGCCCGCCGCCAAAACGCCGGGCTCTACGACAAACTCCTGGGGAGCAACGGGGTGCAAACCCCGGAAGCGTTGCCCGACCGCCGCCATGTCTATCACGTCTATGCGGTGCGGACCTCCAGGCGGCAGGCCCTTCAGGATTTCCTGCAGGAGCAGGGCATCAGCACGGGCATTCATTATCCCATCCCGGTGCATCTCCTGCCCGCGTATGCGGATTTGGGATACGCCGCAGGAAGCTTCCCCGTTTCCGAGGAAGTAGCCCAGGAAGTCCTGTCGCTGCCGATGTATCCGGAGATGGAGGCCGCTGCGGTCAGTGCGGTGGCGGAAAAAATACACGAGTTTTGCCACGGAGCTTGAAGTTGATGAACGCCGCCCCTCCCGGTTTCCATCCTTCCCGGCTCGTGAAGCGAATGCGGGCCGCGGTGGAACGGCTGCGCCTCGATCTGCGGGGGCTGACCGTTTTCACCGAGGCCGCGACCGGAGCCTACGCAGTCACCCCGGTGTTGGCGGCCATGGCCGGGGCCGAGAGGGTTTGGGCTTTGACCCGTCCGTCCCGGTACGGCTCCACGGCCGAGGTTATGGCCCAAACCGGGGAACTGGCACAATTGGCGGGAGTCGACGGCAATCTGCGTTTTATTACTGAAAAATCCCGGGACATCGTGGCCCGGGCCGATATTGTCACCAACAGCGGGCACGTGCGGCCCATTGACGCGGAGATGGTGGGCTGGATGAAGCCCGGTGCGGTGGTTCCCCTGATGTACGAGGCGTGGGAGTTCCGGGACACCGACCTGGACCTGGCGGCCTGCCGGCTGCGGGGCATTCCGGTGGCCGGCACCAATGAGCGCCACCCGGAAGTGAACGTGTTCGCGTTTCTGGGATTGATGGCTGTCAGAATGCTGCTGGACGCCGGCATCGAGGTGTATGGCGCCCGCATTCTGCTTCTTTGTGACAATCCTTTTGCGCCTTTTATTTCTCGGGGGTTGGCCGACGCCGGCGCGGAAGTGGAAACGGCTCCTTCCCTGGCCGCGGCCTCTGCCGACCCTCTCCGGGACGCGGTGCTGGTGGCCTTGACGCCCCAGGACTCCCCGGTCATGGCCGACGCAGACGCGGCAATCCTGGCGGCGACCCAGCCCCAGGCGGTGGTGGCGCAATTTTGGGGAGACCTCGACCGCCAGGCCCTGGCTCGCCGTGGCGTGCAGTTCTGGCCGGCGTCTGCTCCCGCCCCGGGGCACATGGGCATCCTGCCCTCGCATCTGGGGCCGGAGCCGATTATTCGCCTGCAGTCAGGAGGCCTGAAAGTCGGGGAGGTCATGGCCCGGGCGGTGCGGGAGAATCCCGCCGTTACCCGGCCCGACGCGGCGGTGGCCGCGGCGGTGGCCTCGGGTTTCGGCCAACCGCTTAACGGAGGTCCGCCTTCATGACCCAGACCCAGCGAGAGTTTTTCCCGGCGATGCCGGGCCGGTCTCATGCCGCTGACCTTGCCCCGGATTTCCATTCCGATGCCAAAATCGGCTCCGGAGTGGTCTGGGGCCGTGATCTTTTGGTCCATGAGAACGTGGAGATCGGCGACGGCGTGCAGATCGGCAACCGCGTCACCCTGCGCAATTGCCGGATCGGGGCGGGAGTGCGCATCGAAGACAATTGCATCATCGGCTACGAAAGCCTCACCGGGGGGTTTTCCCATAAATTGGCGGAATACCGCCGGGTGGAGTCCACGGTCATCGGGGCCGGGAGCCTCATCCGAACCGGCTGTACCATTTACCAGAGCGTGAGCATCGGCGAAAACTGTTGGATCAATCATAACGTCCTCCTGCGGGAACATACCCGCATCGGTTCCCACACCTGCATCGGCAGCCTCACCGCGGCGGAAGGGTATCTCACGGTGGGCAGCCATGTGCTGGTCCATACCCAGGCGCATCTCGCCGCCCGGATTACCATTGAGGATTACGTCTTTATTGCCCCATGCGTCGTTTTTACCAACGGCCATCCCATGAATTACGCCCGGGAGGTGGCCAGCGAGGAACAGGGAGCAGTGGTGCGCTTCGGCGCGCAGATCGGGGCCCAGGCCCTGATTATGCCCCGGGTGACCATCGGCTGCGAGGCCTGGGTGGGGCCGGGGACCCTGGTCAATCGGGATGTGCCCCACCTGGCAAAAGTTTTAGGTTCCCCGGCCCGGATTATCGGCCCGGTGGAGCCGGAGATGCGGCTGGCCCTGGAGCTCCGCCGCCGTTATTACCAGGGAGAAGAGAATCCGCCGTCTGCGGCGGTTGAGGAGCAGGCATGACTTCCAGAAACATCGTGGTGCAATTGGTCCTGGACGCCTTAATCCAGGTCAACGCCGGCCGGGCTCCGGATCTGCAAATACCCGTGAGTCCGGAAAGCCGCCTCTTCGGGGCCAATTCCCACCTGGATTCTCTGGAACTGGTGAATCTGATCCTGGACGTGGAAGACCAGGTGGGCCGGACTTTTTCCCTGCCCATCATACTCATGGATGAAAGGGCGATGTCCCAGGAGCGCAGCCCTTTCCGGAGTGTCACCACCTTGACCGACTATATCGTGCAGTTGTTGGAGGAGCAGCAGCATGGCTGAAGACCCTCCGGTGCTTCTCATCACCGGCACCAGCAGCGGGATCGGGGCGTACCTGGCCCGGCATTACGCGGGGAGGGGGTATCGCACCATCGGCTGCAGCCGCAAGGCCGCGGACCTGGAGCTGCCGAACTACGAGCATGTCCGGGCCGACGTCGGCTCCGAGCAGGAGGTGGGGTCCCTGATGCAGCACATCCGGGAAAAATACGGCCGTTTGGACGCCCTGATCAACAACGCGGGGGTGGCCTCCATGAACTACGCCCTGCTGCTGCCCACGGCCACCGCCGAGAAGATCATGGCCACCAATTTCATGGGCACCTTTTTCCTCTGCCGGGAGGGAGCGCGACTGATGCGGCAGCGCCGCTACGGCCGCATCGTCAACCTGGGCACCGTGGCCGTGCCCATGAACATCGAAGGGGAATCCATCTATGCCGCGTCCAAGAGCGCGGTGGTCACCTTCAGCCGCATCCTGGCCCGGGAGGTGGCGCCTTTCGGCATTACGGTGAACGTGGTGGGTCCCACCCCCATCGAGACCAACCTGATACGCTCGGTGCCCAAGGACAAGATCAAGCGCCTGGTGGACCAGTTGGCCATCAAGCGATTGGGGACCCCGGCGGATGTGGCCAATGTTATCGATTTTTTCCTCAGGCCGGAAAGCGACTACATCACCGGCCAGGTGGTTTATCTGGGAGGCGTCTCATGACCGAACACTGGTTATTGGCCCGCCTGGGAAATTGGCCCGGGCAGCCGGCCCTGATCTGGAACGACCAGCCGTTTACTTATCAATGGCTGCAAGAGCGGGCGGAGCAATGGCAGCAGGAGCTTTTAGAGCGCGGGGTGAAGCCGGGCCAGGTCATCGCCCTGGAAGCCGATTATTCCCCGGAGGCCTGCGCCCTGCTGCTGGCCCTCATCGTCCACGACAATATCGTGGCGCCCCTGTCGTCCATAACCCCGGAACAGAAAGGCCGGTTCCTGGAGATCGCCCAGGTGGAAGGCGTGTTCACCTGGGACGGAGAGGGCCGCTGGCTTTATTCTCCCAGAACGGAAACGGTGAGCCATCCGCTGCTGCTGACGCTGCGCGCTGCAGGCGCGGCCGGGCTGGTCCTGTTCTCCTCGGGCTCCACCGGGGACCCGAAAGCGGCGCTGCACAATTTCGACCTGCTCCTGGAAAAATTCCAAGAACAACGGCGGGGCTCGATTACCCTGGCTTTTCTGCTCCTGGACCACATCGGCGGGTTGAATACCCTGTTCCATACCCTGGCCAACGGCGGCACCCTGGTGACCATCGCCGGCCGGGACCCGGCCGCGGTCTGCCGGGCGGTGGAGCGCCACGAAGTCCGGGTTTTGCCCACTTCTCCCACTTTTCTGAACCTTCTTTTGATGTCGGAGCTGCACCGGGAATACAATCTGTCGTCCCTGGAACTCATCACTTACGGCACCGAGGTAATGCCCGCCAGCACCCTGGTGCAACTCAACCGCATCTTTCCCGGAACCCGCTTCCTGCAAACCTATGGCTTGTCGGAAGTGGGGATCTTAAGGACCCGCTCCCGGGATTCCCAATCCCTATGGGTCAAGGTGGGGGGGGAGGGCTACGAAACCAAGGTGGTGGACGGGATTCTGTGGATTAAGGCCCGGTTTGCCATGTTGGGCTACTTGAACGCGCCCTCGCCTTTCGATGCCGACGGCTGGTTCAATACCGACGACGAAGTGGAAGTGGACGGGGAGTACTTGCGCATTCTGGGACGCCGGTCCGAGATCATCAACGTAGGCGGCCAGAAGGTCTATCCCGCGGAAGTGGAGAGCGTACTGCTGCAGATGGACAATGTGGAGGATGTGGTGGTCCTCGGTGAGAAAAATCCGCTTCTGGGCCAGGTGGTGGTGGCCCGCATCAACTGCGGCCATGAGGAAGACCCCCGGGAGCTTAAGCAGCGCGTCCGGGACTTCTGTCGAGGCAAACTGGAGCCTTATAAAATCCCCGTCCGGGTGGAAGTGGCGCAGTCCCGGCAATACAGCCAGCGCTTCAAGCACCTGCGCCGGCAAGGAGCACAATATGCAGCTTAAGGGCAAGCGTTTTCTGATCACCGGCGGCGCCGGGCTCATCGGCTCGCACATTGCCGATCTTCTGGTGAAGGCGGGGGCTGCGGAAATTGTCATCCTGGATAACTTTATCAGGGGGCGCTACGAGAACCTGGCCTGGGCCCAGGCCCACGGGCCGGTCACTACCATAGCCGGGGACATCCGGGACACCGATCTGGTGAACCGCCTCACGGCCGGGATGGACCTGGTTTTTCACCAGGCCGCGCTGCGCATCACCCATTGCGCCGCGGAACCCCGCCAAGCCCTGGAGGTCATGGTGGCAGGCACCTTCAACGTGCTGGAGGCCGCGGTCAAATCCGGGGCGCCCAAAGTGGTGGTTGCGTCTTCCGCGTCCGTTTACGGCCTGGCCGAGGAATTCCCCACCACCGAGAAGCATCATCCTTACGACAACCGCACCCTGTACGGCGCGGCCAAGACCTTCAACGAAGGGCTGCTCAGGAGCTTCCGGGAGATGTACGGCCTGAACTACGCGGCCCTGCGCTACTTCAACGTTTATGGCCCCCGCATGGACATCCACGGCGTCTACACCGAGGTGCTGATCCGCTGGATGGAGCGCATCGAAGCCGGGCAGCCGCCCCTGATTTTCGGGGACGGCTCCCAGACCATGGATTTCGTGCACGTGGAGGACGTGGCCCGGGCCAACATCCTGGCGGCTGAAGCCGAGGTCACCGATGAGGTCTTCAATGTGGCCAGCGGCATGGAAACCAGCCTCAGGGAATTGGCGGCCACCTTGCTCCGGGTGATGGATTCCCCCCTGGAGCCGGAATTCGGCCCGGAAAGGAAAGTCAATCCGGTGCCCCGGAGACTGGCGGATACTGCCAAGGCCAAAAGATTGCTGGGCTTCGAGGCCGGGATTCCTCTCGATGCGGGACTTAAAAACCTGGTGGCCTGGTGGCGCGCCAGCCGGGGCCGGGAAAAGGCGGCGATCCGGCCCCCGGGAGAAATCCGGCCCGAGGAGAATTGGAACAGCGGGGGCAAAGAGCAAGCTCTGGTCCATTAACAGGATAAGGAAAACAGATCAGGGGGCAAACCCAATGATAATTCTATTAGTCCATCCCCCCAACGCCCTGGTTTACGATAAGTTCGCCCGGGCGCCCATCAAGCGGCTTCCCGTGGGGATGGCTTATCTGGCGGCTTTTGTTGCGCAGCAGGGCTATCCGGTGCACGTCCTGGACGCCGAGGCCCTGGACTACGGCTTTGAGGAAATCATGGCTCACGTCCGGGAACTCGAACCCGACGTGGTGGGGTTTTCCTGCACCACTCCCCTGTTTCCCAGCGCGGTGGTCCTGGCGGAGGCCGTTAAAGAGATGTTCCCCCGCGCCGCCGTGGTCCTGGGCGGCCCGCATATTTCCGCCCTGCCCCGGGAATCCCTGGAGGCCTCGGAGGCCATCGATTTTGTCGTCTTCGGGGAAGGGGAAGAGAGTTTTCTGGAGTTGATTAAGGCCTGGGAAGGCTCCGTCCCCTTCGAGGAGGTGGCTGGGGTGGGCTTCAAAAAAGAAGGGCGGACGCTGATCAATCCGCCGCGGCCTTTCATCCGGGACATCGACGCCTTGCCCTTTCCCGCCCGGCACCTCTTTCCCCTGGAGCGCTACCGGGATTCCATCCATTACCAGGAGCCGTATACGGTGATGGTCACCAGCCGGGGCTGTCCCTTCCGCTGCATCTTTTGCGCCTCTTCCGTGACCTGGGCCCGCAAGGTGCGGCTGCGCTCGCCTGAGAACGTCATCGCCGAGATTGCCGAAGTGGTCAGGCGCTACGGCATACGCAACATTAATTTTGCCGACGACACCTTTACCCTGAACCGGGAACGGACCATCGACATCTGCCGGCGCATCGTCCAGGAGAAGTTCAACATCAAATTCCTGTGCAGCTCCCGGTTGGACACCATCGACGCGGAGCGGCTCCATTGGCTTAAAAAGGCCGGGTGCCATACCCTCACCTTCGGCATAGAGACGGGCAACCAGGAGATCGCCAAGGTCATCAGGAAGGACGTGGACCTGTCCCCGGCGCCCCGGGTCTTTAAGATGGTCCAGGACCACGGCATCGCGGTGCATTCCAGTTACATCATCGGCAATCCCGGCGACACCCGGGAGACCATCGAGCAAACCATTCAGTTCGCCCTGGATTCCGGCACCGATGAGGCGCAGTTCTCCATCTCCACCCCTTTTCCGGGCACCGAGTTATGGAAAATGTCTCTGGAGCAAGGGCTTTTGCCGGCCGAGGATTTCACCGCCTACAAGTGGTATTACTCCGTGGCGGCCAATCTGAGCCGGGTGTCCAACGAGGAGCTGATCTCCTATCAACGCCGGGCCTATGACCTGTTCCAGGAAAAAAGCCAGGCCCGGCACCAACTCCCGGCCGCGGCCAACGCGAGGTAAAGCCCGTGACGAATCCGCCCCGGAAACCGCAGATTCCTTTGACCCGTCCCTGGTTGGAGCAGCAGGAAGCGGACGCGGCCGCCCAAGCGGTGATGTCCGGCTGGGTCTCCCAAGGACCGGAAGTGGCCGCATTTGAAAAAGAATTCGCCGCCGGGGTGGGCGCGCCTTTTGCCTGCGCGGTGTCCAACTGCACCACGGCCTTGCATCTGGCCCTGTTGGCCGTGGGGGTGCAGCCGGGCGATGAGGTGATTACGGTGAGCCATTCCTTCATTGCCACGGCCAACGTGATCCGCTACTGCGGCGCGGTCCCGGTTTTCGTGGATATTCAGCCCCACTCCCCCAATCTCGATCCCGGTCTGGTGGCCGCGGCCGTCAGCCCCCGGACCCGGGCCATCCTCTGCGTCCACCAGATGGGGATGCCCTGCGATTTGGCCGCGATCCTGGAGGTGGCCCGGCGCCACTCCCTGCCGGTGGTGGAAGACGCGGCCTGCGCCCTGGGCAGCGAGATCCTGTGGCAGGGGAAGTGGGAGAAGATCGGCAAGCCCCATGGGGATATCGCCTGCTTTTCCTTTCATCCTCGGAAAATCGTGACCACCGGGGAAGGGGGGATGCTGACCTGCCATGATCCGGAACTGGACGGGAAATTCCGGCTCTGGCGGCAGCACGGCATGAGTGTGCCGGACACGGTCCGGCATGAAAGCCTTACGGTGATCTTCGAATCTTACGTGGAACTGGGCTACAACTACCGCTTGACCGACATCCAGGCTGCGGTGGGACGCCGGCAACTGGAGCGGCTGCCGGAGATTGTCTCCCGGCGGCGGCTGCTGGCGGCGCGCTACCGGCGGCAGCTGGCAGAGATTCCCGGCCTCCTGGCTCCGGAGGAGCCTGACTGGGCCCGCACCAACTGGCAAAGCTTCTGGGTGGAGCTGCCCCCGGAATACCCGCAGATACAAGTGATGCAAGCCTTGTTGGACGCGGGGGTGGCATCCCGCCGGGGCATTATGTGCAGCCATCTGGAACCGGCTTATGAAAAGGAACCTTGGGCCTGCGGCCGGGGAGCGGGCTGCCGGGGGGAGCAACCCCATTGCCGCCACTTGCAGGAGAGCGAAGCGGCCCTGGATCACAGCATCATCCTGCCGCTCTATCCGCAAATGACCCTGGAGGAGCAGGATTACGTGGTGGCGGCCCTCAAATATGCCTGTTCCCTGTCCCAGCAGGAATATCAGGGGACACGCTGGGCGCACGGCGCCGGTTAAGAAGCGCGCTCAGGCAAGAATTGGGTGGCAATGCCCGCCCAACACTTTGAACTTTGAACCTTGAACTTGGAACTTTTAAAGACAGGAATGGCATGAAACGCATAGTAATCACCGGCGGCGCCGGGTTTGTGGGTTCATCCCTGGCGGTGTGGCTCAGAGAAACCCTGGGAGCCGACGTCATTTGCCTGGACAATCTCAAGAGACGGGGCTCCGAGCTTACTCTGCCGCGCTTGAAGCAGTGCGGCATACGCTTTGTCCACGGTGACGTGCGCCAGCGGGACGATCTGGCGGCTTTGCCCCAGGCCGAGGTCCTCATCGAATGCTCCGCCGAACCCTCGGTCTTGGCGGGCAATAACGGCCAGGGCCTTTATCTCCTGGACACCAACCTGATGGGGGCCGTCAATTGCTTCGAATATGCCCGGCAGACCGGCGCGGCGGTGGTCTTTCTCTCCACCAGCCGGGTCTACCCCTTTGACCGGCTGCGCCATGTTCCCCTGGCGCCAGGGGAGACCCGGTTCCTCTGGCAGGGGGAGAGCCTGCCGGGAGTGGGACCCGGTGGGGTCAAAGAGGATTTTCCCCTGGCCGGCCGCCGCTCCCTTTACGGGGCATCCAAACTGGCCGCGGAACTTCTGCTCACCGAATACGGCGACATCTATGGTTTTCCCTACATCATCAACCGCTGCGGGGTCCTCACCGGTCCCTGGCAGTTCGGCAAGACGGACCAGGGGGTGTTTATGTACTGGCTCCTGAGCCACTTTCTTAACAGCCCCTTGCAGTACATCGGTTACGGCGGCGAAGGGAAACAGGTGCGTGACTTTCTACATGTCCATGACCTGGCCGAGCTGGTGGTGCTGCAATTAAGAAACCTGGAGGCCTGTAGCGGCAAGACTTACAACGCCGGCGGCGGTCCCGGCAACAGTCTTTCCCTTCGGGAAACCTCCTCTCTGTGCCGGGAGCTGACCGGGAACCGCGTCCCCATTACCGGGGTGGCGGAGGATAGGGCCGCGGATATTCCCTGGTTTATTACTGACTCCACCTTGATCGGGCAGGACCTGGGGTGGAAACCGCAGCGCGGGGCGGAACAGACCTTTTCGGAAATGTTTGCCTGGATGCGGGAATATAAAGAGCAACTGGTAGCATCACTAAGATAATCCAACCGTTAAGGAGTTTGAGCAGATGCCTGATATTGCGATTGTCACCGGTTCCGGCGGTCTGGTGGGATCTGAATCGGTCCGCCAATTCTCGGCCCTGGGCTTTGAGGTCATCGGCCTGGATAATGATATGCGCTGCTACTTTTTCGGTCCCGAGGCCTCTACCCATTGGCAGATTGAGAGGCTGCAGGAAGAAGTCCCGCGCTACGTTCACTATGAAGTGGATATTCGGGATAAGGCCGGGATCGACCGGATCTTCAGTGTCCATAACACCGATATCCGGGTGATTATCCATTGTGCGGCGCAGCCCTCCCATGATTGGGCGGCCCGGGAACCCCTGACGGATTTCGCCATCAACGCCACGGGCACCCTCAATCTCCTGGAGGCCACCCGCCAGTATTGTCCCGAGGCGGTCTTTATTCATTGCTCCACTAATAAGGTATACGGCGACCGGCCCAATACCCTGCCGCTGGTGGAACTGGAGACCCGCTGGGAATTGCCCGCCGAGCACCCCTACTTCCGGGGCATCGATGAATCCATGAGCCTCGATAGCTGCAAGCACAGCATCTTCGGGGCCTCCAAGGTGGCGGGGGATATCATGGTCCAGGAGTACGGGCGCTATTTCGACATGAAGACCGCCTGCTTCCGGGGCGGCTGCCTCACCGGACCGTCCCATTCCGGCGCCCAACTCCACGGCTTTCTCTCCTACCTGATGAAATGCGCGCTGGGGAACCATCCGTACACCATTTTCGGGTACAAGGGCAAACAGGTGCGGGACAACATCGATTGCGAAGACCTGGTCCGGGGCTTCGTCTGCTTTTACCGGGAGCCCCGGGTGGCCGCGGTCTACAATATCGGCGGCGGCCGGGAGAGCAACTGCTCCATGCTGGAAGCCATCAAGAGCTGCGAAGAAATTTCCGGCAATAAGATGGATTACACCTACAGCGACCAGAACCGCAGCGGCGACCACATCTGGTGGATCAGCGATCTCACCGCTTTTAAAACCGACTATCCGGATTGGTCCATCACCAATAACGTTCACGATATTTTGTACAAGATATTCCTGCAAAACAAGGACCGCTGGTTTAAACCCGGAGTGGCAAGGAGTGCCGGATATGAAGGTCTTGCTCAGCAATCCCCCGTGGTTTTTGGCTAACGGCCAGAGATGGGGCATCCGGGCCGGTTCCCGGTGGCCCTTCACCGCGCCCGCGCCTTGCCCCTACTATCCTTTTCCCTTTCTCATGGCCTCGGCCACGGCGTATCTGCGAAAAAAGGGAATCCATGCCCACCTGGCGGATTCCATCCTCACCCGGGAGAGCCTGGATTCGTATTTCCACCGCATCCGGACCATGCCCTTCGACTACGTGGTCATCGAGACCTCGAGCCCGAGTATCAACATCGACCTGACCATTGCCCAGGAGGTGGCGAAACATCGCAAGGTGATCCTGGCCGGTCCCCACGCCACGATTTACGCCGACGAGCTGATGGCGGAACACCCCTTTATCTTCGGGGTGGTGAAAGGGGAGTATGAGCAAAATCTCCACCGTCTCCTGGAAGAGGGAAAAGGCGGGGTCTACGATTACGATCTCATGGATAACCTGGACGATCTGCCCTTTCCGTATCGGGACACCACTATCTATCGCTACAGCGACCGGTTTCCGAACACGCCTCCGGGCCCGGCCCTCCAGGTCATCGCCAGCCGGGGCTGCCCCTTTGCCTGCATCTTTTGCCTCTGGCCCCCGGTGATGTTCCAGAACCGCTACCGGCAGCGGCAGCCCGGGGCCATCATCGCTGAAATCGAAGAGGCTTTCCAGCGCTTCCCGCAACTGACCAGCGTTTACTTTGACGACGACACCTTCAATATCGGCAAAAAAAGAATCCTGGAAATTTGCGAAGGCATGAAAAGAATGGGGATTCCCTGGTCCGCCATGTGCCGGGCCGACACCAGCGACCGGGAAACTTACCTGGCCATGAAGGACTCCGGCTGTTACGCCGTGAAATTCGGAGTGGAAAGCGGCTGCCAGGAACTGGTGGACCGGTGCAATAAGAAACTGAACCTCCAGGTGGTGGAGGAGATGGTGCAGTACGCCAAGTCCATCGGCATCTTCGTGCACATCACCATTACCTGGGGCCTGCCGGGGGAAACCCTGAGCACCATCCGCCGCACCCGGGAGTTCTACCGCCGGGTCAGGCCCGACAGCGTCCAACAGAGCTATTGCACGCCATTCCCGGGCACCCCCTTTTATGACATGGCCCAGAAGGCCATGGACCTAAAGGTCGTGGATTGGGGGTCCCTGGACGGAGCTCAGGGCTATGTCATGGACACCGAGGCCTTGACGGCGGAAGAACTGAAGAAATACGCCCACCTGAACTGAGCGGCGCCAGGCGCGTTCGGTTTAGTAGCCAGTAGCCAGTAGCCAGTAGCCAGTAGTGTAGTCAGTAGTCAGTGGCCAGTAGCCAGAGAAAGACACGATCACCCATCTCTGACAACTGACAACTGACAACTGGCTACTGGCTACTAACAAAGGAGAGGGCAATGCGCATTTTGGTCTTAACCACCGCCTGTGATCCCAGCCGGGACTGTCAGTTTCATTTATATGATCATTTCGCCCAAGCTCCCGGGAATGAGGTGTTGGTCATCGCTCCCCAATATGCGGATGTGAGCAAGGGGGGCGTTCCCGCCTCCAGGGAGGAAAGGCTGGGACACCTGTGGATTTCCCGGCTTTACCGGGACATCCCGGAAATGTGGCAGGAAACCGGCAAAAAGCTGAGCGCCGCCCTCTTCCTGGCCCGGGCCTTCGAACCGGACATCATCTGGTTCTGGCACGAGAATAATTTTCCCCTGGCCCAGATCCTCAGCTCCCAGTTGCCTGGGAAACCTCCCCTGGTGGGCTATTTGGAAATACCCTCCAAAGAGATCGTGGAAATCTGCCGGGAGGAAAAAGTGCCCTTCCTGTTGTCCGCCCTGCTGTCGGACAAGTATCAGGAGCAGGCCTTTACCACGGCTGACACCTGCTTTCTGAAAATGGAAGTTCCCGTGGAGGTTTTCGACGCCGATTCGCTCCGGCAGGAGAGGCGCGTGAACCGGGGCATCTTCTGCGGCCGGCTGGACGCCTGGTATAAGGGCGCGGACCGTTTTGCGGAAATCTTGCCCAGGCTGTTTGATGAAACCCCCATGGAGAATTTTCTCCTGATCTCTCCGGGAAACCAGACCGCATTAAAGATAATGGACCTGTACGGCCGGAGTTATCCCATTGATTTCGTGAACAACCTCCCCAGGAAGGAACTGTTCAGGGAAATCGCCCGCAGTTTCTTCGCGGTGGCCACCAACAACGTGGAAGCTCCGGGGAGCTTTCCGGTGGAATGCATGGCCTTGGGAACCCCGGTCTTTTCCGTGAGCTGCTCTTTGGGGGAGGTGATCCTGGATGGGAAGACCGGAGCCCGGTCCATCGAATCGCTTAATCGGCTCTACTACGAGCCGCGGCACTACCGGCACGTGCAAAAAACGGCCCGGGCCTACTTCAAGGCCTGGTTTTCCGCGGCTAGCGTGGGGGAGCGCTGCCTGAGAATTTTCCGGGGGGTTTTGGCAGGGAAGGCCCGGGAGGTCTGGGAACGGCTGCGCCATAAGCAGGGGGCCATCAAACCCGCGAGCGCCACGCCGTTCTATCTGCAGAATTCCCCCCCTGCCCATGTGGGGCCGCTGCGGATCGGGCTGCAATTGCCCAATATCAACACCCATGAAGGCGCGGTGGACGGCGACGAAGTCATGGCCCTGGGCATGGCCAACATCCTCTCGGGCCTGAAAGAGGTGGAATTCGCGGAGGTCTATGATCCCGTCACCATTCACGACAATCTGGATGTCATCCTCAATTTCTACCCTTTTCCCCTGCTCCGGTTTGTGCCCGGTCCCCGGCAGTATTGGTGGTATCAGGCCCGGGTGCCGGAGGATTGGGCCGCCAACCCCGAATGGCGCCAGCTGCTGTGCCTTTATGAAGGGATCTTCGTGGCCAGTCCGGAGTTGAAAAAACATCTCCTTTCCTGGGGAGTGCCGGCGGAAAAAATCTCCTTGCTGCCCATGTCCTGCGACCGGGGGACTTACTACCCCCGGCCGGAAGCGGCGGAACTGGACCATGAGGTGGTCTTCTGCGGCAATGGCGGCATCAGGGCGCCGGAAGAGGTGCAACGTTACCTGACGCCCTTGAAAGACCTGGGTTTGGCCATTTTCGGCTCCCACTGGGAGCGGTTTCCCCAATTGCGCCACTGTCTTAAGGGCCCCATTCCGCCGGTGAAGGTGCCCGAACTCTATTCCAACGCCAAGATCATTATCTCCACCCATACCGCCTGGCACCGGGGGAACGACATCCCCACTTCCCGTCTCTGGGAGGCCATGGGTTGCGACGGCGTGGTGGTGTCGGACCGCCTGCCTTTTGCCGAGAAGCTGTTCGGTGACGCGGTGGTCTGGACCGACGGCTACGAGGATATCCGGGAAAAAGTGGCTTACCTGCTGGCTCACCCCGAAGAGAGAGCCAGGCTCAAAGGCAAGGGCCGGGAGCTGATTGACCGCCGTTTGGGCTTTAAACACTATATGCCCCGGCTGGTGAACATTTTCCGCTCCAGGAGGATGGAGGACGTCTTGGAGATCGAGCCGGCGGAACAGGCCGAAGTCCGGCAAACACGCGGCGAGACCCCGGCTGCTCCCCCGGAACCGAAATGCCCCGGCCCGGCGGACTGCGGCCCTGATCCAATCTCTTCTCCCCGGGAGGCAAAGCCGTCCGAGTTTCGCCCCCGGAAAGACGGCCCCAAGGATCTGGACCTCACGATGGTAGTCCATGCCTTGCCCTTTGAGAGTTTGGCGGGAACGGAAATCTATTCCTATAACCTGGCCCGGGAACTACAGAGTCGGGGGCACCGGCTGAGCATCATCTCCCCCGCCTTTGATGCCGTCTACCCGGAAGGCGCAGTCCTGGAAAAAATGCATCAAGGCCTGGAATTAATCAAAATCAACGTGGGTAACAGATGGAGTCTTAACAGGCAATTTAAAAACCGCAGAGTCGTCGCGGCCTTCGGCAACTGCCTGGCGAAAAGAACTCCGGATCTGGTGCACTTTCATCATCTCCTGGGAGTTTCCGCCATGGCCATGGAGGAATGCGCCCGCCAAAGGATTCCGGCGGTGCTCACCGCCCATGACGGCTGGCTGATCTGCGAACAGTGCCATTTCATCGGGGGGGACGGGAATTTTTGCCAGGGAGGGCCGGCCAGCGTGGAAAAATGCGTCCAATGCATGGTGTGGCGCTATCCCCATCTCTATTCGGCGGAACAACTTCCCCGGCTGATCCGCAGCATGACCATGCGCCGGGAATATCTCCCGGAAGCCGTGAAATCGGTCCGGACCCTGCTCACTCCTTCCCATTGCCTGCGGGAAATGCTCCGGACCCACGGCATTGAACATCCCCAATTCCTGGTCTCTCCCCTGGGTCAGAAGCCGTTTTCAATATTGCCCCCGCAACCTCCCGGGGAGGCGGTGCGTTTTTCCTTCCTGGGTTATATGAATTACACCAAAGGCTTGGACATCTTGGTCCGCGCTTTCAATCTGCTGGCTTCTCCCAAGGCCCAACTCGACCTGCACGGGGGCATCAACGGCATCAGCGAGAAAAAGTTCGGGGAAATCATGGGCGAAGTCGATCCCCGGGTGAACGTCAATTATCACGGAGCTTATACTCCCGAGAATTTGCCGGAGATTCTATCCCGAACCGACGTGGCGGTGATCGCCTCCCGGTTTGAAAGCTACTCCCTGGTTACCCGGGAATGTTTGCATGCCGGGGTGCCGGTCATCGGCCCCCGGGTGGGCGGGATCCCCGAAGTCCTGGAGGACGGCGTCAACGGGCTTCTGTTCGAGCCGGAAAATCACCATGACCTGGCGGACAAGCTCCGCTTTATTATGGAGCATCCCGAAGAAATTGCGGGTTTCCGCCAACGCATCCGGCCGGTCAAGACGATCGCTGAGGACGCCGATGAAATGGAATCTCTTTATAGACGTATTCTGGCCTCCGGAACCCCATTATCTCGACCTGCGGAGAAAAAAGTCGCGGCGCAGCTTGCATCCGCTCAAAGGAAAGATACCTCGCCTGGGGCCGGGCCCCGGCGCCCCGCCGCGACCGCTTCCGGTCCCCCGGCAGTGTCCGCTTCCATTATTATCCCCGTATTCAATAATTTTGCCCTGAATCGCCAATGTCTGGAATCCATCTGGGCCAACACCGAACCCGGCGGTTACGAAATCATTGTGGTGAATAACGGCTCCAGCGACGGCACCACCGAATTGTTGCGCCGATATGAAGAGCAAGGACGGCTAAAAGCTATTTATAACCGGGAGAACCTCGGTTTCTCCAAGGCCTGCAATCAGGGAGCAGAAGCGGCGGGGGGCGAATTTCTGGTCTTCTTGAATAACGACACCGTGGTGCTGCCGGACTGGCTGCGGGAGCTGTTGTCTTGCGCCCGGAAGCATGGGGAAATCGGCGCAGTGGGGGCAAAACTGCTTTATCCGGATGAGTCCGTGCAGCATGCAGGAGTGGTCTTTTGCGCGGAGAAACGCCCGTACCACGTTTACCGGGATTTGCATAAGGACCATCCCGCGGTAAATAAAGAAAGGGAACATCAGGTGGTCACCGGGGCCTGTATGTTGGTCAAACGGGACGTCTTTTTCGAGGCGGGGCTTTTTGACGAACAATACCAAAACGGTTTCGAGGATGTCGACCTATGTTTTAATATAAGGAAAATGGGCTATAAGATTATTTATAACCCCCGCTGCGTGGTGTATCATCTGGAAAGCAAAACGCCGGGGAGAAAGAATAATGAAAGGAAAAACGCCATTAGATTTATTAGGAAATGGTATAATAACATTATCCATGATGATAATTACTTCTATGAACAAGATGGAATTTACAGAGAAGTAATACAACTCGGCAAAAGAACAATAATTTATCTTCACGATGACAATGACAATCATTTTTGGCTGAATGGCCGAAAACTAAAGAAAATGGAAAAATACCACGAAGCCTTGGAGCAATACGAGCTGGCCTACAGGTTTAACCCCTACGATCCCCGGAAAATAACCATCGCCGAAGAAATGGCCGCTCTTTATGAAAAATTGGGCCGGCACGATGAGGCCGTGTTCTTCTATCAGACTATTTTGGCCGAATTTCCGTCTTCTTCTTTGGAATTAAAATTAAAAGGAGTACTGGAAAAGCAGAGACTGCTTCAGGAGACCCCCGGCGATCTCTGTTCTCTCCATCCTTAGTGAGGTGAGGCGTTTCCAAAATCCGGCGACATTCCATCCTGTAATATTGTTGTCCGGCACGTTAATGGGGAGCCAATGGTTGCCTGTGGCCATTGTCTTTGAATAATCAACCATAAGGAAAGAGGCGGCTGCATAGTCAGCTCGACCGATGCTCGCCAGCGTAATTATTCCGGTCTACAACGGAGCGGCCACGTTAGAGCGCACCCTCCGGGGGTTTTTAGCCCAGCGAATGGAGGGAGGGGAGAAGTTTGAGCTAGTGCTGTGCGACGACGGCTCCACCGACGGCTCTCCCCAAATCCTGGCCCGATACAAGGACCATCCCCAGGTCAAGGTAATATATCAGGATAACCAGGGCCAATCCGCGGCCACCAATCGGGCCGTGCAAGATGCCCGGGGGGAGTTGCTCATCTTCTCCGCCCAGGATATTTTGCCCCGGAACCGCCAGTTTCTGAGCCGGCACCTGGCCTGGCATCGAAAATTTAAGGACGATCGGTGCTTAACCGGATATATCCGGTACCCGGAAGAATTGGTAACCACCGATTTCATGATCTTCATGAGAGATGGCCACCACCTGTTTAATTATAATGATATCCCCGACCTGGATAATATCGACCCCATGAGGCTGTATGCGCCCAACTTTTCCGTGAAAAAAACAAGGTTTCTGCAGGCGGGGGGATTTGATGAGGCTTTCCGGTATGGTTTTCAGGATACCGATTTGGGAATAAGTTTTTATTTATCAGGATTAAAGATAACTCTGGCAGACGATATCGATTGTCTGCATTATCATCCCCTGAATCTTGAAGGATATGCTCTCAACAAGCGCTCTTTTGGCCGGTTATTTGTCGATCTTTATAATAAGCAAAAAAAATATTTCGAGGTCTGCTGCAGGCCAAAATTCACGATAAATGACATATTTATTTATTGTTTCAGGTTCTTGATTAATAATGATTTATTTAAGAGAATTTTTATTGATATTAAGTATTGCGAGGATAAAGATATTGATCCTCTGTATGATTTATACGATGAATTTTCAGAAAAAGTATTTAAATTACCGAAGTTGCACGAGGAGAATAATTTTATCAATAATAAATCTAGTTCTCGAAAATATTGGTATAAATATGTTTTTTATGGTGCGCTGCTAACCTTTTATTATTATCAAGGAGTGGTTGAAAGGGCGGTGGAAGTTGGACTTTTAAAAAAGCACAAATTTGATTTAACTCCTATCCCACAACAGTTGTCATAAAGGTTAATTCCGGGAAATCGAAGGTGGGGTTTCCCTTACCTGCTTCGTACTATAGACGGCTTTTTCTGCCGTTGCTCCAGAGAATTCCGGCCCACTCCGAATACCTGCCTCCATTAAGAAGGCCGTATCAACGTATGCAATTGCCTATAAATTTTCAGCATCCCGCCTACAAGCTTTGCTCCGCCGGGAAAATCTGTTATTAGTCTAACAGGAAAAATCGGCCAAGCTTCATAGATTACTGCAAAAGGGGACGAGGCGATTTTGACGAGGTCCGCGTCTCCGGGGACTGAGATAGCAACGCAGCCCCGGGTGAAATCATATATTGCCGGCCTGTTGCTGGCAGGAATGGTCCTCTATTTTTACCGCCTGGGCGCGCCGGGCCTGATGGACCCGGACGAAGGCCGCTACGCCGAGATCGCCCGGGAGATGTTGCTGTTAAAGGACTGGATCATTCCCCACCTCAACCTGCTGCCCTATCTGGAAAAGCCGCCCCTGGTCTATTGGCTCACGGCCCTGAGTTTTTCCTGGCAGGGCCAATCGGAGTGGGCGGCGCGGCTGCCCGCGGCCATTAGCGCGCTGGGAGGGGTTTTCCTGGCTTACGGTCTGGGGCGGGCGCTCTGGGGGGTGAGAACCGGCTGGCTAAGCGCCATGATCCTGGCCACCTGCGGGGGCTACCTGGCCCTGGGACGGCTCGTCATCCTGGATATGCCGCTCACCCTGTTTTTCAACCTGGGGGTGGGGCTGGGTTATCTGGCCCTGAGCCGGGAGCGGCCCGGGCTCTGGCCCTGGGCCTACCTGGCCCTGGCCCTGGGGGTCCTCACCAAGGGGCCGGTGGTCCTGGTGTTAGCCGCGGGCATCTGGGGGGGCTGGTGCGGGCTCCAAGGGCGGCCAATAATCCGTTCCTGGCTGCGTCCCGGGGGCGCGGCCCTGTTGGCGGCGGTCTGCCTGCCCTGGTTTTTTCTGGTGGCGCAGCGCTACCCCGATTTCCTGCGGTTTTTTATCCTGGAACAACACCTGGGGCGCTTCCTGACCAAGGCCATACACCACCATCAACCCGTCTATTTCTACCTGCCGGTGCTCCTGGGGTTCATGCTGCCCTGGTCCTGGCTGCTGCCCTGGGCCCTGGGAAGAGAGCGGCCCGGGAAAGACCCGCACCGGCTGTTCCTGCTCATCTGGGCGGGGGCGGTGCTGCTCTTTTTTTCCCTCTCCCGGGGCAAGCTGGCCCCGTACATCCTGCCGTCCCTGCTCCCCCTGGCCCTGCTTTTGGGGCACAGCCTGGCGGAGTTGGAGCGCCCAGGAGGATTTGCCGGCAGCCGGGGGTTTTTCGCCAGCTTGACGCTCTGGGCCTTTCTGTCCTGGGGGCTGTTGGGTTTTTATTTTTGGCCTCCGGAGGAAGCCGTTCCCTTGCTGGCCAAAGGAGAACTGTTGGCGCCCCTGTTCCTTCCCGGTCTTTTGATCCTGGCCCTGACCCCCGCCATCGCCCTGATTTGGCGGCGGCCCGGGGTGCTGGTGGCCGGGGCTTTGATGTTCAGCCTGCTGGTCCCCTGGGGCATGGAGAGAATCAGTATCCAGCGCTCCCCCCGGGAACTGGGCCTGAGCCTGAAGTCCAGGTGGCAGCCGGGGGGGGCCCTGGTGGGTTACCGGCTATATTCCCAGGGGCTCTCCTTTTATTCCGGCCAGGTGTTTCATCTCCTTTCTTTTGCCACGGAGTTGGATTACGGGCGGAAGCTGGCCGGGACCACCTCCCTGTTTTTTGACAATCCCCAGGAGATGGCCGCGTTCGTCCGGACCCGGCCCGGAGTCTTCTTTTTTTTGCGCAACGAGGACCAGGCTTCCTTGGAGCGGGAATTGCCGGGAAGATTTAGTTTCCTGGGGCGGTGGAAAAATTATATATTAATGGATTATGATGAAGAGTCCCTGCAAGTCAGGAAAAGCGAGGAGGACGGCAAACCGGCCGGCTGAGGGTTGCAAAGGGTAGGCGAAGGAACCCCTAATAACAACCCAAAAAGTCGCCTTAAGTTAGCGCTTATGCCCTAGCCCCCTCCCTTCAAGGGAGGGGGGACTTCCGGTGCTTCTTGAATTTGCCTGCCACCCTAGCTAAGGCAATAATCGAAAAACAAAAACTAAAAACTAAAAACTAAAAACTGAAAACTGTCTCACCCATGCGTCCTCTCCTTCTGCCCGCCATCATCTACCGCTATCTCCTCCTGGAGATTCTGACCCCGTTCGGGGCCAGCCTGCTGGCCTTCACCACCATTGTTTTTTTGGGGAGAATGATGCGGGTGACCCAGATGATCGTGGTCAAGGGCGTGGGGTTGATGGAAGTGCTCAAGTCCTGCGTCTATCTCTTCCCTTATCTTTTGGTCTTTACCCTGCCCATGGCCGCGACGGTGGGGATTTTGCTGGCGTTGATGCGGTTAAGCGTCGACCATGAAGTCATTGCGCTGAAAACTTCGGGCATGAGTTATGTGCAGATGCTGCCGCCGATTTTGGGATTTTCCCTGGCATGCGCGGTTTTAGCCTTGTTCTTTACGGCTTACGGCGCTCCCTGGGGACAGAAGGCCACCAAGGACCTGATGATGGAGGTGGTCAAACGCCGGGCGGATTTGGGGATCCAGGAGCAGGTCTTCAACACCGATTTCCAGGATCTGATGCTCTTTGTCAACCGGGTTCCGGCCCCCCCCGGGCAACTGGAAGGTATCTTTATTTATGACTCCCGGGACAAGGATAATCCCCATACCGTGTTTGCCAAAACGGGGCAGTTAAGCTTCGATCCCGCCCAGAAAACCCTGATGCTCCGTCTGGCGGAGGGCCGGGTGATCCGCTGGGGGGAGGGCCTGAGCAAGTGGCAGACGGTGGAATTCAAGAACTATCAACTGCCGTTGGAGCTTTTCACCTTCAGATTGAAGGACAAGGTCTCGGAAGACGAAATGTACCTGGGGGAATTGTGGCGCAGTGTGGGCCGGGAGACCCCGGGCACGGATGGCCACATCCGGCTGGCGGTGGAGCTCAACCGCAGGCTGGCCCTGCCCTGCGGGGCCATTCTCCTGTGCCTCATCGCCATGCCTCTAGGGATGAGCGCCGGCCATCACGGCCGCACCTGGGGCCTGATCCTGGGCCTGGCGGTCTTTCTGGTTTATTACGTGGTCTTTACGGCATCCTGGCGCCTGGCCTTCAGCGCCCGCCTCAATCCCCACCTGGCCCCCTGGATGGCGAACTTTTTGTTTTCCGGGGTGGCCGTCTTCCTCTGGAGCCGCATGGTGCGGGAGCTGCCGCTGCTGCCGTTTTCCTGGGCCAGGTGGCAGGAGCGGCTGAGCGCGATTAAAGTCCGCATTCTTGAAAAGTAATCAGCGGCCAGTGGTCAGTGGTCAGTGGTCAGTTTTTTCCCGGCCCGAGCCAGTTCCCTCTTATAGTTCGCCTCAAAAAATATCAGTAATATAGATAAGTTATTCCTTTGTCATTCTGAACGAAGCGAAGCGAATTGAAGAATCTGGCTTTTGGCGATCATGATTCCAATCTGCGTGTAATCATCAGCACCTATGGGAAAAGCTTGCCGTCAAGAACGAGATTCTTCGGTCGCTCCGCTTCCTCAGAATGACAAGTGGGGGTACTTTCGCAGAGGTCTTTTTTTTTTCTGACCACTGATCACTGACCACTTTTTTTTAAAGGCCCGCGCCGGTTTCGGAACCTATTCGGGTTTAGATAGGTAACAGCCGTTAATCGGCTTCCTAATCCTGATAAAAAACAGAGGAGACTTTACGTATGCATCGGAAAATGTCGGCCAAGGGATTGTTCATCGTGCCCCTGCTGTTGGCCCTGGTGTTGAGCCTGGGCACCACGGCCTGGGCCAAGCCATTCGGCTGCGGCCCCGGCGGCATGAACATCACCCCGGAACAGGCGGGACAGCTCTTCGACCTCAAGGAACAGTTCCTGAGTGAGACCGCGAGCCTGCGGAAGGCCATGTGGATGAAGAAGGCGGAGATGGCCGCGCTGTGGAAGGTCGAAAACCCGGATCAGGCCCTGATTAAGGCCAAGCAGAAGGAGATGAACGCTCTCAAGGAGCAGTTGCAGGAAAAGATGACGGCTTACCGGCTGCAAGCCCGGAAGATCGTGCCCTTCGGCCCCGGCATGGGTATGGGCAAGGGTATGATGGGCATGGGCATGGCCATGATGGGCGACGGCCCCGGCATGGGCATGGGCCCGGGCTGCGGCTTTTAAGCATAACCCCCAAAACCCCCGATATTAACCTCTAACCAGGAGGGCGGCGATAGATGCCGCCCTCTTTGTGTTCGGGGGAGTTGAAGGGGAGTGGTAGAAGAAATGCAACCGCGAGGCAAAGGTTCGCGCCGCCAGGCAGAGTCTGGCCGGCAAGTGCGTTCCCAAGCGGAGCTTGGGAACGAGGGGTAGGGTGCGTTTCACGCACCAGTTCAGGACCTATGATTCGCTCTGGGAGGGATCTTTTTAGATTGGAAAACGAGTTAACTTCAGGCTAATTCTATTTCCTGTCGGCCTCCTTGGGCTTCGTTTTCGATGATGAGTTTGCCCTGGTCTTCGGTGAAAAGCTGGCGATTGGCGTTCAACAATTCAATACCGTAAACCGTGCCGTTGGGGGCGACGTCCACGTTCAGTTCGTCGCTGATGCGGAGGGTTTCCACTTCCGCGCCTTTTTCTTGCAGGCGGATATAGGCAATGTTGTAACGGGGATCATAAGTGATTTTCATAATCTTGAATCCTCTAAAAGTATTTAACAATAACCGTTAAGATAAGCAAGGTTGCTTTCTCTTCCACGGCGTAAACTTCAACCTGCTTGTTTTGATAATTCTTGCCACACCATAGAAAGTCATTGGAGAAATTACGGCGAAAGCCAATACGGTCAAATTTTGCACTAAATGTTTCCCCACCCTGAATCGCGGCAATTACTTCGGCTTCACTGGCGCCGCGTTCCGCCATCCGTTCTCTAGCGTGAGGATGGAAATGTATATTCATGTGATTTTACAAAAAGCCTACAAAGACCAGGATTGGAACAGATTGGAAAGCCTGTTGTTCCCTCCGCCCCTCCTTTCAAATTAACCCTAACCTTCCAGCACAATCCCCACATAGCCCACGAAGCTGTCCCCGGGCATGACGTCGTAGGAAGTGTAATAATCAACCAAGTTGGCTTTAGCGGCCCCCAGCTTTTTGGCCGCGGTGATGGCCGCGACCGCGCCCCCGGCGCTGCACGCGCTCTGGTCCCGGGCCCCGGCTTCAAGGAGGCCGGGGCCGTCCATCTTTAAAGCCAGGTCCACGAATTTCTTGTCGTTCACTTCCTTGACCCATTTCACCGCGTCCGGGCCGCGGCCCTTGGGGGCCCAGCCGTAATTGGGGCCGTAGTGGGTCAGGTCCGTGGAGCCGAAGACCAGGAGGGATAATTTCAACTCCCCGGCGATGGCCGCCACCGTTTCGCCTAAAACTATTGCTTCCTGCGAGTGGGGGGCGCGCAGGGCCAGAACCTTGGCGTTGGGGAAGAAGTGTTTCACCATGGGGAGTTGGATTTCGATGGTGTTGTCCCCGGGGTATTCTTCTTTCAGGGGCAGGCGTTTCTTGAGGGGCTCATAGAACTCCGCGGCCAGGGTGACGCTGCCCAGGGGCGTTTCCCAGGCGTCATCCGTGACCAACAGGGGCGGGGAGTTGCCCCCCAGGTGGCCGCCGAAAACCGCCACTACCTGGGGCTGGGTAGCTTTGGCGGCCAGATAAAAGACCCGGGCCGCGAGTTTGCCGGAGAAGTACCAGCCCGCGTGGGGGACGATGCCGCCGAAGACCTTGACGCCCGCGGGCAGGGGCTGCACCCCGGCCGTCATCTGCTCAATCTGCCTTAAGCATTCGCTTTTACTGCCGGGATACCAGCCGGGGGGCAACATCCGGGAACGGATACGCATGGCGACCTCCTGGAGGGAGCTGTCAGCGATCAGCTTTCAGCTTTTAAAAACAATGCGAAAAGTAACACCAGAAACTTGGTTGAGGTAAAAGCAGCGCAAAACCGCCGTTTTGTTTTCTTTTAAGCTGACAGCTGATTGCTGAAAGCTGACAGCTAATGGCCTTTTTCCCCGAACATTTTACAAACCACTAAGAACTTTTTTCATTCGCCGGATTCTTGATGAGAAACTCTTCCATCCGGCCGTTGATCTCCAGGAAAACCGGGGTGTATTCCTGCTCCTTGGGAAAGGTCTTGGACACCCGGATGCGGTAGGTGTCGCCGTGGAAGGTCACCAGGTAATCGGGGGGGCCGTCTTCCCGGGGGACCAGCTGCACCTCGATCTCCTCGAGGTGGTCCTGGATATTGATGAACAGCACCTGTTTGCCTTTGCGCACGGACCCCACGCCTTCCAGGCGGGCCCAGACCTCTTCCCCCTTATGGGTGAGGGTGAGCTGCGGGGTGGCGATGGCTCCCAGGAGAGGGTAGGGGCCGGGGGCCGGGGCCGCGGGGACCGTCGCGGGGGCGCGGCCGCCTTCGGCCCGGAAGTGGAAGAAGGCCTCGGCTTCTTCCGGGAAAAGGCTGTAGGTGATGACGTCTTCTTCCCGCTCCAGGCCGGGGAGCGTCTGCAATTTGCCTTCCTTCTCCAGGGAGGCAGCAAGCGCTTCCTCGGGGGCCAATGCCCGGCTCTGCAACTCCAGGAGAATCGGGGAGTGGAGACGGCCGTATTTACCCCGGACCAGGTCCGCCATGATGGGGATGATGGTTTTGTAGCGCTGGAGCGAGCTTATATTTTCCACGGCCTGGAGGCCCACTATCTCCAGGATGCGCCCTTTGAGCGCGGGGTAACCCAGGTCCTTCCACACCTGTTGGGCCTCCTTGCAGGCCACCCGCTGGCGGTCCCGGGCGTTGCGGCGCTTCAGTTCCTCCTTTATGAATTCCTGCAAGGGGCCGGGGAGGTAATCCGGACCCAGGCGGTCGTCCATCTTCCGGGGGGGAGGCTCCCGGTAATGATATTTTTCCTTCAGATGTTCCAGGAACTCGGAGACTTCCGCCAGCACGTCCAGGTCGATATGGGGATCGTTGACGGAGCCCCCCAGCGCGAACATCAGGGATTCCGCGGGCGGCGGGCCGTAGGACCAGGAGAGCGCGGCCAGGGTGGTGTCCACCAGCTCCGCGCCCTGGCGCACCCCTTCCTGGTAGGAAGTAAGGGCCGCCTGGTGGTTGTTGTGGAGATGGAGCCGCATGGGTTGGGCGAAATAGCGGCGGTAGGCGCTGATCAGAGTCTCCACCTGGTGGGGGTTCATGACCCCGAAGGAGTCGTTGAGGCAGATGACGTCGGCCCCGGCGTTCACCAGGCCCCCGGCCAGTTGCAGGTAGTCGTCGTTGGTGACATGGGGGTTCAGCGAAAAGAGCACCGTGGCCTCTGCCTGTTTCCGGAGTTCCTTGGCGATGGCGATGGCGCTCTGCATGTTTTCCAGGTCGTTCAAGTTGTCGTAAACCCGGAAGATGTCCACCCCCAGGTTGGCGGCCCGGGTGATGAACTTGCGCACCACTTCGCTTTGAAAAGGCTTGAAGCCCACCAGCATGCGGCCCCGGAGGATCATCTGGATGGGGGTGCGGGTCAGGGACCGGCGCATCCGCTTCAGGCGCTCCCAGGGGTCTTCTTTGAGGTCCGTCAAGGCGGCGTAAAAAGTGGAGCCGCCCCAGCAGTCCAGGGAATAAAACCCGGCCCGGTCCAGGAGGCCGACTAAGCGGCCCAGATCATCCAGGCGCAGGTGTTTCAGGACGAAGTCTTCAAGCCCGTCCCGGAGAGTGACGTCGGTGACTTTTATGGGGTTGAACATTTTTTGTAGTTTTCAGTTTTCAGTTTTTGGTTTTTTGTTTTAAAGCCAAGGGCGCGGCGAATGATTTTCAACTGTGCGGTAAGTTTCATATGCCTTTCGTTGTCTGGCGTGATAGGTTGCGCGTCCGGATCACTCAGCGCCGCAGCATGGCGCTCTGCTTCGGTCATGGCGTCGAAACGTTGCCAGTCGCACTTACTGTCTAACTTATGCCGCATTATATTCGCCTTATCCCCTCGTTCCCAAGCTGTAGCTTGGGAACCAGAGCGGAATTTTATCTTATTGCAATTTAGAAGCTGTATCATCAATTGGTGTTTCGAATTAATCGTCTTTGCTCATCATGTGTTCGCACCAGCTACAATAATCACCTCCAATGACTAGTTCCTCTATTAGAATCTCATTGCCACATCGTTTGCAAATGTAGGGACCGCCGGCTCCGCACTTTGGGCAGTAATTCTCCTCCCCAATATAAGTATTAGATTCACAGGAAGGACAATTACCAAGAGGTTCTGAATACTCTTCTTTATAATCTCGATATGACTTTTCCCTCGACTCATACAGACTTAAGGCTTCTTCCACTGCTTCTTCATAATCCCAGGTTTTCCCACAGCTTCGGCATTTTAATTGTGCATCACTGAGCTCAACCGGATTATTCTCTAACGATATAAGATCAGAATCGCACTCAGTACAAATCATCTTTTTGATTGATTCCAAGAGCACTTGGGACTGCCAGTCAACCGTTCCTAAAGATTCTAAACATTCTTCCTTTTCCCTTTGATATACCTCGGCTGTTGAAACAAGAATATTCCAATAATCATCCCCCAGGAGATCCCTTGGATCCATTCCAAGGTTAACGCGAACAAAGTCACGAATTACAATGAAGCAGTCAGATACCAACTTCCTGACGCTGTCCGGGTGAGTTCTGCTAAAATAATGCTCAATATCATTACGATACTTTTGAATGGCCTCGACCCGATTCCAGTCTACCCGAACACCAAGTGAGTTAAATCTTTCCTGAATCTGGCGTACATCGACTGTTTTCTTCCCTTTTCCAGTCCAAAAAATCCTACCATCTTCTCCTATTATAGGAAGTACCGTGTCTTTGATAAGTACTTCATCGCTTCCGGCGGGGCTCAATTCAGCAAGCTTGTGCTTGAAAAGAAGCAGAATTCCTGCGTGAATATTTCTTACTGCAGAAACAAGCCGTCGTTCTTCTGATGATTCGAGGTCTTCGAGGCCAATGATTATTGAGTTAACTGCATTTTGAAGAATACTCATGAGCTTTCTCTTACCACTGGATAATTTCTATATAAATCAATAGGGAAATAAAAAATACCTTTACTTCTTCGCAATCTGGTTCAATTCACAAAATAGGGTGGCTCCGGCTACATAAAATAAATCCCAGGGTTCCCTTACGTCCAGGTAGGTGAGGGAGGGCATGTTTTGGGCCAGGAAGTTGGTGGTGAAGAGGCCGGAGCGGAAATCTTCGTGTTTCAGCACCTGGCGGTAGAAGGGGATGGTGGTTTTGATGCCCCTGATGATGTATTCCTCAAGGGCCCGGTCCATGCGGTTGAGGACCTCTTCCCAGGTGTTGCCCCAGGCGCAGAGTTTGGCCAGCATGGGGTCGAAATAGGGGGGCACTTCGTAGCCGCCGTAGACGCAGCCGTCCAGGCGGATGCCGATGCCGCCGGGGGACTGGTAGCGGGTGATGCGGCCGGGAGAGGGGAAGAAGTTGTTCCGGGGGTCCTCGGCGTTGATGCGGCACTCGATGGCGTAGCCGTTGAGGCGCACGTCCTCCTGTTTGATATGCAAGCGCTCGCCGGCCGCGGCCTTGATCATTTCCGCCATCAGGTCGATGCCGGTGATGAGTTCGGTGATGGGGTGCTCCACCTGGATGCGGGTGTTCATCTCCAGGAAGTAGAAATTCAGGTCCTTATCCACCAGGAATTCCATGGTGCCCACGGAGTGGTAGTTGAGGAGCGCCGCGGCTTTCTTGGCCAGCTCCCCCACTTCTTGCCGCTTCTCCGGGGTGAGGACCAGAGACGGCGCGATTTCGATGATCTTCTGGTGGCGGCGCTGGATGGAGCAGTCCCGTTCGCCCAGGTGGATGATGTGGCCGTGCTTGTCGCCTAAGATCTGGATTTCGATGTGTTTGGGCTCTAAAATCAGTTTTTCCAGATAAACCGCGGGGTCCCCGAAATTGCGCCGGGCTTCCCGGGACGCGCCGGGCAAGCCGGCTAAAAGCTCGGCCTCATCGTTCACCCGGCGCATGCCCCGGCCGCCGCCGCCGCCTTTGGCCTTGATCAGCATGGGGAAACCGATCTTGGCGGCCCATTCTTTGACCCGGTCCGGGTTCTCGATATCGATCACCGGGGAGCCGGGCACGATGGGGAGTCCCGCTTCGTCCGCCAGTTTCCTGGCCAGGACCTTGTCCCCCATCTGCCGCATGGCCTCGGGCGGCGGGCCGATGAAGGCGACGCCAGCGTCTTCGCAGGCCTGGGCGAACTGCCAGTTCTCGGCGCAGAAGCCGTAGCCGGGGTGAATGGCGTCGGCGCCGGCCCATTTGGCCACTTCGATGATCTGGGCATAGTCCAGGTACCCGGCCACCGGTCCGGGGGTGACCATAATGGCCTGGTCGGCCTTGGTGATGTGGATGGCGTTGGCGTCCTGCTCGGTGTAGACGGTGACCGTGGGAATGCCCAGTTCCTTGCAGGCGCGGATGATCCTCACCGCGATCTCGCCGCGGTTGGCCACCATGACTTTATGGAAAAGGCCCATTTCTTAGGAAACCCTTTGATAATGCGGTTTTTTTTGCCATATTTAACCCTATGAGCGGGGCTTTGTCAAGCGGGGGAGGGGAGGGGCGGGTGGCGGGGACCGGGTGGAAAGGATGGTTTCTCGCAAAGGCGCAAAGGCGTGAGGAGAGGCGCAAATATAAGGTAGGAACTTGAGACCTCTGCGAAAGTCCTTCAAATTGTCATTCTGAGGGAGCGAAGCAGCCGAAGAATCTCGTTTTTGGGCGGCAATGCTTTTCCTGAGTTGCCGATGATTACATGCAGAATGGAGATCCTGGCGCCTATAAACCAGATTCTTCACTCCGCTTCGCTCCGTTCAAAATGACAAAAAAAGTGACTTTCGCAGAGGTCTCAACTTTGAAGTTTCTTTCCCAGTGACTTCTGCTTTCAGAAAAAACCCATTCTCCGCGCAATTTTGGGAAATATTATTTAAAAAAAGGGTCAGAGTCGCCGATGAACATATTACGGGTATTGTCATTAGCCGAACTTTGAAAATGCCGTAGCGCAAGGAACAGCCTCGGGAGCGCCTCCGGCTCCAATGTTCGAAAAGATCCAAGGAAGGAAGAGGAGATGGCGGCAAATCGATGCAGTGGGCTTTGTACTGCCGGTTCCAGGGCAGGGAGGGAGAAAACCGGGGCCGGCCTGAGAATAGCGGCGGTCTGGGGAATCTGGGCCTGCCTGTTGATATTAATGCCGCAAAGGTTGTGGAGCCAGGAAGTTCGGCCCATCCGCATCGGCGCCACCGTGTCTCTCTCCGGGAAATACTTGGAGCCATCCCTGATGGTCCGGGATGCCATTAAGCTTTGGGAAAGCCAGGTTAATCAGCGGGGGGGGATCCTGGGGCGGCCGGTGCATCTGATTCTTTATGACGACCAGAGCAGGCCGGAAAGGGTGCGGGAACTCTATACGCAACTCATCCAAAAGGATAAGGTGGACCTGGTGCTCTCGCCTTATGGAACGCCGTTGACCCTGGCGGCGTCGGAGGTGACCGAGAAACATAAATTTTTCATGTTGGCCGGGTCAGCTTCGGGTGAGAGCGTCTGGCAACAGGGTTATAAGAACATCTTTGGGGTTTATGCCCCCGCGAGACGCACTCTCATAGGCTTTTTAGACCTTCTGGCCCGCTCGGGCCTGGAGTCGGTGGCTATTATCTTCGAGGACTCCCCTCACAATATCTCCACGTCTCTGGGAGGCCTGGAGTGGGCCAACCGCCTGGGCATAAAAGTAAC
>Ga0233425_10000403_pt1 | contig 114017 bp, 88 predicted proteins | sample Watercolumn_Towu_2_FD_181712 | JGI IMG/M metagenome (GOLD analysis project Ga0233425, IMG submission 181712) | Freshwater microbial communities from Lake Towuti, South Sulawesi, Indonesia - Watercolumn_Towuti2014_140_MG | ecosystem: Environmental > Aquatic > Freshwater > Lake | place... | reverse complement strand
CATTGCAGGTCGGTCAGATCACTGGTGTAAACTTGTGCGGTCGGCGACACGGTAGCCTCCTGTATGGTAGCCTGGATTGGGTTCGTGACCATCTATTCTACCACACAGGAATTTCCAAACGGACTCTAAGAAGGATACTGATGTGTTGTCGCCGCAGGTGCAGTTCATGTTGCTGCCTGTGGCTGAGCGACAACGCTTCATGGCGCAACAGGCACACAAGATGGTTACGCACTATGAGGAGTCAGCGGCCGACCGCCAGGCATGGCAAGCAGGAGACTTCATGTATGCAGATTAGTCGCGGCGAGATCTGGCGGGTGAGCCTGGATCCAACCATCGGCGCTGAAATCCGCAAGACGCGTCCAGTCGTCGTTGTTAGTTCTGACGCGATAGGCCTATTGCCGATCAAGTTGGTGGCCCCGCTGACGGAGTGGAAAGACTACCTGGCTCAGAATATCTGGCATGTGAAGGTTGTGCCAGATAGTATGAACGGACTGGAAAAAGCGTCGGCGGTTGACACTCTGCAATTGCGTGGCGTGGATACGCAGTGGTTCATTCAGAAGCTGGGCAACGTCTCACCATCAGTTATGCGGTCAATCGTAGAGGCAATTGCAGCATTAATTGAATACTAGCAGAACGAAACAACAGGCGTGAATTGCTGAAAACCTGAACGCCGCCAAACACACGCACGCCGACTATGCCACGTACGTGACTTTGGGTGACATCTACCTGGAACTCACCGTTGCCAACATCCGTCATCCTGAACGCCAGGGGGAAATCTCCTTCCGCGTAGATACAGGCTCGACACGCGCCTGGCGCGGCATACCATATCACGCGCGCGGGCAATGAAAGCAAAGCGGGGTCTGGTTTCCTCTGCGGGTCAAGGCGATTGAACGGCTGCCAACACATGCCCCACAATAGGCAGGGTTGAGATGAAAACCGGGTTTTCCCCCATCGCTTTCATGTTTGTGGCGGTAGCCCTATTGTTGCCGGCCACTTTATCCAGCGCGGATGCATCATCTGCGCACGACAAGCTTACTCCGGCCTCTATCTGTACGGTGACCAGCGTTGCCGATAGCGGCCCCGGCACCTTGCGCCAATGCCTGCAGAGCGCCGTCAGCGGCGACACCATCACCTTTGACCCGGCGGTCTTCCCACCGACCAGTTCGGCGACCATCACCCTGAGCAGCGAGCTGCCGCATATCACCCAGGGCAACGTAACCGTTGATGCCAGTAACGCGGGAGTGATCCTGGATGGCAGCGGCGCGCCGGCGCATACCGCCGGTCTCCACATCACCTCTAACGCCAATGCCGTCAGGGGCTTGCAGATCCTCCGTTTCCCTGGACATGGGGTGGTGATCTCTGGGAATGCACAGAACAATACCGTTGGCGGCGACCGGGCGGTGGGCAGCGGGCCTATGGGTCAGGGAAACCTGATCAGCGGCAATGGCGGCAACGGTGTGGTTGTTTATGGCGCTGGTGCAGACCATAATACGATCTCCGGCAATTTCATTGGCACAGACGTCAGTGGCACGGCGGCCATCAGCAATACTTCCAGCGGCGTGACCATCAGTGGTGGGGCCAGTTACAACCGCATTGGCGGCTCCACGCCAGGGGAAGGCAACCTGGTCAGCGGCAACGGGATAAAACTGGCGCAAAGCGAACTGAGCCTGTTGGCAACGCCTCAAGGGGCAGGAACAGGCGGCGTGCGCATAGAGGGCGTGGGGACGCGATACAACCAAGTGCTGGGCAACATTATCGGCCTGGATGCCAGCGGCCAGGCCGCCTTGAGCAACCACGAGTTCGGCGTTTGGCTCCACTCTGGGGCCACCGAGAACAGGGTGGGAGGTTCCACGCCGGCGGAGCGGAACATCATCGGCGGCAACGGTTATGCTGGCGTGGGTATCTATGACACCGCCACCACCAGCAATACCATCACCGGCAACTATATCGGCACAGACGTGAACGGGACGAAAGCAATAGGGAACTCACAGGGGGTGGCTATCCTGGGTGCTGCTCGGAACCGGGTCGGTGGGGCATCGCCGGGAGAAGGGAATCTATTGAGCGGCAATAGTAGCGTCGGCGTGGGGCTCTGGACCGGCAGCAATGAGAACATCATTGTCGGTAATCTGATTGGTACAGATGCTACGGGCTCGGTGGCTATGGGTGGTACAGGGTATGTCGGGTATGGCGTGTATGTCTCCAACGGCTGCGCTAGCAACCGCATCGGGGGCAGCACCCCCGGGGAGCGCAACATCATCAGTGGCAACGGCCGCCGGATGGGTGGTGCAGGGGTGTACATCGCTGGCGTGGGCACCGTGAGCAATACCGTCGTCGGCAACTACATCGGCACCGACCTCAGCGGTACGGCGGCCATCAGCAACACAGGCAACGGTGTGTCTATCAGTGGCGGAGCCAGTTACAATCGTGTCGGCGGCTCAACAATGGGGGAGCGCAATGTCATCAGCGGCAATGGCAGCGATGGTGTCGGTATCTCTGGTTCGGACACCATGAGCAACACGGTCAGCGGGAACTATATCGGTCTCAACGTCGGCGGCACGGCAGCCATAGGCAATTCCGGGAATGGGGTGTGGATCGGCAAAGGGGCCAGTTACAACCGCGTCGGTGGCTCCACAGATGGGGAGCGCAACCTCGTCAGCGGCAACGGCAGCGACGGCGTGTCCATCGGCGATGGCAGCACAACGAACAACGCTGTTACCGGCAACTACATTGGCACAGACAGCGGCGGCACGGTGGCCATTGGCAACACCGGCAATGGGGTGTGGCTTGGCGCAGGGACCAGTTACAACCGCATCGGCGGCTCCACGTCCGAAGAGGGCAATCTCATCAGCGGCAATAGCGGCAGCGGTGTGAGTGTCAACAACGCGCTGAGCAATACGGTCAGCGGCAATGTCATTGGTACGGATGTAGGCGGCACGGCGGCTCTGGGCAACTCCGCGGGTGGCGTGTCCATCCATAGCGGCGCCAGCAACAATCGCATCGGCGGCAACACCCCGGAAGAGCGCAATGTCATCAGTGGCAACGGCGGCGGCAAGAAGGGGGGCGATGGGGTTAGTATCTCTGGCGTGGGAACGATGGGCAACACGGTCATAGGCAATTCCATCGGCACCAACCTCAGCAGCACGTCCGCCATCAGCAATACCAACAGCGGCGTGACTGTCAGTGGTGGGGCCAGTTACAACCGCATCGGTGGCTCCACGACAGGGGAAGGCAACCTGATCAGCGGCAACGGGCAGCATGGCGTGAGCATCATGGACAGCGGCACAATGAGCAACACCGTGATCGGCAATTCCATCGGCACCAACGGGTCCGGCACGGCCAAAACTGGCAACAACAATGATGGCGTCAAGATAGAAGCCCCCTACAATCAGGTAGGTGGGACTGCCCCGGGAGAAGGCAACCTGATCAGCGGCAATGGCGACAACGGCGTGCGCATCACCGGCAGCAATGCCAGGAACAACCGCGTCCAGGGCAACCTCATCGGCACAGACGTCTCGGGCGCCGTGGCGCTGGGGAATAGCGGTCATGGCGTGCTCTTGGGTGACGATGCCCAGGACAATACTATTGGCAATGCCACTACCGGCGGGCGGAACCTCGTTGCAGGCAATGGCAAGGCCGGCGTGTACATCGGCGTCATGAAGGGGGGAGCAGGCGCGCGCGACAACCTGGTTATCGGTAACTATATTGGCACGAACATCAGCGGTACAGCCGCCTTGGGGAACAAGGTCGGGGTGGAAATCTGTGGCGACGCGGTGAACAACACCGTCGGCGGCAGCATGGCCGGGGAGCGGAACGTCATCGCCAGCAGCCGCAAGTCCGGGGTGCATCTGTGCGATGGCGCGGCCCGCAACCGCATCCTGGGCAACTACCTGGGCACCGATGCCACCGGCACAGTCGGCCTGGGCAATGGGGAGGGCGTGGGCATACAGGGCGGAGCACAACAGAACACCATTGGCCCAGGAAACCTTATTGCCTACAACACGGCCGATGGCGTCTGGATCACCGGCACCACCACGCTGTCCAACACCGTCACTCGGAACTCCATCCATGCTAACGCCGGCCTGGGCATTGACAACGCCAACGGCGGCAATCACGAATTGACGCCACCTACGATCACTAACATTACCGGCGGCAACGTGGTTATCGGGACAGCCTGCGCGGGTTGCATTGTGGAAGTCTTTTCCGACCTGCAGGATGAGGGCCGGGTCTACGAGGGGAGCACCGTGGCCGATGCTTCCGGCGTCTTCACCTTTGCCAAGGGCTCGCTTCTGGCGGCTGGCCAGGTCGCTACCTTCCTCACCGGCCCCAACCTCACGGCCACGGCCACGGACCCCGACGGCAATACCTCCGAGTTCTCTGCGTCCGTGGCCCTGCGATACCTCTATGTTGCCCCCGGCGGTGATTGCGGGGGAATGATCCCCTGTTACGCCAGCGTACAGGCCGCCGTAGACGCCGCCTTCCCTGGCAACGAAATCCGCGTGGCCACTGGCGTCTACACCGACGTCAGCGTCCGCCCGCGCCACGACGTTACCGACACTGGCGTCGTGACCCAGATGGTCTATATCAGCAAGACAGTGACCATTCGGGGTGGCTATACGACGACCAACGGCTATGCCGACCCGCCTGATCCGGCCGCCAACCCGACCCAATTGAACGCGCAGGGACGCGGCCGTGTGCTCTATATCACCGGCGCCGTCAGCCCCACGGTGGAGGGATTGGGGCTGTGTTGCGGGAATGCCGGCCGTCAGGGTGGCTATCAAGCGGGAATTGACGTTGATGCCGGTGGGGGAGTGTACATCATCACCGCTACGGCTACGCTCAGCAATTGCGAGATATCCGGACAAGCCGACTTCGGTGGTGGCGTATTCGCGTACCACAGCCGTGCTGCGCTCAGTGGCAATACGATCCGTTACAGTAATGCGGGGTGGCGGGGTGGCGGAGTGTACCTGGCTGAGACTTACAACGCCAGATTGAGCGCCAACAAGATCGTCAACAACAAGGTCTTTATTGGCGAAGGGGGCGGTGTGGCCATACAGGGCGGCAGCGCCACGCTCAGCAACAACCTCATCGCCAATAATCAGAGCAAACTGCCTTACGGCAACGACCTGCAATCTATCCAGGGGGGGGTTGCCACCTACGGCGGTGGCGGAGTATTTGTGGGCGAGGGCGATGTCACGCTGAGCGGCAACACGATCGTCAGCAATACCGCCCAAGAGAAAGGCGGCGGGATCTTCCTGTGGGAGAGCGGGGCTATATTGCAGAACAATGTCGTGGCGGACAATCACGCCGGCACAGGGGGCAATGGGCTGGCCATTGTCCATAATCCAACCCCTGGCATCTTCCCCCGGCTGTGGCACAACACCATCGCCCGCAACACTGGCGGCGATGGCAGTGGCCTCTATCTTGGCGGCTCTTATGCAGGGGTACAGTATTCCGGCGCCGTGGCTATGACTAACACCATCCTGGTGAGCCATACCGTTGGCATTAGCGTTACTGGCAGCAGCGCGGTGACGGTAGATAGCGTTCTCTGGCATAGCACGCCGGTCACGGTCTCGCAATCTCCTACAGCAACGGTGACAGTGCGAAATCAGCACACGGGCGATCCGGCCTTTGCCGCCGATGGCTATCACCTGACCGCCGGCTCCGCGGCCATAGACAAGGGCCTGGATGCGGGCATGGGCACGGATATTGACGGCGACGCCCGCCCCGATGGCTGCTTCCCTGACCTGGGCGCGGACGAGTTCATCAAGGGGGTGGCCTGTAGACGCATCTTCTTGCCTTTGGTGCTACGCCGTTCTCTATCATACCATCGCAGTTCGAGCGGTGCATCCGAACCGTGAAATCACAGTGCGGGATTGCACGCGAATTGGAAAGAGCAGGAATTCCCAAAGAGCATATCGCCTTGCGTTTCCAGACCCCCGACGTGAGGAAATACACGGAATACGTCGTGGCATGATGGAGGCAGAACGGATCTGCGGCGCGTAGTATAATCTTGACGACTTGACAATTGATCGGCTTGGGGTCATAATGTCCGATGTAAAGGGGAGTTGGCCAGCTCGTCCGTTTCTGGGCGGTACGAGCTTATCCCTTCGATGACCCACTCAGCCCCCAGAGCTCCAGGGTTGCCCTGCAACGAGGAGGTGAAGCAGCGCCAATGAACTTCCGGTCTCCGTCCATGTCACAGGAGTGAAACGTCGCAACGTGTTTTGCCGATCTGGTATCTTTAAGGAGGAAGAAACCATGTCAACTCCGAAGCTGTCCCGTCGTGAGATGCTGAAGGCGCTGGGTCTGGCGGCTGCGGGCGCCGCCCTGACCGCCTGCGCCCCGGCCGCCGCGCCCGCACCCGCCCCGGCCCCCGCCGAGAAACCGGCCGCCAAGGCTGAGCCGACCAAAGCGCCTGAGCCGGTCAAAGCCCCGGCCGCCAAGTCCTACAAGATCGTCCATATGGCCTGGAATGCGACCCCTTCCGACCCGGCCGTCGCGCTTCCGCCCGGCCAGAAACCCCAGGTCGCCTACCAGAAGGTGGCCGACGAGTGGATGCAGGCGCATCCCAACGTCAAGATCGAGTGGTATCGCTTCCCCGCCGGCACCAACTTCCAGGAGTGGATCCTGGCCCGCATGACAGCCCAGGACGCGCCGGACATCTACTGGGCGAATACCGAAGACCTGTGGCCTAACATCAACAAGGGCTGGGCGCTCGACTTCTCGACCTACATGAAGATGCCCAACCCCTACGTGAAGGACAACAAGCAGTGGGTGGATCAGTTCGAAGAGATCGCCGTGATCTCGCAGACCGGCCCGGATGGCAAGATGTACGGCGTGAACATGGATGGCGCCGGCGTGCTGACGGTCTACAACAAGGCCGCCTTCAAGAAGGCCGGCATCGCTAAGGAACCCAGCACGTGGGGCGAGTTCAAGGATGCCTGGAAGAAGCTGAAGGACGCCGGCTATATCGGCCACGGCGCCGACCTGTCCGTTTCGACCTGTTGCTTCCCGCACTGGTTCTCCGGCCAGACCTATAGCCAGCTCCTGTGGGACGACATCTGGAAGTGGGATGACGACAAGAATCGGGTCATCACCGCGAAGGAAGTCGCGGTGCACTTCCAGAAGGGCGACTTCATGGACTGGGACGCCTATCTCAGGATGGCGCAGCTCATGAAGGAGATGGTGCCCTACTTGCCGGTCGGCTACGAGGGCCAGGTGAACTATCGCGATCTCTTCCGCCAAGACAAGGTCGGCATGTACATGGAGGGCAACTGGGCCATCAGTGACTTCACCAAGTCGCCGCCGCCGTTCGAGATCGGCTGGATCCACTTCCCCATCGTCACCAAGGATCTCTGGCCGAAATCGCAGGAGAAGATCATCCGCATCCAGGGCGCGTGGGGCGCCATGCAGTATCACATCCCCGGCTACATGGCCCAGAAGGAGCCGGACAAGATCCCGCTCATCATGGATTGGCTGATGTACTCCAGCAAGCCAGAGAATGTGACGGCCGTCTGCAACGAGACGAGCCTGGTGCCCCTCACCAAGGGCGCCACCCCCAGGCCCGAGCTCGCGCCGTTCGGCCAGCCCTATGACCGGGCTACCCCCTACCAAAGCTGGTGCACGCTCCAGTGCTCCTACGGCATGGAGGCCGAGTACAAGCTGTGGCAGGCCTATCTGCCCAGCAACATGAGCGACGCGCAGTTCCTGACCGAAGCCAAGAAGTCGTTGGGCGAGGTCGTGCGCAAGGTTCTGGAGCAGAACCCGGACTGGAAGGTCTGATCGCAGCTCAATGGGCGGCCGATTGCCGGGTCACGCGGCCCGGCAATCGGCCGCAACGACCGGGGGGATGAACATGGCTGAATTGGCGGCCGCGCGCGGAGCGAAGCAGCGCAGCGGTTTCAATGAGATCCTGCGCAGAATGCGTAAGTACTGGTTTTGTTATCTGATGATGGCAGGGACGTTCGCCCTGCTGATCACGTTCTCCTATTATCCGGCTATCTCCGCGATCTACCACAGCTTCACCATCTGGGATGGCTTCCGGCCGGCGCAGTGGGCGGGGCTGAAGAATTTCCAGGAGGTTTTTGCCTCGGAGGTCATGTTCGGCCGGGCCTTCAGCAACATGCTCCTCCTGGTTTCCTGGGGCGTCTTCCGGGCTTTGGTGTTCCCCCTCTTCGGCGCGGCGCTGATCTATCGGCTGCGCAGTGAGCGGACGGCCTATTTCTTTCGGCTCGTGTACGTCTTGCCGATCGTCGTGCCGGCCACGGTCGGCATCATCGTCTGGCGGCAGTTGTATGAGCCGAACGTCGGACTTTTCAACGAGATCCTCAAGGCGCTGCAAATGAAGCCGTTGGCCTGGCTGAACTCCCCACAAACCGCGCTGCAATCGCTCATGTTCATCGGCTTCCCCTGGATTGACGGAGTCGGCCTGCTCATCTACCTGGCCGGGTTTCTGGCGATCCCGGGCGAGATCATCGAGGCCGCGATTGTGGACGGCGCCAGCTCGGTGCGGCGGTTCTTTGCCATGGAGCTCCCGCTGCTGATCCCACAGGTGCGTCTGATCTTGATCTTGAATGTGATCGGCGGGCTGCAGGGCTTCGGCTGGCAGCTATTGGTCACGCGGGGCGGGCCAAACAATGCGACGACGGTGCCGGCCTGGGAGATGTACCAGAGCGCGATCCACGGCGGGCGGTTCGGTGTCGCGAGCGCCATCGGTGTCATTCTTTTCGTAGTAATTTTCACGCTAACGCTGATCAACAACCAGGCAGTCCGGTCGAGCGTCGAGTACGAAGCGACGAGTTGAAAGCGCCCCATGGGCAAAGAGAGCATCATGGTTACCAATGCCAACCACGCGATCGTTGCCGACCAGTCATCTGCCCGATTACTATACAAAACGGGGTTTCGTGTGCGCCGTGACTGGACCATCAGCCTGCTCCTGGGCATCCTGGGATTCATCACTTTCGTGCCGCTCATCATGCTCCTGGAGCTGTCTTTCAAAGACGCGCAGCAGATGGCGCAATACATGTGGACGCCGGCCTGGCCGCTCCACTTCCGCAACTACGTTGTGGCGATCTATGCGGTATATCCGTATCTTATCAATAGCGCCATCTTTGTTGTCGGCGCAGTGACCATCAGCATCACTTTCAGCACCTTAACTGCCTACGCCCTGGCGCGCTATCCCTTCCCCGGCCGCGAGTTCTTCTACATCGCCGTGCTTGCGCTCCTGATGATCCCCGGCGTCCTGACCCTGATCACCAGCTTCGTGGTAACAGTGAGCCTTAAGCTCAATAACTCGTTCTTGGGCATCTGGCTGCCGATGGCGGCCGGAGCGCAGGCGTTCCAGATCATCGTCTTGCGCACCTATTTCGCGTCGTTGCCGCCGGAGCTGTTCGAGGCCGGCCGCATTGACGGCGCCTCCGAGACGACCATGCTGGCGAAGATCGCTCTGCCGCTCTCCAAACCGATCCTCTCGACGTTGGTGATCCTGCAGATCATGGGCGTTTGGAACGAGTACATCTGGCCCTTGATGATCTTTTCCAAGCCGGAGCGCTATCCCGCGGTGCTGACCGTGATGCGCATGGGCCAACTGATCACCAATCGCGATCCGGGCGCTATGTGGGCCGGCTACGTGATCGTGGGTCTGCCGATCCTGATCCTCTTTGCGTTCACCAGCCGGACCTTCATCCGGGGCCTGACATCGGGTGCGATCAAATTCTGAGTCGAGCTTGGAAACACGGAGGAACCCATGTCTCCATCGTGGTACACCACCAGTTATCGCAAACTCTTCTTCGACTTCCACAGCCCCGACGCCGCGGTCGGACTGGCCGCCGACTTCGATGCCGAGCGTTGGGCGGATCGTGTGCAGGCGGCCCACGCCCAGGCGGTCTCAGTATTCACCAAGTGCGGGTTCGGGTACTCCTTCTACCAGAAGGGGCGCATCCGTTATCAGCATCCGCATCTGCCCGCCGGCTTGGACATGCTGGAGGCGCAGATCAGCGCGCTGCACCGCCGCGGCATCAAGGCCATCGGCTACTATCACACCTTCAACAGCGAGCCGGTGGCCCGCGACCATCCCGATTGGATCATGCGCAACGCCGACGGGTCGCTCCGCAGCAACGAGATCTGCCTGCTCAGCCCGCTGGTCGAGGAGTGGATGCTGCCGCACATCGAGGAGATCGTCGCCAACTATGACGTGGATTCGATGTTCTTCGACGGCACGTATGCGCATAGCGTCTGCTATTGCCCAGCTTGCCAGCGACGCTTCGCTGAGGCTGCCGGCGGCCAGGAGCTCCCGCGGGTACCCGCGGGGTGGAACACCAAGCCGCCCGATGCGCGCACCGATCCGGTCTGGCGCGCCTATGTGGCGTGGTCGCTGGAAGCCCATCGCCAGGTGCGGGAGCGCATCTGCGAGGTGATCCACCGGCGCCGCCCCGAGGTCGTGGTCTCGGTCAACTGGGCCTATTCCCCGCGCATGCCGGAGATCGTGCCGGATGGCATCGGCGCGCTGGTGGCCGACATCTTCCCGGAGGATCAGGTATACAACGGGTCGTACTTTTCCGCCTATTGGGCGACGTGCGGCCGGCCCTTCGACGTGATGAACTCGGCCTTCCTCCAGTGGTGGGGCGATTGGGGGTGCAAGCCGGCGGTCGCTATGCAGCAGGAGGTCGCCACGACCATCGCGCATGGCGGGCTGACCTGGATCGGCTACCAGATGACGCATCGCTTCGACGTGGCGCCGGCGGTGATGGGCGAATTGGGCAAGACGCTGGCCTTTGTCGAGGCGCGGGAGCCGCTGTTGCGCGGCGCCGTACCGGTCCCGAATGTCGCGGTGCTGCATTCGCCAAGCGCCCACTTCACCGGCGCCGCGCCGACCCTGTTCCTCGATGAGCTTTCCCCGCGCGGCGCGCACCGGCTGCTGACCGAGAGCATGACGCCGTTCCATCTCCTGCACGAGCAGGCGTTGCTGGAGCGGTTGGGCGAATATCGGGCGGTGATCCTGCCCGACCAGCGCTACCTGTCGCCGGCGCTGGTCGCCGCGCTCAAGCCGTGGGTCGAGGCCGGCGGCGTCCTGATCGCCACGGCGCTGACCGGCACGCTGGACGGCGACTATGCGGAGACGGGACGTTTCGCGCTCGAAGACCTGCTCGGCTTGCGCTACGAAGCCACCTGCGACCAGACGCACGCATACATCGAGGTGACCGACCCGCGGCTGAAGGCTGGCGCGCTCGACATGCCGCACCTGGTCGAGGCGGCGACCGCCTTCGCCCGCCCCAACGCCCCGGAGGTGGCGGTGTTGGCGCGGCTGCGCAGGATCTACCTGCGCTCCGATGGTCAGGTCCTCCTGCGTTGGTCGCCCGTGGGAGAGGACTCAGGGTTCCCGGCGATCACGGCCCGTCGCGTTGGCAAGGGGTGGGCGTGCTATATCGCCAGTGACGTGTTCCGCGCTTACCAGGCCAAGAACCAATGGAACCTGAAGCAGGTTGTCGCCAATCTGCTCGATCTGACCGTGGCCCAGCCGTTGGTCAAGGTCGAGGCGCCGGCCTGGCTGGAGGTCGTGCTGATGCGCCAGCCGGCCGAGCACGCCCCCAACGGCCGCGAACGGCTGTTGGCGCACCTGGTCAATCACCACGGTGACCGGCCGTTGGATGGCAACTACCGGTGCACAGAGCAAATCTTGCCGGTGTCGGGCGTCCAGGTGCATGTGCGCTGCTCCCAACGCCCGGCGAAGGTCACTCTGGAGCCGGATGGAGTTGTTCCGGCGTGGGGCTATGGCGACGGCGTCCTGACCGTGCAAGTGCCGGAGGTGGTCATCCACCGGGTTGTGGCGATTGAGTAGATCGGCGACATCTACCAGGGGCGCCGGCGCAGCGTTCAGCCGCCCCGACCGATCACCGCGCGGATGAAGCGCGTCAGCTCGCGAACCCGTAACCCCTGGCACGCGGCGAGATAGACGGCGCCCCCGATCGCGCCCGCGACGGCGAGCGTCATCAGGTTGCCCCAGCCTGCGCGACCGGCATAGGTCGCCAGCAGCAGGATGGCGCCGCCTGTCGCGGCCGCCGCGGTCAACACCCGCAGCAGCAGGCTGCCCAGCTCCCGGCCGCCTACCCCGCCCAACCGCTGGCGCAGGATGAGGAGCAGCGCCAACACTTCGGCCGTTACTGCGACTGAGTTCGCCAGCGCCAGCCCGCCGTGGCCCAGCGGCCCCATGAGCAGCGCGGCGAGGAGAATGTTGGCGCCGGCCGAGGCGGCGGCCAACAGCAGCGGCGTGATTGTGTCTTGCTGCGCAAAGAAGGCGCGCGCCGCCAACTCCAGACAGACATGGGCGGTCAGCCCCAGCGCATAGAAGCGCAGCGCCACGTAGACCGCCTCGGTCGCGGCCGCGTCGAACGCGCCGCGCTGGTAGAGGAGCGCCAGCAGCGGCCGGCCCAGCACGATCAGCCCCACCGCCGCGGGCACGGCCAGCGCGATCACCGTCCGCAGCGATTCGCTCAGCGTGGCGGCCAGCGCCCGCCGGTCGCCCCGCGCGGCCAGCTCGGCCAGGGTGGGGAAGGCCACCAGCCCGAACGCCGTGCCGATGATCGTTTCGGGCAACTGCATCGCGTCCCAGCCCCATTCCAGCGCGCTGACGCTCCCCGCGCCGAGTCGTGAGGCGAGATTGGTCGTCGCCAGCAGCGTCAAGTGGAAAACCCCCAGATCGAGCACGCGCGGGCCGAGCAGCACGGCCACTCGGCGGACCGCTCCATCGCCGGCGCGCAAGATCGGCCGCCACCGGAAGCCGAAGCGGATCAGGCCAGGGATCTTGATCGCCAGGTGTAGCCCCGCGCCGATCCCCGCGCCGGCGGCCAGCCCGGTCACGCCCCAGGCCGGCGCCAGCCAGACCGCCCCTATGATGACCCCAACCGGATAGACGACCGGCGCCAGGGCCGGCAGCAGGAAGTGCTTGAAGCCGTGGAGGATGCTGCCCTGAAGCGCGCTGATGCAGAAGATGAAGGTGGAGACCAGCACGATGCGCATCACGCCGGCCGTCTCGGCGGCCTGGGCGGTGGAGAAGCCAGGCGCGATGACCGTCCGCACCAGCCAGGGCGCGGCGAGCGCGGTGACGAGCGCCAGCGCCCCGGCGATCAGCGCAACCCAATTGGTGATTGCACTCGCCAGCCGCCACGCGCCCTCTCGATCATCTGCGGCCAGAAAGCCGGCGAACACCGGGATGAACGCCGTCGCCAGCGCGCCGCCTGCCACGACCGTGAAGAGCAGGTCGGGCAGCTTGAACGCCGCGTAGTATGCGTCGAGGTCGGCGCCGATCCCGAAGCGCCGGGCGATCAGCGCGTTGCGGACCAGCCCGACCGCGGCCGCGAGTCCGAACGCCCCGGCGACGAGCAGGACGTTGCGAGCGATATGGCGTTGGCGTGCATTGATGGATGCGACCACGGGTTAGCCACCCCCTAACTTTGCAAGGATGGGCGAGCGGCAATTTCGCGCCTGCTCGATCGGAACAATATCGGACTTCACTCGCCTATAGTCGCCAGCGCGGCGGATGCATCTACGTAATGCGGGTTCAGCTCGACGGCGCGCTGCCAGGACGCGCGCGCGGCGACGACGTCTCCTTTCGCCTTCTGCGCCAGGCCGCGCCAATAGAACGCCTCCTCGGTCTGCCGGGCGGTCGCGATGGTGGCGTTCGCCAGCGCGATCACTTCGTCGTAGCGGCCGGTCTCGTAGTACGCCTGGAACGGGCCGAACTGATACCAGAGCATCCGCCACGGCAGGCCGATCCGCCGCGCCCGGTCGTAGGCCTGGCCGGCCTCTTTGGCGCGGCCAAGCGCCACCAAATCGCTGCCCAGGTTGAACCACGCGTAGGGGTCATCGGGCCGGGTTTCAAGCTCGGCCTGGGCGTGGGCCAGCGCACGCGCCCACATGGTCGCTTCGTCTACATCTTCATTCAGGATCGGCAGCACGCCGCGCGTGGCCGCAGCATCGTAGATCACGAGATATTGCCGGTTGAACACCGCCCACAGCCGCTCGGTCTCTTCGTAGGGCAGACGGATGCCGGTGTAGGGCTGGCCTTTGACCAGGTCGCGGGCATCGTAGGAGTCATAGGCGATCCAATGGCCGGCCGCATCGTCGTAGCCGGTCAGCAAGCGATAGTGGCCCATGCCGTCGTTGGGCCGCTCCTGATGCCACGTCTCGATCAATACGGGCACACCCGCGAGGATCAGCCGGCGCAGCCGCGCCGCATCGCCGTTCGCCCGCACGGTGGCCGAGAGGCCGCGGCTGCGGGCATACGCGGCCATCTCCTCCAGGCCGACATTCTTGTCATCGGGGTCAGGCCGAAGCTGCGCGCCGACCTCCTCTTGCCTGACCTTTTGCCCGAAGTGGCTCAGGTACATCGCCAGGGTGGCCGGGCCGCAGTTGTTCCAGGTCTGCCAGATGTGCGTGACGCCGGGCAGTTGGGCCGCAGATGGAAGCTCGGCGCCACGAGACGCCACAAGTCGGGGCGGCGTGGGCTGGGGCGCGACGACAGCCAGCGCGGGCGCAGATGTGATCGTGGGCACGACGGGCCGGCGGGGCGGAGGTGGTGTGAGGGGCGGGGTCGCCCCAGGCCCGGCCAGCGCGGTCGTCGCGACGGCAGGCGCTTGTGGGGGCAGAGCAACGTCGGGCATCGCGGTCACGAGCGGTCGCAATGCGGCAGCGCGTGGCGGCGTGGGCCGCGTGACCAACGCCGCATCATCGTAGGGCAGCGGCGTGGGGACGAATTCGGGATGCGGCCGCCGCGCGACGATCTCTGCCTGGACGCGCCGCCACAGGTTTTTTGCATTGTCGAGGTAGGCGTCGCTGAGCAGGAGGACAAGGATCAGCGCGGCCAAAAACAACACGGCCAAAACACGCGAAGCATGGCCCTTCATAGTAACCAGACCTGTCCGTCAGTAGTGGGCCGGAAGTGTGTGCTGGCATGTTGCGTGCGGCCCCCAGGTTCGACGCAGCCCCCGCTCCGTTCGTTCCGGGGCTGTGAGCTAATCATACCCGAAATGCCGGGATATGCAAGGGCCGGGCCTTGAGCCGATGCATTCAGCCCTGTGGAAGGTCATTCCTCGAACTCCTGTTCATTCGGGTGCAGCGCCCATTTCAGGTTGACCCGCGCGCCGACTGGCTTCGGCACATAACCCGCCAACAGCGGATCGCCCGTGTCGCGCATCCAACAGGCCAGCCGCTCTGTCAGCTCCGCCCGGATGGCGGCGTGGTCGGGGCTGCCGGCCAGGTTGACCCGTTCGGTCGGATCGCAGACCAGGTCGAAGAGCATCTCGACGGGATCGTGCTTCGCCTCGGCCAGGCCACGTTTCAGGAGAAACTGCTTGCTGTATCCGTCGTCAATGTTGGGTTGGACAGTCAGATCGAAATCGTCGAAGTAGCGAATGTACTTGTAGCGGTCAGTGCGGATGCAGCGCAGCGGTTCGTACGCGGCATGATAGGTCACTTCGGCGAAGAGCTCGTCCCGGACTTTGGTCGTCTTCCCTTCCAACAGCGGCACGAGCGATCGCCCCTCCAGCCACGCCGGGGCCGGGACGCCCGCCGCCGCGCACACGGTCGGGTAGATGTCGAGGTGCGAGACTAGCGCGTCAATGACTTGGCCGGGCCGGCCGCGCCCGGGCCATCGGACGATCAGCGCCACGCCAATGCCTGCGTCATAGAGGTGGCACTTCATCTTGGGGAAGGGGATGCCGTGATCGGTGGTGAAGCAGACCAGCGTATCCTCGGCCAGGCCGGCGGCGGCCAGCGCGTCGAACACGATGCCGGCGCAGGCGTCGGCGCAGCGCGCCATGGTGATGAACCCGGCCATGTCCAGGCGGATCGTGGGGTCATCGGGCAAGGGCGGCGGGACGGCGATGTAGTTTGGGTCAATGTCGGCGTCGGGCGCGGGGAAAGGGCGGTGGGTGCAGAACATCCCGAACGACAGGAAGAACGGCCGATTATGGGTCGCGAGCAGGAATTCGGCGATGGCGCGGGCGTTGGCGAGATCCTGCGCCATCATGCGCCGCGCCTGCCCCTCCACGCCGGCCATCTCGGACGCGCCCGGAGTCGCGGGCGCGGCGATAATCCGCTCATAACCCAGCGCGGCGGCCTGGCCCGCGGCGATCTCGTGTTGAATGCCACACAAGACGGTCTCGAAGCCATGGTCGTGCAGGTAATGCGCCAGGTGTTGCGATGGATCCTTCAGCGCGAAGCCGCGGTGCGCCAGCCCGATCATGCCGCTGCTGTGCGCGTTCACGCCGGTGAGCATCGCGGCCCGGCTGGGCGAGCAGGTCGGCGCGGCGTCGAAGCAATTACGGAACAGGGTTCCTTCTTCGGCCAGCGCCATCAGATTCGGCGTCGGGATGGCGTAGCCGTAGGGCTGGATGAAGCGGCCCGTGTCGTGGGTGTGGATGTAGAGGATGTTCATAATACCGGAAACTCTGTAACGCGCAAGTTCGTGCAGCCGTAAGGTATGAGCGTCAGCTCCTCCAATGGGTCAGTGGTTGCGATCGGGCTGGGCGGGACATCGGCGGCCGAGCCGGCCTCCATCTGCCAGTCGGGCACGCGGCGGCCCTTCACTGTGGCGGAAACGGGCGCGCCGTCCGGCGAGAAGGGAAATTCGCCCACAGGATGCCCGCTGAACTTCACATCGCGTGCCAGACTCGCCTCCGAAACAGTCAGCGCGTAGTTCCATGGCGTCGTCGGATAGACCTCCCAGTCCGCGTGCGGCAGCTCGCGGCCCGGCCGATCCTGATTCACCCGCCGCCACGCCTCGCCGATCTTGAGCGCATAGACCAGCGGCCCGCGCGCGATGGCGACAGCGCCGTGGTAGCCCTGCCACAACTCCGGCGCCATCGGCAAGGTCAGCTCGACGGCGGTCTCACCGACCCACTCGCGTGCGATACGATGGAAAGCGCCGGGAGTGGCCTGCGTGGCCGGTTCACCCGCCACCTGCACGGTGCTGCCTTCGGCCCATCCCGGGATGCGCAGAAGCAGAGGGAAAAACACCGGAGATGACGTACGGATGCTGAAACGCAGCGTTTCGCGGAACGGGTAGTCGGTCTCCAGTGCGATGGTCGCGGGGATGCCGCCGACTTCCACCGAGACGATACTCGGCGCATAGGCTACCGCGGCCAGCCCATCGTCCTGTGTGCGCATCCACAGGTGCGCGGCGAACTTCGGCCAGCCCTGGCTCAGGTTGGCGGTGCAACAGCCGTAGTTCGGTTCCAATCCGAACAAGTTGGCTTCCGGCCCGTTGGTGTTCCACGTCCGACCAGGCTGGCTGCTGCACTCCACCTGGTTCACCTGCTGGTCGTATTGATGCGCCCACATGTCGGGCGAAAAGGTGGCCGGCAACGCGTTGAAGATGATCTTCTCCAGCCGGTCGCCCAATGCCGGATCGCCCAGGATCGAGAGCAGGATCTCCAGCGAATAGGCGTACTCCACCACTGCGCACAACTCCGTACCCTGGGTCGGCCGCCGGCCGGCCAGGCACTCGTCGCCGGTGAAGACGCCTGTGACCATACCGTGATGCTGATCCAGCCTGGCGATCATGTCGTAGACTGCCGCCCGATCCGCCGCTTCCCCCGTCAGCCGCCGCCAGAGCGCCGGGGCTTTCACCGCCATCGCGTTATTGACCACGTGGCCCATGTACGTCCATTTGCCCTTCGCCGTCGGCTCGGTGAGGGGCCAGCGCCGGAAGAACTCGCTCCAGTTGAACCCCTGCGCGTGGAGCTTGATGGCGAGATCAGCCAACCACTGCCCTCTGGCCCCTGCTTCCTGCCTCCTGCCTCCGGCCTCCTGCTCCCACAGCCAATAAATCGCAATCAACGCCTCGAACCAACGGAAGCTACCCCAGTTGAAGAGCGGGCTGCGGTCAATGTGCCGCTCGATGCGGCGCAGGCACTTTTCGATGGCCGGCGCGACGCGCGGGTCGCTCGTGGCGTCGCCGTATTGTGTCAGCGCCTTCAGGATGAGAAAAAGCGCCCAGATGTCGTAATGTTGGAGCGGCGTGGGGCTTTGGCCGGCCGTCCACACCATCTGGCCGGGGCCGAGCCAGCCGTCCTCGGCCTGATGCGCGAGGATGTAGTCAACATAACGGTTGACCTTTTCCTTAAGCGCCGGATCGTCCAGCAGGAAGGCCAGCGGAATTACGCCGTCCAGCCAATAGGGCGCGCGTTCCCAGCCCTCCGTCTCGCCGCCGAACCAGCGGCTCTCCTTGATATCGGGCCAGAATTCGTCGAGATGGCCGCTCAACCCGGCGGCCTGGATGCGCAGTTGGCGGGCGAGCCAGCCTTGTGGCCGGATGCTGCCCAGGGGCAGCGGGCGAAAGTGGGGCGATTGGAGCGATATCTCTTCCATGCGGCGATACTCCCGAGGGACAAGAGTTAATCAACTGTCCGGGCTACCCAGCCGTATCAGAGCTTGCCCTGAACGCAGTGAAGGGATGCTTGCGAGCACGGACAGCTATAGAATTCGCATTCCTGAGTAGAGGCGAAGCGTTATTCTGCCTTCCGCATTCACTTTCGCACTGCCTCCACCCACGCGACGATGTTCTCCGCCGGGATGTCGTCCTGCATCTCGTGCGCGGGGGCCATGACGTAGCCGCCCTCCCGACCCAGGATGCGCGCCAACTCCCGCACACGCTCCCGCACTTCGTCAGGCGTGGCCGCGGGGAGAAAACGTTGCACATCCACGCCGCCCCAAAAGACGACCCGGTCGCCGAACGCGGCTTTCAGCCGCTCCGGTTGCATTTTAGCGGCCGAGGTCTGCACCGGGTTGAGGATGTCCACCCCGCAGGCGATGATCTGGTCGAGCAGATCGAACACCGAGCCGCAGGAGTGATGCCAGAAATAGCCGCCCGTCAACTGTTTGGTGCGGGCGATGCGCGCCGCAAAATAGGGCGCGATGAATCGCGCGAACATGCGCGGGGAAATCAGCGGGCCGGTCTGTCCGCCGAAGTCGTCCCCGCTGGTGGTCAGATCGGTGAGCGGGCCGAGCACGGCATAGTATGGCTCGCTGACGGCCATTTGGATGGCAAAGACCCGGTCGAAGAAGCGGCGGACGAAGTCAGGATCGGCCGCCAGGCGCATCAGGAAGTCATCGTAGCCGCACATCCAGCAGCCCAACTCCAGGATGCCGTAGACCGGGTGCTCGGCCACCGCGACGTAGCGGCCGGCAGCCTTCAGGCTTTTCGCCTGCGCCGCCCAGGTCGCTAGTAGCGTCTCGTCAACCCGCGGCTCAGGCCACGGGAAGGCGTCCAGGTCGGCGATCGTCGCGCCGGCCAGCGGGTGGCGCGTGATTTGCCAGTCGGCGCCCACCAGTTCGCGGCGGATGCCCCAGCAGTCCACGCGCGCGGTGGGCGAGAGGGTCTGTATATGCGGGCTGGGCAGGCTGATGATACCGCCGACCGAGCGGAAATCCGCGCCGATCCACTCCAGCAGCCGCTCGTCAATGCCGCGCCAGGTGGAGACAGGCGGCCCGGTGAAGCCAAGCAACTCGCGCAGCCGCGCCTGGCAGCCCGGCCGCATCCCGGTCAGCGACGTGCCGCCGATGTCGAGCGGGATGCGGTCGGCGGGCTGATGGGCCATGGCGCGGGCGAAGCGGGTTCGAGAGTTCATCCCCCAAACGCCTTCCGCATCTGCTCGCAGTAATACTGCACATTCTCCCATTTGCAATCGGCCGGCAGCCGATGATCGGGACAGGGGATGAAGCCACCCAGCTCGACCAGCGGCTTGAGCCGCTCGATCTCGGCGTCCACCGCAGCGTAGTCGAGGGCGAAGACGTACTTGCGCATCCCGCCGATCCCGCACAACTCAGGCCCATACTTTGCCCGCCACGGCGCGATGCTGGCGTTCCATGTGCCCACCTCGATGGGGAACATGACGTTGACGCCGTTCTCCAGCCAGATCGGCGCCAGCGCATCAATCCAGCCGTCGCAGTCGAGCGAGACGATCGTGATCCCGTGCCGCCGCAGCAGATCAGTGATCCGCCGGTAGTGCGGGCCCACTTTTCTGCGGAAGACGCGCGGGTTGATCAGTGGGCCGTTCTTGAAGCAGATGTCTTCCCAGAAGTGGCCGAAGTCGAAGACGCCGCCCACCTCCGCCAGGGTCAGCTCAGCGCAGCGATAGCACATCTCGCCCACTGTCTCGATCATCTCGTCGAAGAGCGCCGGGTCGTCGGCCTGGATGTAGGATGAGCCGATCACCCCCAGCCAGTTGCGGATCCAGCCGTAAAGGCTCCCGCAGTGCAAGCCGAGGGGATGCTCCCAGGCGTTGGCCCGCAAGAACTCGGCGCCGCCCTGGTCGAAGCGCGCCTCGAAGGTCGGTGTGCGCACGGTCGTCTGCGTGACGCGTTCCGGCATCCACCGCATGCGTGGTGCAAAGTGCTCGTCCCACTCGGCGCGGCCTTTCAGCAGATGATCCAGCTCCGGCGGGATGCCGCGGGCATCGTCCTTCTCCAGGATCACAACGCCGTTGGCGCTCAGCACCTTGCGCCAGCCGTCGGGCGTCTCCTCGAGCACGCGGCGCTCGAACGCCGGCCACAGCCCGCCGGCCGGCGCAAAGACGCTCTGCCAGTTGAAGTCGAAGCCGAGCCGGCGGCTGATCTCCATGTCCGCGGCGTTGCTGTCGAGCTGCGCCTCGGCCAGCTCGGGCGAGATGTGGCCCTCTCTCGCCCATCGCCGCAGGGTATCGCGCAGGAAACCGAAGTGGACGATGGGTAGGCAGTCGTAAGGCTGGTAGTTGAGGACGGCGAGGGCGCGTTGGCGGTGATTCATCGTCAGCCGCCAAGCTGCTTCAGCACCTTCAGCGCGGCGGCTGCATCCGCCTGGAAGTTCTCGGTGCGCGCCTCGACGCTCATCCGCCCCTGGTAGCCGATGGCTTTCAGGTTGGCGAAGAAGGGCAAGAAGCCCGGTTCGACCGTCACCGGGTAGGTGCGTGCGGGCGCGGTCGAGATGTGGGTGTGCCGGATCGCGTCGCCCGCTTCCAACAGAATATCGGGCGATTCCCCTTCGAGCGCCATGTGGTAATAGTCAATCAGCAGTTGCACGCTCGGCCGGTTGATCTCGTGCGCGAGCTTCAGCCCCTCGGCCCCGTTCAGCACGATGTTGGCTTCCTTCTTGTTGAGCGGCTCGATGACAATGGTGACGCCATGCTCAGCCGCGATGGGCGCGGCGATGTGCATCGAATGGACGATCTGCTGCCACGCCTGGTCGTAGGGGAAGCCCTCCGGCACGTTCTTCGCGCCGGAGCTGCCGAAGACGATCACTTTTGCGCCCAGCCGCGCGGCGCGGGCGATGGCCCGGCGGTCGTAGTCCTCTACCTGCGCCCAATTCACATCCGGGCCGGTCAGCCGCACGGTGCGCGGGTAGAAGATGCAGCACGCCTCGCATGGGATGCCCGCCCGGCCCAACCGATCCGCCACCGCCTGGAACTCGGCTTCGGGCAGGGCGGTCAGGGAGGCCAGGTAAAGCTCGACATAATCGTAGCCGAGCTCCGCAAGCTGCTCGATGTTCGGCACGGGCGCGCCATCTGGCGTGCGCGCCAGCGCATCAACGCAACAACCGTATTTCATGGTCATACCTCCAACGAATAGGATGTCAACGAATGCGCAAACGAATAAACGAATTGGCATACTGTGGCGCAAGCTACTCGTTTATTCGTTCCACGATTCGTTGACGTCGTTCTTCCCCTTCATTGCTTCGTCCGCGCCTGCGCCCCGGCCAGTTTCTCCAGCACGGTGATGACCGCCGTGTGATCCAACTCGCCATCCCCTCCCGCCAGCAGCGCGGCGAACAACTCGTGCACCAGGCTCGTCACCGGCAGCGGCACGCCGTAATCGTTGCCCGTCTTCAGGATGTTGTTCAGATCCTTGAAGTGGAAGCGCGCCTTGAAGCCGGGTTTGAAGTCGCCCTGCACCACCTTCGGCCCGCGCACATCGGCGACGCGGGACTGGGCGTAGCCGCCGCTCAGCACTTTGTGGATGATGGCCGGGTCCACGCCCGCCTTTGCGCCCAGCACCAGCGCCTCGGCCATGCCGACGATGTTCAGCGCGACCTGGATCTGGTTGCACGCTTTGACGATCTGCCCCGCGCCGTTCGGCCCGCAGAGGGTGATCGTCTTGCCCAGCTTCTCGAAGATCGGCTGCATGGTCGCGAAGTCCGCCGCGCTGCCGCCGACCATGATCGAGAGGGTCGCGTTGAGCGCGCCGACCTCGCCGCCGCTGACGGGCGCATCCAGGCAGCGCACCCCCTTGTGGCCGAGCGCCTGGGCGACCTTGACCGCGGCCGTCGGCGCGATGGAGCTCATGTCGGCGTACAGCATCCCAGGCCGCACGCCCTCGATCAGGCCGCCCGGCCCCAACGCCACCGCCTCCACGTCGGGCCCGTCGGGCAGCATCGTGATGACCACGTCGCTGCGTTCGGCGACTTCTTTCGGCGAGGAAGCCGCCGCTGCGCCTGTCTCGACCACCGCTGCGACAGCCTGGCGAACGACATCGTGCACGACCAATGCGTAGCCGGCTTTGAGCAGATGGCCGGACATGGGCCGGCCCATGATGCCGAGTCCGATGAAACCGATAGTAGGTTGTGTCATGGCGAACTCCTATCTCAGTGCTTGCCTTACATCTTCCGCAATCAGCGGCCCGGTGAGGCGGTGCAGCGCCAGCAGCTCGTCCGCCAGGCCCGATTCCCCGAACTGATCTCGCACGCCCAGACGCAGCAAAGGCGGCGCGCCGCGCTGGCCGGAGATACACTCAGCCACCGCCCCGCCCAGCCCGCCGATGATGCTGTGCTCCTCGATCGTCGCCAGCAGTGGGAAGCGGGCTGCCGCATCTCGGATCGCTGCTTCATCCAGTGGCTTGATGGTCGAGACGTTGATCACTCGTGCTTCGATGCGGTCAGCCGCCAACCGTTCTGCCGCGTCGAGCGCCTTCCACGTCATGTGTCCGGTGGCGAAGATGGCGACGTCGCCGCCTTCCCGCATGTTGACAGCCTTGCCGACCTCAAACCGATACTCCGGGCCGAAGAGATCAGGGACCGGGTAGCGGCCCAGGCGCATGTAAACCGGGCCGGGCCAATCGGCGACGGCGGCGGTCGCCAGGCGTGTCTCCACGGCGTCGGCTGGCGAGATGACGGCCATGTTCGGCAGCACACGCATGAGGGCGATGTCTTCCAGCGATTGATGGCTGGCGCCGTCCGGCCCTTGCGTCAACCCGGCGCTGGAGCCGATCAGTTTGACGGGTAAGGCCGGGTAGGCGATCTGCGTGCGGATGGGCATGTAGCAGATGCCGGTGATGAACATGGCGAAGCTGTTGGCGTAGGGGATCAGCCCGGTGGCGGCCATCCCGGCGGCCGTGCTGACCATGTCCGCCTCGGAGATGCCGACGTCCACGAAGCGGTTCGGGAAGGCGTCACGGAAGAGCACGGAGCGCGTCGAGTTGTACAGATCGGCATCCAGCACGACGACCTCGGGCCGTCGGGCGCCCAGGTCTCGCAGCGCCTCGCCGTAGGCAAAGCGTGTTTCGGTCAATGTCGCCATCTTACGCCTCCTTCGCCATCGCAGCTTTCAGCTCGCTCAAGGCCTGCTGAAGCTGCGCCTCTGTGATCGGCGCGTTGTGGAATTTTGCTTGCCCCTCGAAGATGGAGACGCCCTTCCCCTTGATGGTGTTGGCGATGATCGCGGCCGGCCGATCCTGCGCCGTGGCCCAGTCGAGTGCGTCGCAGACCGCAGCCAGGTCGTGACCGTCTATCTCTCGCACGGCCCAGCCGAACGCCGTCCATCTTTCGGGCAGTGGGTCGAGTGATTTACCGCAGGCGGTCTCGTCCATGGCTTTCAAGCGATTGCGGTCAATGATGGCGATGACGTTGGTCAAGCACTGCTTCGCCGTCGTCATGGCCGCTTCCCACATCTGCCCCTCGTGCAGCTCGCCGTCGCCCAGCAGGCAGTAAACGCGGTAGTCCAGGCCGAGGATGCGGCCGGCCAGCGCCATCCCGTTGGCATAGGAAAGGCCTTCGCCCAGCGCGCCGGTGCACCCTTCGATGCCGGGCGTGTGGTGCATGGCGGGATGGCCCTGCAGACGGCTGCCCAGCCGCTTGAGCGTCGCCAGCTCCTCGATTGGGAAGACGCCGAGCAGCGCCAGCGCCGCATATTGCGCCGGCACCGAATGGCCTTTGCTCATGATGAAGCGGTCGCGCTGAGGCCAACCGGGGTTTGCCGGGTCGTAGCGCATCTTGTAGAAGTAGAGCGCCGTGACGATGTCGGCCGCCGAAAGGGAGCCGCCGAAGTGGTGCGCTTTGTTCGGCCCCATCATCGAGACGATGTGCCAGCGCATCTCGGCCGCGCGGCGACGCAAGGCGGCAAGTTGATCGGGTGAGATTGGCATAATATTCTCCTGAAAACAAGTCCGGCAGGTAGCCCGGCCAGCGATCGTCCTCTTTCAGACACGCTTAATGCACGCCTGTTAGGCTGCTGCGGTCGGGTGTGTTTCAGTTTGGGAGCAACCACGCTCGCTGCGACCGGTCGTGTCGAAGCGGCGTGCAGTGCGCCATTCGACAGGCTCAGGGTACGTCGCGCCCCCAACGTGAAACACATCCTTTGCGGTCGGTAGTGTTGTGAGACCAAGTCGGATGTGCTATGCCATGGACGAAGAGCTTTGGCACTATGAAGCGCGCTATGGTCTGCGTTCGCAATACTTCTACGATCTTTACAAGGCGGGCAGTCTGCGTGACGAAGATCCGGTCGAGACGAGAGACTACCTGGACTGGGCTGCGTGCTATGAGATCAAGCGCCACCGCGAGAAGCTCTATGATGGATAAGCAGAGAAATCCCATGCACGGGCAGCTTGAAGTTGAGCTTGACCGCGCCGTCTAGCAGCCGGATCTGCGGCGGCGCCAGCAACTCCAGGCCATCCCGCGCCTTGATCGCCGCATATTGCCCCGGCGCGGGGTACATCGGCTTGCCCTGGCGCACCCACTCGGCATACGCGTTGCTGTGCGTCGCGTCAATCCGATAGTGCCGCAATGTCAGCCCGTCTCCGCCGAACGGCAGATTCTCAACCTCAACCTTAACCTCAGCCTCGCCCGTCCGGTCCCAATCGTCGTGGTGATTGTAGATCAATATCTCCAGGCTCTTGCTGCCGGTCAGCGTGGCGAAGCCGGAGACGTCCGATGCCTCCTCGAACCCCCACAGGTCGGCATACTGCAGCGGGTCCTTCGCTGCCGAGCTTTGGAACGCGACTTGTTGCGTGCCCATCCGGGCGTACATGCGGAACAGGTTGAGGATCGCTTTGTCAATGCCCTGGGTCGAAAACGTCCGCGTCCCCTCGAAGCAGCGTTCACCGACGAACATGAACGCCCAGGTGAGGAACTTCAGATCCCAGCCCTTCGCGGCCGACCACTTGGTCAGCTTGTCGAAGGCGCAGGCGACGTAGCTGGGGTAGTACTCGGTGTTGCGGAAGTTGAGATTGGCGTTGTCCCAGGCGCCGCCGGCCGCCCAGCCGTCCGGGTCAATCTCCGATAACACGCACTCGAGCTGAGCCAGGCCGGGGTACTTGCTCAGGATGTCGTAGCCGATGCCCACATCGCGCACGACCTGCTTGACCGACGGCGGTTTCTGCTTTCTATGCAGCGGATCGGCGCGGTAGCCGCCGCCTTTGACGTGGAAGGTGATAAAATCGAGCGGCGTGCCGCGCTGGCCGGTGACGTGGTTCGCGCCGTTGACGCAGTGATCCAGGAAGATGTCCAGGTACTTGCCGGAATTGCGTTCGAGATTGGGGTTCGTCGTGCTCGGCCCGCCCACGCGCGCCTGCGGGCAGGCCGCTTTGACTGCCGCCGCGGTGTAATCGTAGAGCTTGCTGAACTCCTCGATCGTCCCGCGCCAGTAGAAGATATCCGGCTCGTTCCACAGCTCCCAGTACCAGGTCGCCGCCTCAGCCGCGCCATAGCGCTCGACGCAGCGCCGCGCCAGGTTGTAGACCAGGTCATGCCATTTGTTATAGTCTTTCGGCGGGCAGTTCCAGCCGGTGGCCTGATACGTCTTGAGGTTCCAGTTGTCCTTGCTCCGGTCGTAGAGCGCCGGGTCGGCCAGATCCAGCGGCATGAAACCCAGCTCGACGAACGGCTTGCAGCCGTGCTTCAGGATTGTGTCGAGGATCAGATCCATGAACGTCCAGTTGTAGATCGGCTGGCCGTCTTCCCCCTCGAGGTAGACGTTGGTGGAGCCCCATTTGTAGAAGCCGTGACAATTGCCCGTGCAGAACAGGTGATGAGCGCGCACATAGTACGGCTTCTCGCCCAGCGCGCCGAACTTCGCCAGCAACTCCTGGCCCTCCGGCGTGTAGGTGTAGTTGCACTCGTCGTAGCCGATGTAGTTCCAGTTGTGGGGCAGCTCGCCCAGCCCGCGGCCGGCGTCTACTTTGATCTGAACGGGTGCAACGGATTGGATGGTCGGCATATGGCGCCCTTTCGCTCGCCCTACCCACGCTGCGTGCTCCACGGCCGGGCCATGATCTCGGCCATGCCCGCGTCATCCAGCTCGATGCCGAGGCCGGGGCCGTCCGGCACGGCCACGCACCCTTCGCCGTCCAGGACGAACGGCCGCTTCAGATACCCTGCGCCGAAGATGGTCTGGTCGTCTGCGCGGCCATCCAACACCTCGTTGTGCTCCTGCACCAGGAAATTGGGCAGGCACGCGTCAAGCTGGATCGCCGCGGCCAGGGCAATCGGGCTGAGCGGGCAATGGGGCGCCACGACGGCATAGGCCGCCTCGCCCAGCGCCGCGATCTTCTTGCATTCGGTGATGCCGCCCGCGTGCGCAACGTCCGGTTGAAGCACGGCCAGCCCCCCGGTGCGCAGCGCGTCGTAGAAGACCCACTTGCCCATCCACCGTTCGCCGGCCGCAATCGCGACGTTGCACCGCCCCGCGACCTGAGCCAGCGCATCCACGCGCTCGATCGGCATCGGCTCCTCGACGAAGAGCGGCCGGAGAGGCGCCAACGCCTGGATGAGCTGCGCCGCGATGATCGGGTGCGGGTTGTGGATGTCCACCGCCACATCCACGTCGGGGCCGGCGCCCTCACGCACCGCAGCGAACCGCTCCACGAACCGGTCGAGGCGCGAGGTGACCTCCAGGCCGCTGCCCGGCCCGAAGTGGACCTTCAGGCAGCGGAAACCCCACTCGTGCGTCAGGATGCGTGCGGCCGCGCGCCAGACGGCCGGATCATCGGCATCCCCCTGCGTCGTCCGGCCCTCGCGATACGCCTGGCCCGGCTCCACGCAGTAGGGCAAATGACCGGCGACCGAGCGATACATGCGCACCCGGTCGCGGCACGCGCCGCCCAACAGCCGGTGGATGGGCTGCCCGGCCGCCTTGCCCGCGATGTCCCACAGCGCGATGTCAATCCCGCTCAGCGCGCTCATCTTCACCGGGCCGCCCTTGTAGCCCAGCCCGCCGTCGTACATCACCTGCCACAACCGCTCGACATTGCGCGGGTCCTGGCCCACCAGCAGCGACTCCAGCCGCCGCACCTCGGCGATCACCGCCTCCGGGTGGTTCTCCAGGTACGGCTCGCCCAGCCCGGTGATGCCCGCGTCGGTGTGGATGCGCAGCCAGACCCAGCTTGGCGGCGCCTTGAGGATCTCGAAATGGGTGATTTTCATGCGCGATCTATCCTGGCGAACGCCTCGAAGGGATTGTCCTGCGTCAGCTTGGTGATCGTGGCCGGATCCAGCCCGGCCTCGGCCAGCCGCGGCAGGAAGAACTCGGTGAGATAGGTGAACGGCATGGCGAAGCCGCCCTTGGGCTGACCCGGATCGTACCAGCCCCGATCATGGCTCAGGAGGATCTGTCCGGCGAACCCGGCGTCGAGCAGGCGCTTGATCCGCTCGATGTGCGCCCGCTCCGCGCTTTCACCGCCGCCGATGTTGTCGTACTCGATATACGCGCCGCGTTTCGCCGCGGCCAGGTGCAGCTCGAAGTCATACTCGGCCTGAGCGTGGATCCAGATGAACCGTTTGGCCGAGTAGCCGGCCTTCTCAATGATGTCGAGCTGCTCGGCCACCACCCGGCCGCGGATTGTGTGGCTGCCGATGACTGCGCCGGTCGCCCGCCCCGCGGCGGCAGCGGCGCGCAACACTTTCGCCTCGGTCTCGGTGATGCCGGCGTCCCCGGCGCTCAGCTTGATCCAGCCCGCCTGGACGCCGCTCTGTGGGCCGTTCGGCTCGCCGTCCCGGATTTCACCGCTCAACTCGCCGGCCATCCATTCACGCAGCTTCTCCTCGCTGGCCTCCTTGACCCAGGGCGGAATCCATGGCTCGCGGTAGACGCCCGTCGGGACGACCAGCGGGAAGTTGGCTGCCTGCGAGACCGCCTTCAGGATGTCGGCGCGCCGGCCCACGCCGATTGGGCTGCTCTCGACTAGCGCCGTGACCCCGGCCTGCCGCGCCTTCTCCAGTTCCGGCCCCATCAGCGCGATCACGTCTTGCGGGTCGGCCTGAGCGTAGCCCGGCTTGTCCCACGTGCGCAGATCCACGAAGACGTGCTCGTGCGGCAGGATCAGACTCAGCTCCGCACGGCGTTTGGGGCCGCGGGTCGTGATCAGCCGGGGTTCGGATGCGGCCGGCGGAGCGGCCTGGCAGCTCGCGGCCAGCAGGGTTGCCGCCGCGGCCAGGCCGGCCTGCAGGGCTTGCCGTCGGGTCAACGCATGAAATTGCGCCGTCGCCTGGTTCATGGATCACCTCATCGCGCCTTTTGACAGGATTCACAGGATTTACAGGAGGGTTTCTATCAATCCTGTCAATCCTGTTCATCCTGTCTGAGACAAGATCGGCCGCATATGCTCGATCATCCGTCGCGCGGCGGTTTCGGCGTCCGGCTTCGCCATGAACTCGCCCGACAGGAAGCCGTCGTAGCCCATGCCGGCCAGGGTGCGCACGACGCTGGCGAAGTCCACGTGCCCCGCGCCGGGGTGACAGCGGTTCGAGTCGGACAGGTGAAAGTGGAACAGTCGTGGGCCGACAAGCCGGATGCTCTCCTCGATGGACGGCTCCTCGATGTTCATGTGGAAGGTGTCGAGGATCAGCCCCACGTGATCGTATCCGATGCGTTCCAACAGAGCCAGCCCGTCCCGCGCCGAGTGGGTGAAGTCCGCCTCGAAGCGGTTGATCGGCTCGATGACGATCCGCACGCCGGCGCCCGCGCTGGCCGCCGCACACTCGCGCAACGCCTCCACCAGCCAGCCCATCGCCAGCGCGTCGGACACCCCCTCGGTGCGCTTCCCGCGGATCAGGCCGAGCATCACCATCGGGTGGGGGGCGGGATCGGGCATGGTCGCCAGCCGGGCCGCCAGCGCCAGGTGTTGCCGGATGCGCTCGACCGCGGCCGCGCGCACATTGGGGGCGGGGCTGGTGAACGACAGCCGTTCCTCGATCCATGCCTGGCCGGTGGAAATCACAGGGCAGACCATGCCGTGCCGCGCGAGCATTGCCTCCAGCCCGGCCGCGTCCATCGTGCGCGGGTCGCGGATGCCCAGCTCGACCCCGTCGAAGCCCATGGCAGCCAGCCGACCGATGTTCCGATCCAGATCGCCGACGAACGCCACGTCGCCGTAGCGCGTCGGTTGCGCAGAAATCACCAGAGAGAGCTTCATTTGGGTCCCTCGGCTCCATAACTTGCCAGATACCGCCGCCGATTAAGCGGAGGCATGCTGAGCGGAGCACGGTGTCTTTTATCGTGCGTAGTCGAAGCACGCCGAAGCGCTTCTCGACTATGGCCGCACCCTTCGACTGCGTCCCGCCCAACGACAGCGGGACTTCGCTCAGGGTGCTTCGTGATGCGATTTACACACCAGGGCTGAACAAATCCCGCGCCAACTCGCCCAGATATACCACGATGCGCTCCTGGTACTCCTGATAGAACGCGGCGGGCAGGCCATAGAACCGTTCTCGGTTCATGTATTGACCCTGCCCGTCGCGGCGGCCCACGAAGCCGAAGCCGAAGTTGTGGAAGATCGGGTCGGTCGGCGATGGCGTCGGGTCGGCGGATGCCTCGTACTCGCGGATGCAAGTCGCGGCGAAGGTCGAGCCGCCGGTAGTTTCCCGCTGCGCATAGGCCAGCGACGCGTCCCACCACTCGCGGAAGAGCGCGGGATAGAGATCGCGGGCGGTCTCCGCGAAGATGATCTGCGGCTGCGGCGCGATCTTGAAATGGTTGCGGCCCTGTGTGGCCCGGCCGATGCCCCGCCGCGTTTCTGCGCCCAGGTCGTCTCCCGAATGAAAGTCGAGCAGCATCCCGAATTCCTTCGCCATCCGATATTGCTCCGCGACGCGCGTCTCAAGTTCGGCCAGGCCGCCGGGGCAGCGGTAGTCCACTCCCTTCTCGACGCCGAAGTTGGGGGCGATGTGGGTGAAGGGGATGCCGCGGCGCTGAGACTCTAGTAGGACAAAGGCCAGCTCCGTGTTGTAGGTGATGCTCTCGCAGGTGCCCACATCCGGCGACCGCTCATCAATGGCGAACTCCAGGTCGAACGGCCGGCCGCCCTTGAGGCCGCGCAGGAACACAGTCAGTTCCTCGGCGGCAGCCAGCGCCGCCCAATACTTGCCGACCAGCCGGCCCAGCGTCGCCTCATCCGGCTGATATGCCACGCCGCCGATCGTCCGGCCCTGCCGATGATACGCCAGCACGGCCTGGCGCTCCCGCGCCGACGGGATGCGGGTCTCCAGATAGGCTGCGGCTGCGGCCGGCGATATCGCCCAGAGCGCGGCGTAGTCGAGCACGCCGGAGACATCCAGGGTGTAGAAGGAGTAGTAGCGGGCGCACTCGATCACGTGCCTGGCCCACGCCATCCCGCGTGCGCCGGGCAGCACCTTGATGTGATCCGCGTCCGCGCCATAGCGGAAAACGCCATCGCTTTGCAGCGCCGCCAGCACGCCGTAGGTCCAGAGTCCCTCGAAGGTAGCGCCGGTGTGGCCCGCATCCACCGTGCCGAAACCGGGGTAATAGATCGCCTCCGGCGGCCGGCCGGCCAGGATGTTCTCCAGCAGTTCCAGCTCACGCACCGAGTTCTGGATGGTGTTGGCCGCAAAGCCGTGCGCCGCCATCGCCCGATACGTGCCGGGGAACATCGCCGCGCTCATCCGCGAGCCGGCGCCGATACGCGGGATCGCGCCGAGCGCCTGCGGCCCTTTGTCGGGGCGGAGGAGGTGACAATAACGATCAATCACCGTCGCGTCGGTGCGATACGCCCGCAATTGCCGGCCCGCGGCCAGCGCGGATGCCATGAAGGGTGTGCCGAGCGGCGCCGGCGCATCAGCCGGGCCGGTCTGGATGAATACCTGTTGGCCGTCGGGCAGCCCGGCCAACGCGAACGCGCTGGCGCCCCGGCGCGCAGCCGAGCCGGCGTAAAGCGTGAGCGGCGGGGCGGCGCGGGCGGTTGGGTCGGCGATGGCTGCCCAGCCGGCGGGGTCCACGCCGGCCAAAACGGACGCCACGGCCTCTTGATCCCAAGTCGCCGAGTCCAGGATGGCCGGGTTATGGGCGGGGTTGAAGTCAATCTGTCCGAATCTCATCGGTTGGCTCCATGTACTTGTTCGCTCGTGCATTCGAGTAGTTCCTCACTGATAGAAGAGAACACGGATGCGGCCTGGGGTAATCTACAGAATCTATCCGTGTTTCCTTCTATCCGTGGGACAGTGATTCCGAATGTCGCTGGTGGCATCACAGCATCGCGATGCCGCCATTGATGTCCAGTGTCGCGCCGGTGACGAAGGCGGCGGCGTCCGAGGCCAAATAGAGCGCGGCCGCGGCCACTTCTTCGGGTTGGCCCAGCCGGCCGAGCGGGATCTGGCGGCGCAGCAATTCGCGGTTCTCCTCCGGCCACCCGGCGGTCAGCGGGGTTTCGAGCGGGCCGGGCGCGATGCAGTTGGCCGTCCCGCCGCTCGGCGCCAGCAGCCGGGCCAGCGCCTTCGTCAGGCTGATCACCCCGCCCTTCGAGGCCGAGTAGTGCAGCCCGACGGTGACGCCGCCCGTGCGGCCGGCCAGTGAGGCGATGCTGATGATCCGGCCGTGGCCGCAAGCCATCAGGTGCGGGAACGCGGCCTGGCTGCACAGGAAGACGCCGGTCAGGTTGACCGCCAGCACGCGATTCCATTCGTCCAGGGAGATGTCGGCAAAGGCGGTGAGGGGGCAGATGCCGGCGTTGTTGACCAGGATCTCCAGCCTACCCCAGGCGGCCATCGCGTCCCCCACGGCCGCGACGACGCTCTCTGGCTGGCTCACGTCCAGCGCCAGGGGCCGGGCGCGGCCGCCGGCCGCCGTGATCTCATCGGCCACGCGGCCCGCGGCAGCCCGGTTCAGGTCGGCCACGGCGATCGCCGCGCCTTCCCGCGCAAACGCCAGCGCGATGGCCCGGCCCAGGCCCGACCCGGCGCCGGTGATGAGAGCGACACGATTTTCAAGGAGGCACATGCTTCGGGATCTCCACTGTCTTCTCCAGCGCGCGATGCGTCACGTGCGCCCGCACGACCATGAATGGCTCGTGCTACCAGGCAGCGCCCCGTGAACGGGGCTAGACTCGTGCCGGCGCGCTGCCTAGCCCGGTTGACCGGGCGCTGCTTGGTAGCCCGGGCGATTTATCGCCGGGCGGACAGCAGTAACAGAGCGTCTCGTCCATTACCCGAATAATTTCTTAACGTTCATCAGCCGGCGGTTGACGGACGGCGGTCGCTAACCCACGTTCGTCTGGAACGTTTCCAGCAGCTTCCAGCCGGATTCGGCGAACTGCGTCAGGGTGCGTTGGGTGAGGCCGAACGCCATGAATTCATCCGGTTGCATTCCATCCGGTTCGTAGGAACGGACGAATTCCGGCAGACTGCGCAGGCGTTCGATCACATCGGCCCCGACCGGCTCGTCAATGCCCAGGGTACGCGCCACGCTCCCTTGCAGCAGCGGCGCCTGGACCGACGGATGGATGGACATGATCAGGTCGGCGCCGGCCAGGCCGAGCATATGATGGACGCCACGCAGCGCCGCGATCAGCAGCGTGGCCTCGTAGCCCTGCGCCTGGTAGATGCGGTACGCCCGTTTCACCGTCGCCAGTCCGGCCTGGCGGATATCGGCCTCGCTGACCCCCGCGCGGCGATCCAGCGCGATCTCGCGCAGATAGTCATCCAGCCGGCCGATCATCATCACCGCGAAGCAGCGGCCCGACTTGATGCCCGCGGCGCGGGCGCGCGCCAGTCCGCGACGATACCGCTCGGCCGTCGCTACGACCTGCGGCACAGTGAAGCTCACGGTCAAGGTGATGGTGATGCCTTCGGCCGCGCATTCCTCAACCACGTCCAGCCCGGCGGCCGTACCCGGCAGCTTGACCGCGATGTTGGGGGCCCACGCCGTCAGCCGCCGCGCCATCGCCAGCATGGCCTCGCGGTTGCCGGCCTGCGCCGGGTTGACCTGGGCGCACACGTAGCCCTGGCGGCCGGCGGTGCGTTCGTAGGTCGGCAGCAGCGCATCGGCCGCGTGCTTCACCACGCTCTGCATCCACGCCTCGGCGCGCGCTTCCGCAGTCAGGCCGGCGGGCAGGGGGCCGCGCTGCGCCGCCCAATAGGCCGGCCGGCCGCGCAGCGTCAGGTTGGAGAGGAACGGGTTGGTCGTCACGCCGACCGCGCCGTGCGCCAGCCCGAAAGCCAACTCGTCGGGATCGGCCGAATCGTGCCACCAGGAGGTCGGCGTCTCCTGGCTCAGCCATTGCAGATAGCTCGTTGGTGTCATGCTAATTTCCTCCACTTGGTAGAGACGTTGCATGCAACGTCTCTACCTGGCGCAAAGTCTTTACCCGCCGAACGTTTGGCGCATCGTTTCGCAGTAGTGCTGCACGTTCTCCCATTTGGCGTCGGGCGCCAGGCGGTGGTCGGGACAGGGGATGTAGCCGCCCAGGTCTACCAGCGCCTTGAGGCGCTCCACCTCAGCGTCAATCGCCGCGTAGTCATACGCAAAGACTTTTTTGTCCGTCCCGCCGACCCCGCGCAGCTCGCGGCCGTATTTCTCCCGCCACGGCGCGATGCTGGCGTGCCAGATACCCACCTCGATCGGGAACATCGTGTTGACGCCGTTCTCGAACCAGGTCGGGATCAGCGCGTCAATCTTGCCGTCGCAGTCGAGCGAGACGATGTGGATGCCGTGTTTATTCAGCAGGTCGGTGATGCGGCGGTAGTGCGGGCCAACCTTTTGCTTGAAGACGCGCGGGCTGACCAGCGGGCCGCTCCTGAAGCAAATGTCCTCCCAGAAGTGACCGAAGTCCCAGTTGTCGCCGTAGGTTGCCAGCGCCTTTTCGGTGGCCCAGAAGCACAGGTCGGCGAAGGTGACGATCATTTCGTCGTAGAGCGCCGGATCATCCGCGCTCAGATAGGAGAGGTTGATCATGCCGACGATGTCGCGGATGCGGCCGTAGAGGCTGCCGCACATCAGGCCGAGGGGCCGGTCACGGTCGGGGCGCTGCACCTCCTCCACGATCTCCTGGATGTGCCGGCGGAAGCGGCGGCGCATGGCATCGGCCTGGTCGCCGGTCTGCAGGTCGCCGATCACCGGCTCGAGCCGGAAGATGCGCTTCTCGTCGGGGAGCATTCGGGGCTTGAACAGTTCGTCCCACTCTTTGCGCCCCTTGAACAGGTGGTCAATCTCGGTCGGGATGCCGGTCGCATCGTCCTTTTGCAAAATGACCACCCCGTCGCTGTTGACCTCCTTGCGCGTGCCGTCTTCCATCACTTCCAGCACCTTGCGCTCGAAGGGCGGCAGCAGGTTGGTATAGACGCCGAAGACGCGATACCAGTTGAAGTCGAAGCCCAACTTCGTGCCGATCTCATAGTCGGCAGCGTTGCCATCGCCCCAGGCATGAGCCTGCTCGTGGGTGATGTGCCCTTCATTGGCCCACTTATCCAACGTCTCGTTCCAGAAGCCGAAGTGGACCACCGGCAGGCGGTCGTAGCTCTGGTAGTTCAAGATTGCCATGGCGCGTTCGCGGTTGTTCATGGATCTCCTTTCGCGGCGACGCGGAACGCCGGGTTGTTGATAGGATCAGGCGCTGCCGCTGCGCAGCGTGAGCAGGCGCGGCATGCGCAGGATGAGCGCGATGGTGATGACCAACAACTCCAGGCCGATCATCGCCGCGGCGAAGATGATCGCCATCTGGGTGATCAGATCGTCGGGCACGACCGGCAGCAAAGGGGGCAGCGGCGCGTTCTTGATGCCCGCGATGCGGAAGAACGGCGCAAACAGGTAGGAGGCAAACGTGCCGATCGCTGCGCCGCCGGCTGCGCCGTAGGCCGTGATCGCCAGATACTCCAGGAGCACCTGGCCGAGGATCTGGCGGCGTTGCAGGCCGATGGCGTGAAGCACGGCGAAACTGTGCAGCCGTTCATTCAGCGAGGCGTAGGTGTTGATCAGCAGGCCGGCCAACGCCATCGCGGTCGCGGCCAGGAAACCGACCGTCAGGGTGCCGAAGACGCCGACGCGTTCGGTCTTGGCCTGCTCCTTCTGGATGTCGGCGGCCGCGTCGTGCAGGCCGGCAGGCGCCACGTTGATGTCGGCCATCGCCTTCAGCGTGTCCGAGGCGACGGCGCCCGCCTTCAAGCGCAGCCAGATCTGGTGCTCGGTGGGGCCGCCCGTCAGCGAAAAGAGATAGTCCAGATTGGTGATCGCGACCGGTTGTTCCGGGTAGACCGTCGGGAAGTATTTGTAAGCGCCGACGATGGTGAAGCGCGGCTGATAGGCGCCGGAGCCGCCCATCGTCACCTGCGCCTGCAGCGGGTCGCCGATCTTGAGTTGGCTGGCCGCCAACGCATCCTCCGAGATGAGGATGCCATCTATGCGCTGGGCTAATTGGTTCATCAGCCCGCCGAGCGGCTCTTGGGCGAAATCGCGGCGGAACCAGGCGACCGCCGGGAAGCTGGTGCGTTCGATGCCGAGCAGCCGGCCGGTGGTGGGCCGCGCGTTGGCGCCCAGGGTGACGCGCAGCCGATAGTCGCCGACACGGGTGCCGGCGACGACCCCCGGCATACGCAGGAAATCCTCCAGCGGGAGGGTCCACGCCGCGCCGGTGGAAGACCCGCTGTCCTGCTCCTGCGCGGGGATGGGGCGGAAGCTCAAGTCTGCGCCCGCCTGATAGTACATGCGATCCACCAGCCATTGATCCAGGCTGGCCGCCAGCGAGAAGGTGTAGATGCCCAGCCCCAACGAGATCATGATGAGCAGAAGCGGATTGATGTAGCTCTGCGTCTGCCGGCCAAGCTGGCGGAGCGCCAGGTGCGGCGCGATCCAGGGCAGCAGTCCGGCGATCCAATCGAGCACCCGCATGATCAGAGGGAAGATGCGCATCCCCAGGAGCGCGGCCGTGAGGATGAAGAGGGCCGGCACAAGCACGAGCAGCGGGTCGCGGAACAGATCGGCCGGCCGATCTGTCACCAGCATGGCGAGCGATCCGCGGCGCTGCAACTGGTCATAGGCGTAGGCGGTGGGGATGACCAGGAGCAGATCCAGGTAGTAGCGATACCAGAAGGGCGCGGCCACGGGGCGAGCGTGCTCCCGTTCCGCCTCCACCACGCTCTGCTGGCCGGCGCTCCACGCAGGCGCCAACCGGGCGATCAGCGAGACGAACAGCGCTGTCGCCACCAGCCGGAGGTCCAGGCCTTGCAACGAGATCGGCATGGGCGGTCGCGCCGTGAATTCCAGGAAACTGACGGTCTGCCCCATCAGCAGGGCGATCCCCAGCCCGATCGCCAGCCCCAGCGGCACGGCAAAGATGAAGATGACGATCTGCTCCACCAGTGTCAGCGAGAGGATGGCGGACAGGCTGACCCCCCGGCTGACCAGGATGGCGGTCTCCCGGCGTTGCCAGCGGGCCACGATCGCCGATGTAAGCACCAGGAAATAGATCAGGAAGCCGAACGCCGGCAGGTTGAAGCCGAGCAGCAGGATCGTCAGGGTTTGGTTGCGCTCAACGAAGTTCTCCAGCGGCTTGATGGGGGAGACGTCCAGCTTGGCGCCCGGCGCAAACTGGTCAATGACGTTCATCGCCCGTTGGAAGCCTTTCAGGTAGGCGCCGGAGTGGGCGGGGTTGAGCGCCGACTCGTCCAGGATCAGTTGCCAGGCGGCGAACCGTGAGCCGCCGACGATGATCGGCTGAATATGGGTGACGTAGTCCTCGCGGCGCACCAGGAAGGTGTCGTTCAACGCCAGGCTGGGGTCGCTGAACCAGTACGGATCTTTCGGATTGCTCGCCTTCCAGAAGCCGCGCACCCGCACCGGCACCAGTTCGGAGACCATCGTGACGCCGAGCGTATACCGGTCGCCGACATTCATGCCGGCTTTGGCGGCGAGGTCTTGCGGCACCCAGGCTTCGAGGATGTCGCCGGACGGCGGCGCGTCCATCAGATCGCCCGTGATGTCAATCTGGACGGCGACCCCCTCGACATACCCGACGTTGGCATTCCCCAGATAGCGAGCTTGCCCGGTGCTGCCGCTGTCGCCGGGCTGCGCCTGCAACATCAGGCCGCCGCTCTCCACCTCCATATGCGAGGTTTTGAGCGGCAGGCCGATCTCGTCGGCCATCGTGTTCGCGATGTGCGATGTCAGTTTTTCGGCGGCCTGGAGGGTGAGCGGAACTTCGGCGTTGGGCATCATGTAGACGCGCATCGAGAAGGGCGGCCGGCCGGTAGCTCGCGTCATCTGGGCCAGTTCTTGCAGCAGCACGACCCGATCTACGGCCTGGGCAAAAAAGCCGGCGCTCGTCACCAGGCCGACCGCAAATGCGACGGCGAGCAGGGCGAGCAGTGAAAGCTCGATGCGGTAGAAAATGCGTTTTCGTGCGAGGCGGAGCAGCGCCCAGAACTGAAACAGGGGCTGAGCAATCTTCACGACGAGCGGCGGTTTTGGGTTGATCATTGTCTCGAGTACTTCGCAGGTTCGCTTACTTCTGTCCTCCTTACTATAGCAGCATGTGGCAGAATCGGCAAGCTGCGCGGTGTATTGCTTTCCCGTTTCAGGCGACGCGATGGATCCAGCGCCCCGACCGCACGCGCCAGGCTGAGATGAAGAATTTCGACAACTCGTCGCACATCACCAGCACATAAACCAGGGGGATAGGCAGGTGGAGGATGAACGCGCCGGTCAGCGCCAGCGGGATGCCGACCAACCAGAGCGGAGTAACGTCGGCGACGAACGCAAAGCGAGTGTCCGCGCCGCTGCGCATGATGCCAACGATCATCACCATGTTGCTGGCCCTGGCCCACAGCACGCACGCCATCACCACCAGGACCGCCTGGGCCGCCGCGCGCGTCTCCGGCGTGATCTTGTAGAGGCTCAAGATCGGGCCTGAGCCAACCAGGATCAGCCCGCCGGCCACGACGCCGACCAGGATCGCCAGCCGCAGGAAACGGCCCGCGTATGTGCTGGCCTGCGCCGTCTCCCCGGCGCCGATCCGATTGCCGATCATAATCGCGGCGGAGTTGCCCAGGCCGATGAAGGTGACGAACGCCAGCCCTTCGATGGTGGTAGCGATGTTGATCGCGGCGACCGCATCAGTACCGATCCGGGCGTAGATGGCGTTGTAGGACGTGATCCCCAGCGACCAGACCACCTCTTCCAGGACGACCGGCGCGGTGGTGATCAAGAAGCGGCGGACGAAGGCCCAGTCAGCGCCCAGCAACTCACGCGGGCGTGCGGCGGCCGGCGTGCGGCGCGTGTAGGCCAACGCCAGCAGCGCCGCGCATTCGCCGTAGCGCGCAATGCACGTCGCTGCCGCCGCGCCCACGACCCCCATCTGCGGCAGGCCGAGGTGGCCGAAGATCAGGAGATAGCCCAGAGCGGTCTTGAGGCTGAGCGCGGTGACGCTGACCGCCGTCGGAAGCCGGACGTGCTCGGTGCTGCGCAGCACGGCCGAGTAGGCATAGGTGATCGCGGTGACCACATAGCTCAGCCCAACGACGCGCAGATAGCGGCCGCCCTGGGCGATCACCGCGGGGTCGCCCGTGTAGATGCGCAGCGCGTGCTCCGGCGCCAGCACCGCGAGCAGCGTGAAGCCCAGGCTGCCCGTCACCGCCAGCAGCAGGCTGATTCCCAACACCTGTCGGATGCCTACCAGATCGCGGCGGCCCCAGAACTGCGCGGTGAAAATGGCCGACCCGCTGATGATGCCGAAGAGCAGCAGGTTCAGCAAGAAGAAGACCTGATTCGCCAGCCCGACCGCGGCCACAGCCGTCTCGCCCAACTGGCCGATCAGGAGCACGTCGGTGGCGTTGAGGAGTGAGAGCGCCAACTGCTGAATGGTGATCGGCAGGGCGATCTTGAGCAGGGCGGCGAAGAAAGCCCGGTCGCCTAACAAGCGGATCAATAGATTCACGCACTGCCTCAGCCGGATTCCTTGAGGAGAGCGGGGGTCGAACGATCGCCCATCGCGTCGGCTGAAACGTCACCGTATCCGTGGCCGGCCTGCCACTGCTGCAGTTCTGCCATAAGGGATCGCTTCCGCTCGGCAGTGGTGAACGAGGCCCGAAACGCGTTGCGGGTGAACTCCAGCAGTTGTCCTGGCGTGAACCCCAGGGCGGCCGCGATAGCATACTCGCGGCCGATCGTCGTCCCGATGTGGATCGGGAGATCGGTGCTGAGCGCGACCGGCACTCCGTGCACGACGAATTGCCGGATGGGGTGCGCCTCGTAGGAAGTCGTCGCGCCCAGGACGACATTGCACGTCAGAGAGCACTCCACCGTGGCGTCGCTGCGGATCAACGCGTCCAACAGGCGGGGGTCGTCGGCTGCGTGGACGGCGTGTCCCAAGCGCCGCAGCCCCGGAACGCGCAGCGCGGCCGCGATGTTGGCAGTCGAGAACTCACCGGCGTGAACTGTGATGCCCAATCCCGCGTCGGCAGCGCGCGCCGCCAGGTTGTACACGACGGCCCAAGTTGACGGATCGGCTACCTTATCATAAGGACGCGCAATGAAGTCAATGCCTGCCAGCCCGTTCCGGGCAGCGCGCAGGCAAGTTTCGAGTTGTTGCTCAACGACGTGTTGTTGTGCAGGGTCGCTGATGACGAACAGGAGACCGATCGCCTCGGCGCGAAGTTGCGGGTAGCTGGCCTGGACCCGGCGCTCTGCTTCGCGGAACAAAGCCATGAAATCCGGGCGCAACAACGCCAGCCCGCCCACACCAAAGCGCACCTCCACGAGCCACGCGCCAACCGCTGCCGCATCCTCCAACGCATCGGCCATCTTGGCGATCAGGTATTCCGGGGCGTCGGCGGGCGCGTCGCCGAGATCAAGGGAAGCATCGGGCGCGTAAACGCCGGTCAGTCGCTCGAGACCGGGCGGCGTTTCCAGGTAGACCTGTCGCGCCGATGGCCGCCAGTCATGGGCAGCTCGCCTTTGCCGCTGGGCGACCACCCGTTCGAGCCGCGCCACTTCCTCCTGATGGCGGTGCAAATCCGCTTTGGGAAGCGCCGCGATCATCGGCGTCATCTCAACGTTCGAGAATGGATCCATGGCCGTCACAGGGTCAGGCGCGACGCTTCACTCGCTCACAACCACTGCAGCTGACATCGGCGGAAGCACGATCCCGCCTGCGGTGGAGCACCAGGTCGGGTTGTCGACGAGCCGGTAGCGGCCGAGGGTCTGGCCGTTATCGAGTGTCACCGCCACGGTCACGGCCTGCTTCTCATCGTAATTCGCCACCACCATCCCCGCCTTCCCGCTCCTCCGGCTGACGAATACCGCATACGGGTGATGCGGCCTGACTCCCACCCGCTGGGCATCCTGACCCCTGACACCTGTCTCCTGACCCCTGACTCCTGACACCTGCACCGTCGCGCCCACCTTGTCCCGGAACTCGCCGTCCCAGAAATACTCCCGCAGCTCGGTCCGCAGCGCGTCCATTTGCTTTCCGTAGGCCAACGTCAGGGGGTAATCCTCCGGCAACCCCTTGAAGTTGTATGGCTCGTAGCTGATGATGTAGCGGTAGAGCAGGCATTGGTTGATCATGTTCCGGTCAGCGAAGCCGGTCACCGCGGTCATGAATAGCCCGTCGGGGAGCATATAACGCGAGAGCGGTACGTGCTGCTTGTTCTCACTGCGGTGGTACGAGAGGTGATAGGCGTCCATTTCCCAATCGTAACATGCTTCGCCTGCAAACAGGAATTCGGGGTTGGCCCTTTGTGAAATCTGGCCGAAGTTGCGGATCAGCAGGCGGTCATTGGCGTAGACCGGCGCGCCGGGGCGATGGCCGTGCGTGGAATCGAAGCAGAGAAGCGCGGGACTGTGATGCAGGCATTCGTCGAACAGGATGCCCGCCGCGCCCAGCTCAACCGTCTTGCGGAACTCCGCGTCGCAGACGCGGAGATATTCCTCGCTCAGGAAGCACATCGGGATCAGCCGCTTGGTGTTGATGTCGAGAAGCTGCGTGGCGGTCTGGTATTGGTAGCCCTGGTAGTGGTAATAGTCGCCGTAGGGATCCTTGATCGCCAGCCGGTGCAGGTCTTCCCGGAACCGCTTCGTGGCCCGGTCGGCCCAGGTGAACTTGGCGAAGAGGACGATCTTGACGCCCAGCGCGTGGCACTGCGCAATCGCCTGGCGCAACTCCTCGAACGTGCCCAGCCGCGGGTCGGGGTCGTGCGACGGGTTGCCCTGGTCCTGCCCGCCGTCGTTCCAGCCGACGAGCTGGATCGCGGCGATGCCGTGGCGCGCGCATTGCTCGGCTACCTTCGGCAGCTCGCAGAAGGGGATGCGCAGCTCATCCTCCGGCGAGTTGATGTGCAGTTGCAGCCAGGCGTGCGGCTCCCTGGCCCAGGCTGGCTGCGCCGCGGGCGCCATCCAGGTGTCCCGCCACGCTTTGTAGATGTCGGTCCCCTGCTGCCAGCCGCCCTGGTAGGCTTCCAGAGCGATGGGCGTCAGCGCGCGCGCCTCGCCGGACTGGATATAGGGCACATGGATGGCGGCGAAGCGGGTCGCCGCGTCCAGCCCACCGATCATCTGGCCCTCAGGCACGCGATGGTCAATCGAGCTGCCGTAGCCGGGACGCAGCTCGGTGTTCCACGCCACCAACTCGGCGCCCGGCGAGCGGACGCCCGCATACAGCCCTTGCCTCTCCCCGCGCAGCAGCATGAAGGGGGTCATCGGCGCGCCGACGGTGTGGCTGGCGTTGGCGAGTTGGATGGGGTAGTCCACGCCGTAGTAGCCGCGCATGTTGTTGTAGGTCGGCCAGAGCGGCCACTCCTGGGCGGTGGCATAGGAATAGGAGAAGGTCTTGAACCACGCCTCATCCGCCGGGCGCTGCACGTCGCCCAGGTAGGGACAATAGACGTTCTCGACTATGTGGCGCGAGCGGTTGGCGATCGTCATCGCGAAGACCGCCTGCCGGTCGGTGAGCGTCACGGTCAGCGTAACCATGATCGGCAGCGGCCCGCCGACCTCCGAGACAACGCCATCCCAGGTGAAGGTTGCGGCCTTGCCGTCAGGCGACAGCTCGAGCGCGGTGAGCGCCTGCTTCTCGCCGTAGACCGGGTTGTTGCGCCGCTCGCCCTGGGCGCGACCCATCCGCTCAGCGAAGGCCACGTCGGCGGGGTCGTCGCTGGTCAGCGGCACGAGTAGCCGGAAGGAGAGGCCGAGATGTGGCCGGTTCAGGATCTCCCAGCCGGTCTGGACCGCGGTCAGGCCCACGAGCGCGCCCGTGGCGCGGTCGAAGGTGAGGCGGAGGGTGTCGTTTTGGAGGGTGATGGGTTGCATGAACATGATCCTTTCTCTGCTCTAGCGACGGATGAATGGCAGCCAGGTTGCGGCACTGGACGCTTGAACTCTTGCGCCCAGGAACAAGTCCTCATGCCCGTCTTTGATTTCTGCCAAGTTCGTGATCAGCGCGCCGGACTTTGTCTGCGGCGCCAGCCGTGCGCCATATCTGCACGGTCATGCCCCATGACTCCTTTCTGACGATCTGACTGTCAGTTTATCAGAAGCCATCTGGCACGTCAAGCACCTCGGGCCACGCACTTTCAGAATTGCCTTGACAAAGTGACGACATGCTGCTATCATGCTGCTATCTGCGTAAAGGATGGGAGGCGGCATGACGGTCGAAGTCAAGCGTATCACGATCCGGGTCGCGCCGGAATTGCACTTGCGGCTGAACCAATTGGCGGCCAACCAGGACGTTTCGCTCAACACCCTGGCTATCAACGCGTTGGAGGCATACGCAGCAAATCGGAAAGAGACTCCGACGCAACTGCCACTCCAGGAGTTAAGCGCGCTCCTGGCCCCAGTTGCGGACGCCGACAGCGTGACGGAAGAAGAACTGTTGCGCCATGCCCGTGAGACACGCCAACGCCTCTGGAAAGAGCGGTACGAGAAGATCACCCTGGCGCAGACTCAACCGGCGACATCCGCATGACCGCCCCGCTGCGCGTTTTCCCTGATACCGGCGTGTTGCTGGCAATGATCGTCTTTCCAAAAGATCGCCGGGGCAATTTGACGCTGGCAGGGGAGGCATTGACCCTATACAACGCTGGCGCGTATCGCCTGGTCATCGGCCAGGCCATCGCCGATGAACTGGATGAAGTGCTGGATGAACGTTTCCCGGCCCACCGGGCGGCCGCCGTCTCTTTGCTGCGTCCGTTCGCAGGTCAGTTCATCCGCCGGCCAACCCCACGAGAGATCGCCGACGTACTCGATTCATGCACCGATCCGGCCGATGCCCCGGTCTTCGCCTCTGCGCTCATCGCCCGCCCTGATATCGTGCTGGCCAATGACTTCGCGGCGTTCCATACGCCTGTTGCAAAGCTGCTTTGGGCGCGCTACGGCATCACCGTAGAAAGCCTCTATGGCCTGCTATGCGTCTTCGGACGACGGTTGCGAAAGGTCTGAAACCTGTCGCGCCGCGCGGCACATCTCCTCGATGTTCCGGCCGCTGATGGTTGCAACTCGGTGGTGAGAGTTGGCCACCACATAGCCGCCGCATCGGGAGAAGGCTTGCATGTTCGCCTGCACCTCCGCCCAAACTTCCTCGGTGGAACCGAAGGACAGCAGGTACTGAACATCCATCCCGCCATAAAACACGAGACGCCCGCCAAAATCCCTGGCAATGGACTGGGCATCCATGCCCCGGGCTTTCGTCTGAAACACCAAGAGACCATTGATCCCGATGTCTATCAGGTCCGGCAGGACGGGACGGACAGCGCCGCAGGAGTGATACAGGACGTAGAGGCCATGGCTGCGAGCGAGCTGTACCTGCTCGGCCAGGTAGGGCTTGATGAAGCGTCGCCAGTGCTCCGGTCGCAGGAGCATAGCCTGCTGCGAGGAGAAGTCATCGCCGAGCCAGCAGATGTCGCAGTAACCGCGGGCGGCCTGCAAGCCGCGCGCCAGCCCATCCATGTAACGCTCGTGAATGCACCGCACCGCGGCCTCGAACAGCGCCGGCTCGGCGATCAGGTTGGTCAGCGCCGCCTCCACGCCGAAAGCCTCGCAGGTTCCCCAGAACAGCGGCCGCCATCCGGGCAGGAAGACCAACGCGTGGTCAGGCCAACGTTGGCGAGCCTGGGCGAAGTCAGGCGGAACCCAGCGCGCCGGATCGGGCCAGGCATACGCCTCGACTTCGGCGACCGTCTGCGCGTCAGCCAGGGGGCCGACCGCGACATGCTTGGAAACGATGGCTTCGCTGGAGCCCCGCGGCTCCGGCTGGGATTGCGGCAAAGGCGCAGTGCGATCCATGATCCACAGCCACCGGAGGTCGGTGTCCAGATAGTCGAGCACCGCCAACGGATCAGCGCAGCCTCGCGTTGCCTGAAAGTAACTCAGCAACTCGGCCCAGACCGCGCCTTCCATGAGGTCATAGGCGATCCGATCGGTTTCCTGGAATCGGAAGGTCCTGAGCACACGCTCGCGATGGGTCATCATGGCTTCCTCACCAGCCTTTTCAACGCCTGGGCGTAGTAGCAGTAGTTCTCCCATGACACGTCATCCGGCACCAGGTGATCCAGGTCGGGGATGTAGCGTCCCCTCTCGACTGCCGGGGCAATGCGCGCCAGCTCGCGATCAATCGCGGCCGGGCCTTGAGCCAACGCGCGCTTGTCAATCCCGCCCATCATGCCCAGGGTCGGGTATTTCGCCTGCCATGCGTTCACGTCGCACCCCGCGGCGACCTCCATCGGGAAGAGCAGGTTGACGCCGGCGCGGATCATCGGCGGGGTGATCAGGTCGGGGTTGCCGTCGGTGTCCACCGAGATGATCGGGATGTTGTGGGCATCGGCGAACGCCTTGATGCGGCGGTAGCACGGCCCCATGAACTGCTCCCACTTTCGGGGCGAGATCAGCGGGCCGGCCCGGTAGCACATGTCCTCCCACAGGTGGATCACGTCCACCCGAACCTCCTGCGCCACCTTCTCGAAGACGGTCAGATAGAGCGCGGTCATGTGATCCATGATCTCGTGCACCAGGTCCGGTTCGGCCACGAACGCGATCAGCCCGTCCTCGTCGCCCAGCAGCCAACGCACCGGGCCGAAGATGCCGACGTCTGGGTAGTAGCCGAGTTGGATCGGCTGGCCCGCGGCCGTCCACGTCGCGCACTTCTCTCGCCAGTCGCCGTCGAGTCGTCGCGGGTCGTCGGGATTTAGATATGCGTCCCGGAAGCGCCGCCAGTCCTCCCGATTCTTCACCGGGAAACGCAGGAACTCCGACATGGATTCGCCGTGCCGGTAATCGCGGCGGAGGATGCCCCAGGTGTCGGTGAAGGTGACATAATCATCGTCTTCGGCGATGATCGTTTTCTCCAGTCTGGGGCACGGCCCGCAGTTGACCGGAATCGAGTCAGGCCGTCCATCCGGCGCGAAAGCCATGCGGTAATCACTGATGTGCGCCGGCTTCCCTTCGCGCTCCCACCGCCGCCAAGTGGAACCCCACGGGCTCCAGTACAGCCAATAGGGTGGCCGGTCGAGCGGCTGGCCCAGGATGCAGGCGATGAAGCGTTCGCGGTCGTTCATGGGCGTCTCACCGCAGCTTCAGCCGAAACCGGCGCACATGAGAGCGGTAGTGGGGTGTGCTGCCGCCCCCGCGCCACGTCCCGGAAAACTGGAGCCAGCCTGTGATCCCGTCCGGCTCCAGCCATTTCAGCGGCAGGCGCGGGCAGTACGGCGTCACCTCGGCGCCCTCCCAATACTCTTCGTAATGGACCAGGCTGAACGGCCCCCACGGCTCCGGCGCGTCGAAGAGGATCAGATCCGTACCGTGATCCGGGGAGAAGTCCTGGCGCAGACGCCAGGTGAAGAGCAAATACCGCTTGAGGCTTGCCAGCCAGACCATCTCCGGCAGGCCGATGTGGCGATGCCAGCTCAAGACTGGGATCGCCTCGTCCAGGTCGTGACTCCAGGCTGGCTCGCCCGCGGGCGTGAACGCGCAGACCCACTCCCACGCGGCGCGACGCATGATCTCACCTTTGGGCGCCCGCCCCAACCGCAGGTTAGAGCCGTTGTCCCACTGGTCGCCGGAGACCGCGTAGACGTAGCCGTCACGCGCGTTCTCGTTGTTCCGGCCGAAGTTGACGAACGCCGGTCCGCCGAAGTGATGGCCGGGGAACATCGGCGCGGCGATATTCGCAAACGCCGGGACCCAAAACAGCCCTTTCATCGTCGAGTAGACGATGGATGCGTCGCTGCCGTGTTGGGAGATGAGACCGTAGGCCGGTTTCCTGGCCTTCAGCATGTTTTGGAAGGCCAGGTAGAGCACGCCGTCCACGCAGATCATGCCGCTCGGCTTCGGCCCGTCGCCGCCCCAGCCGAGATAGTCGTTCATATGGCTGGCCTTGGTGATCCGGTAATCGGTCGGCCCGCCGCTGAACTTCTGCACATCCAGCCCGCTCTTGCTTTCGCCCCACAGCGGATCTCCCGCGGAGGCGTAGATCTGGTCGTCATCAGCCCAGGTCAGCGGAAAGGTATCCCCTTTGATGTCCGGCTCCGGGTACGGCAACGCTTCGCTGAGCCATTCGATGCCCGCGATAACGTCGCTGTGTGAAATCGTGAATCGCATGGGGCGCGACCTCCTCATTGGCCCTCTCGATAGGGCGCCGTCTCCGCCTCACGGCCCAACAGCCGGGCGGCCATGTCCACGTATTGGTAGCCATATTCGACCGCCGGCTCGATGTGGTTGGCGTATTGCCAATCGTTCCAGCCGGAGATGAAGATGATGTTGGGGCTGCCATAACGCGCGCGCAGCAGTTGGCGCTTGAAGTATTCGCCGCCCTCACGATCGGCAGCGGACTTACGGCTATCCGCGCGGATCTTGGCATAGTTGGGGGCCGGTTCCTTGTGGTAGTATTTTGCCAGGTAAGCCAGCTCGAGGTAGGGGTCCGAGCCGGGGCTGACCACCATCCACTCGCGGCCCAGGCGTTGGGGATAGTGCTCGACGTAGCTCCACACGTCGCTGTGGTAGGGTCGAATGCGGCGTAGCGTGAAGGTGTCGTTCTCCCATTCGATCTCGTCAATCGCGAGGTTGGCGCCGTTGTGGTAGGTGACCACCAGCGGTCGGTCGGCGTAGTGGAAGTAGAAAGCGCGATCAGCCAGGTGCTCGCGCACGTACTTCAGGGCAAAACGGTAGCCCTCCAGGGTCGGGTTCACGAAGTACTTCTCGAGCCAGATGATCAGCTTGAGCTTGCGGCTCTCGTTTTCCTGGTGGGCCAACTCCTGCGCCAACAGGGCCAGCGTGCGGTCGTTCGGCAGGTCGGTCAATTCGAATTTCGCCGTGCCGTAACAATCATAGACGATGGCGTCAATCCCGGCGCGGCGCATGTCGTGCAGTTGCCGGCGCAGGATCTGCGGATCATCGCAGCGGTAATAGCCGTAGAGGGGGTGGTATTGCCCCTGGAATTCCTGGATGTTGTTCCAGTCGCGCGGGTCGCTCTGGTAATGCGCCGAGTACCAAACGGCCACGGTTCCCGCAAAGCGCGTGGTGATGGCTTCCTGCTCGTCCATGGTTTTCTCCTGATGAGTTAACTATACGCCGCGCAGTTGCAGGCTTTCTGCAAAGTGGCAGCTCGCGAAATGATCTGCGCCGACGTTGTGCAGTGTTGGCGCTTCTGTCCTGCAGATGTCCTGAGTATGTGGGCAGCGGGGATTGAAGACACACCCCTTGGGCAACGCCAGCAGATTGGGCGGCTCGCCGAGCGTTTCGGCGCGCGCGATCTCGCCCAACCGGGTCACCTTCGGCACCGCGGAGAGGAGCATCGCCGTGTAGGGGTGTTTCGGAGCGTAGAGCAGGTCATCGCGCGGCGCGGTCTCCACCAGCCGGCCGGCGTACATGACCAGGATGCGATTGCTCATATAACGCACCACGCTCATGTTGTGCGAAATGAAGATGTACGACAGCCCGAACTCGCGCTGTAGATCCTGAAGCAGATTGAGGATCTGCGCCTGGATCGAGACATCGAGCGCCGAAACCGGCTCATCCGCCACGACCACGCGCGGGTTGACCACCAGCGCACGCGCGATGCAGATGCGCTGGCGTTGACCCCCGGAAAAGCTATGCGGGAAGCGGCGCAAGAAGCCCACATTGAGGCCCACCTTACGGATCACGTCCGTGACCCGATCCTCCAGGTCGCGGCCCGTGGCGATGCCGTTCACCAGCAGCGGCTCGCCGACGGTCTGCAGGAGGTTCATGCGCGGGTTCAACGAGGCGAACGGGTCCTGGAACACCATCTGGACGCTTTTGCGGAACTCGCGATAGTCTTGCTTGCCCAGTTTGCCCACCGAGACTTGCCGCCCGCCCAACCGCAGGAGGATATCGCCCGCCGTGGGATCATAGATGCGCACGACGCAGCGCCCCAACGTGGTCTTGCCGCACCCGCTTTCCCCCACCACGCCGACCGTTTCGCCCACGCGCACCTGGAAGCTGACATCGTCTACCGCCTTAATCTGGCCGACGAGTTGTCTGCGAAACCCCGTGCTGCGCAGCGGGAAGTATTTCTTCAGGCCCTTTACATCCAATACGACGTTATCGCCGTCCGCCATGCTGCCTGCTCCTCGTCCGATCGTCATCCCTGTCTGAACAGGTGACACCGCACCTGATGGCCGGGGGTCGCTTCGACGAACTCCGGCACCATGCTCTTGCACTGATCCAGGCGTTGCTCGCAGCGCGAATAGAAGGGACATCCCGCGCGCGGGGCGTAAGGGTGCGGCAGCGTCCCCACGATAGGCACCAGCCGTTCTAAGGGGCCGTCCACGCTGGGGATCGAGCGCCAAAGCGCCTGCGTGTAGGGGTGGAGGGGGTTACGGAAGACCTCGCGCACGTTCGCCAGCTCCACGGCCATCCCCAGGTACATCACCATAATGTCGTCGGCGATCTGACCCACGACGGCCAGGTCATGGCTGATGTAGAGCATCGCCATGTTGTATTTGCGCTGGACATCCTTCAGCAAGGCCAGGATTTGCGCTTCGACCGTCACATCCAACGCGGTGGTGGGTTCGTCGGCGATCAGCAGCTCGGGATGGCATGAAAGGGCCATGGCGATCATGGCGCGCTGGCGCATGCCGCCGCTGAACTGGTAGGAGTAAGCGTCCACCAGCTTGTCGGCCCGCGGGATGCCGACGCTCTTGAGCAGCTCGATCGCCTCGGCGCGCGCCTGCCGCCTGGAGAGGCCGGGGATGTGGAACTGCATCGCCTCGATGATCTGGTCGCCGACCGTGTGGACGGGGCTGAACGCGGTCATCGGCTCCTGAAAGACCATGGCGATGTGACGCCACCGGATCCGTTGAAGCTCCGGGCTGTTGATCGGCAACCCGGCCAGATCCACCACGTCCCTTTGCCGGCCATTTTCGCCCGGCAGGCAGAACAGCATCTGCCCGCCTTCGATCCGGCCGGGCGGGGTCGGCACCAGGCGCATGATGGACTGCACCGTCACCGATTTGCCGCAGCCGCTCTCGCCGATGATGCCGATCGTCTGGCCCTGGCGAATGTCGAAGCTCACGCCGTCCACCGCCCGCACCACACCTTCGTAAAGATGAAAGTACGTTCTCAGGTCGCGGACGCTGAGCAGGTAATCGCTTTCCTGTGGATCCATAGCTCACTCCTGCTCCTACACGGCGTAAGGATCGGCGGCGTCGCGCAGGCCATCCCCGACGAAGTTGAACAGCAACGAAACGACGATGATAAAGGTCACAGGGGTCAGCATCCACGGCTGCTCGGCGATCTTGCTGATGTCGAGCACGTCTTGCAGGATCACCCCCCAGCTCACGGCCGGCGGCTGCAACCCCAGTCCCAGGAAGCTGAGCGAGGTCTCGGCGACGATCATGCCGGGGATGGCGATGGTCAGCGACATGACGAGATGGCTGGTGATGCCCGGCAGCAGGTGGCGGACGATGATGCGGAAGTTGCCCGCCCCGGCCACCTTGGCCGCCAGGGCGTAGTCTTCATCGCGCATCGCCAGCAACATGCCCCGCACCGCGCGCGCCAGGCCCGTCCAGTTGACGAGGGCCAGCAAGATGCTGATCAGGAAGAAGACCCGGACAGACGGCCAGGTGCGCGGGATCGCGCCGGCCAGGATCATCAGCACAGGCAACATCGGGATGGAGTTCATGAAATCCACCAGGCGTTGGATCGCGCTGTCCACGACCCCGCCGAAATAGCCGGAGATGCCGCCCATCAACATGCCCATCACGAAGGTGAAGAGCAGGCCCACCAGACCCACGAAGAGCGACAGCCGCGAGCCGTAAATCGCCCGCGAAAAGACGTCGCGGCCCAGCAGGTCTGTGCCGAAAAGCCACATGGCGGTGGACTGATCCACCCCGACCAGGTGAATGTCGGTCTCGAACAATCCTAACAGCTTGTACGGCCAGCCGTGGACAAAGAGGCCGATGGGATATTTTACGTCCTTGACTTCGGTGACCACCAGGCGGTACTCGACGACCTGACTCTTGACGCCGTAGACAAACGGCCACTGGAGGCCCTTGCCTTCTTCAAAGAAATGCAGACGTGTCGGCGCGGCGCGGGTGAATTTGGGAAAGCGACCGTTGGGATCGTAGGGCGCAAAGAACTCGCAGAACACCCCCACGACATAGAACCCCAGCAGCAACCACAGACAGACAAACGCGACTTTGTGGCGGCGAAAACGCCACCACATCAGCTCCCACTGCGAAGCGTAATAGAAGCGATCGTCTTCGCTGCGGGTGATCTGAACGGGGGGAGCGGCGGTCGCGCCGCCGGCGGGTTGAGGGCGATCGGCGTCGTGGGCGCTCATTTGGTCCCTCCCTCAAAGCGAATGCGTGGGTCCACGAGCGCCAGGAGCACGTCGGAGATCAGGGTCCCGATGAGGGTCATCGTCGCCAGGATCATCAGGATGGTGCCGGCCAGGTTATAGTCCTGGATCTGCAGCGCGCCGAGCAACACAGGAAAAAGGGTCGGCACGCCCAGCACGATGGTGATCAGGCCGCCGCCTTCCAGCAGGTGGCGGAAGACGAACCCCAGGCCGCCGATCACCGGGTTGATCGCCAACCGCACCGGGTACTTGAGCAGCACGCGCCGTTCGGGGATCCCCTTGGCGCGGGCGGTTACGACGTATTGCTGGCGAAGTTGATCCAGCAGGTTGTTGCGGATGGTGCGCATCATGCCGCCGGTGCCGCCCAGGGCCAGCAGCGCCAGGGGGAACGCCAGGTGCTTCATCAGATCCACGAACTTGGGCCAACCCCACGCCGTCTCGATCATCGCCGACGAGTAAAGCCCGATGGGTGTGAAACCCAGATAGCTCATCATCAGCCAGGCGCCGCCCATCGCTAACAGGAAACCGGGGGAGCACATGCCGAAAAAGCCGATAAAGGTAAACAGGTAATCGAAGAAGGTGTATTGGTGCGTCGCTGAGTAGATGCCGAGGGGGATGGCGATCAGCCACGAGATGAGCAGCCCAGAGAGCGACAGGGCCAGCGTCCAGGGCAACGCCTGCATGATGATCGTCTTGTTCTCCTCGCCGCGCGAGTAGGAGCGTCCCAGATCGCCGCGCACCAACGCCTGGTACATCCACCGGGTGTAGCGGGTGTAAATCGGTTGGTCTACGCCATATTCCACCCGCATCCCGACGATCTGCTCTTCGGACAAGGTGATCCCGGAGAGCTTGAGCTGCGCCACGCGGATCGTGACGACATCTCCGGGCGGCAGCTCCACCAGGACATAGACGACCATGGACAGCAGGACCCACAGCGGAATGATCTCCAACAGACGCCGGCCGATGTAGCGCAGCATCGCACACCTCTTTCCAAGAAACCGGGCTTCCGAGCGCCGGAAACCCGGTTTCTGTGACGGGGTGAATCAGTTATACATCGTGATACATGATCTCGATCTGCATGTCATACGAGATCATCTGGCAGTCGGGCGAGGCGTTCTTGATGGTATTGCGTTGCAGATACGGAACCGTATCGTTCGAGCTGATCGGGATGGCCCAGACGTTATCGGTGTAGTTCTGCAGCACTTCCTTGTAGAGCTTGGCCGCTTCCGGGCTGTCCGGTCGCTGCTTCTTCCACTCTTCGCGGATTTCATACAGCCGGTAGAACTCCTTGGGCGGCTCGACCGCGCCCTCGGGTATCTTGGTGCCCGTAGATTGCGCATTCGCCCAGCTATGCCATGATCCGAACTCGCCGCTGCAGTAGTCGGTGAAGACGCCGTTCGCCCACTCCGGCTTGTGCAAGAAGAGCACCTCCGCCATCAGCGTTTCGTTGGCGATATTCTGGTTGCGCAAACCGGGATCCTCATTCGTGCGCAGTGACGTCTTGATGCCGACGTTCTTGAGCTGAGCGCCGATCAGCTCGGCCGCGGGGCCGAACCAGAACTGGTTGGACGCCTGCGCCTCGATGACCAGCACGAAGGGCTTGCCATCCGGCGTCGTGCGGTTGCCATCCTTGTCCTTCTTCATGCCCATCTCGTCCAGGAGCGCGTTGGCTTTCTTTTGATCGCCGGTGGCGCCGACCGCCGCGCCGGCGCCCCAGTCTGGCGTCGTGGCGAAGCCGAGGAAGACGCTGTTGGTGAACTCGTCATAGTTGATCGCTGCGGCGATGGCTTTGCGGAAGCGCACGTCCTTCAGCACCGGGCCGGCCACGGGATCCTTGCAGTTGGCCGCCAGGAAGAGTACACCGTTGACATGGAACTTGTGGATCTGGAAGGTGTATTTCCCTTCGGCGGCCTTTTGCTTGTAGACGAAAGCCATTTGTGGGTTCTCGCCGCCCGCATCGGCCTCGCCGCCCACGATCAATGTCTGCATGCCGGAGACGTTCTCGGTGCGGCGGCTGATCAGCTTATCGAAGTAGGGCAATTGCCGACCCCACGCATCCACCTTCCAGTAGTAGGGGTTCCGGACGAACGTGCGGGTGCCATCCGCCGCTTCTTCCTGGAGCACCCACGGCGTCAACATCGGGAAGCCGATGGACTTCGGCGCCTGCGTGTCCCAGCGGGCCACATCCTTCTCGTTGAACAGGCGCGGCCACTCATTCTCTTTGTAGCTCTTCTCATCGAGCAGCTTCTTCAGGGCCGCCTTATCGGCGTACTTGGGATGGAAGGCCTTCAGGTAGTGCATCGGCTTGACCAGATCCTGATAGCTGGCCCAACTCGCCAACGCGATCTGCCCCAGCAGGCCGCCGTAGGGCACATCATAGGTCATGGTCCAGGTGAAATCGTCCACGATTTTCACCTCCGGGACCTTCCCGGTCGCCGACTTGAGGTAGCCCGGCATCCCGCCTGGCCAATCGGGGTTGGCATACAGGTCTTCGAAGACGAAGCGCACGTTGGCGGTCGTCACCGGCTCGCCATCCGACCACTTCATGCCCTTGCGCAGGGCGAACGTGAACTTCTTGTTGTCATCCTCGACCTTGTAGGCGTTGACCACGTTCGCCCACACCGGGTCGAGGGTCAGGCTGGGGCCGGCGACGAGCGGCTCGCAGCAGCCCAGGAAGGCCATGCCGTCGAATCCGCCCACGCGGCCATACTTGAATGAGCCGCCGAACTTGCCTGGTGTCAGCTCAGGCAACTCTTCTTTGGTGACCAACATGCCCGGCTTGACGACGAGCGGGGTTTCGGGCAGGCGCTTGTCCAGTGACGGTAGCTTGCCGGCCTTCACCAGATCGGCCAACATGGGCGATTCCTTGTCGGTCGGCATGACCGGGGCAGCGGTCGGCGGGACCTTGGTGGGCGGTAAAGGTGTCGCAGTGACAACCTTCTCCACCGACTTCTCGACTACCTTCTCAACCGGCTTTTCGACAACCTTCTCCTTTTCCACCACCTGGGTCACGATCTTCTCGACGACCTGTGGGGCGGGAGCCGTGCAGGCCGCAGCAACAGTTGCACCGGCCGCGGTCGCAGCAATCTGGAAGAACTTCCTACGGTTGATGTGCTTCATCTCCTTCCTCCGGGGACAAGATGGTTGGTGAACGAATCTGTTAGCTTTTCGTCAGGTTCGGCTGGGCGAGGTGCAGCGCCAACACCCGTCGTTCCGCCGCTCGACCCGCTTCGGCGCTCGGTGAGTGATCTGTTTTGGCTAGCAACACCTCCTTTCCTACCGCTTCCGTGGCGGAGCGGTAGACTGTCGCACTACCAGTGTGGGCTCCACGATGATTTGGGTCTGCGCAGGCATACGCCCTGCCAGGATTTCGAGCAGGAGTTGCACGGCGCTTGTCGCCAACTCTGAGAAGGACTGCCGCACGGTTGTCAGCGGTGGGACCTGATAGGCCGCCACCTCGATGTCGTCCAGGCCGATCATCGAGATATCGTCCGGCACGCGCAACCCCGCCTCATAGATCGCGCGCATGGCGCCGATCGCCATGCGGTCATTCGCCGCAAAGACTCCGGTAGGCTGCGGGTGGCACCCCAGCAGCCGTTGCATCGCCCGATAGCCCCAGATGCAATCCCAGTTGCCCTCGCCCCCGGCGCAACTCCCCAAACTCAACCCGCGCGCCTCGAGCGCCTGGCAAAAGCCGAGCTGCCGCTCGCACGCCAGCCGCAGCCGCAACGGGCCGCTGATGTGCGCCAACTGCGTGTGGCCCAGATCGAGCAGATGCTCGGCCGCCATCCGTCCGGCCCGCACGTTGTCCAACGTTACCGATGGGCCAGTGTAACCCTCAGGGATGCGGTCAATCGCCACCGTCGGGATGCTGGCCATCTGCAGAGCCGCCAGGCTGGGCATCTTAGTCTCGGCCGGCATGAACACCATGCCATCTATCCAGCGTTGTATCGCCGTCTGGATGTAACCCGTTTCGCGCTCCACATCGTCATGCGTGTTGTAGACCACCAGGCTATAACCGAAACGGTGGGCGTAGTCTTCGGCGGTGCTGGCGATCGTCGCACAGAAAGGATTGACAATGTCTGATACCACCAGGGCGATGGTGTGGGTCTGTCCCGTGCGCAAGCTCTGCGCCACAGCAAAAGGACGATAGCCCAATTCTTCGATGGCGGCCAACACACGAGCACGCGTCTCAGCCGCGTAGCCGGGCCGGTCGTGGAGGATGCTGGAGACCGTCTGAACGGCCACGCCGGCGCGTTGCGCCACATCTTTCAGGGTCGGTACTTGACGTCCCATGACGCGTCCCCATATCCTGGGCAGGACTTAGCTCGTCGGGTTGACAAGCGCAAGCGGTAAGAAAGCAGAACGTTCCTGGTAACGTTATTAGGAACGTTCATATCCTACCACCACTGGGAACGGCTTGTCAAATCTCAAGAGAGCGTGGGATACCGTTGGACTTTTTGGACAATACCGCCACTGGCCGCCCCACCGCCAACCGCCCATCCTGGACATACCCCTCTTCCCGCCCCGCCAGCTCCTCCGCCAGCCGCGTCCGCCAGAGCGCCAGCACCTCCGGCCGCTCGGTTGCCACGTCGTGACACTCGGTCAGGTCGGCGGCCAGGTCGAAGAGCTGCTCGCGGCCGGTCTGCGAGTACCAGGCGTATTTGGTCCGGCCATCGGTGAGCCAATGGTTCGAGAAGCGGCCCCATTCGTGCTCGCCGTGCAGCCACTCCCGCCACGGCGGCCGCTCCCCGCGCACGAAGGGCATCAGGCTCTGCCCGTCCAGCCCGCCGGGGGTCGGGATGCCCGCCAGGTCGCACAAGGTCGGGAAAAGATCACGCAGCTCGACCGGCGCATCCACCGTCCGGCCGCCCGGAAGCCCTGGAACCTGCTGCGGCGTCCGCTGTGGCGGCCGGATGATGAGCGGCACGCCCGCCGAACCTTCGTAGGGTAGCGCCTTGGCAACCAGCTCGTGATCGTAGAGCATGTCGCCGTGATCAGCCACGAAGATGATCGCGGTATCGGCGAGGACGCGATGCTCGATCAGCGCCATCGTCAGCCGGTTGATCTGATGGTCAATGAAAGTGCATTGGGCATAGTAGGCGCGGCGGGCGCGGGTGATCTGGTTGGCATCTTGCGGCTTCGGGCTGTCTATCGCGTGCATTCGATGGCTGACATGCGGCAAGCCCTCGCCGCCGACCCAATCCCCGCGCGGCAGCGGCGGCAGCACCACATCACGATAGATGTCGAGATAGGCTTGCGGCGGATCGAGCGGCGGGTGCGGCCGATGGTACGATGCCATCAGGAAGAACGGTTTGTCCGGATCGCGGCGGCGGAGGAAGTCAATGGACTGCGTCGTCACCCAGGCCGTGGGGTGCAGCATGGGATCGTAGGGCCACGGCGAGACGACATAACCGTTGCACCCTATGCCGCTGTCAATGGTGTCGGCGTCCACACCATGCTGCCGGCGCAGATCCCACAGGTAGTCGCCCTCGATGATCAGGTGCGGGTCGCGGCGGCGGACGGCGTGCAGGTAGCCATCGTGGAGCACGACGTTGTGGAAGCCTTGCAGGCTGCGCGTCGGGTAGACGTGCATCTTGCCGACCGCCTGGGTGTGATAGCCCGCCGCGGCGAATGTCCCGGCCAGGGTCGTTGGGTAATTCCACGGCACCCCGTCCCGATACCCAACGCGACCGTGGTTCCGTTGGTGCAGCCCGGTCAGCAGCGAGGCGCGCGCCGCGATGCAGCTCGGCACCGCGGCATAGGCGTGGGTGAAACGCGTGCCATCCGCGGCCAGCATATCGAGATGCGGCGTCTGAACGACCGGATGCCCGGCGACGCCCAGGCAGTCGGCGCGCCACTGGTCAACGACGATCAGGAGGATGTTGGGTGGATTGGGCATAGGGCCTCCGCAGTCGAGCATGAAACGTCAAATGAGCCGCGGTGTCCGCGTTCTACCATCTGCAATTTGCAATTTGCTATTTGCCGTCTTGCTCCTTCTGGGTCAAGCCGCGCGCCCGATAAACCTCCGCGGCTTCGCGCACGAACGCGGCCATCTCGGGCGCGTGGAAGTCACCTGCCAGTCGGGCCGCCAGCGCGAGCATCTCTTCGTAGGTTGCGCGCCCCGGCCGCAGCGCCTCGTACATCCACAGCAGGTCGGCGTTCGGCACGGCGGTCAGCTCGGCCGCGCGGCGGAGATTCGCAGCAAGCTGCGGGAAGCCGGCCTCGCGGGCGATGTCAGCCTGGCTGCGCAAGGCTTCGGGCGTGATGCGCAGATCGTCATCGGTCAGCTCGCCCGCGGCCAACGCCGCCAGGCTGATCTCCCTCGCCGGCCGGCCGCTCGCCGCCCGCAACTCATCCCCGGCCCGCTCCATCAACGGGTAACGTTCATTCCGCATTCTGCATTCCGCATTCATCATTCAGTCCGGCTCCCAATCGAACCACAACTCCTGCGGCGGCTTGTCGGCGATCTCGTCCGTCTCACGGCGGTGCAGCAGCGTCGTCTTGACGATTAAGCGCAGCCGCGCCCAGTTGTCAATCTTCACACCCACCGGCGCCGGCGGGATGTTCTTGGCGTAGCGCGCCGCGTTCCGGCCGATCGCCCGGTAGGTCTCCAGCGTCAGGCTGGGCGATTGCGGGAAGAGCTCCAGGTTGTTGAGCCGGGCCAGCCCGCGCTTGTGGATCACCGTCGTGCCGCGCGATTGCAGCCCGATGGCGATGCCCGATCCGCTCACCTCCGCGCCCGCGTAGCCGATGGCGGCCAGGTCGGAGCTGCGGTAGACCTTCACGATACGCGCGGTCAGCCCCTCGTCGGCCACCCCAGAGAGGATCGCGGCCAGCACCGCCTCGTGCTCCAGCCCGCCGATGGTGCGGGTGAGCGCCCTGTTGAAGCCTGGCCCGACGGCGACGACGATCTCCGGCCGCGTGCTGGCCCGCGCCGGGCCGATCTCGACCAGCTTGGGCGACGCCGGGCCGGCGTGCGGCGCGACGAATTCTCGCGGCGATTGCGCCTGGCGGATCGCCTGGAGCGCCGCCCACCGCTCGCCTTCCAGCCGGTAGCCGGTGCCGGGGCCGGTGTAGTCGTTCGGGTCGTTGATCGCGCTGAGGACGTGAAAGTGCGGAGCTCGTTTTGTCGCGGAAGCATCCTGAGCGGAGGCCACGTCGTTTGTGGCCGGAGTCGAAGGATGCGGCGCGGAGTCGAAGTCCATGGCCGCATCCTTCGACTCCGGGCCTGCCAACCCCGCAGGCCCTCCGCTCAGGATGCTTGCTTGACCGGTGTCGGGTGTGTCGCTAATCTCGGGGTGAGTGGCCTGGAAAATCGCCGCCGGCTGGAGATAATCCCCCGCCAGCCGTTGCCGGCCCATCTCCAGGATGTTCGCGGCCACGTCTGCGAATCCGCGACGGCGCAGGGCATCGGCCACGGCCAGCATCCCGGCGTCGCCCGCCAGGAAGCGGTCGGCCGCGGCCAGGTCGGCGACCGCGTCGCGGGGGGCCATGTCATCGGAGCTGTGCGCGACAGTCGCAGCCGCCACCTCGTCATCGGTGATCGGCGGGAAGCCCAGATCCGCGTAGACCGCCCGGATCGCCTCGGCCGCCCTTTTCCTGATCCCTAGTACCTGTTCCTCCGTCACCGGCAGCACCCCGCCGTCCACCTGCATATCGCGCTGGAGCACGTTCCAATCGTCGAAATCTTCGGCGTCGAAATTGCCGCCGCCGAACAGATTGTCACGCTTGGGGATCGCGCTGTAGCCGGAGCAGATGAAGTCGGTTCCCGGGATGAATTGGAGCATCAGCTTGGCCGACTTGCGCATGGTGGAGTGCGAGGCGAGCGCGTCGTTGCCGGATGCGCACTCCAGCCCCAACATCGCGGCCAGCAGGTTCTCGGCCAGCACCGCGCGCACCCCGCCCGGCAGCGATTCCGGGAGCGCGATGCACGAGATCGAGCCGTTCTGCACCCCCTGGCTGCCCGCGCCCTTCGTCACCAGCAGGCAGCGCGCTTCCAGATAGAGCATCGAGCAGCGCTCGGCGTGGCCCATCAGCGCCTCGGAGCCGGTCCCCGATGTGAAGCGCACCTTGACCCCCCGCGACGCGTAGGCCGCGGCCAGGAACGCCTTCGACCAGGGGGTGTCGTCGCCGTCGGTGAAGGCCCGCTCCGTGCCATAGACCGAGAGGGTCTCGGCGTAGGTGGTCAGCCCCTTCATCGCCAGCCGCAATCCCAACGCCTCCTCCACCGCGCACTGCGTCAGCACCCCGCCGCGGCCGGTCTGCGCGCCGACCAGGATGGCGAGCGCGTTGACCGGCGCGTTGCGGGCCACCCGCACGGTCGTCTCGACCTCGGCGAAGCCGCGCAAGGCGGCCTCGGCCGCGTCCGCGGCGAGGAGCGCCGGGTGCTCCTTCCAGTTGGTCACGTGCGCCTGGTTGGCCGGCGTCCGCCGCACGCGCATCTTCCCCAGGCCGACCATCATCTCCAGCACGTTCATGTGGCGGATGATCTCGACCAGCTTCGCCGCCGTGCAGCCGCACGCCAGCCGCCGCACCGCGGCCTGCGGCACGTTGATGTCGGCCAACATGTGCGCGATACGGAGCGCGGGCATCGCCATCGCTTCCTCGGCCACGCGGAGATCGAGCGCGTGGTCAGCGATGAACGCGTCGAGCGCGTCGAAGTCGGCCCGGCGCTTGCCGTCCATCTCGACCACGCGGCCGTCTTCCAGGCGCAACCCCGGCTGTGGGTCATACGGGCTGTCGGCGACGATCAGCCCGGCCTCGGGCCACGGTTCGACGAACGTCTCTTTGTTGATGTCGCGCTCGGCCAGGATAGCGAAGCGGCGGGAGGAACTCTCTGTCATGCGGTCACGTTCTCACGTTCTCACGTTTTCACGTTTCACGTATTTGCCTGACGTTTTGCGGCTTTCACCGCGTTCAGATACGTTTCCTCGGTCTTGAGCACATGCTCGAGCACCTGCACGACCGACCAGCCGCCGTCCGGGGGCGGCGCGGCCGCGTCCTCGTCGCTGAGGCCCACGGTGACGCCGAGCAACATGCCCCAGGCCAACTCCGCCTCGGCCAGCATCCGTTCGGGCGGGTTCGGCGCGTGGCCGGCCGCGGCGCGCGCCGCGCCGGCCTGGCTGGCGTGCTCACGCATGTGGTCGCCGAAGCGCAGCAGCACCCGGCGCAGGTCGTCCCAGCGGGGCATGCCGGTGGGGAGGGCGAAGTCCGCTTCCGTCAGGCCGGCGGTTTCGGCCAGCGTTTGCTCGCGCATGGCGCGGATTTGGGCGAGGAGGGAATCGAGTTGTGAGCGGGACATTTGAGCCTCCTATTGAACCGCGGGGGCGCAGAGAACGCAGAGGCCAACAAGTCCTTCTCAGCGTCCTCCGCGTCTCCGCGGTGAATCCTACGCCTTCCCCATCCCGCGCAAGTTATCCAGACACCGCGCCACCACCTCCAACGGCGCGTATTTATAGCTCTCCTGCTCGACGATGTACCACTCCGTGCCGCCTTGCGTCTCGCACAGGTCGAAGACGCGTTGCCACGGCACGTCTCCTTCGCCCAGGATCGCCAGTTTGTCGGTCGCCGAGTATTCCTTCAGGTGCACGGTGATCGCGCGGCCGGGGTAGCGCGCCAGGTAGGGGATCGGGTCGCCGCCGCCGTGCAGCGCGTTGCCGATGTCCACCTGCATGATGACATCTTTGCGCGCGTTGGCGAAGAAGGTGTCCCACGGCAGCTCGCCGTCCATCGGCTGGAACTCGATGAAGTGGTTGTGATAGCCGGTCAGCATCCCGTAGGGCTGGAGCCGCTCGGCGATCTCGTTGAAGAGGCCGGCGGTGCGCAGCCAGGCCGCGCGGGAGTTGCGATACTCCTCGGCCAGGCCCGGCACGACCAGGTATTTGTTGCCGAGGATCTGGTTGAACTCGACCGTGCGGGGCAGCGCATCGCCCAGCAGCGTCTCGATGCGGATGTGCGTGCCGCAGCACTTCAGGCCCAGGTCGTCGAGCATCATCCGCAGCTCTTTGGCCGTGCGGTCGTAGTAGCCGGCGAACTCGACGCCGACATAGCCCATCTTCGCCACGGCCGCCAGCGTGCCCGGCAGATCCGCCGCGCAGTCGTTGCGGACAGAGTAGAGTTGGAGTCCGATTGGGATTGGCATGTTCATTCCTCCTGTAATGTCCTTGTTGTAGCGCAGGCCGCACGACCATGAATGGATCGTGCTATCAGGCGGCGCCCGGTGAACCGGGCTGGGGCTTGCGTCCCCTGCGCGCCGCCGTAACCCGGTTGACCGGGTGTCGCTCGGTAGCCCGGATCATTCATGTCCGGGCGATCTGATGGCGACGAGGCGCCTGGTCGGTTCGAGCTACGTCCATCTTCATGATGCCAGCCGATATTCCGTCCCCGCCGCCTCAATCTCCGCAACCGTCACCTCGCGGCCGAGGTGGCTGGAGAGATAGATGCCCTCGGTGATGAACGCGGTCTTGAGCGCCAGGCCGGCGGTGTCGAGCAGCGGGACGCGGCCGAGCTGCGCCCAGATCCAGTGGCGCTGCGAGTCGTCGTAGCCCGCCTCCAACGGGTTGCACTGATGCCACCGCCAATCGGCCTGCTTCACGTCGAAGGTCGCATCCATCTCGATGTCCGAGAGGGTGGTGAAGTAGCCGAACGGCTCCACCCGCAGCCCGGCCTTCGCGCCGAACACCCGGTCGCCATCCGATTTGTCGGCCTGAATCGCCCACGCTTCCTCGATGAAGTAGGTGAGGCCGCCAGCCAGCCGCACCAGACCCATGCCGAACTCCTCGACGCCGTAGTTGCCGGACGCGCGGCGGTCGGGGTACATGTTGTCGAGCATCTGGTAGGTTTTGCCCGATACGGTCTCGACCGCCGGGTTGCCGAGCAGCCACATCATGCGCGCGATGTGATACACGGCCATGTCCACGAGCGCGCCGCCCCCGGCAACCTCCTTCTGGACGAAGAACTGCGTGCCGTAGCCGTCCACCCACGGCCGGCCGCGGCGGCGATAGTGCGACGATTTGGCGTAGTAGATCTGGCCGAGCTGGCCTTCGTCAATCATCCGCTTGGCTGCCCGCGCCTCCGGCGCGTAGATCGTGGCGAGCTGGATGTGCAGCCGCCGTCCCGTTCGTTCTGCTGCCGCGACCATGGTCCTCGCGTCGCGATAGTTCCACGACATCGGCTTTTCGCAGTAGACGTTCTTACCGGCCTCCAGCGCGGCGATGGTCACCGGCGCGTGCAGATGGTTGTGCAGGCACACGTCCACCGATTGGATGTCGTCGCGGGCCAGCAGGTCGCGATAGTCCAGGTAGATGGCCGGCGCGCCGATGGTCTGCGCCACCCGCTGCGCCTCGTCCTCGCGGATGTCGCAGATTGCCACGATTTCGGCTTCGGGAATCTCTTTGTAGCGTTGGACGTGGTGCTTGCCGATCTGCCCCACGCCGATGATGCCGATGCGAATTTTGTCTGGCATACTTGTCTCCTCTCAGGCCGGCGCTCTGGCCGGTCTCCCTGGCCTGCTTGGCGCAGCCGGGGCAGGCCGACCGAGCCAGCCGTGGGTTCCATGACTTCCTACAGCCGCATTCATTCTATCATATCTGCGGAATCTGGTGTACAATAGGGTCAAAGGATAAGTCAAGATCGCATCGTCAGGAGGATAAGCGATGGAATTCGGGCGCATCACTTTTGATCCAAACCGCATGGGCGGCGTGCCCTGTATCCGCGGGCTATGTATCCCGGTGGCGACCGTTGTTGGCATGATGGCAGACGGGATGACTGAGAGAGAAATCCTCAAGGCTTATCCGGACCTCCAGCGCGATGACATCCGTGAGGCGCTTCGCTACGCGGCCGTTACGGTGCAAGAACGGCAGTTACCGCTGTTGGCGCCGGCATGAGATTCCTGAACCATCACTCTCCAACCTTTTTCTCCGCAAACCCCATCGTATACAAATTGTGATACGCGCCTTGCAACGCCAGCAACTCCTCGTGCGTGCCCTGCTCGATGATCCGGCCGTGCGAGAGCACGACGATCTGGTCGGCGCGGACGATGGTGCTGAGGCGGTGCGCGATGACGAACGCGGTGCGCCCCTCCAGCAGCCGATCCATCGCGTCCTGGATGATTTTCTCGGTCTGCGTGTCAATGCTGGAGGTGGCTTCGTCCAGCACCAGGATGCGCGGGTCGGCCAGCAGGGCGCGGGCGAAGGCCAGCAGTTGCCGCTGACCGACCGAGAGGCTGGCGCCGCCCTCCTCCACCTGGGTCTCGTAGCCCATCGCCATCGCCTCGATGAACTCGTGCGCGCCGATGGCCCGCGCCGCCTCGACGATCTCCCCGTCGGTCGCATCCAGCCGGCCATAGCGGATGTTGTCCGCCACGGTTCCCCGGAAGAGGAACGTTTCCTGCAGCACGATGCCCATCTGCCGGCGCAGCGACGACAGCTCCACGTCGCGCACGTCGTGGCGATCAATGCGCAGGCTGCCCGCCTTCACCTCGTAGGAGCGGTTCAGCAGCTTGACCAGCGTGCTCTTGCCCGACCCGGTCGCGCCCACCAGGGCGATGAGCTGGCCGGGGCGCACGCGTAGGTTGATCTCCTTGAGGACGGGGATCTCCGGCGCATAGTGGAAGTTGACCTCGTCGAAGATAACTTCGCCCTGGATCGGCGGCATGTCGGCCGCGCCGGGCTTGCTCTCGATCTCGATGGGGCGATCCAACAGCCCGAAGAGCCGCTCGCCGGCCGTCATCGCCTGCTGCAAGGTGTTGTACCGCTCGGCCAGGTCGCGCACCGGGTCGAAGAAGCGGCCGATGTACATCACGAACGCGACGAGCACGCCGGCCGTGAACGCACCGCCTCCTAACGCCAATGTCCCGCCGAAGCCGATCACCAGCGCCACCGAGAGGGTACCCAGAAAATCTACGCCGGGGAAAAACATCGCAGAGAGCCGCGCCGCGCGCACCTGCGCCCGGTTGAAGCGATAGTTTACCTGTTTGACGAACTTGTCGAGGTTCAGCTTCTCGCGCGTGAATGCCTGCACCACACGCACGCCCTGGATGTTCTCCTCGATGTAGCCGAGCATCCGGCCGTTGTAGTAGCGCACCCGCCGCCAGTTGTCACGCGCCCGCGCCCGCCACAGCGCGGTCAGCAGCGCCATGATCGGCAGCACCGAGAAGGTGATGAGCGACAGCCGCCAATCCATCGCCACCATCACGATCACGATGCCGATCAGGGTGAAGAAATCGGACGCCGTGCCGACGATGGCCCAGGTCACAAGCTCTTGCAGCGCGCCCACGTCGGAGGTCATGCGCGACATCAGCACGCCCACGTCAGCCTTGTCATAAAAGCTCATGGACTGGCGCTGGAACTTGGCGAACAGATCGCGGCGCACACCGTAGATGCTCGATTGACCGGCTTCGGCGACCATCGCCACCTGCGCGGCGCGCGCGACCCAGCCGAGGAGCTGCGTCAGGATGAACGCGACGATCAGCCAGCGGAGCAGGGCGATGTTGTTCTGGGCGATGGCGTTGTCGAGCGCCAGCTTGATGATGTACGGCCCAGAGAGCGATGTGGCTGTGATGACCGCCATCAACGCCAGCGCGATGAGCATCTGCCGGGCGTAGGGCCGGATATAGCCGAGCAGCCGGCCGACGATGCGGTTGTCGTAGCCGCGGAATTGCAGGTCTTCGGGGAGGTCGAACTCGACGTTCCCCTCTTTGAAGAGGCTGCGAAAGCGTTGGATGAGTGTACTCACTTGGACATCTATCCTGTTATCCGCCGAATGGTGAAGGCCCGGCCACCGAATGAATTCGGTGTCTGGTACGCCAAGTGCGTTGAAACGCACTGCGGCCGCCGCCGGGGTAACCTGCTTCAGCAGGTTTAGCGTACCAGCCTGCGGGTTTCAACCGCAGGTATTAGCCGCGATTTCAATCGCCTCCGGCTGCCGCCCCCGCCCCGGCCAGCACCGGCTTCAGATCCACCGCGCCCGTCGCCGCGGCGATGGACGCGATGGCCTCTTCCTGATCCCGCAGTTGCAGGTCGTAGATTTCGCGATACGGCCCTGGCACGCGCACCAGCTCATCATGCGTCCCGCGTTCGACGATCCGGCCATGATCCAGCACCAACACCTGATCGGCCGATTTGACCGTCGTCAGCCGTTGCGCGATGACGAACGACGTGCGGCCCCGCATCAGGCAGTGGAGCGCCTGCTGGATCAGGTGCTCGGTCTCCATGTCCACCGACGAGGTGGAATCGTCCAGGATCAGGATGCGCGGGTCAACCAGCAGGGCGCGGGCGATGGCGATGCGCTGGCGTTGCCCGCCGGAGAGGGTGATGCCGCGCTCGCCGACCTCGGTTTCGTAGCCTTTCGGGAACGACATGATGAAATCGTGCGCCTGGGCCGCCTGCGCCGCCGCGATCACCTCTTCTTCGCTGGCATCAGGCCGGCCATAGGCGATGTTCTCCCGGATCGTCGCCGAGAAGAGGAGGGTGTCCTGCAAGACGACGCCGATATGTTTGCGTAGCGATTCGAGCGTGACATAACGGACATCCTTCCCATCTATCAGCACGCGGCCGGCTGTCACGTCGTAGAAGCGCAGGATCAGGTTGATCAGCGTGCTCTTGCCGGACCCGGTATGTCCAACCAGCGCCACAACCTGGCCCGGTTGGGCCTCGAGGTTGATGCCCGTGAGGGTGGGCGCGCGGCCATCGGAGTACTTGAAATCCACCTGTTCGAACTGCACATGCCCCTCGATGGTGGACAACACCGCCGCGTTGGGGGAGTCGTGGATCTCGAACGGGGTATCGAGCAACTCGAAGATGCGGTCGGCGCAGGCCATCGCCTCGGCGGCCAGGTTGACGATGTTGCCCAGGCGTTGGACCGGGCCGCTCAGCATCAGGATGTAGCTATTGAACGCCACGAGCGTGCCGAGCGACAGGGTTCCCGCGACCACCATCGGCCCGCCGAACCAGAAGGTCAGCGCGACGCTGATCGCGACCAGGAAGCCCATGAAGGGGGATGTGCTGCCCCAAAAGCGGATGGTGCCGAGCCGGGTCTGCATGTAGGTGCGGTTCGCCTTGTCGAACTTCTCGATTTCGTAGGGTTCGCGCGCAAACGCCCGCACCACCTGCACGCCGGTCAGGTTCTCCTGCAGCACCGTCGTGACCTGGGCGAAGTCCTGCTGCACCTGTTTCCACTTGGGCCGCATCTGGTTCGCCAGGTATTGCACCGACACGGCCAGCAGCGGCATCGGGATCAGGGCCAGCAGCGCCAACTGCCAGCTCATCTGGAGCAGGATGACGATGATGAAGCCGAGCATCAACACGATGCTGAGGGAATCGAGCAGCGCGCCCGCCACGAACCGTTGCAGCGCGCCGACATCCTCCGACATCCGCGACATCAGTTGGCCGGTCTGCGCGTGGGTATGATAGGAGAAGCTGAGGCGCTGGATGTGGTTGTAGACCTGGTTGCGCACGTCGTACGACACCATCTGGCCCGATGACTCCATGCCGAAGCGTTGCCCGAACGAGAAGAGCACGCGCGCTGCGGCGACGCCCGCAATCGCAAGCGCCATTTGGACTAGAAAGCGCGTGTTTCCGGCCGCCAGCCCCACGTCAATCACCTGGCGGATGATCCAGGGGATGATCAGGTTGAGCACGGTCACTGCGGCGATGCAGAGGTAGGTGAGCGCCAGCCGCTTGCGGTAGGGTTTGAGATAGGTTAGGATGCGTAAGAGCGTGCGCACCGGGCATGTCTCCGAAGGTCGTAGTCATTGCGAGGCCCGTCTCCTTCGGCTTCGCTCAGGACATGGTTTGGGCCGAAGCAATCTCCGCCATTATGCCGGAGATTGCTTCGCAAAAAGCGCTCGCAATGACTGTCATCGGTATGAGCCTCACCGATAGAAAGGAACACGGATAGTATTTGGTACCGACTTCGGAACCCATCGGCGTTCCTTTCTATCCGTGGGGGCGGAACGGCCTACACCCGCACCGGCTGCCCCTGCGCCGCGCTGGCGTAGATCGCGTCGAGGATCTCCATCACGCGCAGCCCCTCCTCGCCGGTGGCGATGTGCGGCGTGTCGTTGGCGATGCTCTCCACAAAGTGCGCCATCGGCTTGGGGACCGTCTTGGCCGGGCCGTGCAGGTTCATGTTGTAGTGCGAGCCGTTGCGTTCCAGGTAGATCTCTGCCTCGAAGGTGTAGCCCTCCTGGGTGTTGCGCTGCACCAGCCCAGCCTTCGTGCCGTAGAGCCGCGTCTCCATCAGCTCCCGCTCGCTGATGTTGGCCGCCCACGACGCCTCGACCACCAGCGACGCGCCTGTGTCGAAGGTGATCATCGCTGCGGCCAAGTCCTCCACATCATACAGCGCGCCCTTCTGGCCGGCAAGTTCCGTGGCAATGGGGTTGTACGTCTTGCCCAGCACCCAGACCGGCTTGGGATAGCCCATCAGCCAGAGCGCCAGGTCGAGCCGGTGGACGCCCAGATCAATCAGCGGGCCGCCGCCGGAAAGCGCCTTCTGGCCGAACCAGCCGCCGAAGCCCGGCAGCCCGCGGCGCCGATGCCAGATCGTCCGACCAAAGTAGATGTCGCCCAACAGCCCGGCGTCGGTCTCGGCCTTCATCGCAAAGCTCTGCTCGGTGAAGCGCCACGAGAAATTGATCATCAGCCGCTTGCCCGCGGTCTTGCTGGCCGCCAGCATCTCGGCCGCCTCGCGAGCGTTCATCGCCATCGGCTTCTCGCACAGCACGTGACACCCCGCCGCGAACGCGGCCAGCGTCAGGTTGTGATGGAACTTGTTCGGCGTGGCGATGCTGACGATGTCGAGCTGCTCCTTCGCCAGCATCTCCTCGGCCGACGCATAGCGATTCGGCACGCCGAACTTGTCGCCGATCTCGGTCAGCCGGGCCGCGTCCGGCTCAGCGACCGCCACGACCTCTGCCTGGGGATGCGTCTGATAGCCGGCGATGTGGTGTCGGCCCATCCCCAGGCCGATCACGCCGATGCGGAGTTTGTTCATGATGCTTCCTACCCCTTTTGCACAACGCAAGCATCCTGAGCGGAGGGCCGCAGCCGTTCGCGGCCCGCAGTCGAAGGATGCGGCCCACTGTCCGGACGCCGCACCCTTCGACTCCGCCTCGCAAACGACGCTCGGCTCCGCTCAGGGTGCTTCGTGAGTTTATTGAGCCACCGTGACCGGCTCCAGCGGTACCTTGAACGCAAGCATCCTGAGCGGAGTCCGGCGGGTTTTGCCGGACGTAGTCGAAGGATGCGGCTTCTTTCCCAAGGCCGCACCCTTCGACTGCGCCTCGCAAACGACGCTCGGCTCCGCTCAGGGTGCTTCGCTTGTCTTTTATTCGATCGTCACCGGTTCCAGCGGCGTTTTGGCATTCGGCGCCTGCTTCAGATCGCGGAACCCAACCACCTTCACCGGTGCGGCCCAGCGCACCGCGTTGGCGAGCACCTGGCGGATTTCCGGCTGATAGTAGATCGGGAAGGTCTCGTGGCCAGGCGAGAAGTAGAACACCTTGCCGCGGCCGCGATAGTACGCGCACCCGCTGCGAAAGACCTCGCCGCCCGGATACCAGGAGATGAAGACCAGCTCATCGGGCTGCGGGATGTCGAAGAACTCGCCGTACATCTCGGTGTGCGGCACCTCGAAGTATGGCCCCAGCCCCTCGACGATGGGATGACCGGGCGCGGTGACCCACACCCGCTCCTTCTCACCGATCTCGCGCCAGATGAGCGAGCAGTTGGTGCCCATCATCCGCTTGAAGATCTTCGAGAAGTGGCCGGAGTGGAGCACGATCAGCCCCATCCCTTCGAGCACGCGGGCCTGCACCCGATCCACCAGCTCGTTCGGCACGTCGCCGTGCGCCATGTGGCCCCACCAGAGCAGCACATCGGTGGTGTTGAGCACCTCGTCGGGGAGGCCGTTGGCCGGGTCATCCAGCGTGACGGCGCGCACCTCGAAGTCGGGCTGCGCCTTCAGCCCCTCGGCGATCGCGCTGTGGATGCCCTGCGGGTAGACCGCGGCGATCTGGGCGTCCTTCTTCTCGTGGCGCCCTTCGTTCCAGACGGTGACACGGATTGGGTTGGACATGGGAAACTACTCCTGTGTAGAGATGAGTGTGGGTTGGCGTGAAGCGTGAAACGTGAAGCGTCAAACGTCATACGTCACACTACGCTTCATCGCGAAACTCTCATTTGTCATGCTGAGCAGGTCAACGGCGCAAGGTCCGCCGCGGCGAATGACCAGCGAAGCATCTTGGCGCTTTGGATGTCTGGGCAACGGTCCTCCCCCCTTGCCCAGAGCGATGTAGGGTTCGATGGCCCCGCAGCTGCCGGATGCGATGATGGTGATGCGCATGAATGGTGAATCCTGTTGAAGTACTGGGCTAAGGCTGACTGCGTGACAATGATCCCAGGTTGATGCCAGTTCTGACGCCCGCGTTACTCACGAGAAACGACTACCTAAAAAGGAATATCATCTTCATGGATGGGGAAATCAGATGACAAAAATGGAGCGCTGTCGAATGGAAGATAGGCGGCAGGGTTGTTTTCGTTTGTCAGGTCTTTGAGTTCGCGCGCGAACTCCTTTTGCCAGTCTTCAGGAAGCGCTTGCACGTTCTGTAACAGAGCGCTTCGAGCAACCTCGTTCCCCTGACGAACCATCGCTGATATGGCTCGTACACATCGGGCGATCTGATGGGTGGCTCCCACAGTCATCAGGAGTTGCTGAAAGAATCCCTCTACAACGTATAGACTCTCTGATCGGTCGTCTGTTTCGAGCTTATCTACGAGAACAATCCCCACTTGATGTTTCGATGTGAAGTAGGCAAAGTGTTCTCTAGCCCATGTCGCCAGAGCGCCACGCTGACATCGGCCGTTGATGGACTGCCCCTCTTTAATCGCTCGGATTACGCGATTCTCGACGCGCATCCTTGAGATTTCTTGCAGTTGTTGCCAATAGATCGGAGGCATTAGGTGTAGGTTGCAGCGGAGCTCTTTTTCGTCCGTAACTGTAGATATCTCATCAGATACAACAGCTAGGTATTGCTTGCGTTGATCTTCGGTTAATCGACCCAAGAGGGCGCGCACGACTAATCCCACGTTGTAGATGTCGCCGTTGAGTTTCTCGCGATAGACCGAGATCAGTGTGTCAAGGCGTTTGTTCGTTGGAATCGCCTCAACCAGCAGTTCAGCATAACGCTGTGACCTGACAAAATCAGGGTCAAGCACACGTGTCATGAATTTTGAGAGCACAAACGGTTCTTCTGCTCCCCGAATTATGCCCATTAGGTAGTTGGCAAAGTGAATGATCGCGTCGGCTGTTTCCTGAGTGTCCTCAATCTGCTCATGACTACGAGGGTTGCGAATTGCTCGGTACATGCCGCGTAAAATATCTTCAATTCCGCGCTGTTCGCTTTTCTCAGTTTCCGTTTGTAGCTTGTTGATCCTCAGGCGTGGCGAGTCTCCGCCAAGAGCTTGCCCGACAAGGGCCACACCATCCCCATCGGCACCTGTCTTGTCGCGGAGCATGTTACTGAGACAATGCATTGCATCAAGAATGGCACCACAGTAGTTCCCGACTGTGTAGGTACTCTGAATAGCAAGCCACAGATCATCACATATGTGAGTTTGTAGGTTCATAGATTTCTCCTACTGTGTCTCCCTAACCGCGAAACGCCTTCCTCAGCGCCACCGCCGCCGGCTTCGCCCGCCCCTCAAAATCCACTACCGCCGTATTCGCCGTACACGGGAAGCTGTCGTGCCCCATCCACACCAAGAACCCGCCGCAGCGCGGGAAACGGGCCTTGCAGGCGGCTGCGGCAATCGCGAGCGCCTCGGCCTGGCGCGCCTGGCTCCACGCGACAAACTCGGCAAGGTCGGACGGCTCACGGCCGTGCTCCTGGACGAAAATCGGCCACTCAATCCACCAGCTCGTGCGCCGCCAGAGCGGGTTGTCGGCCGAGCCGGGCAAGGTTGCCAGGTCGCCGGCCGAGCGTTCGATGATCTCGACCGGGCTGGCGCCGGGCGCGCCCGTCTCCGAGCGGAAGAGCGCGTCATCGCCGGCCCAATATGCCTTCCACTCGTGCAACGTGCCGGGCATCTTCCACGGGCCGTGGACATCCCAGTGCAACCCCTTGCCGAAGTCCGCGGCTCGCGCGCCGAAGCGCGGCCCGGACGACGAAGTGGGCAGGAAGCGCCGGCCGGGATCCAACTCCGCGACGACCTGCGCCAGCCGGCCGATCAGTGGATGGCTCACATCAACCGGCACGACTGCGCCGACCTTGCTGCCGTTCAGCCCGCCCACCAGCTCGTTCCCGCCGCACCAGAGCAGGAGGCAAGCATGGTGCTGCCGCCGGACAATGTACGACGCTGCGATCTCGGCCATCTCTGCGATGCTCTCCTCATCTTCCGGCGGCCAGTTGTCCACGCCCGACGACGACAGCGGGAACTCCTGCCACACCAGCAGTCCCAGCTCGTCGCAGATGTTATAGAAGCATTCCTTTTCCAGGTAGGCGCCGCCCCAAACGCGCAGCAGGTTGCAGCCGAGGTCGCGATACAACTCCAGCCGCTTGCGATAGTCCGCTTCGGGCACGTCGGCGAAGTTGGGCCGGATCGGCGTCCAATTGACGCCTTGCAGGAAGATCGGCTGGCCGTTGACGACGCAGAGCCACGGATCAGCCGCAGCGGGCGCGCCTTCGCATTGCCGCCACTCGATGCGCCGGAAGCCGACCTGCCGCGTCTGTTCGTCGTGCACGCGGCCGTCCGGCCCGATCAGCCGGCAGCGGACGGTGTAGAGCGGCTGATCGCCTGCGCCGTTGGGCTGCCAGAGGGCGATGGGGAGGCCGGTCAGCCGGATATCTATGCCCGTGCTCGCAGCCGGTCTGCGACCGGCGTCGTCGGCGCCCGCGCGTGGCGTTTCCTGTTGCGATGGGGGTCGCAGACCCCCTGGGAGCGAGTGGGTTAGGCAGCGGCCATCCGCATCCGTGATCTCAACCTCCACGCTGCACCCCGCGCCCTCGCTCGCGGCGGCGATCACCCGCACCGCGCCGAGTCCGGTCGCCGGATCCACGTCCGTCACGCAGCGCAGCGAGTCGAACGCCGGCTCGTCGCTCGCCTCCAGCGTGATCGCGTCCCAAATGCCGATCTGCACCAGGCGGGAGGTCCAATCCCACGTATAGTTGAAGCGCGGCTTCCAGTCCGTGATCTGTGAGGTGCGGCCGAACTGGCCCAGCCAGCGCGGGGGCACATCGAAGACGATCTGCAGGAGGTTGCCCCGGCGGTGGATGTAAGGGGTCAGATTGAAGATATGCGGGGTGAACGCGCCGCGGAACGCGCCGGCCTCGTGGTTGTTGACATAAACCCAACCACTGTAGTCCAGACCCTCGCAGCGCAGCTCAACCCGCCGGGCGTCCTTCACCCATTTCGCCGGCAGCTTCGCCTGGAAGACCCACTGGCGGTTTTCGACCCACTCGCACTGCCGGGCGTTCAGGCCGACGTTCCAATCGGGTAGGATTTCGGCACGACGCAGCGCCTCTTGCACCGAGCCGGGCACCGCCGCGGGCAGGGCGGGCACGTCGCTGAACGCCGAGGTCGCGATGTCACCCAGCTTGCTGAAGCGCCATTGCTCCGGGACGAAGCCGGCGAGTTGCCAGTGGAGTTGCGAGAGATCGTAGATTTTTCGCATTCTCTGTCTTTCCTCAAGTCGGCCCGCCCGAGGCTGAAGCCCTCCGGCTTCGAGATCGCCTTCTTCAACGCGCTGAGCGTCACGTGCGCCCGCCCGGCGATAAATCGACCGGGCTATCAGGCGACGCCCCGTGAACGGGGCTGGATCCATGTCAACGCGGAACTCAGCCCGGTTGACCGGGCGCTGCTTGGTAGCACGATCCATTTATGGTCGTGCGGGCATCAGCAACGGAGCGCCGCGCCCATGACTCGGAGAGTCCTTCACCTTCACCAATCGCTTTCATCGAATGCCCGTCTACCCGCCCACCTGTCGCACCGCCACAAACTTCCCCGTCTCGGCCGATTCCTTCGCGGCCAGACAGATGTAGATGCTGCGCAAGCCGTCCTGGAGGGTCGCCCGCGGCGGCTCGCCCCAACGGATCATGCCGATGAAGTCGCGCGCCAACTCCAGGTCGCCGCCGAAGTGGCTCATCCCCTTGTCCGGCTCGACCTTCTCGGTGAAGGGCTGGTGATGGCGCACCAGCCGCAGCTCGTTGGCGTACCAGTCGAAGCTGAGCGTGCCGTGATAGCCGCTGATCGTCGCGCCGCGTTGGCCCGCCTCGCGGCGGGTGTAGACCACCTGCGTGTAGACGCCGTGTGCACCCGATGCGAACTCCAGCAGCGCGCTGGAGGAATCCTCGTTCATCCCCGCCTCCGGCAAGCCGATGTCCACGCCGAAGGTGCAGGGGTGATCGGCCAGGGTCCCGCCGGAGCGGTTGCGCTTGCGGTTGGCCGGGCTTTCCAGGCAGGTGCGCGCCTCGTCGCACGCCGAGCACCAGAGACCGGCCGGCTTCGTCCCACCGAAGACGTGGCCGCGCGTGGTCATGGCCGCGATGCGCACGATCGGCTCATCCATCAACTGGCAGATGTAGTCGAAGTCGTGCGTCGCTTTCTGGATGAATAACCCCTGGGTGATCTCGAAGTTCCGATAGGCCGCGTCGAAGTAGACCGTGCCATAGGGCACGTAGTTGGTCGCCAGGATGTGTTCTGGCCGGCCGATGACGCCCTTTCGCAGGAAGTCGGCCGCCAGCTCGCAGAGGGGCGAGGTGCGCAGCGGGAAGCTGACGATCGTCGGGCAGGCGCGGCGGGCATAGGCGTCTTCAAGCGCCAATGCCTGCGCCATGTTGATCGCGACCGGCTTCTCCAGGAAGATGGGTAGGCCGTACTGGAACGCCTGGATCGCGTATGGCGTGTGCAGATTGCAGCGCGTGCCGATCATCAGGCCGTCGGGCCGACTGCCGCGCACCAGCGCGTCGAGGTCGTCGTAGAAGACCACATCGGTCCGGTCACACTCGGCCAGCCGATCCCGCGCGCCGGCCCCGTCGGGATCCACGATGCCCACCACGCGCACATCCAGCTCGCTGGCGCGCAGGTTATCCTTGATGAACGAGCTAACTCGGCCGCCGTGGCCGATCACACCGAGACGGATCATGTAAGCCTCCAAGGTAGTATTCATGTGCCTGGCACTTCCGAAAAGTGCCAGGCATGTCGCCCCAGACAGGCTCGTAAAAACATCACTTCCTGCACCGAGTCGGAGCGTCCTGAGCGGAGCAGAGCAGTAGTTCGCTCTGCGTAGTCGAAGGACGCGGCCTCACTTGTCGGGCGACGCATCCTTCGCCTACGGCCACATGCTTCGACTGCACTGCGCTCCGCTCAGCAGACGTGGCCTCCGCTCAGGATGCTCACGGCTTGCTGGATTGGTCCTACGCGTACCGCCGCCCTTCATCCAGCATCGCCAGGTAGTTGTCGAGCGGGATGTAGTTCGCCACGCTGTTGCCGGTGCCCAGGCAATAGCCGCCGCCGGGCAGACAGGCGTCGAGCGTGTCGCGCACGCGGCGACGGATGGCCGCCTCGTCCGCTCGACACATGAAGTCTACGTCTAACCCGCCCAGCACCGCGATGCGGTCGCCGTACTTACGCTTGGCCTCCACGACCGTCTCGATGGTGTCCTCGAACGAGTGGCGGGCGTCAATCTTCACATCATCCAGCAGGTCAGGCATGATCGTCGTCAGGTTGCCGCAGGCGTGCAGCAGGTAGGGCCGGCCCGCCCGATGCGCATGTTCGGCCGTCAGCTTGTGGCCCGGCAAGACGAACTCCCGTGTGTCCTTCGGGCTGATCAGCGTGCCGGTCTTGAATCCCATATCGTCGCTGCCCCAGATGATCTTCACTCGGTCGAACTGGAGGATGCGCTGGACGATGATGTCGTACATCCAAACCAACCGCTCGCTGATCGCCGTCACCAGGTCGCGCTGGTCGTAGAGCGCGTAGCACAGCGTCTCGTAGCCCATCAGCCAGGTGACATATTCGGCGAAGTGCGCAAAGCCGCCGGAGCCGATGACGCACATGTCGTCCGGCAGGTTCTTCTCGTACCATTCGAGGGCCCGCGTGGTGGCTCGGGCCGGGTCGGGCCAGGGATACGCCTCGAACTCCTCCCAGTTGGTGATCGGGCCGCGATGCTCCTCCATGTAGTTGCGGCCGTTTGCGCGCCGGAGGTCCGCCGTATCTTCGACCTTGGAGCGATTGAGCGGCATGTCGAAGTTCTCCACGCCGCAGCGCACGTAGTCGTAGCCGAGGAAACGTTGGATGGCCACCTGGCGTTTCAGGTCGAAGTAGGGGTCGGCCGAGTCGAGATGGTCGGTCAGGCCGTAGCGTTCGCAGACGGCCTGCTGCACTTCGCCATCCAGGAACAGCTCGATGAAGTGGACACGCTTGGGCGTGCCCTCGCGGCGGATGCAGCGCACCAGAGCTTCCCAATCCGGGGCAACTGAGATGGCGAATGGGGTCTTGGGCATAGATTCATCCTCCTGGGTATGTAGGGTGATGGGGTGGGAGGACGACCGGCGTAGCCGACCCACCAGCCATTGGTCCGCCACCCTGGCAAGATGCCAGCCAGAGATCAGAAGCAGAGTTCAAGAGGTGTCCGAAGCCTTTGTAAGATTGACTACCGTCTGCTATTATAGCACTGCTGATCCGAAAGCCCAACTCCACCAGACTCTTCTCTGGAAGTACGCCTTTGGAATTCCTGGAGCGTCTTTGACAAGACTCACCCGCTGTGCTATACTCTCGCAAGATTCAGACATGGCGATGATGGAGACAAGCAGGTCGTCTTGACGCTGCAGAGAGCCGCCGGGTGGTGCGAGGCGGCGCGTCGGTTGGCTGAAATCCCCTCCTGAGCCGTAGCCCTCAACGCCTTGTCGGGCCACACTGGCCCTTCGGGCCAGTGTGGCCCGACAGAGCCAGTATGGGTTGCCGGTCGGCCCCCGATAGCGGGCCTGGGGTCATTGACCCCGTGAGGTTGTGCGCGTGAGCGCGCGGCGAACCAGGGTGGCACCACGAGCGCCCCTCGTCCCCTGGCCCGGTTGTCGGGCCAGCATTGGACGGGGGGCGTTTTTCGTACCAGGCACTTCGCAAGCGCCTAGCACGTTTGGCGAAGCTATTTTCAGGTTAGGGGCAGGGCCAGAGGAGGGCGCGATGTTGGACATCAGATTATTGCGGGAGAATCCACAAAAGGTGCTGGCGGCGATGGCCGCGGTGGGCGCGACCGATGCGCCGGTGATGGAGGCGCTGGCGTTGGATGAGCGCCGGCGGGCGATCTTGACGCAGGTCGAGACGTTGCGCGCCGAGCGCAACGCTGGTTCGAAGCAGATCGGCCAGTTGATGCGCGCGGGCCAGCGCGCCGAGGGTCAGGCGCTCCAGGCGCGCATGGGTCAGATCGGCGACGAGATCAAGGGGCTGGATGAGGAATTGGTACGGGTGGAGGCGGCGCTGCAGGAGGCGATGCTGAACATCCCGAACCTGCCGCACCCCAGCGTGCCGTTGGGGAAGGACGATACCGAAAACGTCGTCGTGCGCACCGAGGGGACGCCCCGCCAGTTCGATTTCGCGCCGAAGGCGCACTGGGATCTGGGCACGGCGCTCGACATCATTGACTTCGACCGCGGGGTCAAGCTCAGCGGCACGCGCTTCTATCTGCTGAAGGGCGCGGGCGCGCAGCTCCAGCGCGCGCTGATCGCCTGGATGCTCGATCTGCACACCCGGCAGCACGGCTATACCGAGATCTACCCGCCCTACATGGTCAAGTCGGAGGTGTTGGTGGGCACGGGCAATTTGCCGAAGTTCGCCGACAACCTCTACCGCGACACGGAGGAGGATTTCTGGTGGATTCCCACCGCCGAGGCGCCGGTGACGAATATGTATCGGGAGGAGATCCTCGACGGCGACCGGCTGCCGATCTATCACGTGGCGTATACGGCCTGTTTTCGCCGCGAGAAGATGAGCGCGGGCCGCGATGTGCGCGGGATCAAGCGCGGGCATCAGTTCGACAAGGTCGAGATGGTCAAGTTCGTCCGGCCGGAGTATTCGATGGATGAGCTGATGAAGTTGATCGGGGACGCCGAGGATGTGTGCCGCGGCTTGGGCATCCCCCACCGCGTCGTCCAGATGTGCACCGGCGACTTGAGCTTCACCGCGGCGGTCAAGTACGATATCGAGCTGTGGGCGCCGGGCTGCGGGGAGTGGCTCGAAGTCAGCTCGTGCGCCAACTTTATGGATTTCCAGGCCCGCCGCGCCAACATCCGCTACCGGCCGGCGTCGGGGGCGAAGCCCGAATATGTCCACACGCTCAATGGCTCGGGGTTGGCGCTCCCGCGGGTGCTCATCGCGGTCCTGGAGACCTATCAGCAGGCCGATGGCTCGATCACGGTACCCGAAGTGTTGCGTCCATACATGGGCGGGCAGACGCGGATCGGGTGAGGAGTGCAACTCCTATCCCCGACTTGGCAATTTGCGGGTTTGCGGCTATAATCACTCACACCTTGTATCAGGCACCTTCCGATGAGGCTAGTGGATGCGCTATAAACTACTGATCGCCGGCGCGGGCATTGCCGGGCTCCTGCTGTTGGTGCAGGCGCTCGGTGTTTTCGGCGCCGGCCCTCGGGTTGACCGCAGCCAATCAACGCCGATTGTCTCTGTGGCAATCACTCCCGTCAAACCGGCGCCGAACGCGGCGCGGACGGGGCAAACGGCCGCCCAGGTTGCCGCCGCCCAGGCGACGACCGAGGCCGCGCTGTCTGTCATCCAGCCTTCGACGCCCGCGACCGTCGTTCCAGAGGCGACCCGCGCCGCGCCGCTCGATGGGGCGTTGCGGCGGACGACGGTGCTGCCGACTGTCACCCCGTTGCCGAGCGGCGCAGAGCCGCGGCTGCTCAATGGCCTGCCCATTGATATGATCGCGGTGATGTCGGACGACGTCAGGCAGAATGTGCGCCAGATCTATGTGCAAGGCCGCGTGCTGGGGCGCAATCCGAACGCGTTCGCCAAAGTCGGCGACAGTACCATGCTGTGGCCCCCCTTCCTCGTCAATTTCGACTGGGGCCACTACCAGCTCGGCAACTTCGCCAGGCTTCAGCGCACGATCACGCGTTTCGCCGGCTCCTACGCGCGCGCGAGTCTGGCGGTGCGCAAGGGGATGCACAGTTGGGACGTGTTCGACCCGGCGCAGGCCGATCCGGTGAATTGTCTGCCCGGCGAGGGGCCGCTGGCGTGCGAGCTGCGCGCCTCTAACGCCGGCTTTGCGTTGATCCGCCTGGGCGCGAACGATAGCCTGACCCCGGAACAGTTCGAGCCGGCCATGCGGCGCATCCTGCAGACGTGTATCAACCAGGGGGTGGTGCCGATCCTGGGGACGAAGCCCGATCACTACGAAGGACCGCAAAACACCGTCAACCAGTTGATCCGCCGGCTGGCCGCGGAGTTCCGCATCCCGCTTTGGGATTTTGATCTGGCCGCTGAGACCGTGCCGGGGCGGGGCTTGCAACCGGATGGCCTGCACCTGGTTGAGGGCGGCACGAACGACTACTCCACCGCGGTCGCGATCCAGTTCATCGGCCCGTTGGCCGATCTGACGGCCCTGGTGATCCTCGACATGACGAGCCAGGCGGCGGTGGGGGGCAGGTAACGGCTTGGCCTGCTCTATCTGACAGAAAACCACAGACCCGGTCGAGAGACCGGGTCTGTTTGTTGGTGACATCTGGTTGTGGGAAAACGGCCCGAACAAGCGCGGGAGTCCGGTGGTTATCGAGTTGAGGGGCGGAGTCTTGAACTTGTTCGGGACTCCGGCAAGTCTGCGATCACGGCGCGGCGGGTTGAGAAAGGTACGTGGCGATGGTCTTCTGGATCAGCTCGGCGTAGAATTGCGCGCCTTCGGGCCGCAGGTGATGCCCGTCGTTCCAAAACAACTCGGGCCGTTTGGCTGTGAGAGTATACCAGTCCACCAGTACGGCATTAGGATAACGCTTGATGCCCTCGGTGATCACTCGATTGTTGTTGTCTTCCCATTGGCGCGGCACCCGAACGTTGAGCACGATCACCAGCCGTCGGTCGGCCAACGTCTGCATGATCTTGTCGAAGCTCTCCTTCGGATAGACTCCGTTATTGCCCAGGTGCAGCACGACGATCTGGCCGAGCCGCCCGCTCGTCCGCCCTTCTTGCAGTTGCGCGATGAGGTAATCCACCGGCGGCCGATAGACCTGCCGGCCTTTTTCCGCATCCACCTCGATCCCGGGAAAGACCTGATATAACGTGGGCGCGGCGCCCTGCATCACGGAGTCGCCCAGGGCCGTGATCGGCACGATGAGGGCCGCCCTGACGGTTGGCGTCACGAACGGCGCGGCCGTGGGCATGGCGCCGGTCAGCACGGCGGATGCCGCCGAGGTCGGCGTGGTGATGATGGCGGTCGGCCGCCGCGCTGCCGACATGCGCTCTGGCGCGTCGTCGTCAGGGCCGGCGGTCGGTTTGGGCGCGATGGTGGCCGATGGCGTCTCGGTCGCGGCGCTCGTGGCCGTCACCGTGACGGCGGCAGCTTCACGTTCGGCGGTCGGGCCGACCGGCGGCTCCGGCCGTGCTGTCGGCGGCAGCGATGTCGGCGCGGGCGTCTTCCTTGCGGCGCAAACCGGCGTATCTGGCGGCGCCGGCGGCTCGGTGGCTGTGGGTTGCGGCTGCGCCCGCGGCCCGCCTTCGATCAAGGGGACAGCTTGCGTTTGCGCCTCGCCCGGTGTGGGCGCCGAGGCGAGATAGGCTGGCGGCGGGGGCGGCTGGGCGCGCACGACCGATGATCCCAGGACGACCGACGCCAGCAGGATGGCGGTTGCCGCAGACGCCCAATGCAGGATGAGCTGGCGGCGCTGGCGGCCCTCTGAAAGCTGCAAGGTTTGCCACGACCGTTCGATGGCGCCGGAGCGCACGGGCGTTTCCACCACGCGGAAGGAAAGCTCAGCCAGGATCAGGGTGAGACCGAACCGGAGCGCCAGCAGCGGAAGCCCGTCAAGCGGCGTGTCCAACTGCGGCCGGGTCAGCATGAAGACCGGCCAGTGCCACAGATAGATGCCGTAGGAGCGCAGCCCCACCCAGCGCAGCACCGAGAAGCCGAGGACGGCCTGCAGGATGCGCGACTTGCGATGCACCGAGGCCGCCACCAGGATCGCGGTGCTGAGCCCCACCAGAGTGAAGCCGCCCCGATAGAGGAACGGATCGAATTCCGAGATGACCAGGCAGAAGATGAGCAGGGCGCCCAAGGCCGCAAAGCCGATCAGGTCGAGCGGCAGACGGGCGCTGCGGCCGCCTGACCGGCCCGGCGCCCACACAAACGCCAGCGCCACGCCGATCAAGATGCCCGCGGCGCGCGTGTCGGTACCATAGTAGACGCGGGAGGGATCCACGTCGGGCTGGTAGAGCACGCCCATCAGGAGCGCGGAGGCCAGGGCGACGACGATCACGCCGATCAGCATGCTGCGTTCGCGCCAGCGGCGCATCGTCAGCACGAACACGAGGGGCCAGAAGACGTAGAACTGCTCTTCCACGGCCAGCGACCAGAGGTGCTGCAGCATGGAGGGCCGGCCGACCGTCTCGAAGTATGATTTGTTGCTGAAGATCAAATACCAGTTGGTGGAGTAGCCGAACGCGGCCAGCGCATCGCTGCGGAGGCTGGCGACCTCATCGGGTAGGAAGACGACCGAGAACGCCAGCGCGCCGATGATGACGGCAAAGAGCGCCGGCAGCAGGCGGCGGGCGCGACGCAGCCAGAACTGCTTCAGCACGATCCGGCCGGTTTCACGCCATTCTGACAACAAAAGCGAGGCGATGAGATAGCCGCTGATCGTGAAAAAGATCTCCACGCCGAGGAACCCACCCGGCACGCTGCGCGGGCGTAGGCCGGCATGATAGAAAAGCACGGCGATGACGGCGAGCGCGCGCAGACCGTCCAGGGCCGGCAGATAGGGCAGCCGCGGGCTGTGTCCTTTCGGTTTGGGCGGCGGTGCGGGCGTTCCCGCGTTCGTCTGATCCGTCATGCAGCGTCTCGATCGGGTGGCATCCGTTTGAATAGACGTCCGGGCGGCACGAAAAGTTGCGGTTGGTTGTATCCAACTTCGCCAACCACGGTTCAGCTTGACTCCATTCTACCGCAGAATGGGCCTGACGGCAAACTGCGCGACCAGGTCAGCGGATTTGGTTTTGCGGCTATCTTGTAGTAGAATGCGCAGCAATTGATCGTCAGCCGCGGCAGATAGGGGCGCCACGGCTGACTTTTTTGTGGTATGGGGTGAGCCGGCCCGATGCGGCTCGCGGAGACAGATGCAGATTCGACGCAACGACATTCGCAACATCGCGATCATCGCGCACGTGGATCATGGCAAGACCACCCTGGTGGATGCCATGCTGAAGCAGTCGCGCGTTTTCCGGGACAATCAGCAGGTGCCCGAGCGGGTGCTGGATTCCAACGAGCTGGAACGCGAGCGGGGGATCACGATCCTGGCGAAGAACACCGCGGTGCGCTACGGTAAGCACAAGATCAACATCGTGGACACCCCCGGCCATGCCGACTTCGGCGGGGAGGTGGAACGCGTGCTGAACATGGTGGATGGCGTGCTGCTGCTGGTGGATGCCGCCGAAGGCCCCATGCCGCAGACGCGTTTCGTTCTGCGCAAGGCGCTGGAGTTGGGGCGGCGGGCCATCGTCGTGATCAACAAGGTGGATCGGAATTTTGCGCGACCGGCCTGGGCGGTGAACGCGACCTTCGACCTCTTTGTGGAATTGGGCGCAACCGAGGAGCAGGCGGATTTCCCGATCATCTACACCATCGCTACGAGCGGCCAGGCCGGCGCCGACCCGGACGCGCTGCAAGGCAGCCTCAAGCCGTTGTTCGACGCGATCATCGAGACGCTGCCGCCGCCGGTCGTGGATCCCGACGCGCCCGCGCAGCTCCTCGTCACCAACTTGCAGTACGATGATTACAAAGGCAAGATCGTCCTGGGCCGGCTCTCGGCGGGCACGCTGCGCCGCGGGCAGGTGGTCAGCCGGATTGACCGGGAGAGCGCGCTGCACCCGGAGAAGATCGCCCAGCTCTTCGTGCACGAGGGGCTGGAGCGCATCGAGCTGGCCGAAGCGACGGCCGGCGAGATCGTCGCGCTCACCGGCATCCCAGAGGTCAACATCGGCGAGACCATCGCCGACGCGAACGATCCGCGGCCGCTGCCGCCGATCGTGGTGGAAGAGCCGACCGTGCGGATGACCTTCGGCGTCAACACCTCCCCCTTCGCCGGCCGCGAAGGCACGTGGGTCACCAGCCGCAAGCTGAAGGAGCGTCTGGAGCGCGAGCTGGAGCGCAATGTGGCGTTACGCGTCGCGGCCACCGATTCCGCCGACACATTTCTGGTCAGCGGCCGGGGCGAACTGCACCTGGCGATCCTGATCGAGACGATGCGCCGCGAAGGGTACGAGTTTCAGGTCAGCGCGCCGGAGGTGATCTTGCGTGACGACCCGAATACCGGCGAGAAGCTGGAGCCGGTGGAAGAGGTACATGTCGAAGTGCCCGAACAATACAGCGGCGTGGTGGTCGAAATGTTGGGGCCGCGCAAAGGGCTGATGACCAACCTGCGCCAGGGCAATAACGGCACGGTCTATTACACCTACCTGGTTCCCACGCGTGGCCTCTTGGGTTTCCGCCAGGCCTTTCTAACCGCCACGCGCGGCACCGGCATCGTGCACAGCATCTTCTACGGCTACGAGCCATATGCCGGGCCGATCAAGGGCCGCGGCGCCGGGTCGCTGGTGGCGTGGGAAGGGGGCACGACTACGGCTTACTCGCTTTTCAACGCACAAGAGCGCGGCCGGCTCTTCCTGGGGCCGGGCGTCGAGGTATACGAGGGGATGATCGTGGGGCGCCGGCCGACCGAGGATGACCTGGCGCTGAGCGTCTCCAAGAAGAAACACCTGACCAACCATCGTTCATCTACGGGTGACGAGCTAGTGCACCTGGACGCGCCGATCGTCATGTCGCTCGACGACGCGCTGGAATACATCGCGGATGACGAGCTGGTCGAGGTCACGCCGAAGAACATCCGCATGCGCAAGCGGATCCTCAACATGGAGGAGCGGCGGAAGGCGCGGAAGACGCGGAACGGCGACGGCAACACCGAGAGTTGAGCCGGTTGTGCGCCATGATAAAACAGGATTACAGGATGAACAGGATGTGCGCGGCGCAACTCTCCTGTAATTCCTGTTCATCCTGTCTATTCGGTCGAACTTCTGCCGGAACTATCCTCGCCAGTGCGCCCGCTCGGCCTTGTCAGGGAAGCGTAGCAACAGCGTCGCATCATCCGGCACGCTGACCTTGTCGCCGGGGGTCAGGTCGGCCTTGTTGGGCCGCTCGACCAGCGGTTTTGGCGGCAGCGCGTAGACGCCGATCTCGTCCCCCGGTCTGGCGTAGCGGCTCCCCACATAGGCTAGCCCCAGGATGATCCCATCCACATCCACCGCCGCGCTGGTGACATAGCCGATGGCTTGCCCCTTCTTGCTGATCACCGGATCGCCGGTCTTGGGCATCCGCACGCCCCGCTCGTTCATGCGGAAGCGCACCACCTGCATCGTGCGCGCTTTCTCCCACTCGATGGACGCAGCCCGGCCGACGAAGTAGGGCTTGTGCAACTTGACGTAGCCCGCAAAGCCCGCGCCGGTCGGGGAGATGTCGAACGGCCCGGCTAATTCATGGCCGTAGAGGGGCAGCCCGGCTTCGGTGCGCGTCGAGTCGCGCGCCGCCAGCCCGGTCGGTTGCAACCCGAAGGGCTTGCCCGCTTCCAGCAGCGTTTCCCAGAACGCGGCCGCCCGGTCGGGATGCACGAAGATCTCGTAGCCGATCTCTTCGCCGGTATAGCCCGTGCGCGCGATGATGAGGTCGAAGCCGGCCAGCTCGCACTCGATCAGCCCGGTCTTGCGCACGCGGCCCAGCCGATCTTGCAGCCGCGCGTCGGCGGCCAGGCTCTGCAGGATGGGCAGCGCGGCCGGGCCTTGCAGCGCCAGATCCACCCGCATGTCGGCGCCGGCCGCCCGATCCTTCAGGTTGCGGAGCGTTGCGGGGCGCAGCACGCGCAGGTCGGGCCGGCCGCGGTCGAGCAGCACTTCGCCGTTGTTGACGGCGTTCAGCCAGGCCCAGTCTTTGTCCGCGTTGGCGGCGTTGACGACGATCTGGAATCGGTCGAGGCTGCGGCGGTAGACCAGCAGATCGTCAATCACGCGGCCATCGGGATCGAGCAGGTAGCTGTAGAAGCTCTCGCCGGGCGCATACCAGCGGGGATAGTTGGTGCAGACCAGATCGAGGAACTCGACGGCGTGCGGGCCGCTGACCTCGAAGACCCCCATGTGCGCCACATCGAACAGCCCGGCCGCCCGGCGCACGGCATTGTGCTCGTCGAGCACGCCGGTGTACCAGACCGGCATCTCCCAGCCGGCGAAGGGGACGATGTGGCGGGTGTGCGCCTTGTGCCAGTCGTACAGCGGGGTGCGCCTGAGCGGGGCGTTCTTCAGCTCTTCCCACTTAAACTCCGGCGCGACCTCAGCCTGTCGCAGGGCGCGCGCCGCGGCGAAGATGCGCTGGCCGACGAAGTAGGGCTTGCGCAGCTCGAAGCGACCCGACCCCGCGGCGCGCAGCAGGTCGGCGCCGGTCGGCCGCGGCGCGCCGGGCGCATAGGTGGGCAGGCCGGCCTGGCTACGCATGGCCGCCAGCGTGGCCGGATCGGCCGCCGCCACGCCCGCCGCGGCCGAAAGCTCGCGCGCGGCCGGCGCCTGCGCCGCCGGGAGCACGATCTCGACATGGTTGGCCGCGGTGAAAGTCTGGATGCCGGGCACGCTCCGCAGCGCAGCGACGGTTGCGCCGGCCTGCGGCCCGTGGAGGGCGAGCGCCACGCACGCGTCTCCGCGGCCCGGATCCGAGATGTCCTCCACGATCAGCGGCCCTTCGACTTTGGCGAGGATGTCGTGACGGTCGAAGAGGGTGTAGCCGTCGCCCAGTCCGCGCAGCCAGGCCTTGACGCGCTGATGGTTGGCGGGCTGAGTGCGCAGCAGGAAGGCCGGCTGGCCGCCCTCCTCTTGCGGCAGCCGCATGACGAAGACATCGTCCATCACGCGGCCATCCGGATCGAGGATGAAGCCGGGACCGACCGCGCCGGGGGTCAGCGCCATGACATCGTTGGTGACGATCTGCTGCAGGCCCGCCGCGGCGCGCTCGCCGGAGATCAGCAGCAGGCCGCAACGGCTGACATCCAGCAGCACGACGCTTTCGTGGGCGGCCTTCAGGATCGCCGCCTGACGGCTTAAGCCGTCGGGGCCGGGCGGCTGAACAAGTTCAGCACTCCGGGCGCCCACTCGCTCTGTCGAGGTTGCGTCGAACTGGTAGAAATGCGGATACTCCAGGCCGCGCTCCGCAGTCTCGGCTGCGCCGCGGGCCGCCAGCGCCGCAACTTCCGCCTTCACCTCTTCGAGGATATCCAGCTCGATCTTCCCGCGCGGCAGCTCGCCGGAAAGCCCTTGATAGCTGAAGGGGTGGATATTCGTGACGATCTTGTGGATCAGCCCGGCCACCTGATCTATCTCCGCCGGGCCGAAGCCGCGCTGGGTGAGCCAGGGCGTGCCCAGGCGGATGCCCATGCCGAGGCCCGTCTGCGTGTCGCCAGGGATGGTGTTTTTGTTGGCGACGATGCCGGCCAGATCCAGGATGCGCACGGCCGGTTCCCCCCGTAGGGGCGATCCCTTGCGGTCGCCCACGCTGTTCAAATCCAACATGCAAAAATGCGTATCGGTGCCGCCGTAGGCCAGGCCCAGCCCGCGGCGAGTGAGGCCCTCGGCCAGCGCGGCCGCGTTCTTTTTGATGCGCCACATCAGCAGCTTGAATTGTTCGGATGCGGCGATCTTGAACGCCACGGCCATCGCCGCGAACTTCTGGGTGTGCGGGCCGCCCTGCTCGCCGGGGAAGACGGCCAGGTCAATCCGCTTCGCCAGCTCTTCGTCGGCCGTCATGATGATCGCGCCGCGCGGGCCGCACAGCGTCTTGTGCGTGGTGCAGGTGATGATGTCCGCGATGCCGATCGGGTTGGGGAAGGCGCCCGCGGCTGCCATGCCGGCCGGGTGGCTGATGTCGGCCAGGAGCCGCGCGCCGACCTCATGCGCGATCGCGGCGAACGTTTCCCAGTCGGGCGCCCAGGTGTAAGAGGTGAAGCCGGCGATGATCATCTTGGGACGGTGTTGGCGCGCCAGGTCGCGAATCTGATCGTAATCCAGCTTGCCGGTGGTGGGACCGACGCCGTAGGAGACGACGTGGTAGCGTTTGCCCGAAAAGTTGAACGCGCTGCCGTGCGTCAAGTGGCCGCCCTGGTAGAGATCCATGCCCATGACGGTGTCGCCGGCCTCGACCGCCGTATCGTAGACCGCCAGGTTGGCGGCCGCGCCGGAAAGGGGCTGGACGTTGACATAAATATCCTTGTCCGAGACGCGTTCGTTGGCGAAGAGCATCGCCGCGCGGCGTTGGGCCAGCGTCTCGACGAAATGAACATAATCCACGCCCTTGTAGAACCGCCGGTCGGCGTAGCGGCGGTAGTAGGCGAGCTGGTGATCGAAATCCAGGAGCGTCTCCTCGTCGTCGCGCGTCATGCGCAGAGGCGGATAGCCTTCGGCGTAGACGTTGTTGAAGACCGAGCCGAGCGCCTGGCGGACGGCCAGCGGCGCCATAGACTCGGAGGGGATCAGGATGAGCTTGCGGGCCTGGCGCTCCTCCTCGAAGCCGATGATGGCGTCAATGTCGGGATCTACCAGGCCAAGGTCGGCGCCGAGGAAGGTGTTCCAGTAAGAGGTGTTGGGCATGGTTGGATCGCTCCTGCGTGAATCTGGATCTCGTCCAAGCCGGATTCTAGCACAGACCTACATATCGAGCAATCTTCCCGTCGAAGGTGGTTAGTCGGTTACTGGTGCATCTTGGCTGTCGGGAGTTCATCCGGTACGCGTACTACCACGATGCCCGCGTGCGAACCGAGGGGAAAGCGGAGGATGTTCGTGAACCCTTTGTCCGCGCTAACCACGATCTGCCCGTGCGCCTGGGCATAAGCGAAAACTTCGCAGTCGCTATGGCCGCGCAGGCGACATCGCGAACGTCTTCGGCCGGATAGTTTGCTTGCGACAGCACTTGGGCTGTTGTTCGCGGCAGATCTTCGTCTATCAGGAAGCGCCAGGTCATGCCGCCAGCCTGACTTCCTCTTCGGCCAGGGAGCGGGCCGCATAGGTTAGGACAGCCTGAATATCTTCCGGCGCGAAATCATAGTCATCAGCGATCTGGCCGGCAATCATCCCTGCGGCCAGCTTCGTCAGCACCAGATCAACCGGAACACGTGTGCCCTGGATAACGGGCCGGCCGAAACGGATGGCCGGGTCTACGGATAATGCGGGGAGCCAATTGTAACGCCATTCTGGTTGTTTCCTCATCCGTTATGACTGCTTGCGTCGAGTATATCAGGGGGCGTCCCTGGCGTCAAACGCGCGAATAGGGATACTCATCATCACGCCCCGGCGCGATCCAGCGAAACATCAGCCAGCCGCATCTGCATCGCACGCACCGACGCGGGAGAGTGCCCCTGGTAGTGATTGTTGAAGTAGCCGAAGACGGTCAGGCCAGCTTTGATGTAGCCCTGGATCTGCCCGGCCCAGGCGTCGAGCTGCACATCGCGGTTGATCCGCACGTGCGAGAAGTCGTCATCCGGGATGTCTTCGCGGCGGCCCAGCCAGCGGATGTAGACGAACGGCGCGGTCACTTCATCCAGGTGCGGCATCCAGGCGTGTTGGACGAGGCACAACGCGACGGCGTGCTTCTGGAGCAGACCGAGGAGCTTGGGCAGCGCGTCCTTGCCGAGCCACGACTTGTGGCGTACTTCCAGCACGTAGCGCGGGCCGGCCGGCAACTGCGGGAGGAAGGTCGTCAGGGCATCCAGCCCGCCGGCGCCCCAAGATGGCGGCATCTGCAGGAGCAGCGGGCCGAGCTTTCCCTGCAGGTTGAACATGGCGTTCACGAAAACCGCGGCATCTTCGGCACAGTTCACCAGGCTCTTTTCGTGGGTAATCGCCTGGGGGAACTTCGCCGCGAAGCAAAAGCCCGGCGGCGTCCGTTCGCGCCAGCCGGCGATCGTGGTCGGCCGCGGGATTGCGTAGAAGGTGGTATCCAGTTCGACGGTATCAAACTGCGTGGCGTAGTAATCCAGGAAGCCGCTGGCGGGGGTGCGCGGCGGATAGAAGCTCCCCACCCAGGATGGATAGGTGAAGCCCTGGGCGCCGAGACGGAGATGCGACGGTGTGGTCGCGTCGTTGCTGAAGAAGCTGAGTTGGGTCATGTGACCGCCGGATCAGGGGGCAGGAGGCAGGAATCAGGAGCCAGGAGGCAGTTCGTCTCCTGATGCCTGACCCCTGTTCCCTGATGCCTGTCAAAAGAACCCCAATTGATCTTTCGCTTCCTGGCTCATCATGTCGGGGTTCCACATGGGCGTCCAGACGACATGGACGTTGATCTCGTCCAGGTCGGGGTAGGCCCGGTTGACGTAGGTCTGCACGCCGCCAATGAGCTGCGGGCCGATCGGGCAGCCGGGGCTGGTCAAGGTCATCTTAACATCCACGACTTTGCCATCTTTGACATCAATATTATAGATGAGGCCCAGATCTACGATGTTCAGCCCGATTTCCGGGTCGTGGACGTTCTGGCGAATCACTTCACGCACGCCTTCGATAGTGGCGGTAGCCATGAGTCACACCTCCAAGGGGTCAGTACGTTTCAACCAGCACGTCGCCATCCTGCACGCGGACGGCATAGGTGGGCGCCGGCTCGAACGCCGGCATGGTGAGCGCCGCGCCCGTGCGCACGTCGAAGCGCGCGCCGTGCCGTGGGCAGATCAATTGGCAGCCCGCCAGCTCGCCCTCCCCCAGCGGACCGCCATCGTGGGTGCACACATCTTCGAGGGCATAGAAGATACCATCCAGGTTGACCACGACGACCTCAACGCCATCCACCTCGACGATCTTCTTCGCGCCGGACGGTATTTCATCGGCGCGCGCGACTTTCACGAATTTACTCATGTGATTTACTCGTCTTCCCCCAGCCCCCACACCGCGGCTTTGAGCGCCTTGAGAGGCAGCAGCGCGCACTTGATGCGCACCGGGCCGACTTCGATGCCGAGCAGGTCGAGGATGCTCTCCTTGTTCCAGCCTCTCAGCTCGTCGAGCGACCTGCCGATGATCTCCTCGGACATCATCGAGGCGGCCGCGCGGCTGATGGCGCAACCGTGGCCGGTGAAGGCCACATCAGCCACCTTGCCGTCCGCGATCTGCAGCTCCAATGTGATCTCGTCGCCGCAGAGCGGGTTGCGGTCGTGATAGGTCAGCGTTGGGTCATCGAGATGCCCGAAGTGTCGCGGGTGTTTGTAGTGATCGAGGATTTCTTCGGCGTATAAGTCCATGTTGCTGTTTTTCCTGGTCAGCCAACAGCTCAAGTGACCGGCACTTCGCAAGTGCCGGTCACTTGGGCGGCGCTAAAAGGTAAACATCTCCACCACTTTGTGCAGCGCCTTCACCAGCAGATCCACTTCTTCCTTCGTGTTGTACAGATAGAAGCTGGCGCGGGCGCTGGCCGGGATGCAATAGCGTTCGTGCAACGGTTGGGCGCAGTGGTGGCCGGCCCGGATGGCGATGCCCAGGTTGTCGAGCACGGCCGCGATGTCGTGCGGGTGCGCGTCGCCCAGGGTGAAGGCGACCAGCCCCCCGCGCTTGTCGGCGGCCGGGCCCAGGATGCGCAGCCCCTCGACTTCGGGCAGCCGTTGCATGGCATAAGCGGTCAGCTCGCGCTCGGCCTGGTGGATGGCGGCCATCCCGACCTGCTCCAGGTAGTCCACCGCCGCGCCGAGGCCGATGGCCTGCGCGATGGCCGGCGTGCCGGCCTCGAACTTCCACGGCAATTCGCTCGGCTTGAACCCGGTCAGGTGCACCTCGCGGATCATGTCGCCGCCGCCCATCCACGGCGGCATGGCGTTCAACAACTCGCGGCGGCCCCACAACGCGCCGATGCCGGTCGGGCCGAGCATCTTGTGGCCGGAGAAGGACATGAAGTCCACGTCCAATTCCTCTATGTTCACCGGCATGTGCGGCACGGCCTGGCACGCGTCCAGATGCACCAACGCGCCCGCCCGATGCGCGGCCCGGGTCAGCTCCTTCACCGGGTTGATCGTGCCGACGACGTTGGACATATAGGTGAAGCTGACCAGCTTCGTCCGGCCGGCGAGCAGTTTCGACAGATCGTCCAGGATCAGCGTCCCATCGTCTGCCACCCGCACGTAGGCGATCTCGAACCCCAGCTCGGCGGCGAGGATCTGCCATGGCACGATGTTCGAGTGATGCTCCATCTCGGTCAGCAGAACGCGGTCGCCGCGCTTGAGGTTGGCGCGGCCCCAGCTTTGCGCCAGCAGATTCATCGCCTCGCTGGCGTTGCGCGTCCAGATGATCTCCTTGGGGCAGCAGGAGCCGACGAAGCTGGCGACCTTCGCCCGCGCGCCTTCGTATTGCGCCGTCGCTTCCTCGCTGAGGGTGTGCACCCCGCGATGGACATTGGCGTTCGAGTGCTCGTAGTAGCGCGTCAGCGCATCGATCACCTGGCGGGGCTTCTGCGAGCTGGCCGCGTTGTCCAGGTAGATCAACGGCAGGCCGTGCACGCGACGTTCCAGGATCGGGAAGTCGGCGCGGATCGCCTCGGCGTCGAGGGGGGTAGATTGGGAACTGGTAGATTGGGTCATGGTTGCTGTGGGCATGACCGCACCTCATGACAGATTTGAGATTGCAAATTGCAGATTACAAATTCTGGCTCAGGTTAACTGGCGTGCTTCACGAACTGCTTGATCTGCGAAATAGCGTCGGCGGTGATCGCTGAATCGTTCGCCGTCCTTGCGCTCGGTGGCGAACCCGTTGACTTTCCAATACTTGCACAGCAAGCAGCCGCCGCGGCGGTTCTTGGGTCGGTTGCGTTTATGATTCATTTGTTGTTGCCTCCCTTGCTAATTCGCAGAGCCCGCAGGGCTTCTTTCACCGTGTTCAGCCCCAACGTCGCGCATTTCAGCCGGGTGCCGGCGATCTCACGGCCGAGCAGGTCGAGGATGGCATCGGCCGGCGTGGCTTCGATCTCGGCCAGGGTTTTGTCGGCGCACAACTCGGCGACCATGGAAGACGCCGCCAGGCTGATCGTGCAGCCGTCCCCCTCGAAGCGGAGACCGGCGATCCGGCCGTCATTATCCACTTTCAGGTAAAACGTCACCACATCGCCGCAGCCAGGGTTGCCGCCCTTTTGGACGATGGTCGGCTCAGTCAGCACGCCATAGCGCCGCGGATTCTCGTAATGATCCAGGATGAAGTCTATTTGTGCTTGGCGATCCACAGGAAGCCTTTCGTTGAGCTAGTATAGCGCGAAAGGAGCAGGTAGACAAAGAAATGGAGAGAAGTAGACAAGGAATCACTGGGAAGTCACTTGTTCCCTTGTCCACCTGTTTTCCCACCCCATGTCACAGCCCCAACTTTTGCGCGATCTCAGTTTCCAGCTTATTGCGCACTCCTTCGACCGGAATCCGGTTCAGCACTTCCTCGAAAAAGCCCTGGATGATCATGCGTTCCGCGTTGGCGCGGTCAATCCCGCGGGCCATCAGGTAGAAGATATATTCGTCCGGAATCTGGCCAGCGGTGGCGCCGTGGGTGCAACGCACGTCATCGGCTTCGATCTCCAGGCCCGGGATGCTGTCGGCCCGCGCCTGCCGGCTCAGCATCAGGTTGCGATTCGCCTGGTAGGCGTTGGTCTTCTGTGCGTGCGGATAGACCTTGATGTAACCCTGATACACCGAGCGCGCTCGATCTTTCAGCGCGCCCTTGAAGAGCAGATCGCTGGTCGCATGGGGCGCCTTGTGGAGCTGATTCGTGTGGTGATCGAGATGCTGGCGGCCGCCGGGGAAGTATAGTCCCAACAGCTCGCCGCTGCTCCCTGCGCCCACTAACTCCATGTTAATCCAGTTCTTCGACAGGCGGCTGCCCCACGAGCCGATGAAGTGGCGCAGGACGCTGTCGCGGCTCAGGCGCATCCGCTGCGTGCTGAAATTCCAGGCGGTATGCGCCAGGTTTTGCAGGTGCAGATAGTGCAACTGGCTGTTGGCGCCGCCGATCAGCTCAACGACGCTATCGCTCATGCCGCCGTCGGCGCCCAAGAAATCCTCGGCCAGGGCCACGGCCGCGCCTTCTTCCGCGACAACGACCGTATGATGATAGCCGGCGTGTTTGCCTTCGCTCTGGCGGATGACAGCCTGGAGCGGCTTGTCCAGCACGACGTTGGCCGGGACATAGACGAACGTGCCGCTGTTCCACAACGCGAAGTTCAGCGCGCTGAACTTGTTCTCGTCAATCGCCACGACGCTGCCAAAGTATTTCTGCACGAGTTCGGGATGCGTGCGCGCGGCAGTGGCGAGATCGGTGAAGACGACCCCACGGGCGCTCAGCCCCGCATCCAGGTCATAGTGGCGCGGCGCGCCGTCCACGAGGCCCAGGCTGCCCACGCTCTCGACTTCGGCCAGCGCCTTCACGGCATCGTCGGGCAGATCACTCGCCCCGGCGGCGTCGGTCAGCGGGGGGTAGTCATCCAGCTTGAAACCGGTCAGCCGGGTGCGCCGCCAGGTTTCTTCATGGCCCGTGGGCCACGGCATCTCTTCGTAAAACCGCCACGCTTTCCCGCGCAGGTCGAGCATCCAGGATGGCTCATTCCGGGCCTGCGATACCGTCTCAACAGGGGTGGCGGTCATGGTCAATGTGTTTGCAGTCATTGTGTCTCCGTATGCAGGATGACGACCAGAAGACCAGAACCAGGCGGGCCGGCAAGGGATTCCTGCCCCCTGATCCCTGACTCCTGTCACCCAATCGAGCCTTCCATCTGCAACTGGATCAGGCGGTTCATTTCGACCGCGTACTCCATCGGCAGTTCCTTGACCATCGGCTCGATGAAGCCGGAGACGATCATGGCGCTGGCTTCGTCTTCGCTCAGACCGCGGCTTTGCAGGTAGAAAAGCTGTTCCTCGCCGATCTTGCTGACCGACGCTTCGTGGCCGACGGTGACATCGTCCTCGTCAATCTCGATGTACGGGTAGGTGTCGGACCGGCTTTTTTCGTCGAGCAGCAGCGCATCGCACACCACGTTCGACTTGGCCCCGTGCGCACCCTTGCCGACCTTCAGCAGGCCCCGATAGCTCGCCCGGCCGCCATTCTTGCTGATGGACTTCGAGATGAGCTGGCTCGACGTGTGCGGTGCGGCGTGGACGAGCTTGCCGCCGGTATCCAGGTGTTGGCCGTGCCCCGCGAACGCCATCGAGAGGATCTGGCCGTGCGCGCCGTCGCCGAGCATGTAAACAGAAGGGTACTTCATGGTGACCTTGCTGTTATGCACGATGAAGCCGTTCGCAACGAAATTATGGCTGTTGGCGATCTCGATATCCCAGGTATCTTCAATGCCCAATGTCTCAATTGCCGTCACCTGGCTGAAGTGAACGGGTTGCTCATAGCGTTCGTCGCCGAAATAGAGGAAGTAATAGGTGTATTCCTTTTCCTCTACGCCCAGAGGCTTCTTCTCGCGGCGGCTCCAGCGGCTGATCTTACGTGGGGTGAGGCCACAGGAAATCGCCAACGATTTGACATCCTCCAGCAATTCGCGATTGGCGCTCGTGATCGAGAGATTTTTGTGATTTGCCCTTCGGTGTCCATCGGCCGCGATGTAGCCTTCAATGAAGGCTGCCCGTTGCGCCTTGGGAAGTGTTCTCATCCAGGCCGGTATCCGTTTCTCGTGTGCGTTGACCCCCAGGCCAAGACTCAAGAACCAATCCACCAGTTGCGTTGAGTTGACACGGATAGTCTTGCCACGGACTTCATAGTCTACCTGGAACAACTCGCCCAGCAACCTGACAACGCGCGCATGGGCGCTATCTTGAGGCGGTACAGCAAAGTAGACACGGCTTTGCTCCAGGTAGCCATCACCAACGTATACTCCCAGAAGCCACATCAGGTCTTCAGAGCTGACTTGAGGTAAGGCGACCGGTTTGATTCCATGCGCAGGAATCGGTGCGAAGCTGCGAGGCGAACCATGATCTGGCGGATTGCCAGAAATCGCCACCCAGTCGCCAGTTCGCAGTTGATCCAAGCGTTTCCACACCAGCGAAAAGTGCTTGCCCTGTTTCGACAGCGCCAGGAAGGGATGGTTGGCTGTTGCTTGCACTTCGCGATGGTTTTCCGTGAGCACGCGGTGCACCTGCTGCCGACCGCTGTATTTTTTTGCGATCACCGGATTGCGCGTCAACTGCATATCCGAATCCAGCGAATACACGATATCGCCAGGCTCGATGTCGCGGATGGGCTTGCTGTTGCCCGCCAAAAGCACATCGGTGTCACCGGTCAGACAGCCTAGATTCGCGTCCACCCACTCCATCGTCGCGCCTTCGTAGACCAGCGACCGCTGCGTCACCAGGTTGTAGACGTTGGTAGACCAGTTCTGGATGGTCGTGTACCGGCAGCGCGCGTTCTTGCGGACGATGATCTCGATCACACCGCTGTGCAGCGAGTCGGTTGAATAGACAGGCGCAGTGCAGCCTTCGACATAATGTGTGCTTGCGCCTTCGTCCACGATAATCAGCGTGCGCTCGAATTGGCCCATGCTTTGCGCGTTGATGCGGAAGTAGGCCTGGAGCGGGATGTCGAGATGCACCCCCTTCGGCACGTAGACGAACGACCCGCCCGACCAGCACGCGGTGTTCAGCGCGGCGAAGACGTTGTCGGTGGCCGGCACCACCGTGCCGAAATACTCCTTGTAGATCTCCGGGTGCTCGCGCAAGCCGCTGTCCGAGTCCACGAAGATGACGCCCTGCTTCTCCCACTCCTGCTTCAGAGAGTGATACACGGCCTCACTTTCGAATTGAGCTCCCGCACCTGCCAGGAATTTACGCTCGGCTTCTGGAATCCCCAGCTTATCGAACGTTTCTTTGATGTCGGCGGGCACGTCGTCCCAGCTCTTGCCCTGGCTTTCGACCGGTTTGATGTAATAGTAGATGTCCTGATAGTTGATCGCGCTCAAGTCGGCGCCCCAGGTTGGGATCGGTTTCGCGAAGAAGATATCGAGCGCGTCGTGGCGCAGTTGACGCATCCACTCCGGCTCCCCCTTCATCACGCTGATCTGGTCAACGATCTCGTGGTCCAGCCCCTTGCGCGCTTTGAAGACGTAGTTCTCCGGCTGGCTCCACCCGTATTTGTAATCGCTCTTGACGCTGTCGAGCGCCAGGCGATCAGTATCGGTTGCAGGCATGTGTCCTCCTATGCCGTTTCCTGTCCCGCCATCGGCGCGCCAAATTGCTCGCGCACCCAGCCGTACCCCTTCGCCTCCAGTTCTAGCGCCATCTCCGGCCCGCCGGATTCGACGATCTGGCCGTTGAAGAAGACGTGCACGAACTGTGGCTTGATGTAATTCAGCAAGCGCTGGTAATGGGTGATGAGCAGCACGCCCAGGCCGGGGCCGAGCAAGCTGTTGACCCCCGCGGAGACGATGCGCAGCGCATCAATGTCCAGGCCCGAATCGGTTTCATCCAGCACCGCGATCCGCGGCTCGAGCATCGCCATCTGCAGGATCTCGGCGCGCTTCTTCTCGCCGCCGGAGAAACCATCGTTCAGGTAGCGCCGGGCGAAGGCGGCGTCAATGTGCAGTTTCTCCATCTTCTGCGTCAGTTCCTTGCGGAAGTCGCGCATCGGCATCAGCTCGGAGCCGATGGGCTTGGCGCTGCCACCTTCCGCGACCGCTTGTTTTGCCTTGTCGGTATAGCCGCGCACCGCGCTCACTGCCTGGCGCAGGAAATTCGCCATGCTCACGCCGGGGATGGCGGTCGGGTATTGGAACGCCAGGAACAAGCCGGCCTTGGCGCGCTCATCGGGCGCTAAGGCCAGGATGCTGCGGCCATCCAGCAGGATATCGCCGCCCGTCACCGTGTAATGCGGGTGGCCGGCGATCGTGTAGGCGAGGGTGCTCTTGCCGGAGCCGTTCGGCCCCATCAGCGCATGGACTTCGCCCTGGCGGATGGTCAAATTGACGCCCTGGAGGATCGGTTTGTTATCAACGGAGGCGTGCAGGTCTTTGATGACTAACTCAGCAGGCATGGGACGTTATCTCCTTGGAAGATCATGTGCGTTTCAGGCTTCGATTCTGAACTGGCATCCGTGATGCCCATCCAGCGTGCATGACACCAACTCGACTGGTTGCTGCATGGCATGGGCGATCATCCCCTCCTCCATGTCGCAGATCGCGCGGTTCTCGCGCGCCAGCTCGTAGTAGGGACATGAGTATTCATGGAACACGATGCCATCCGGCTCGAACCGGATTTCGGCCAGGATGCCTTTCGCGTTGAGTAGCTCGGTGAGCTTCGCAGCGCGCTCGGCCGCGGGCAAGCCAGCCAGTTGGCGTTCATATTGAGCTGCCAGGCGCTGACTCATCCTGCCCAGCAGGGATTGGACTTTTTCCGGCCCTTCGGTAATCAGGATCTCACGCAACAGAGAATTGGTAAACTCATCGTAGTAGTGCGGAAAGAGCGCGCGGCCCTTGGCAGTCAGTGAATAGACGTGGCGCGGCCGACCGCGGGCCGCGCGTTCGATCTCTTGCGCGATGAACCCGTCGGCCATCAGGCTGGTGATCTGCTGCCGGACGGCGGTGGCTGTGACCCCCAGCGCATCTTCCAGGTCCTTGATCGTGGCCGCGCCGCGCCGCTGCAAAAGGGTGAGCACCTCGCCTGCCGGGCTGCCGGTCAACTGTCGTTGGAGCATACCGCTTTCCTCAACCGCTGCTGTCTTGATCGTGCGTCATTCTAATCGGTCGCCTGAATTTAGTCAAATTCCTATGTGTAAATTATCTATATTCTGGGCGGGCTGATCTGTAGGCGCAGTTCCGTTTGGTCCGCTTTGTCTCGGTTTTTTGGCGGCGACCGTTTTCAGCCTATAATCAGCGAAAACAGGAGGCTTACGACACATGGATCTACGTGGCAAAGTCGCATTGGTCACCGGCGGCGCGGTGCGTGTTGGCAAAGCAATCGCTCTGGCGTTAGCGTCAGCCGGGGCCGACGTGGCAATCACCTACAACTCGTCGGCTGATGCAGCCGTGGTCACCGCGCAGGAGATCACTGCCCTGGGGCGTCGTGTGTTTACCTATCAGGCGGACATGGCGCAGGCGGCCGCAGCAGAGGCGGCTGTCGCCGCGACCGTCGCCGCGCTCGGCCGGCTGGATGTCCTGGTGAATAGCGCATCGCTGTGGCGGCGGACGCCCTGGGATGAGCTGGACGAGGCCGCCTGGGATCAATTGCTGGACATCAACCTCAAGGGACCGTTCATGTGCGCCAAAGCCGCCGCGCCCCACCTGGCTGCACACGGCGACGGCGCTATCGTCAACATCGTGGATCTCTCGGCCTACGTGCCGTTTCGCAACTACATGCCGCACTCGGCCGCCAAGGCCGGGCTGGTGAATCTGACCTATGCGTTGGCTGCGGAGTTAGCCCCCGTGGTGCGGGTGAATGCCATTGCGCCGGGCCCGGTGCTGCCGCCCCCCGACTACACGCCCGCGCAGATCGCGGCCACCGGCCGCCGCACGTTGCTGGGACGGTGGGGCACGGCGGAAGATGTCGCCCAGGCGGTCGTCTTCCTGGCCCAGGCGCCGTATATCACGGGCGTTGTCCTGCCGGTGGATGGCGGCGAGCGCCTCACGCGCTGACTCACATTAAACGATCAGCATGATGCCGGAGTTGAGGATCACGGTGGTCTCAATTCTTCGGGGCGCAAGACTGCCGGAGTCTCCCTACTTTATGAAATCTCTCCTCTATGGGAGCAAGCAAAGGTCACCGCCCCTCTGCCAGCCGCGCCAGCGCCTGAATCTGTTCGCGTGTGCCGAGCGCCACCAGGTGCGAATCGGCGCAGAGGATCATCTCGGAGCCGGGGTGCGTGTTGACCTGGCCGTCGGCCGCGCGGCAGGCCAGGATCGTGATATCGAGCCGGTTGCGCAGGTCGGCCTGGCCGAGCGTCTGCCCCACCAGCGGCGAGGTCTGCGCCAGCCACACCTGCTCGACGAGCAGTTCTTGGTCGCCGGCGTGCGTCACTTCATCCAGGAAGTCGGCGACATGCGGCCGCACCATCATGGTGACCATGCGCCGGCCGCTGATCCGATAGGGGAAGATCACCCGATCCGCGCCCGCGCGCAACAGCTTGCTCTCGGAATCTTCGTAGTTGGCGCGGGCGATGATGGTGAGATCCGGGCGCAGCCCACGAGCCGTCAGCACGATAAAGACGTTCTCGGCGTCCGAATTGACCGCTGCGACCAAGCCGCGGGCGCGCATGATCCCGGCTTCTTTCAAGTAGATCTCATTGGCGGCGTTGCCTTGCAGCGCTAGGTAGCCGGCGTCGCGGATGCGCGTGATCTTTTCCGGATCTTTGTCAATAACCACGAATGGCAGCTTCTCGGCGCGCAACTCGTGCGCCACCTCGCGGCCGACGCGGCCATAGCCGCAGACGATAACGTGATTGGACAATTTGGTCAGCATAGTTCGCCGCTTCTGTTGATCGAGTTGGGCGCGCCATTCGCCCGACAGGAAAAATTCGGCCGCTGTTTTTAGGAAGTACGCCGTCAACGCGCCGCCGGCCACGATCAACCCGACCGTGAAGACGCGGCCGGCGGTGGAGAGCGGCTTGACCTCGCCGAACCCCACCGTGCTGACCGTGATGACGGTCATGTAGAACGCGTCCACCGGCGGCATCGCCTCCAGCCACTGGTAGCCGCTCGTCCCCACGCCCAGCAGGAGGATCATCCCGGCGACCGGCAAGATCAGGCCGCGGAGGATCGGGTAGTGGATCGGCAATGGCACGGAAGACACTCCTGACGGAAAGCCGTAGATGTCACTCAGCTCTGGATGTTGCGGCGGCCAATTGCTCCTTCAAGAATCTGAGGCCGTTCCGAACAAATGCCGCCCCATCCGGGCACACATTATGGAACATCCCCCGCCGGATGGCAAAATCGCCCTGGCCGGAGTTGTACGCTTCCATCAGCACGTAGCCGTCGAAGGCGATCTCGCGCAACGCAGTGAAAACCGCCCCCCACGGCACCAGCCCGCCGCCGGGCGCGCCGCGGTCGTTCTCGCACGCGTGCAGCCCCCACAACTTGGGGCCAACGGCTCGGATCGTCTGGCCGTAGTCGCGCACCTCGGTGATCAGGTGATAGGTGTCGAGCAGCACGGTCAGGTTGGGATGATCGGCCAGGGCCAGCAGGCGCATCGCCTGGCCGGGCGTGTTGACCAGGTGCGTGCGGAAGTGGCTCATCGGCTCGATGACGACCGCGACGCCCCGCGCCGCGGCGTATTCGGCCAGCGCGGCCAACCCATCGGCGGTACGGGGGTATTCGTCGGCCGGGGGCACGCGGCGCTTCACCACGCCCGGATGGCCGTAAAGCGCCCCAGTATAGGCGACCGCGCCCAACTCGGCCGCGCGCGCCACCTGCCGCTTGTGCCAGGCCAGCCCCGCGGCCCGGTCGGCCGGATCATCGGCGGAGAGGTCGCATTCGACCGGCCAATATCCGCCGGGGCTGACGATCAGGGTGAGGCCGAGCGCCGCGGCCCGCTGCCGCGTCCGCGCGTGGGAGAAGCACACGTCGTCGCCGATGCCGATCTCGAAGCAATCGAGGCCCAGGGCGGCGGCGGCGTCCAGGATGCCGAGCTGGTCATCCGACCAGAACTCGGTGAAGATGTAGCTATGCGCGCCGAACCTCATGGGCTGCCCGCCGGTTCAACGCCGGTGATCGCGCCGAAGGTGTTCACTTTTAATTTCCAGCGGGAGCCGGGTTGGAACCGGGCGAACTCGTTGCTGTTGGGCGGCGTGAAGGTGTAGGTTTTGTCGTTGGCGATAAACTTGACCTGGTATTCCTCTAGCCGGCCGCCGGCCCGCTGGTTGTTGACCAGGCGCAGCTCGGGCCAGGCCGGGTTCAGGTCGGCGCCTTGCGCGACGAGGGTGTTGACGACGCGCCACTCCATCGCCTGATACTCGCACCAGTCGGCGTACACTTCGTAGACGCATTGCTGGACTACCTTGCCGTAGCCGCTGCCCTGATCTACCGTGTAGGGCGTGCCGCAGACCTCCTTGGCGCCGGGCGCCGGGTTGGGCTGCGTGTGGTGGACCTTGCGCGTGCATTGGCCGAGCGGCGCGTTGGCTGGCACTTCGTCGCGCCAGGTTGCGCGCGTCACCGGGCTGAGCGCCTCGATGGCGATGGCGCGACGCCAGCTCAGGCTGCGCACTTCGCCGACCGTGTCGGTGGTGCGGGCTGAGAGCGCCATGAAGACGCCGACCAACGCGCAGATGCCCAGCAGCACGGCGATCAGGATGCCGACCGGGAATTTGCCCGTCGTCGCCAGCGGCGCGGCTTGCGGTTTAGGCTGAACCAGCGCCGAGCCGCATTTGGCGCATTTCAACGCGGTGGCGGGATTCTCTGTGCCGCACGCCGGACATTTCAGCGGCGGCGCGGGCTGATCGCGGAAGCCGCCCAGCACCTGCCCGGCTGCACGCGCCTTACCCTCGGTCAGGTCTGCGCCACACTGTTTGCACTTCTTGGCCGTGGCCGGGTTGGCTGTGCCGCAGTAGACGCACTGGATGTCAGCCCCGGCCGCGGCCTGCGCCAGCTTGTCTTTGTCGCTGATGAGCTGTTCTTGCGGCGCTTGCTCGAACCGGATCTGATCGGTGAGCGGCGCGCCGCACTGCGCGCACTTCTTGGCGCTGCCGGGGTTACGGTTGCCGCAACTGGGGCAGCGCCATTCTAGCTCGACATAACCAAGCTCTTTTTCGGCCATGCCGGTCTCCCATCAAATGAGGTCTGGGGCATACGCGAACAGCGCCGGGCTGCCGCCGGTGTGCCAAAAGACGATAGTCTTCGGCGGCCAGGGAAGCCCGATGGGGCGGCGCAAGAGATCGAGTAGCCCGCCGAACGCCCGGCCCGTGTACACCGGATCGAGCAGCACCCCCTCGGCGCGCGCCAGCAGGCGGATCGCGTCGCGTTCCAGGTCGCCCACCACGCCGTAGCCTGCGCCCAGATAGTCCGCGCTGACGCGGATGTCTTCCGGGGCGAAGGTGTGGGGCTGGCCCAGGCGATCGGCGGTTTGGCTCGCCAACGCCGCGATCATGGCCTGCAATTCCGCTGCGGTCTCGTCAATGCTGATCCCCAGGATCGGCGCGTCCCAGCCGAGCGCCCACGCGCCCGCGACCAGCCCGGCCTGCGTCCCGCCGGAGCTAGAGGGGATGACGATCAGATCGGGTTCGATGCCGCGGGTGGTCGTCTGTTCCTGCAGCTCTTCCAGCGCGGCCGCATAGCCGCACGCGCCCACCGGGTCCGACCCGCCGTAGGTGATGAAATAGGGGCGGCGGCTGGCCGCGCGCAGCTCGTCGGCCAGCTCCGCCAGGCGGTTCAACCGATTTTCCCGCGTCGTGAAATGCGCCTTCGCGCCGAAGAGCAGATCGAGCAAATAGTTGCCATCCGGCTGGTCGGGCGGCTGGCCGCCGAGCACCAGCTCGCACGCCAGCCCGGCCCGCGCCGCCGCGGCCGCGGTCTGGCGGCAGTGGTTCGACTGGATCGCGCCGGTGGTGATCAGCGTGTCGCACCTCTGCGCCAACGCATCCGCGACGAGGAACTCCAGCTTGCGCGTCTTGTTGCCGCCGGTCGCCAGCCCGGTCTGGTCGTCGCGTTTGAGCCAGAGTTGGAAGCTGGGAGCTGGGATCTGGAAGCTGGCAGCAAGCTGTTCACTCAGCCGCGGCAATAGGTGCAGCGGCGTCGGGAGGAATGCGAGCGGGTAGCGGGGGAGGTGGGCGGTGATGGACATGGTGACTCCAATTGTACAGTTTTCGGTCAATCATCCGATAGGGTGATTGGCTGAATGATCCCTTCGGCAAGTATCTCTGGAATTACGTGCGAATTACGCGATAATTGCGCAGAGCGCATTTCCTCTTCTCCGGCGTTCAGCCAGGCTTGTAGTTGCGCCAGATCAGTGTTCATATCGCCAACACCTGTGAGGCATCCTCCCCGAGCCAGTTCTTGACATCTTCGCGCATGATCGCGATGTACTTGGCATCTTGCTCGATCAACACGAAGCGCCGCCCCAACCGGCTGGCGGCTTTGCCCACTGTGCCGGTGCCGGCGAAAGGGTCAAGAACGACGTCGCCCTTGAAAGAGTAGTAGCTGATGACCTTTTCGGCCAACTCGACCGGAAAGATGGCCGGGTGGCGCGGATCGTGCGCGGGCGTGATGCGCCAGATGTTGGTGCGCTCGTAATCATCGCCGATGCGCGACGCCTCGACGAGTGCTTGATTCGGGTGCGCCCGGATGTTCCAGTCAATCAGCTTCGACGTTTGCTTGCGATAGACCAGCACGTATTCTGTCACGGGTACAGGCTTGTATTGCAGCGGATTACGGTCGGCAGCGAAGCGGCGGCCGCGACCGGTGGCCCAGCCGGCGCCCTCCGGCTTCTCCCAGATGATGTCATCCATGAAGTCGAAGCCTTCTTCGACAAAGAGCCGATGCACGTCGAACGGGACCGCGATGCGCTTCGACGCTTCGCTGCGGCTGGCGCGGCGGATCAGCACCGGCGAGATGTTCATCACGAAGAAGCGACCTTCCGCCAAAACGCGGTACGTGCTTTGGATGACCTTGCGAATCTTCAGCAGGTACTCTTCATAGGTGACATAATCGGTGTATTCGGGCCGCGCGTTGTAGTAGGGCGGGGAGGTGAAGGCCAGATCGGCGCTGCCCGCCGGCAAATCCTGGAGGATGCGCTCGCAATCGCCCTGGGCGATGGTGTTGCGCAGCGTAGACAGCACGTAGGTCCCGTTCGAACGAGACTTCGCCGCGGGAACTGTGTTTTCGCTTCGTCCCAGCAGCCGCGCTTCGAGCACAGTTGGGGTAGTGGATTTGTCTTCCAGGAGTAGCGACGTGTAAGCGTCAATCACCCCCTCGCCGATGCGTTCTTGAGCGGCCGCATTCAGGAGCGGGACGCGCCAGATGTGATAGCGGTCGTCCACTTCGGGCAGGCCGAACGAGATCGCATGTTCAAGCTGGATTTGCTGCAACCAGACCAAGGCGATCTCTTTGGCGGCTTGAACGTCAAGCACGCTATACTTGCGCTGCTGGCTGACCATCCCGTTTCGCGCCATATCAAACAATCCGCCGCGCTTCCATATAGAACCGCTTCTCCCGCGCCTCGCCCATCGAGAAGGTTTTGCGCGGCAGCGCGCCGTCTACGATGACGGTCTTGAAAAAGCTGCTCTTGGCGATGGCCGGCAAATAGAAGCCGATGTTGCCGGGCTGCACGCCCAGGCGCTCGACGACATCGTGGCCGTGGACGTAGTCAATCTTGGCGAAACCGCCCACCTTGCCCCAGGCATCCAGGAAGGCCTGCAATGTCCCGACCGGCAGGTTGGCGGGCGGATCAGCGATGTAGGCCACGCTGAAGCCTTCCGGGGTGACGACGCCGAAGGTGTGCTCGGGGCGTTCTTCCCGCTCCACCAGGTCCATCATGGCCTGTGCGTTGGCGCAAGGGACCAGGTTGCAGCGATCGGGGTAGAAGTCGAACAGCGCGGCCAGGGTGTCGGGCCGCGCGCCGAACAAGACGCGGTGAATCGGCTCGAATGCCAACCCCGCGTCGTGGATGTTCTCGACCTCGACCAGCGCGTAGCGCGCCGGATGCGCCATGCCCACCTGTCCCTTGACCTGCTCCCAGATCGCCTTGGCGGTCGCCAGCGAGTGGTTGCCGTCCCCCATGGCAAAAAGCATGACCGGGCTGCCCTCCGGCAGGTCATACCGGGCGGCGAACGCGGCCGGATCAGCCAACTGGGCCAGGGCTGCGCGGACTTGCCGCGCCAGGCCGGGGTCGTCCACGAAATACCCGGTCAGGCGACCACTGCCTAGCATGAGGTCGAAATCGTAGAGCCTCCGCAGGTAGCGGCGCTTCGCGACCAGCGGCTCGATCGCCGTGCCCTCGGGATCGTCAATCAGCACCAGGATGTGGGGCAGCTCCAACGGCGCGCCAGCGCGGATGCGCACGCGCGGGGGGATGCGCTCCAGGATCGTCCCCTCGGTCGCCCGGATCAGGCTGGTCGCGCCCTTGTTGTAGTCGTAGTGTTCCAGATCGAGCGCCAGCATGATACCGTGTCGGGTGCGGCCGGCTACCGTCCGCTCCACCAGCACGATGCCTTTGTATTCGACAAAGAGCCCCTGTTCGAGGTACGCGTGCATCGTCTGGCGGACGGTTTCAACGCGGCGGGCCTCCTCCGGCGTGTCGAGGTAGGCCTCCGGTAGGATCATGTGATAGGTAGATGGCGCGTCGCCGACCAGCGCCGCGACTTCCTGCCAGTAGTCCGGTTCGGAGGTGAACTGATCGCACGCGATGACGGCCCAGCGGGTCAAGTTAATGCCGGGCCGCGGCAGCAGGATAGCCGGGATCTGAAAGCCGAGGAGTGGGGTAGTCATGGTGTCCCTTTTTCGTCCTTTGACCCCTACGATTCAACACCCATCCTGGTTCATCCCGATCAAGATATCCGCCACCTCGTCACCGATGCGGGCGGTCGCCTCATGGGTGCTGGCGCCGATATGGGGCGAGCCGATCACCTGCGGCAGATCGAATAGCTTGCGATCGGTCAGCGGCTCGTTCTCGAAGACATCCAGCGCGGCGCCGGCCACTTTGCCCGCGCGGATCGCCTCGTAGAGCGCGTCTTCGTCAATCACGCCCCCGCGGGCGCAGTCCACGATGCACACCTTATCCTTCATCTTGGCAATCGCCGCCGCATTGATCATGTGGCGCGATTCTGCGGTCAGCGGCAGGTGCAACGTAATGAAGTCCGACTTCGTCAGCAGCTCGTCCATCTCGACCATCTGCATGAAGGGCGCGGGGCCGATGGAGCGACTGTCGAAGCCGAGGACGATCATCCCCAGGGCCGCGGCGCGGGCCGCCACCGCCATGCCGATCCGCCCCATGCCGATGATGCCCAGTACCTTGCCCTGGATCTCGATCCCGTCGAACTTGGCCTTTTCCCATAGCCCCTCGCGCAGCGAGGCGGTGGCCTGGACGATCGGCCGGGCGAGCGCAAACAGATAGGCGACCGTCAGCTCGGCCACCGAGTGGGTGCTGGCGCCGGGGGTGTTCATGATCTTGACCCCCTTGGCCTGGGCATAGTCCACGTCAATGTTATCCACGCCGACGCCCCCGCGCACCACCACCTTCAGATTCTTCGCCGCATCAATCACCGGCTTGCGCACCTTCGTTCGGCTGCGTACCACCATCGCATCGTAGCCGCCGATGACCTGCAGTAGTTCATCCGGGGTAATCTTGTCCTGCACATCTACTTCGATGCACGCTTTCCGCATCCGCTCGATCGCGCGAGGAGAGATGGAATCGCAAACGAGAACTTTCATGGTGTGTTGCTCCTACAGCCCCAAAATATCGTCAATTTGCCCCGTCAACCACTGGCAATCCGCCACGGTCAGGTCGCCCATGTGGCCGATGCGGAAAGTCTTGCCCTTGAAGGGACCGTAGCCGTCGGAGATCGTCGCGCCGCGCTTGCCCAGCTCTTTGTTGAGCGCGCCGAAATCGAAGCCGGTAGTGTTCGTGATGTGCGTGACGGTGGGCGAGGCATACTGCTCGTCGCCGTAGATGGCGAAGCGCCGCTTGGCCCAGGCCCGGCAGTGCTCGGCCATCGCCAGGTGGCGCGCATAGCGGTTCGCCAGCCCCTCGGCGAACATGGCGTCCATCTGCTTGTCGAGCGCGAAGAGGAAGCTGATGCCGGGGGTGGCCGGCGTGTTGAACTTGGCCGCGTGCTTCTCGTTCTCGATGAAGTCGAAGTAGTAGCCGCGGTTCGGCACGGTCTTGGCGCGGGCCAGCGCGCGGGCGCTGACGGTGGCGACAGCGAAGCCGGGCGGGAGGGCGAAGCACTTCTGCGTGCCCGCCAGGATCACGTCCAGGCCCCACTCGTCGTTCTTGATCTCGACGCCGGCCATGCACGAGACCGCATCCACCAGGATGATGATGTCGGGATATTTCGCGCGCACGAGCTTCGCGATGTCGGCCACCGGGCTGAGGATGCCGGTCGAGGTCTCGTTCATCGTCAGGCAGAGGGTGTCGAACCCGCCCTCGGCCAGCTTCGCGTCCACGATGTCGGGGGTGATCGCCTTGCCCGGCTCGACTTCGAGCGTATCGGTGGGCAGGCCGTTCGCTTTGGAAATCTCGAACCAGCGTCGCGAGAACTCACCGTTGAGGGTGTGCAGCACCTTCTGCGCGACGACATTGCGCACGGCGCCTTCCATCACGCCGGTCGAGGAGGAGGTGAAGAGCATCACCCGCCCCTCGGTGTTCAGCAGCTTCTTGACTTTTTCTTCGACCGATTTGTGCAGGTCGGCGTAGGCGGTGGTACGATGCCCGATCATGGGGGTCGCCATCGCCTGCAGGATTTCATCCCGCACTTCGGTCGGGCCAGGAATGAAAAGCTTCTTGTGCATTGTCGCATCTCCTATAAGATAAAGCGTCCAGACCACGGACTGACGCCGCGCCAAGCCTGACGCCTCTTTTGCGCCTAGTGTACATCAAGCCTCTTTGGCTGGCAAGATGCAGTTGAGTCATGTGTTCAGGAGAAGAACCGCGCCCACAGCCTTTGAATGATACTCGTGGCGACCGGCACGAGGCCGGAAAGGAAAATCGTGCGCAGCATCGTGGTGTTGTAGGGCCAGGTGCGCGCATCGCGCAGACGCTGCTCGTAGGCGAACAGCAGCGTGGCCTCGGCCACGCCATCCGCGTCGCTTTGGCCCGCGGCCAGGCGCTGCTGGCTGGCCCGATACGCCTGTAACATACTGCGATGCGTCTCATCCAACTCGCGCTGTTTGGCGGCCGCCAGGATCCGGTGCGTGGGGAGCATGTTCAGAAAAAAGACTGCTACCGGAGCCAGGGCCGGCGGCAGGTAGACGATCCAGAATTGGAGCAGGCGCAGGTCTTCCGCCCGCGGCGTCTGGAAGAGCAGGCTCAGCGTGATGCCGCCCGCGAACACCAGCGCCAGCAGGAGGCTCTGCCGGCCGACCGCCTCGAACGCGGTGGCGTCGAAGAGGTTGATCTGCATCGGCAGACGGTGCAGCGCGGCGGTCATGCGCGCGCCGGCGATGGAGACATAGATCGTCCAGGCCAGCAGCGCAAATTGCGCCACCGTGCTGATCCACAGGTAGAGGAGCCGCCATGAGAAACCGGCCGTACCGAGGTTGGACAGACCGACCATGACCAGTCCGAACGCCGCGCCTGTGGCTGCGGCGAGGATCTCGCCGCTTGGCCGGACATAGGCGCCTCGATTGCTGAGGCGGTCGAATTCCTCGGCGCTGACCGGCAGGAGGCGGCGCAGTGCGGCCATGGCCTGCCGATCGGCGCGCGACATAAAAGGCGCGACAAGGATGATGTAGAGGATGACCATCGGGGCGACGGCCAGCGCGCGCCACTGCTTGTCGCTGAAAAACTGACCCAGTGCGCCGTCGAGCGCCGCAGCGCCCAACATCGCCAGGAGCAGCAGCGCGACGACGAGGGGCGGGACCCACGGGTGCGTCGGGTAGACGATCCAACGCTCGAACTGCGACAACTTGGGTTCCATAGCGCCTCCTGGGACCACTGCGTGCGTCATTGCGAGGGCCACATCAGTCCTCGCAATGACTGCGTCACAAACGGCCGGTATCCGTTACATCCGCAGCCTCACCGTCTTGATCTCGAATGGCCGGAAGTCGAGCGCGATCTGGCCGGCGTCGCACGCCGCCTGGACGCCGCCTTCCTCCAGCATGTCCGTCAGCAGCGCGTCCTCGACCGGCAAGCTCGTGCTCAGCGTGGCGCGAGTCGCCATCCGCTTCGCCTCGTAGAGCCGGACGACCACATCGCCCGACCCATCTTCGGCCGGCTTGACCGTCTCGATGACGATGTTCGCCGCATCGAGGCTGAAGAGCGAGCGTTCGCCCGCGCTGCCCGGTGCGGTGGTGGCCGGCACATTCAGGTCATACGCCTCGGCCACTACGCCGCTGTCGGCCAGGCTGCCGTTCCAGGCGTAGAAGCTGTAGGTGAAGGTCTGGATCCCCTTGTCCGCGGTCATGTCGGGCGCCAGCGCCGACTTGAGCAGCGTCAGGTTGATCGAGTTGCCCAGCACGTTCAGGCCGTACTTGCAATCGTTCAGCACCGCGCAGCCCCGGTTCTCCTCGGCCAGCGCCGACCACTTGTGGTTGCACACCTCGAAGCGGTTGGCGTCGAAGGGCCGCGACGTGTGGTTGGGCCGGCGGATGTGGCCGAACTGGATCTCGTGGATCGCCTCGTTGGCGTGGATGTTGACCGGGAAGGCGACCTTGAGCAGCTTGTGGCTCTCCCGCCAGTCAATCGTCGTGGCGAAATCCACCCGCCGCGACCCGCGGCGCAGGCTGATCTCCTGCGTCATGGTGGAGTGGTGCAGGGTGCGCGTCACGTGCAGGATGGCGACCAACGGCCCGGCCGCCTGGACGGTGATCGTCGCCTTCTCCGGCAGCTCGACCGGCGTCTCCCCGTACATGCTGTCCAGATCCCACGCATCCCACGCGCCCGGCACATCCTTGTACATTTTCAGGCTGTTGCACGGCCCGGCCGCCAGCTCGCGGCCCGCCTCTTTATCCCAGATGCTCGTGATCTCGCCCTTGTCGTTGAACTCGACCTTCAAGCATTCGTTCTCCAGGCATTGCGCCGTCGCCGTGACGTCCGCCGCCTCTGCCTCCTGCCCCCTGCCCCCTGCCCCCTGAATCGTCGTCCATCCGCACGCCGGCGCGGTTACTTCGGCGCAGACCTGCCCGCTGACGACCTGGACTGGCAACGGCTGGCCCGCGGCGTCGGTTGCGGCCGTCGCGCCCGCCGGCAGCGGCGCCAGCACCCGTCGCGGCCACGAGAGGGAGTTGAACACCGTCACCGCGTCGCCGGCCTGCACGAAGACCGCCCGCGCAGCGCGCGCCGCCCCGTTCGCCAGCTTGATCGCCTCCGCGTAGCTCGCCTCCGCCTCCTCGTAGACCCGGTGGATCGAGGAACCGGGCAGGATGTCGTGAAACTGGTTCAGCAGCACCGTCCGCCACGCCTCTTCCAGCGTGGCCGTCGGATACTCGTAGGGGCGACCCTTGCGGTCGCCCTGCTTGCGGTCGCCCGCGTCGGCCAACGCCAACGCGGCCGCGCCCCACAGCTCCGCCTCGCGCAGCGCCAACTCCGACTTGCGGTTGCCCTGCTTGGTCTTCGCCTGCGAGGTGTAGGTGCCGCGGTGCGCCTGGAAGTAAAGCTCGCCGACGTAACGCTCCTTCGGGACGCCGCGGCGCTCCTGATCCTGGAAGAACTCGATCGGAGAGGCCATCTTCACCTTCGGCAGCCCCTCGAGGTCGGTCGCGCGGCGCAGGAATTCGAGGTGATTGCGGGTCGGCCCGCCGCCGCCGTCGCCGTAGCCGAACGCCAGCAAGATCGTGCTGATGCCATCCTTTTGCACGCGCTGCTTCCACCGCTGGCTGAGCGCGCTCGGGTCGGTCAGGCTGTTGTAGTCGTTGAAGATGTGCGCCAGCACCCCGGAGCCGTCAATCCCCTCCCAGGTGAAGGTGTTGTAGGGGAACGGGTCGCCGCCGTTGTAGGTCCAGAAGATCTTCTGCGTGGCGAAATACTTGATGCCGCACCCGGCCATGATCTGCGGCATCGCGCCGGAGTAACCGAACACGTCGGGCAGCCACATCAGCTCGTTGCCGACGCCGAACTCCTGCTTGAAGAAGCGTTTGCCGGCCACGAACTGGCGGATCAGCGCCTCGCCGCCGGAGATGTTCGTGTCGGCTTCGATCCACATGCCGCCTTCGGGGATGATCTTCCCGGCCTGGATCGCGGCCTTGACCTCCGCGTACTTCGCCGGGTAGCGCCGTTGGAGCATCCAATAAAGGTGCGGCTGGCTTTGGATGAACTTGAATTCGGGATATTCTTCCATCAGCGCCAACTGCGTGCTGATGGTGCGCGCCATCTTGCGCTCGGTCTCTTGCAGCGGCCAGAGCCAGGCCACGTCAATGTGCGAGTGGCCGATGGCGAACAGGGTCGGCGCGGTGCTGCCGTTGACGCAGGCGAGCAGCGGCTTGAGCCGCGCCCGCGCCTGCGCGACCGTCGCCAGGAATGCGGCCGGGGGCAATTCCGGGTCGGCGATGAGGGTGAAGTCCCGCAGCCCGGCGTCAATCTCGGCCACGCGCAGCGAATCGGGATCGAGCTGGTTGCGGGTCTGGAGGAGGGTTTCCACGTCGAGCCAGAGCTGGTAGACCGGCTCGTTCCAGACGCCGAAGGTGGTCTCGCCGACGACGACCTGGCTGGGCGGCGGTTCGGGCACGCTTTCGCGGCCATAGCCCACCGGCCCCTTGCCCGCGGTGCGCAGCCCGTGCCCCGCGTAGGCTTCGATCAGGATCTCGTAGCGGACGCCCGTTGCGCCAGCCATCGCCAGCGTGATCTCGGTGTGCTGGCGGTCCACCGCGCCGGCCAGCCGGCCGTTGACCCACACCGCGCTCTCGCCGCCCGCGTCCGCACGCAGCGCGATGCGCTGGCCCGCGGCCGCCGCCGGTAAGGTGACCACGCCCTTGAACCAGCCGTATTCCCACTTGGCGCCCCAGCGCGTGCCGATCGGCATCGGCGCGAAGCTGGCCGTCTGCGCCTGCTCGGCAGTCAGTTGCTCTTTGGTGACAAAGCCGTTCAGGGCGATCACGCCCAGCGGCCGGTAGAAGTGTTGCGGCAGCTCATCGCGCCAGTTGGTGACGCGGCGCAGCCATTCGGGATTGAGAGACATGGAACAACTCCTTGGTTTTGAAGACATCCGATGACGAGGTTCACACGCACATATCTATCATGGGGTTGGAATTTCGTCAAGATGGTCATGGGGGCATAGAATTCGCTCTGGGCGCGGTCTGATGTAAAATAGGGCATCCCAACTGTTACCGGAGGTTCCTGACTGTGTCAACCGTCGCGCAGGGGAAGCGCATCCCATCCTTCGCACAGGCGCACGCGTTGCTCAATGACGCGGCCGGCCGCAACCCTGGCCCGTGGGTGTCGCATTCGCTCAAGGTGGCGCAAGCCGCGCGCCTGATCGCCGAGCGGCATCCCGATCTCGACGGCGAGACCGCCTACATCGTCGGGCTGCTGCACGACATCGGCCGCCGCGAGGGGGTGACGGGGATGCGCCATGCCCTGGACGGCTATCGCTATCTCGCCGGCCTGGGGTTCGCCGATGCCGGCCGCGTCTGCCTGACGCACTCCTTTGCAGTCAAGCGTCTCGAGGCGATCTTCGGCGCGTGGGACTGCACGCCGGAAGAACTGCGCTTCATCGAGGAAGCACTGGCGCAGATCGAACTTGACGACTATGATCGGTTGATCCTGCTGTGCGATTCGCTGGCGATGGCCGAAGGTTTCGTGCTGATGGAGAAGCGCATGTTGGATGTCGCCTTGCGCTACGGCGGGGTCAACGAGCATGTCCTGGACAAGTGGCGCGAGACCTTCCGTATTAAGGCCGACTTCGAGCGCGCCATCGGCTGCCCGGTGTACGCGTTGCTGCCGGGGGTGGTGGAAAACACTTTTCGTCTGGGAGACGTGTCATGCGTGTGTTCATCGGTGGGGTGATGCAGGCATCGAACCACGACAAGGGGATCGTGGATCAGGGCTACCGGCGGCAGATCGCGGCGGCGATCGGCGCGCGCTGGCCGGAGATCGAAGTGATTGACCCGTTCAGCCTGCACCCGAACAGCGTCGAATACGACGACGCATCGGCCCGTGAGACCCTTTTCGCGATGGCGGCGCTGGCCGCGTCCAGCGACCTGGTGATCGCCTACGTACCGACCGCCAGCATGGGCACGGCCCTGGAGATGCACGCCGCCTACCTGCGCGGCGTCCCGGTGATCGCCATCTCGCCGCTGGCGACGAACTGGGTCATCATCGCCCTGGCGCGGCGCGTCTTCCCCGACCTGTCCAGCTTCCTCGCCGCGCTCGCCGCGGCCGAGTCGCCCCTGGCGCTGGTTTGACAAGCCGTAATGTCCGGGCTATAATTTACTGCGATTACGCCCCTGTAGCTCAGTGGTCAGAGCGGATGCCTTCTAAGCATAAGGCCGCAGGTTCGAATCCTGCCAGGGGTATATTACCGCAAGCTGTAGCCTCTTAGTCAACCTGACCCCCCTAGATATTGTGGCTGTCCCCGCACTCAGGGGGTGGCGCAATGCCAGATAACCGGATACCTATCACAACGGGGCCGCTTCCCAAGACTCCTTTGCCTCGGCGACGGATATGTTTCTGGCCGCCAAGACCGCCGAACGCTGTACCGTCTGGATGTTGCGCGCCTGTCGCCGGGCGGTGATGCGCTTCGTGGCCTGGGTGACGGATTCTTCGCAGGTGTTACCCCGTAACCAGGTGTCGGGGGCAGATCCGTTGCTCAAAACGTTCCAGTTAGAGATGCCCCGTCGGTGTCTTGTTGCAATAAGACTTGCATAATAGATCCGCTCAGCATGACAGGCTGGAACGTTCTTGATCTTTCACATGCCGCCGCGCGGCATGACGGGTCTCAGAATGATATCGCCTCCGATAGCGAGTTTGCGATATTGCGGAAGAACCTTAAAGTTTTTACGAATTTTCGTGTTTATCTTGACACTGCCCATTTGGTTGAGTTATAATAGTTGGTACATGAAACTACCAATCTGGGCTTACGACCTTACCTTTTGACACACTGTGTAGGAGGCTGGAAATGGCTAAGCGGTTAGTTCGGCTACTATTCGCATTGTCCGTCCTTTTGGGATCATGGGGGCCGGTCGTTATGCCAACCCGGGCGGCTCCACAAAATGCGCAAGATGGAACTCTCACCGGGAGTATGCGCTTTTCTTCAGCCCCAGTTACGGGTGAGGCTGCTGAATTGGTGCTATCTGTTACTGCGACTGCGCCAACCGTCTTTGTGGCCGAGATTGAACTTCCTGTTGGGATCCAACTCGTGACGGGCAACCTCAGCGCAAAAGGGGAGGTGCGGCCAGGCGTTGAATGGCAGCATGGCGTGACAGCAAAGGTAATCACTGCTGGGGATTACAGGATCACTGCATTGCTTCGCAGCAGCGACATAATCACCACTGTAACCCCTCTTTATGTGTCCAGTTCTAGCAAGATGGCAACCGTTAGCGAACTGCCGGTTAGTATCACTCAGGAATGGACTGTAGATTCTCCGTCGGTACCAGCCGAACCGATTGTGGAAGCCAAGCAGATATCGGAACAAACGGAGAGGGACGCTCCGAACGACTCTCCGCCCGATGTCACGGCTGAGGCGGCTGGCGGGGCGACGGTTGGTGAGCCATTCAAGGACCTTCCTGATCGTGTGGAGGGTGACCGGGGCGGGGAGCCGGGCAGCACGCAGACCGAGGCTCAGGCTGAACGGGGCAAGGCGATGCCGGAGACGCCGGAGGTCACGGCTGAGGCGGCTGGCGGGGCGACGGTTGGTGAGCCATTCAAGGACCTTCCTGATCGTGTGGAGGGTGACCGGGGCGGGGAGCCGGGCAGCACGCAGACCGAGGCTCAGGCTGAACGGGGC